>Ga0065712_10000608_pt1 | contig 11387 bp, 9 predicted proteins | sample MisRhiReplicate1_FD_59099 | JGI IMG/M metagenome (GOLD analysis project Ga0065712, IMG submission 59099) | Miscanthus rhizosphere microbial communities from Kellogg Biological Station, MSU, sample Rhizosphere Soil Replicate 1: eDNA_1 v3... | ecosystem: Host-associated > Plants > Roots >...
CCGGCGATATCGACGCCACGGCAATCCTCAAAAGCGCGCCACATCCGAACACCGCTCTACTATTTGCACGCTGGACCGCCAGCGTAGAAGGTCAAAAGATTTATTCTCAGGGCGGCCGGCTGCCCGCGCACCCCAATGTTGAACCGGTCGAAAAGACGCGCCCGGCGAAGGTTTATCCTGTCGGCGAAAACGACGTTAAGGATTATCCCAAGTACGAAAAAATATGGAAGGAGATCTTCGGGCTGCGCTGAATCGCACCAGGTCCCGTCCGCTCGAGCGAAGCGGGAGACTTCCATCAAGAACTCCGCAAGACTTTTCCCGGATAGACGCCGGTATGCGCGCCGTTTTTCATCAGCACTGATCCATTGACGATCGTATAACGAATTCCTTTGGCGCGCTGAATGTAACGCGTTGCGCCTTCGGGGAGGTCGGAAACTTTCTCCGGTTCGGCCAAGTCGATTTTTTCCGGGTCGAAGACGAAAAGGTCCGCGGCCATGCCGCGGCGGATTAATCCCCGGTCATGAATACCGAAGATCGACGCCGGTAAGAAAGTCATTTTCTTTATCGCTTCTTCCAGGCTCATGATCTGCCGCTCGCGGACCCAGTGGGCGAGCATAATCGTCGAAAAACCGAATCCGGGATTGGCATTGGCCACGTGGGCGCCGGCGTCCGATTGGCCGAGCAGAACGTGCGGGTTGCTGAAAATTTCTTCGACCGCTGCAATATCGCCTTGGCTGGCGCAATCTTCGAATGTGGTTTCGAGATCTTCGGCGAGAGCTAAATCCAAGAAAGCATCGATGGCCGGTTTCCTCTTTTCGCGCGCGAGCTCGTCAACGCTTTTGCTTTCGGCCGATTGGTTCTCTGGACGCGCGGCTTTTTTAACCGAGATCAAATCCCAACGACGGGAGAAACCGATCGGCTTGCCGGATTCCATTGCTCTGCCGAGCTCGAATCGAATTTGCGGATCGCGCAATTTTTCTTTGCGCAAATCGAGAGGCAAGCTCAGCAGATTTTTCCAGGCGGGCATTTCGTCAAGGCGAGTGGTGCCTTTCAAGGTCCAACGGCGCATCGAGCGGCGCGTACTCGTCATCGCATATGCGCCATGGCCCTCACGACAACGCGCTTCGACATCGCTTAATTGTTTACGCCACAAGTCCGGCTCGCTCCAGAAATGTCGAATGCTTTCGCCGATTAACGGGCGCCGCGTTTCTTTGAGAATGGTATCGTACCAATTGCCGATATGCGCGACGTGCTCAGGGGAAGCGAACGCGCCATGGGTAAATTGGACCAAGCCGCGCCGGCTTTCGCCTACCGCACGACACAGGCGGGCGACTTCATCAAGAGCGGCGAAACGACTCGGCACCGGTTTTCCGTCCTCCCGAAAATGACGCTGATTGGCATTGGTCGAGAAGCCGAAAGCGCCGGCGGCCATGCCCTGCCGCACCAACCCTTCCATTTCGGCGATCTCGGCATCATTGGCTTCGCGCTCGACACTGGCTTCGCCCATGGCGTATTGACGTACGGCGCAATGGCCGACCAGCGTGGCAACATTCAGCCCGAGCGGTTGCCGCTCTAGTGCATCAAGAAATTCATCGTGCGTCGTCCACACCCATGGAATCCCCGCTTGCAAGCTTTGACGCGGCATATCCTCGACACGTACGAAGGTGCCGATCAGAGCGTCGCGAGTTTCGGGCTTGCAGGGCGCGAGCGTCAGACCGCAATTGCCCATGACNACGGTAGTGACGCCGTGCTCGTTCGAGGATGACGCCAGAGGGTCCCACCANAGCTGCGCGTCGAAATGGGTATGAAANTCGATGATGCCAGGAGCGACGGCGAGGCCGCCGATATCGAGGACGTGATCGGCATAAGCATTGATCCGGCCAATGGCCTGAATGCGACCATCATTAATTGCGATATCGCCGAGAAACGACGGCATGCCGGAGCCATCGTAAATGCGGCCGCCTTTGAGAATCAGATCGTACATGGGTTCACCTCGATGGTGAGTGGCTCAGCACGAAGACACGAAGGATCACGAATAATCATTTTCGCAAACTTCATGCGCTCCGTGATTAATCGGCCAATCCTATTCATTTGAAAAAGATTTCACGGAATTCTTCCACGTGCTTCGCATAAGTGTCGCCCCAGCGTGGATCGGCAGGGTAGAGCTTGGTGCCTTCCTTGAGATCGGAAGTCACATCGCCGCGGTCGGGTATGCGATTGAAGCTTTTGATCAACTCCTGCCCTTCCTTCGACAATGCGACGTCGATGAATAACTTGCCGGCGTTCGGATGCTGCGCCTTGGTGCTGAGTCCGATCGGTTTCAAACCGGTGACGATCGGTTGTGCCGTGCGCACCCACTCCACTGGCGCGCCGCGTTTTTTCATCGTCGCCGCCTGATGCGAGTAGACCAGACCCAAAGGAAACTCCCCTGCACCCAGAAGCTGAATGATGACGGTTTCACTGTCGCGGAAGGCGGGTTTCTGCGCAGCAAGCTTGCGCATGAAGTCACGCCCTTTTTCTTCGCCGGCGTACTTCAAAAATCCGGTGTACCAGAGCGTAGCGCTGTCCGACATGCCGAAGCCGCCCTTCCAGCGCGGATTGAGCAAATCGTCGAATGTTTTTGGTGCGAGCTCCGGTCGAATCATCTTGGTGTTGTAAGCAATCACTCGTGGGATCGAGTACACGCTCGTCCAGAAGCCGTCCTTGTCGGTGAAACCCTCGGGATAGAACTGGCTGTGCGGCGAACTATATTTTTGCAAAAGTTTTTTCTGCAGCAGCACCCGGACCTCGAAACTGCTGATCATAATGACATCGCCATTAAACTTGCCGGTCGTCGATTCGGTGAGAATACGATTCAACAGCTTCTCGTTGTCGGCGCGAAAGAAATCGACATTGATAAACGGATATTTCTGTTTGAAGAGCTGAATCAGGCCGTTGGCATCGGTGAGGTTCGTCGACAGATAAAGAACGAGGCCGCCTTCCTTTTTGGCTCCGGCGACCAGGTCATCAGCGGCTGTGGCATAATCTGAATGCAACCCGGCAAAAATCATAACAACTCCAAATAGACATTTTGAAAATTTCATTGCGCCTCACAAAAAAATTTGAAATCCGAAGCAAAAGTGAAATGTCAAATTGCAAAATCCAAAACAGCGAACATAAACTTACGTTCGTCACAGAGAATAAAAAAGACTACCTTCTGAGTATTTCCGACTCCGACACGAGTTCGTCATGCCCGCATGCTTTTAGCAGTGGTTCAACGGTGACGGTGCTCACCACAGGCGGAATTCGGACTGGACGCCGATTTAAAGCATTCGGGGTTGACCGGTTGATGTATTTCTATTCAGTCTGGCGTTATTTCAGATGAGACAAGAAAAGTCGCCAGAATCACGCTCCTACACTTCGCCTGCCGTCGCCACGCCTAAGGGGTGTGCTTACCGCCACAATTGTTGGCTCGCCAGCTTTGTCCCTTCCGTCATCGCCTGAAATTTTGCCCAGACGATTTTCGAATGGACCTCGGGATTGTACGTCGCTTGCGATGAAAAACCGCAGTCGCTGCCCGCGATCACGCGCTCTCGTCCGACCAGTTTAGCAAAACGGATGATTCGCTCGGCGATCAGCTCTGGATGCTCGACGATGTTGCTGCAGTGGGTGATCACGCCGGGAATCAAGATTTTTTCCTCAGGCAGCTTGACGTCTTCCCAGATCCGGTACTCATGCTCGTGGCGAGCATTGGCCGCCTCAAAGGCATAAGCGCCAGCGTTCACTTTTAAGATGAGATCGGTGATCTCTTTGAGCGGCGCATCATGGATGCGTGGCCCTTCGTTGATGCCGTAGCAGGTATGAAAGCGGATTTTCTCAGCTGGTATACCGCGAATCGCATGATTCAGAGCTTCGACTGATATTTCGCCGATCTTTCTCCGCTCAGCCGGACTTAAGTTTGGATCTTGGCTGTGCACTTCGGTGAGCCAAGGGTCGTCGACCTGAAGAATCAATCCGGCATTGACAATCGCTCTGTATTCTTCTCGCAAGGCATCGCCGACGGCACTTAAAAACTCTTCTTCCGAGCGGTAGTACTCGTTTCTGCCGACCCCTGCCGGCGCGACGGCGGGCATGAAGGCCTCCTCCACATTCAACCCGACGAGCGCGGCTTTGAGGTTTTCAATATCTTTGCGGATCGCCTCCTGTCCCCGATACGCGATCGGTCCGGTGCAAACCAGCGCCGCGCGCGCAGTGATGCTGCCGCCCATCATGCGTCGGCTGAAATACTGTTCGTAGTATTCCGGAAACATCGCGACTTCGCCCGACCATTGAGTCCAAGCCGCCTTTGGCGCGTCTTTCTTTTCGAAACCGGTCAGCCGCTCACGCATGTAGGTGTAAAATCCCGGTTTGCTCTGCTCACCATCAGAAACGATGTCGATTCCGTATTCGGCTTGCTTACTGACGATATCGGCTACACTGCGACGCAAGGTCGTCGCATATTTATCCGCATCGTACGGTTCGCCATTGACCTTTGCTTTCATAACGTCGAGCAAGTCGGTGGGCCGCGCTAGACTGCCGCAGTGCGTGGTCAGGATGCGGTGCGTGCTCTGCTTCATGTCGATTCTCCTTTCTGATTGGCGGATAACGGATAGCTTTCAGATTTGTTTCTGCCACCCGCTGCCCTTCAATCGCAGCTAGACTTCTTCTTGCAAAGTTTTCAGCGCCTTCAGTATCAGCTCGCGCCTGAATTCCTTCTCTTTTTCCGGCGACAATTCCGGATTTCCAGTCGGGCTGACGATGCCACCGGAAGCGATGGCTCGGAGGGAACCGACTTCTTTCGCAACTGGAATCATCGTGCAGATTTGCGTCACCGGAATATTGAGCTTTTCGATTTCCTTGCTGATCGCTGCGCCGCAGCGAGTGCTGGATCCTCAAGTGGAAGTCAGAATCACTCCGGTAACGCCGGCGATTTTTAATTGACTAGCGATTTCTTTGCCGATTCTGGTGGCGTTTTCGACCGCGGCATGAGCGCCGCCGGTAGAGTGCACGAATTCGTGGAGTTTGCCGATCGTGCCTTCGCGCTCGAGTTCGCGCATTGCGTCCAGCGGCACCAAGCGGTTCGGATCTCGATTGGCGATGGCAGTATCGTAACCGGAATGGACCGCGTCATATTTTTCGGGATCGAGGGAAGTTACGCCGGAAATCGGAATCGTGGTAAAGCGAGTCGGTCTCCCGGGTTCGATTTTGTCCGGATTACCCTCCGGGACCAGGCCCCCATCGGTGACCAGCGCAATGACCGCGGATTTGAGTTCGCGCAGCGGCGGAGCCGGTTTGCTGTCGGCGAACTTCGGCGGCGCGATTTCTGAATGAAATGTTTCGCCGCGCAGCTTGGCCAAGAGCATGTCGACAGCGCGCTCCGCCGGCGGCTTGGTCGCGAACTCGTTGCGCTTGATGCCACGAACTAGATATCCTTCGTCTTGCGGTTTTCCGATCGATTCATGCCGCGCCAATTTTATTCCGAGCGCTGCCATGCGTTGCAAGGTCGGTGTCATACGCGCAATGGTCGGGCCGGAGTTGACGATGTAGATCCGTTTTCGATGTATATCGGCGCCGACATTGTCTTCGTCCATGCCCGCAACGACTGCGATCTTAAGCCGCCGCTGCACCGCATCGCAGATTGCGCCGCAGGCGCTCCCATAACGGCCGCTCTCGAACGCCGGACCGGCGATGAAGAGATCCGGTCTGTATTCGGCCATTCGCCGGATCAGCTCATCGATCGCTTCTTCTTGTCGCTCCGCGAAATAGTTGTCGCCGCAAAACGCCGTCGCGACGACTTCGCCGTTCTCGCCGAGGGCTTGCTGAAGCGCTCGCCCGGGACCGACGATTCCGTCTCTGATCTCCGGACAAACATCCGCTTTATCTTCGCCGCCGATCTGGGCGAAAAATTGATTCAGGTAGTGAACGACGCGAATCTTTTTCATCTCGTTCCTCGAATCGTGAAGGGTCAGGTGTAAGGGGCGGAAGGACGCCTTACGCCTTGCCGCTTACGATTTACGCTTCTTAGCTCATATACGTCGTGAGCCGTGACGCGCCGACCTGGCTGATGGCGCCAGCGATATCGCCGATCCAGAGATTCAATTCGTGATTTGCTGGAATAAAAGTCACGCCGGGATTGCTATTGTCCGGATCGGCGTTGTCCAGCGCAATCGTGTCGCCGCCAATGATACGCTCGACAGCCGGCAGCGTGATTGGATCGCGGGTCAGGCCCGGCGTCACGAGCGCATTCACATTAGCCGGCACGAAGGTGATGCCGGTGTCCGGGTAACGCTCCATTATAATTAGCGTAGCTTTCATGCCCATCTCTTCGGCGCGCGTATAGATCATCATCAAGTCGGTATCGACGGCGCCGCCGCCGATCTTCGTCGCAATTACGCCATCTGCGTTCAGCACTTCCTTTGCGAGACGGGCGGCGAGAGCGGTGTTGCGTTCCTTTTCTGCAATGGTTACCGGAGCGATCGTCAGCACGACACCGGCGAACCAAAGATCGCGGCCGTGACGGCGGTAGAGCTCATGAATGACCGGATGGTTCTGTGCAAACCATGTGAAAGCCGAATACGAAAACATCAGCGCGCCATCGAGAATCTCGTTGGGATGGACGATGGTCGGCATGAAGCCCTGAATGTTGCTCCCATAAAAAACCGGTTCGCTCTGCTGAGTTGGATGCTGATGCGAGTGCATCGGAAAAATGTATGCGATGCGCGGCAGATGCTTCGGACCTTGATTGGCTGCCACGGGCGGCAGTTCGAAGCTCTGTCGCTTAGACGGAGTTACATTTTGGGCCGCTGCCGCAAGATACGTCGCCGTCTTCAATCCGGCTTTTTTCATCGCCAGACGATAATCGTCTTTGTCCGCTCCGAGCTTGGGATGCGCCACTAAGACGATATTATGGGTGTTGCAGAGCGGCGAGTATGCGGCGGCCGGGCCGTTCATGTCGATGATGCTGCGCGACTGGGTAGCGAATGAGTCCGTTTCCACGACTGCGACATTTTTGAGCGCGCGCGTCTCGCCTTCGCCAACGAGGCCGTTGGGATCGAGAGCTCCGGGAAAATTGAATCCGTTCAGCCGGTATCTCGGCTCGACGACATCGAGCACGCGCAGAATTCGGCACGACTCTCCGGGATGCGTGAGCTCGATCTCGACTCGCTCGAATAAAGGCTCCTGCGCGAGATGCGCGGCAAGCTCGCTGCGGCTGATCGAGAGAACATCAGAATCAATTTCCGTTCGGGTTGCAAACCGAACATCTTTGATGTGGTGAAGACCGAGTTCCAAGCGCATGCGCCGTAATTCCTGAGTCGTGGTTTGAATCCGATGATTGACCGTGGAGTACAGGCCAAGATCATCGCGATTTCTACGCGCCAGGCTTATCGAAACCAATCCGGAGCGTCAAGGCGGCGACTTTCCTGAACCGAGGGGGTGTCCGGCGTCTAAAATGCTTTCAACAAATCATCTGGTGTTTATTCTTACCTAGTGTGGTGCGATGACATCTTCAATCGTCACTCCGGGCAAGCTGGCGTTAGCAGCGCGACCCGGAATCCAGGAAATTCAAAAAATCTGGATACCGCCTCCGCCGCTATGACAGTGTGAGCCAATCAACTTTTCACTTCGTGCAGCAAATAATGACCGCCGTCGCTCTTGGCGGTCTGATACTTTCCCGTCAAATCCCTCATGGCATTGTAAGTCGGCGTGCCGCGGATCTGGGTGTGTGCTTCCACCGTGTCCCAATCGATCATTAGAATCACGCGTCCCGGATCTTCGATGCTGGCGAAAATCTCATTCCGCGTGAGCCGGCATAGCTCGCATTTCTTAGAAATTCGCCAAAAGCCTTGATGTATTCGTCGCGTCGTTCGGGCTGAACGTGTTGGATAACGATTTCGTGGATCATCAGCTTCTCCTCGCGAGTTAAGGATTTTCAACTTGTGCTTGAGCAATCAGGATGGACTTCAGAATTTTTCCCGTGGGGCCTTTCGGAAGCTCAGGCACGATCTGAAGGCGACGCGGATATTTATAGCGGGCGAGCTGATCGCGGCAATGGGCGAGCAATTCTTCACATGTGAGCTCGGCGAAGGGTTTCAAGCTGACGAAGGCCGCGACTTCTTCACCGAGATCGGCGTCCGGAATGCCGACGACCGCCGCCTCAGCGACCGCCGGGTGAGACGTCAGCACCGTTTCGATCTCCTGGGGAAAAACGGAATATCCGCCGCGCAGAATGCGCTCGCGCACTCGGCCAACGATCTGCACGTAACCCTCGGGCGAGATCGTCGCAACGTCGCCGGTTTTGAACCAACCCGCCGAAATGACTTCAGCGGTTTCATCTGGAGCGTTCAAATAAGAATTCATCATTGCGGGCGATTTGATCCAGAGCTCGCCGATGCCGTCGCTGTTTGCGGCGTCGATATCGAGTTGTATTTGCACCCCTGGCACTGGCTGGCCGACGGCATTGGGAACTTCAGTGGCGTCGGCACAGCGAAACGACAGGGGGCGAAATAATTCGGTCATGCCGTAACCGCGGACAATTCTCGTGCCTGTCTTCTCTTTCCATTCCTGCGCCAATTCCCATGGGCAAGGCGCCGCGCCCGAAACCGCCAGACGCAAGCTCGAAAATTCGCCATTAGTAAAAGCCGGCGAATTCAGCAAACGGCGAAAAATCGTAGCGACGGCCGGCAAGACGGTTACGTGATTGTTTTTGATCGAGGCAAAGACCGCTTCAGGAGTGAACCGTTCAAGAATTACGACCGTAGCGCCAGTCAAAAGCGGGGCTAAGAGACCGCCGTTCAAGCCCAGCGAATGTGCCAATGGAACGGCCACCAGTACGATGTCCTCGGGAGTAAGGCCCATAACCGGCTCGGCCCACGAATGGTTGGCAAATGTCAGCGCAGCATGGCTAAAGACGGCGCCTTTGGGACGGCCAGTGCTTCCCGAAGTGTATAGAATCAGTGAGGGAGCGTTGAGTTGATCGGCTGTTTGCCACGAGCCGCGACTCATCGCGACCTGTTCAATGGTCAATTTCGGTCTGAGGTCGTTCGTAAATGCCGCGAGCTCGTCTTCTTTAATTTGCGGATTGAGCGGCGCGGGTGTGGCGCCGAGTTTGAGGATCGCCATAAAGGCGATGACGAATTCGAGGCCGTTGGGCAACAGGATCGCCACGCGATCTCCGGCGGCAATGCTCTGCCTCGAAAGATGCTGAGCGAAACCGGCCGCGTAATCATCGAGATCCGACCAGCTGAGTTTCTTGCCCGCGCAAATGATCGCCGTTTTGCTAGGGAAGCGGCGCGCATTGTCTTCAATGGCGCAGACGAAGTTTTGTTGCATGGCTTATACGTAAGTCTAGCTGAGTATTGGAGTGATGGAGTAGTGGGAGTGTTGGGGGTCGAACCTCTTATCATCAGTCCATTATTCCAATACTCAATCACTCCAACCGGACCTACTTGCCGATAAACTCTTTTATGTCGATGCGTTGCCACACGTCACGCGGAATGCGATGTCTCGGCGTAAATGCGGCGAGCGATGGTTTGGCGGTGGCGTCGACGCCCCACTTCGCGGTGTTGCCGTCCTCCTTGGTGGATGGATCTAGATCCGAGCCGCGGGTATTGCTGATTATCGCGATATCCCGGTCCGGTTGGCAGCGCGTCGCGATGGCCCAGTTGACCTGCCGATCGTTGAAAATGTCGACATCGTGATCGACGATGACAACGCGCTTCATATAGAGATCAGCGCCGAGAACCGCCAGGATTGCATTCTTCGCTTGCCCCGAGATCCGCTGTTCTATCGAGACGTAGCCGGTGAACGGCGCAGGCACCCGCACCGCTTTGACGGTTGGCACCATGGCGCGTACGGCGCGATAAAGGTTGGCTTCGATCGGCGTGGTCGAAAGCATCAGGTGATCGAGATGGCCGACGGTAATGTCTTGAAACATCGCATCATGGCGATGCGTGATTGCGCGCACTTGCAAGACTTCGCGTTTACGCTCGCCAAGACTGTAACCGGTGAATTCGCCGAACGGACCTTCAGCGGTGCGCTCACGCGGTAGAATCTCTCCTTCTAAAATGATCTCAGCCTCGGCCGGAACCAGAACATCGGAGGTCTCGCATTTCACCAGCTCCAGCGGCTCACCCAGCAAGCCGCCGATGATCGCGCGCTCGTCTTCGTCGATGGAACCGATGGCAAGACAGCCGAGCGCAATCGCGGGGTGGACACCGATGGCGAAGGCGACCGGCAACGGCTTTCCTTCCGCTTCGGCGTAGCGCTGAAATTCCCAGAGGTGTTTTGCCAAGGTGAGATGAATCGAAGTCCGGTTGCGGCCTTGGATCATGAGCCGATTATAAGCGCAGTTCCAGCTCTCGCCGTTTGGATCTTTGGCGAACGAAATGGCGGCCGTGATGTAAGGCCCGGCGTCGTCCTGATGGTGGCGAACTTGCGGCAGCTTGTAGAGATCGACCTGATCGCCGGTGAGAATCACGTCCTTGACCGGGGCGTTGGTGGCGAGCTTGGGCGGGAGCGGTTTTTCCATGGCGCGCAAATAGGCGCGCTGCATTTCCTCCGGTTGCGCATGGATCGCTGCGGCTAAGCGCGAGCGACCGGCATGCACATTGGTCAATACAGGAAAATTGCTGCCTTTCACCTTTTCGAAAAGCAAAATCGGCCGCCGTTGCGCTTCCTGTTCAAGCTTTACGGCAATGGCGGTGATTTCGAACGCAGGATCGACTTCGCGTGTAATGACGAGAAAGTCTTCCGGACTCTGACGCTTAATGGCATCCAGAAAGGTTCGCAGATCTTGCGCCATAATTCTTACGATCTAACTGTCGTTGGCCGGCAAACTCAAACCAGCAAGGCTCGCCAAAGCTCTTTGCGTATATACTCTGGTCATGCGCTTACGGTACCAATAATCCAAATCGGTGTTATCGAGCGGATGCGCAGCTTTCGCCGCGAGCTCGGCGACGGCATCAATCAATTCCAAAGTAAGTTTCTTTCCCGTCAGGAGCGCTCCGGCCGCATTGACCACTTTCGGCGCCGACGCGACGGCGGTCAAGACTACGCTGGCATCGCGGCACTCGCCACCGCCGTCGATAGTCAGTGTTGCCGCGACCCCGAGGATCGGAAAATCAAAGGAGCCACGGCGGCGGAGCTTCAAGTAAACATTTCGGCGCATCAGATTCTCTCGCGGGATGATCAAAGCTTTCAGGACTTCGTCTGCAGACTTGCTGCAATACTGGATGCCGTCATCGCGATATAAATCTTCGAGTTTGAGGCGTCGCTCCCCCCGGCTGCCAACAATAATCGCTTCGGCGCCCAGGCTGAGTAGCACCGGCGCGGTATCCGAGGAGGCCACGGCCAAACACTTGGCGCTTCCG
>Ga0065712_10068358_pt1 | contig 11387 bp, 8 predicted proteins | sample MisRhiReplicate1_FD_59099 | JGI IMG/M metagenome (GOLD analysis project Ga0065712, IMG submission 59099) | Miscanthus rhizosphere microbial communities from Kellogg Biological Station, MSU, sample Rhizosphere Soil Replicate 1: eDNA_1 v3... | ecosystem: Host-associated > Plants > Roots >...
TATGTCCGGCCGCCGAGCGGCGGGCAATATGGCCCCGCCCGCGGGGACATCATGCGGAAGTGGGTGTCCGAAGGGCGGGTCAGTGGCGACTCGCTCGTTTGGCGAGAAGGCTTTCCCGAATGGAAGTCCGCCGGCCAGCTCTTCCCTTCCCTCGCGGGAGTCGGAACTGCCGCAACGCCGGCCGCTGGCCCTCCGCCCCCCCCTGCCGAAACAGCGGAGGTCCCGAAAGTCGCCCGTCCCACCCGCAAGCTAAGTGCTTACGAAGCCAAGAAGAACCAGGGGAACGGCATGGCCATCGCCATCCTGGTCGTGCTCGGCGTCATCTGCGTGGCCCTGGTCATCGGCCTGGCACTGGTGCTCAGCCATGGAACTGGCGGCAAGGAAGCACCCAAGAAGACAGCTGCAACTCGCCACGTTTGACGCCGGACTACCGCCCCACGTTGCAATTGGGCATTTTTTCGCGGATCTTGTCGGCTCCTGCTTCCGTAATTTGAGAGCCGTGCAAGTAAAGGTTCTGCAGCGATGGTACTTTCAGAATATGCTCCACGCTGCGATCCGTGATGCGAGTCTTGGAAAGCCACAGTGTGCGGAGATGCTTGAGCGCCGCCAGATCGGCAAGTTGTTCGTCGGTGACGTTGGTATCGTCGAGTCCCAGGATTTCTAGCTGCGCGAGCTGGGCGATATGTTTGAGCGAATCCGGCCCGAGCGTCACATGCTTGAAGGAGATGAACCGCAGGTTGGAGAGCGGCTTGAGCTCGGCCAGCCCCGGGCCGGCAGCGAGCGAGTTTTGCAGGTACAGCGTTTCCAGCCCCGGCAGCCGCTGCAAATGGACGAGCCCTTTGTCGGTGATCTTGGTGTTCTCCAGCCAGAGTTTGCTCACGGAGGCATATTTGCCGAGGTGGGCCAGCCCCTCGTCCGTCACCAGGGTGTCATTCAGCACCAGCTCCTGCAATTGGGGCAGCTCGGGCAGCATCTTCAAGTCGGCGTCCTTGATCGGCAACCCGTGCAGCGACAGTAGCCTCAGTTTCGGCAGATCAAGGCGGGCAAGCCCTTCCCCCGTTACGCGGCTGTAGCCCAGATAAAGGTGTTCGAGGTCCTTCAGGCGAGCGACATGAACGAGTCCCGCGCTGGTGATTGGCGCTGACTGCAACGACAGCCACGTAACGTTCCCCAGATCCGGGAGGAGAGCGAAACCTTCGTCTCCTCCGGTCCACTGATTGTTAATCTGGATGGCGAATGGCCCTTCCAGGTCCAGATCGACGCCAGTACTGGAAGTGACCGTACCTCCGAAAGCATGAATCCGATCAATGGCCCGCACCAGCTTTGCACCTTTGAGCTCATCCAGAGCAATGCTGGCAACTCGCTTCAAGGAATCGTCCTTGGCCGTGGCGAGTTGCTCGAGCGCCTGTTCCCCAGCCTGGCCGGCGTCCTTCTTGCGCGACAGTGCGGCGGAGAGTAGCAACGAAATGGCCCGGTCCCGAGTCTCCCGATCGCCGCCGCGTGCTCCGGCCTCGATCGCCGGCACGGCAGCGGCGCCTGCCTCCGCGAGTGTCTTGTACGCCTGCTGCCGGGCGCGGAAATCACGGTGGTGCAGGGCGTCCACAGCGGCTGCATATTTGGCTGCCGGATCCGCAGCGGTTTCGGCCGCCATGAGCCGCATTGGCAACAGAGCGCTGCCGCAAATCAGCAGCAGCAACCAACCGAGAATTGCGAATATGATTCTGGCCCTCATACTTCCATCTTTAACGACCAGATGCGCACGGTCAAGCAATTTCCTGAAGCTGGACCGGCGGTCGATTTGGCCCTACCATTCCGCATGGCCAATCCCAATAAGCGACTTCGCGAAAACGCACCTGGCGATTTCTTCGTCGACTCGACCTGCATCGACTGCGACACCTGTCGGCAACTGGCTCCAGAGGTCTTTGCCGAGGGAGCGGAATACTCGTTCGTCCATCGTCAGCCACAAGTGGCGGAAGAGCGGCGGCGAGCGATGCAGGCGATCCTCGCTTGCCCAACCGGATCAATTGGCTCCTTGGGTGATGACAATCCGAAAGCGGCAATGGCGGATTTTCCGCTGCTCGTGGATGGTCAGGTCTACTACTGCGGCTTTACCTCGCCGAAATCCTACGGCGGCAGCAGCTATTTCATCCGCCGGGACGAAGGAAATTGGCTGGTGGATTCGCCCAAGTTTTTGCCCACCTTGGTCCGCACATTTGAAGAGCAGGGGGGCATTGCCAACATCTTTCTCACGCATCGGGATGACGTAGCGGACGCAGATCGATTTGCTCGGCACTTCAGTAGTATGCGTCACATCCACCGCTTGGAGCTTTCGTCCCAGCCAGGAGCGGAGCACGCGCTGGAAGGCTTTGACCCGTTGGAGTTGGCCGAGGGAATGATTTCCATTCCCACTCCAGGCCACACGGCCGGCCACTGCTGCCTGCTACTGGAGAATCGTTATCTCTTCACCGGCGACCATCTGTGGTGGGACCGCGATGAGCAGCGGCTGGGGGCATCTTACGATTACTGCTGGCATTCCTGGGACCAGCAGATTGAGTCGATGCAGCGGCTGGCGGATTTCAACTTCGAATGGGTCCTGCCTGGTCACGGCGAGCGAGCGCATTTGCCTGCGGAGGAAATGCGTCCGCAAGTGCTGGCGCTCGTTGAGCGAATGAGGAAGCGAAAGTCCGAGCCAGCCATCTCCTAGCCGCTACTTCTTGAACTCCACCGCATACCCCCGGCTAAAGTTGCTGACCACCAGAACCCAGCCGTAGTGATTGCTCTTCATCAGGAACCGCGGCGAGTTTCGCTCGTTGGTCGGCAAGTTCCCCTTGAGCACTTGCAACGGCTGGTCGGGAGATTCGGCGGTGAGCCATTGGTCGTGGAAGATGTGGAGCCGTTTGCCGTCCATGCCGAATGTGAATTGATAGCCCTTTCCCGGCAGCGCGTGTTTGCCGAGCGAGGTGGGCTCGAAATCCGGGAAGCCGAGCTTCATGATTTCCGCTCCGAACATCTGGTTGCTATTGGACGTTTGCAGCCAGTAGAGCGAGCCCTCATGCGGACTAAGCACGGTGGCTGTGCCGGGATTGAGCCGCGTCTCCATCGCCGTGACCTTGCCGTTCTCCAGGTCGACGAGCAGCGGATGAGTGAACGCCTCCACGTCCTCGCAGGCCCGGCCGATGATCATCCGCGGTGCGGCCTTTTCCTTGTCCGCTGCCGGGTCAGCGAGGGCAACCAGGAAAGCAGGACCGAACCTGAGCGATGTGCTCCGCCACTGGTCGCGGAGGTTCCGCACGGGAACGTCCTGGGCTTCGTGCATGATTTTGACCGTCCCCTTTTCGCCGTCGAAGGTCGCGGACCCCAGCCAGGTCTTGCCGAATGACCCGACGAGAAAGGCCTTGCCCGGACCGAGCGGAGCGGCGGCGAGGACAGGGGAGAAATTCTTGTCCGGGATTTCGGTGGGGAGCCCGGAATCCGCCTTGAGCTCGGTCACCTTTTCCTTCTCGACATCGACAACGAGCAGTCGCGACGGCTTGCCGTAGGACATCATCGGCAGCCAGGCGTACTTGCCGTCGAAGCAGGCGGTCGCCGGCGAGATTCCGTAGCCGCCGCTCTGCTTGAAAGAGTAGCCCTCCCCCTTGGCGTCAAAGATCAGCTTCGTCTCCCCCTTTTTCTTCATGATCAGCACCTGGCCGTCGGCGCAGAACAGGTCCACGTCCTTGCCGGCCGGGACAACCAACTCGCACAATGCTTTGAGCTCCGGCTGTTCCTTGGGAACATCCTTCCAGCCGAGGTCGAGCCGCATGAAATGGACATCGGCGTCCTTCTCCTCTGCCTCGACCGGCGGTGGCAGAGGGGGCGTCGGCTTGGGAAGCTCGTATTTGGCGACCTGATCCTTCATTTTGGCCACAGCGGCTTGCACGGCCGGATTTGGGATCTCCGCAAGCTGCCGCAGGAACTGCTCCCCTTCCTGCGTTTTCAAGTTGTGCAGGCCGACGCCATTCATCACGTAAGTCATTGCGCGGTTCTCTCCTTGCGGCTCATCTTGCAGCTCGACAATCAGGCGGAGAACGAGATCCATCCGCTCCTTAGCCGTCGATTCTCCCCACACCAGGAGGGCGTTAGCAAATCCTTCCTTAGCTTCTCGTCGAACCAGTTGCACGGCCACCTCACGCTGCTCCCGCGACAGACGCTGGGCCACGGTGACATAAGAACGAGGAGTCTCCGGGCGCGGCGGCAGCCCCTGAAACGAAATCATTAATTCCACTGGAATCAACTGCCGCTGGGGGGCGGACGGATCGGGAGGAGTGCTCAAATACTGGCGAATCCGCTGCAAGCCGCGGCGGTAGAGGTTCATCCCCGTCAAGCCTTCCTGGATCAGCCCCTCCGCCTGCTCATTGGGTACGCTCTTGATGATCGTGCCACCACCCGGAAGTTTTTCCGTCACCTGCCGGAAGGTTACAACATCCTGACCCTTTTCCCAGTGAAAACGGACTCGCTTGCCGAGCAACCTCAACGATTCTTGCATCGATTCAAAATCGTCGGGCTTCAGGAGCATGCTCGTCTCCAAAATGGCCAGTTGTGCGGCTGCGTCTCCCGATTTTTGAAACTCTTTGGAGAGGCTGGCCAGCGTGCTGATTTCTTCGGCGGTCTCCTTTTCGCTGATATCCTGGCTGCCGCCGAATTCTTTGGCAATTACTTTGACCCGCTGGCGAAGTGCCTTTTCCGCCTCTGCCGGAGAGACACCGGTGGCTGGTAAGCTGTCCGTCTTCGCGGCCTCGGAGCCGGCAACGTTGAGCGATAGGGCGAGCGTCCGCTTGTCCCCATCGCCTGAGTTGCGATACTCGCCGGTAAGATAAATTGGAGTAGTTCGCTTCACCGGCTCGGCGACGCCGGCGTGTTTGCGGGACAGGGCAATGGCGTGGGCATAGTCGAGTTCGACGGCCAGCGCCCCTTTGCGGCGAAGCAACTCCTCTTCGACAACGCCGGCGAGTTGTGTGCGGAGCGCATCGTATTTGGAGCCCAAATCCTTGCTCCGTAATTGCGGCACGCCCCAGAGTTCCTTCATTTCCTCGCCGAGTTTCCCCAGTGCTTTGACGGTCCCATCCGCGAGCTTGCCGACATCCGCGCCCACTTCCTTGGTCAAGGGGAGGCGGACCGTCCCCAAGCGCAGTCCCAGACCGGGCTCGCAGACGACAATCTCGCAAATGGGGTCGTTATCCTGTAGGCGAGTGCGGCAGAGGATGAGCGCGTCGGGAAGTTTGGCGGGATTTCCGTCTTCCATAGAGGGCGGAACATCGATGGCGGTGGAGAGCTCCAAGTCGTCGAGCAGCCTGGCTGTGGCCCCGCGACGCCACCAGTTGACGATCTTTTTGCTCCGCAGCTTGGCCTCGACCAACGTGCCAATGGGGGAGCGGTCAAGATTAAGAAACGCGACGACAATCCCCCCTTCCACATCCAGCGGCTCCGCTTGCTCCGGCTGGGTGACCGGCGGCCGGGGCATTCCCAGTCCCGGCGGCCGAATCCGTGGCCCACGAAAAGGAGCAGGCTGGGCCAGTGTGGCGGTGCTCATCGTCAGAGCCGCGAGCAGTGAACTGACGATCAACTTGGCGAGCCTGCGCGATGCGAAAGTCATAAGAGCCTCGCTGAGGAGATAGGGGCCACTCTCTTGTTTAGGCTCAGAGGTGGCGGTCGTCAATCATTAAGACGACGGAGGTGTCTTTACGAAACAGCTCCTTTCTGAGAATTGTCAAGAAAAGGTGTTCACCGCCCTAGCCAAACGAGCCAGTCAGGTACTTCTCCGTCAGCTCGTTCTTGGGCCGCTGGAACATTTGCGAGGTCGGCCCGCGCTCGACCAACTCACCCAGATACATGAAGCCGGTGTAATCGGCGACGCGAGCGGCCTGCTCCATGTTGTGGGTGACGATGAGGATGGTCACAGTTTCCTTGAGCGTGAAGATCATGTCTTCGATTTTGGAAGTGGCGATCGGATCGAGGGCCGAGGTAGGTTCGTCGAGGAGAAGCAGCTCGGGGCCGGTCGCCAAAGCTCGTGCCACGCACAGCCGCTGCTGCTGGCCGCCGGAAAGATTGAAAGCCGCCTGGTGCAGGCGGTCCTTCACTTCATCCCACAGCGCCGCGGCAACCAGTGCTGCTTCCACCTTTTCCGCCAGCACCTTTCGGTCCTTCACGAACCGGAGCCGCAGGCCATAAGCGACGTTCTCGAAGATCGACTTGGGAAACGGATTCGGCTTCTGAAACGCCATCCCCGTCCGCAGCCGCATCTCCATCGGATCGACGCTGGGGCTGAGGATGTTCACCTTACTGGGATGCAGCAGGATCTCTCCCTCGTACTTATTGTTCGGATACAGGTCGTGCATCCGGTTAAAGCACCGCAAAAGCGTGCTCTTTCCGCAGCCTGATGGGCCGATAAGAGCCGTCACCGTCCGCTCGGGAATCGGCAGGTTGATGTTCTTCAGCGCCTGTTTCGCACCGTAAAAGAAGTTAACCGCCTTTACCTCCGCCTTCAGCGGCCGATCCCCGACCGGAGCATCCTCCCGCGCAGCCGCGACCTTCCCCGCGCGGGTCTGGGAGGCTCGCACCGGCTCAATGGCTGACGTAGGCATGCGGCGATGGAAGAGGAAAGCAGAGCAAAACAGATTCTACCACTTAATCCGCTTGCGAATACGATAGCGAATCACGATCGCCGCGGTGTTGAGCGAGAGGGTGAGCGCGATCAGAACCAAGCCAATGGTGGCCGCTTTCTTCTGGAGTATTGCATCAGGACTATCCGTTTGAAGGAACATCAGCATCGGCAGAACGGTGAAGGGATAATTCAGCCACTGGAAACTGAGAAAGGGAGGGCTCGACTGCACAGGCGAAGGGGGCAACTCCAGCATGGTGCCCACGCCAATGGCGAGCAGTGGAGCGGTTTCACCGAGAGCCCGCGACATCGCAATAATCGTCCCGGTCAGAATTCCGCCGAGCGAATAGGGTACCAGGTGATAGCGTATGACTTGCCACTTCGTCGCGCCGGAGGCATAGGCTGCTTCTTTGATCCCGCCGGGAATGGTCCGCAGTGCCTCCCGCGTCGTCACAATAATGATCGGCAGGACGAGAACGGCCAGCGTCAGGCCGCCGACAAAGACCACCGGCTTGAAACCGAGCAGATAGCAGAAAAACCAGTAGCCGAGCAGGCCATAGGTAATCGAGGGGACGCCCGCCAGATTGGAGATATTGATTTCAATCAGATCCGTGAACCAGTTCTTGCGGGCATATTCTTCCAGGTATACCGCCGTGGCAACTCCGAGCGGCACCGCAGTGAAAAACGTAACGACAATGACGGCTAGAGTCCCGGCAATTGCGGTCGAGATGCCGGACTTGTTCGGAAAGATCTCCGACGGACGCGAGGACAAAAACTGGTAGCTGAGATACGGTCCTCCATCCCAGATCAGCTTGATGAGCAGCGCGGCGAGCGCCAGGACGCCGATCGCGGTGCACATAATTCCCAGCGCGCTAAACGCCCGATCTTGTAACTTGCGCCAGGCGATCATCGAGGGAATGTCGGTCATCAGTATGCCTTGTGATACCGCTTGCGAAGCCAAAAGCCGACTAGGTTAAAAATCAGCGTCATGGCAAACAGAGCCAGTCCGGCCGCGAATCGCGCTTGATAGGCGATGCCGCCATGGGAGGTGTCCCCCTTGCTCGCGTCCGCGATATAGGCCGTAATCGTCTGAGCCGCGTCAATCGGATTGAAAGTGAACTTCGGCTGATTTCCGGCGGCGACCGCCACGATCATCGTTTCCCCAATCGCTCGGGAAATCCCCAGGATATAAGCCGCCCCGATCCCCGAGATGGCCGAAGGAATCACGACCTTGAGAGCCGTGATGATCTTGTTGCCCCCGAGGGCGTAGGATCCTTCGCGGAGCAGCATTGGGACACTGCGCAAAGCGTCTTCGCTCAGCGAGCTGACATAGGGAATGATCATGATCCCCATGACTAGCCCCGCGCTAAGCATATTGATGCTCGGCAGATCCTTGTAAAAGTGCTGGAGGAGCGGCGAGACAAATTGCAGAGCAAAATAGCCATACACCACGGTCGGCACCGCGCTGAGCAGCTCTAGCGCGGGCTTGAGTGTCTCCCGCACCAGGTGCGGGGCAAATTCGCTCAGGTATACGGCTACAATCGTTCCCAGCGGCAGGGCGACGGCCAGGGCAATCGCCGTCGTCGTCAGCGTTGCCGCGACCAACGTCAAGATTCCGAAGCGGGGATGATCCAAATCGCGCGGCGCCCATTCCAGGTCCGTAAAGAATTCGACCAACTTTCCGGACGAAAAGAATGGAATCGATTCCGAAAACAAAACGATCACGATCCCCAGCGTAATGAAAATCGACGACACCGCGGCTGCCGAGAAGAGCAGGCGGATAGCCTGCTCCCGGCGCTCCCGCCAAGCGCGGCGGGAGGCATCACCAAATTTGCGCTGCCGCAAGCGGACTAGTTTGGAAGAAGATGAGGCGCTCAAGATGATCTCGCTTACTTCGGCTCACGCTTGAGAAGTTCTTCAAGCGGCAAGCCGAACTCCATTTTGCCGCCGAAGCCCGTCCCCACTTGCAGCTTGGCGAAGCGGGCCTTCCCCATTTCATACGCTGGATCGGTCAAAGGAACGTACTTGAGTAACGCCGAGAGCTCCTTGGCGTGGGCCAGATAGTATTCAACAAACGCCTTGACATCGGGCCGCTCCGCCGACTTCTTATTGACATAGATGAATAGCGGACGCGACAGCGGATTGTATTTCCCCTCTTTCACCGTCTCGGGACTTGGTTCGATCGCGCCTACATCATCATCGGTTTTCCAGTCGATCTTGAGAGCCTTGAGCTTAGTCTTATTCGGTTCGTAGTAGGCATAGCCGACGTAACCGAGGGCGTACTTATCGCCCGCGATGCCTTGCACGATGATGTTGTCGTCCTCGGTCGCCGTGGCGTCGCTGCGGATGGACCCCTTCTTTCCCACGACTGCTTCGGTGAAGTAATCGAAGGTCCCGGAATCGTGCCCCGCGCCGTAGAGCTTGAGTTCCTTGTCCGGCCAACCCTCGCGAATCTGGCTCCACTTCATGACGGTCCCTTTCGCCGTCGGCTCCCAGAGCTTTTTCAGCTCCGCAACGGTGATGTCGCTGGCCCAATCGTTCTGGGCACTCACGGCCACAGTCAGGGCGTCAAACGCGACGGGCAATTCGATGTACTCGATGCCGGCCTTTTTTGCTTGCTCTATTTCTTTCTCCGAAATGGGCCGCGACGCATCGACGATGTCGAGCTTGCCCTGCACAAAGTCGGCGAACCCCGCTCCCGTTCCCTTGAAGGCGACAGTCACCAGTACGTCCGGGTTCTCTTCCCGGAACTGCTCGTAAGTTCCCAGGCTGAGGCGATAGACCGTGCTCGAACCGTCGATCTCCACCTTTCCCTTCAACTTGCTGGATGCCTTCCCTCCCCCGCCCTGTCCGCCGTCACCACCTCCGCACCCCAAAATGACAACAGCGAGCAGGGCAGCAACAAGCCCATACCCAGTTCTCAAGGCACTACTTTTCATGGCGGCAATCCTTGAATTTGAAACTACATTCCCCCGTTCTTGAGTCGTTGCACGATACCCCCTTCTTGTGAAGGTTGTGTTAAGATTCGGCGCTGCTCTCCTTTTCCTTGGCATCACCCGCCAGCCATTTCGGCAATCGGCTCACTTTGCCGGCGCGATCAATGCAGGCGATGGTGGAGGTGGCTTGGGCCAAAACGTCGTTGCCGCGGTGGACTTTGTACTCGTGCTCGATGCGGGCCCCTTTGGCTTTGGTGGCAGTGGTCCGGAGCGTCAAGACGTCGTCGAAGAACGCCGGCAGGAAGTATTGCACGTTCATTTCCGCCACCACGAGCATCACTCCAGCCGCTTCCAGCTCGCGGTAGCTGTGCCCCATCGCCCGCAGCAGCTCGACGCGGCCGAGCTCGAACCAGGTGAGGTAGTTGGCATGGTGCACCCGCCCCTGGCCGTCGGTTTCCTGATAGCGGACCCGGATTTCAATCTCGTGGAAATTGAGCATTCCGCCAATGTAGGCGGGAGGACAATGTTGGGCCACGGATGGAACACGGACAAAACACAGATTTGAAAGCGGATCCAGGAGCAATGAACTCCGAAATCCCGTTCCGTCTGCGTTTTATCCGTGACCAACCAACCTCCGGTAGTGGCGGTAATCTGCTATGCTGATAGGTTCCCTCCGTTTGCCGCCCGCGAGCCTTTTCCGATGCCTGCAACTTCCCTCGAAATCCCCGATCAAGACCTTACGTCCCTTCCGCTCGCCAAGGCCAAGGTGACTCTCCTGCCGCGAAAGGCCCTGCCGTTTTATGGCCGGCATCCCTGGGTGCTGGCGTCGGCGGTGCAAAAAGTCGAGGCCTTGGGTGGCAAAAAACTCAAGGAGGAAAAGCTCGATGGGGAGCCCGTCGACCTCTACAACGAGAAGAACAAGTTCGTCGCCCGCGGCTTCTACAACAGCCAGAGCCGCATCCGCGTGCGGCTGTTCACCTGGTCGGAAGGGGAAGCGCTCGATGAGACGCTGTTCCGCCGCCGCATCGCCCAGGCGATCCTGCTGCGGGACCAGATCGGTTACGAAATGGTCGCCGACCGGGACCAGACTGCCACGCGGCTGGTGTTCAGCGAAGGTGACAGCCTCTCCGGCCTCGTCGTCGACCGCTACGGCGACTACCTCGTGGTGCAGGCAACGTCCATGGGCATCGCCAAGCGGCTGGAGATGATTGTCGGCATCCTGCAAGACCTGCTGCGGCCGAAGGGAATCCTCCTGCGGGCCGACAAAAGCATGGCCAAGCTGGAAGGGGTTGAGTTCACCGAGGAGATACACTGGGGTGAGCTTCCAGAGGGGCAACTCACCATCAAGGAAAACGGCGTCGCCTTCGGCCTCGACCTGCGGGAAGGGCAGAAGACTGGCTTCTATCTCGACCAGCGGGAAAACCGCCGGGCCGCTGCCGCCTACATGAAAGGCCGCCGCGTCCTCGACCTTTTCTGCTACACCGGCGGCTTTGCCCTGGCAGCAGCCAAACTCGGCGGCGCGAAGGAAGTCCTTGGCATCGACGGCAGTAAGAAGGCCATCGCCCAGGCCGAAGCTAACGCCGCTCTTAACCAGCTCACCAACTGTAAGTTCGAAGTCGCCGACGCCTTCAAAACACTCGACCGGCTCCAAGGGCAAGGTACTCGCTTCGATGCTGTTGTCCTTGATCCCCCCAAATTCGCCCGTAACCGCAGCACCGTAAACAGCGCCTTGATGGCCTATCACCGGGTCAACCGCCAGGCGGTCGACTTGCTTGAGCCCGGCGGCATCCTGGTCACTAACAGCTGCTCCGGCA
>Ga0065712_10000436_pt1 | contig 11353 bp, 10 predicted proteins | sample MisRhiReplicate1_FD_59099 | JGI IMG/M metagenome (GOLD analysis project Ga0065712, IMG submission 59099) | Miscanthus rhizosphere microbial communities from Kellogg Biological Station, MSU, sample Rhizosphere Soil Replicate 1: eDNA_1 v3... | ecosystem: Host-associated > Plants > Roots >...
TCGCAGTAATCATCGGCGATGATCGGAATGCGGCGGCCGACCAGCGGCAGCTCGACAAACTTGCCGATCAGGGCTTGGTAGCGTTCATCGTTCGGGTTAACGGCTACGGCGGCGTCGCCGAGCATGGTTTCCGGGCGAGTGGTCGCGACGATCAGGAAATCGTTGCCTTCAGCGGTCTTCACGCCGTCGGCCAGCGGGTACTTCAGGTTCCACAAGAAACCTTTCTCGTCGTGGTTTTCCACTTCGAGGTCGGAAATCGCCGTGTGCAACTTGGTGTCCCAGTTGACCAGGCGCTTGCCGCGGTAGATCAGGCCGTCTTCGTGCAGGCGCACAAAGGCTTCTTTCACGGCTTCCGAGAGGCCGTCGTCCATGGTGAAACGCTCGCGGCCCCAGTCCACGGACGAGCCGAGACGGCGGATCTGACGGCTGATGTTGCCGCCGGACTGATCCTTCCATTCCCAGACTTTCTCGAGGAATTTCTCACGGCCCAGATCGTGACGATTCTGGCCCTGGGCTTCGAGTTGGCGCTCCACCAGCATTTGCGTGGCGATACCGGCGTGGTCGGTACCCGGCTGCCACAGGGTGTTACGACCCTGCATGCGGCGGAAACGGATCAGGGCGTCCATGATCGCGTTGTTGAAGCCGTGACCCATGTGCAGGCTGCCGGTGACGTTCGGCGGCGGGATCATGATGGTGTAGGACTCGCCCGCGCCTTGCGGGGCGAAGTAATTCTCTGACTCCCAGGTGTTGTACCAGGAAGTTTCAATGGCGTGCGGCTGGTAGGTCTTATCCATGCGCGGCGGGACCCTATTGGCATTTATTCAGGAAAAGCCGGCAAGTATAGCGGGGCATGGGGCGTAGGGCGAGCGGGTGCAGACAGGGCGCTTGATCAATTACAGCGCAGATCCAATGTGGGAGCGGGCTTGCTCGCGAAGGGGCCATCACCTTCAGCATTGATGTTGGCTGATATATCGCTTTCGCGAGCAAGCCCGCTCCCACAAGGAGGCGGGGGTTATTCGTATTGGCTAAGGAGGCGTTCCATCCGCGCGCTGAGGCGGCGTTTGATTTCGGTTTCGATGTGCGGGGCGAAGTCGTCGATCACGTCTTGCATGATCAATTGCGCGGCGGCGCGCAGTTCGTCTTCCAGGTGCAGCAGCTCGTCGGCGCTCTTGCTGGCGGCGGGTGCCGGTTGGGCGGCAGGGGCTGCTGGGGCGGGTGGCGTCGGTTCGAGAATCGGCGGGCTGGCGCCGACGGTATCGAACAGCATCGGAATCTGTTCCTGGTCACCTTCCTCGACCGTGTCGGTGAGCAAGGGCGGTTGCAGGTTGTCGTCGCCGAGCAATTGACGGATCGACTCGAGGTCGTCCAGCAGGTGCGCGGACTTTTGCAGCGGTTTTGGAGTGTCCATCGGAATGCTCAGAGTCGCTGTAAACGGTGATCTTGCAAAGGATAGCCCTGTTCGCGGTAGAAACGGAAACTCTCCCGCGCAGCCGTACGTATCGTCGGATCTTCCACCACCACTTCCGCCACTCGGGCGAATTTGTTGGCGAATGCCGGGACTTTCAGGGCGAGATTGACCAGCAGGTCCTGATGCGGACCGCAGTCATCGCCAAGGCCCAACACAATCAAACCGTCCGGCTCATTTTCGGCGGGGCCGTGGGGCACAAAGCTTTCGCCCTTGAAGGCCCACAAACGCGCATCGAGATCGTCGCGCTGGACAGCATCGCTGCAATGCAGATAGATGCGGTGACCCATGCGCCAGGCTTTTTCGGTGAGCTTGCAGGCAAAGTCCAGCCGCGCCGAAGGATCGGCGCTGGGCAGGATATAGAAGTCGACTTTGGTCATTGCGGTTCCTGAGCCAAGGGCGGCGTCACCCGAAAGCAACGCGGCCCAAGGTCATCGGTTTCAGGCTTTGGCGCGGTCCAGCAGGTATTGGGTCAGCAATGGAACCGGACGGCCAGTGGCGCCCTTGTCCTTGCCGCCGCTGGTCCAGGCCGTGCCGGCGATGTCCAGGTGCGCCCAGTTGAGGTTCTTGGTGAAGCGCGACAGGAAGCAGGCCGCGGTGATGGTGCCGGCTTTCGGGCCGCCAATGTTGGCGATGTCGGCGAACGGGCTGTCCAGCTGTTCCTGGTACTCATCGAACAGCGGCAGTTGCCAGGCGCGATCGTCAGCCGATTGGCCAGCGCTCAGGAGTTGGCCGATCAGTTCGTCGTTGTTGCCCAACAGGCCCGACGTGTGGGAACCCAGGGCAACGACGCAAGCGCCGGTCAGGGTCGCGATGTCGATCACTGCTTGCGGCTTGAAGCGCTCGGAGTAGGTCAGGGCGTCGCACAGCACCAGACGGCCTTCGGCGTCGGTGTTGAGGATTTCCACGGTCTGGCCGCTCATGGTGGTGACGATGTCGCCAGGACGCGAAGCATTGCCGCTCGGCATGTTCTCGGCGCAGGCCAGGATGCACACCAGGTTGATCGGCAGTTTCAGCTCGAGCACGGCACGCAGCGTACCGAATACGCTGGCAGCGCCGCCCATGTCGTACTTCATTTCATCCATGCCGGCGCCCGGTTTCAGGCTGATGCCGCCAGTGTCAAAGGTGATGCCTTTGCCGACCAGCGCATACGGCTTCTCGGATTTCTTGCCGCCGTTGTATTGCATGACGATCAGGCGCGGTGGCTGGGCGCTGCCCTGGCCCACGGCGTAGAACGAGCCCATGCCCAGGTCCTTGATCTTCTTCTCATCAAGGACTTCGACTTTCAGGCTCTTGAATTCTTTGCCCAGGTTCTTCGCTTGCTCACCGAGGAAGGTCGGGTGGCAGATGTTCGGCGGCAGGTTACCCAGGTCGCGGGTGAACGCCATGCCGTTGGCGATGGCAGTGGCGTGGGCCACGGCGCGCTCGACTTCAGCCTGTGCAGCCTTGATGGTCACCAGGGTGACTTTCTTCAGGATGCGAGGTTCGGCTTTCTGGCTCTTGAACTGATCGAACGTGTATTCGCCGTCCACCAGGGTTTCGGCCAGCAGGCGAGTTTTGCCGTAGCTGTCACGGCCTTTGACCACGACTTCGTCCAAGGCCAGCACCGCATCGCTGCCGCCCAGGCCTTTAAGGGTGTTGAGGATGCCGGCAATGATCTTGCGGAACGGGCGGTCGCCCAGCTCTTCGTCTTTGCCCACGCCCACCAGCAGCACGCGTTCGGCCTTGAGGTTCGGCAGGCTGTGCAGCAACAGACTCTGACCGACTTTGCCAGCCAGGTCGCCGCGCTTGAGCACAGCGCTGATGGCGCCACCGCTCAGTTCGTCGAGTTGTTTGGCAACGGCGCCGAGCTTGCGGCCTTCGCCGACGGCGACCACCAGAGTGGCGGTTTTCAACGTTTCTGGGCTAACGCTTTTTACAACCAGTTCCATGTCCGGGTCCCTGAATTAATGGTCAACACGCAAGAGCTCGACGGCATGCATTCGAGCTTGCTTATAAATAGAAAGACGCAGGTCACGGCCCGCGACAAAGGCCGCAGTTTGAACCTCGTGCCCCGAGCCTGACAACCCTCGGTTGTACGATCTTCAGCGCTTTACCCGCCTGCTTGAGCATGCGCAGTGACAGGCGCACCCAATCACAGGATAATGCGCCAACTTTTTCGGCAGCTCTGCCCTGCGGGCCGTCTGATACGTTTGCTTGTTTGGCCGCCTTAGCCTGACAACCCTGGAGTGTCTGGTTTGATCGTCTTCCGTTACCTATCCCGCGAAGTCCTGTTGACCTTGAGCGCCGTCAGCGCTGTGCTGCTGGTCATCATCATGAGCGGTCGCTTCATCAAGTACCTCGCCCAGGCGGCCTCTGGCCTCCTGGACCCGGGCTCGCTATTCCTGATCATGGGCTTTCGTCTGCCGGGTTTCCTGCAGCTGATTTTGCCTTTGGGCCTGTTTCTCGGAATCCTGCTGGCCTACGGTCGCCTGTACCTTGAAAGCGAAATGACGGTGCTGTCGGCCACCGGCATGAGCCAGCAGCGTTTGTTTGCCATGACCCTTTTCCCAGCCACCCTGGTCGCACTGGTAGTGGCATGGCTGAGCCTGAGCCTGGCACCGCAAGGCGCCAATCAGTTCCAGTTGCTGTTGAACAAGCAGGATGCCCTGACCGAGTTCGACACCCTCGAGCCGGGTCGCTTCCAGGCGCTGCGTGACGGGACGCGGGTGACCTACACCGAAACGCTGTCGGATGATCGCATCAACCTCGGCGGCGTATTCATTTCGCAGAAAAACGTCAATTCCGATAACAAGGATCGCGGGATTTCCGTGCTGGTGGCCGAGAAGGGCCGTCAGGAAATTCGGCCCGACGGTAACCGTTACCTGATTCTCGACAATGGCTATCGCTATGACGGCAATCCGGGTCAGGCCGACTATCGGGCGATCAAGTACGAGGAGTACGGCGTCTTGCTGCCCAAGCCGGATGTCAGCGACGAAGTGACTGACCGTGACGCGATGCCCACCAGTTCCCTGATCAGCAGCGATGACATCCGTTTGCATACCGAGCTGCAATGGCGTTTGTCCTTGCCGTTGCTGGTCTTCATCGTGACCTTGATGGCGGTGCCGTTGTCGCGGGTCAATCCGCGTCAGGGCCGTTTCCTCAAGCTGTTGCCGGCGATTCTTCTATATATGGCTTACCTGTCCATCCTGATTGCCGCTCGCGGCGCCCTTGAAAAGGGCAAAATCCCGCCAGCTCTGGGGTTGTGGTGGGTGCATGCAATCTTCCTGGCCATCGGCCTGGGCTTGCTCTATTGGGAAACCTTGCAGTTGAAGCTGGCGAGTCGTCGCAGCGCGCTGGAGGTGGCTCGTGGATAAGCTCGATCGCTACATTGGTAGCAGCGTGTTCGTGGCAATTCTGGCGGTACTGGGGATCATTCTCGGTCTGGCGACGCTGTTCGCGTTCATCGATGAAATGAGTGAGGTCAGCGATACCTACACCTTGGTCGACGTGTTGAGTTATGTCCTGCTGACCGCGCCGCGTCGTCTTTACGACATGTTGCCGATGGCTGCACTGATCGGTTGCCTGATCGGCCTCGGCAGTCTCGCCAGTCACAGCGAGCTGACCATCATGCGTGCTGCGGGCGTGTCGATCGGGCGCATCGTCTGGGCGGTCATGAAGCCAATGCTGATCCTGATGGTGGTGGGTGTGCTGATCGGCGAATACGTTGCGCCGGCCACCGAAGTCACCGCTCAGGCCAATCGCTCCCTGGCCCAGGGCAGCGGCGACGCGCAAAGCGCCAAGCATGGCCTGTGGCACCGTCAGGGGGACGAGTTCATTCACGTCAACTCCGTGCAGCCAAACGGTTTGCTGTATGGCGTGACCCGTTATCGCTTCGACGATCAGCGCCACATGCTGTCCTCGAGCTTCGCCAAGCGCGCCGAATTCGACAAGGATCACTGGCAGCTCAGCGATGTCACGACCACGTTATTCCATGACAAGAGCACCGAAGTGGTGACCGCTCCGGTCGANCGCTGGAACGTGGCGCTGAGCCCGCAACTGCTGGATACCGTGGTGATGTCGCCCGATTCGCTGTCGATCAGTGGTCTGTGGGGNTACATCCACTACCTGGCTGAGCAGGGNTTGAGCAATGGTCGTTACTGGCTGGCATTTTGGGTCAAGGTNTTGCAACCGCTGGTCACCGCCGCGCTGGTGCTGATGGCGATTTCCTTCATCTTCGGTCCGTTGCGCTCGGTGACCCTCGGTCAGCGGGTGTTCACTGGCGTGCTGGTGGGCTTCACCTTCCGTATCGTTCAGGATTTGCTCGGTCCTTCGAGCCTGGTCTTCGGCTTCTCGCCACTGTTTGCGGTGCTTATTCCGGCGGGTGTTTGTGCCTTGGCCGGGGTCTGGTTGTTGCGCCGGGCCGGTTGATTCAGGGTTTCTCCTGACGTTGCAGGTCACTCAAAACGCCCCTGTCGCAAGACCGGGGCGTTTTTGTAGGCGCCGTCTGACCTGCGAACGTGACGCTTGCGCCGTGGATCAGGTACAATTCCCGGCTATTTTTCGGCGGGCTATGCCTGCAGCCTTTTTGAGTGTTGATCCGTGAGTGATTTGAGTCATATCCGCAATTTCTCCATCATCGCCCACATTGACCATGGCAAGTCGACTCTGGCCGATCGCTTCATCCAGATGTGTGGCGGCCTTGCCGAGCGCGAAATGGAAGCCCAGGTTCTGGACTCCATGGACCTGGAGCGTGAACGCGGGATCACCATCAAGGCCCACAGCGTCACCCTGTATTACACCGCTCGCGATGGCATCAAGTACCAGCTGAACTTCATTGACACCCCGGGCCACGTCGACTTCACCTATGAAGTCAGCCGGTCGCTGGCGGCCTGTGAAGGCGCGTTGCTGGTGGTCGATGCCGGTCAGGGCGTTGAAGCGCAGTCGGTAGCCAACTGCTACACCGCCATTGAGCAGGGCCTGGAAGTGATGCCGGTCCTGAACAAGATCGACCTGCCTCAGGCCGATCCGGACCGCGTGAAAGAAGAAATCGAAAAAATCATCGGCATCGATGCCACCGACGCGGTCGAGTGCAGTGCCAAGACCGGTCTGGGCGTCGACGAAGTGCTGGAGCGTCTGGTCAAGACCATTCCTGCGCCGACCGGCAACTATGAAGATCCGCTGCAAGCGCTGATCATCGACTCCTGGTTCGACAACTACCTGGGCGTTGTTTCCCTGGTTCGCGTGCGCCACGGTCGTGTGAAGAAGGGCGACAAGATCCTGGTCAAGTCCACCGGCAAGATCCACCTCGTGGACAGCGTCGGTGTCTTCAACCCGAAACACACCGCTACCGTTGACCTGAAGGCCGGCGAAGTGGGCTTCATCATCGCCGGCATCAAGGACATTCACGGTGCACCGGTCGGTGACACCCTGACCTTGAGCTCCACGCCGGACGTCGACGTGCTGCCAGGCTTCAAACGCATTCAGCCGCAGGTATACGCCGGCCTGTTCCCGGTCAGCTCCGACGACTTCGAAGATTTCCGTGAAGCCCTGCAAAAGCTCACGCTCAACGACTCGTCCCTGCAATACACCCCGGAAAGCTCCGACGCCCTGGGCTTCGGCTTCCGTTGCGGGTTCCTCGGCATGCTGCACATGGAAATCATCCAGGAGCGCCTGGAGCGCGAGTACGACCTGGACCTGATCACCACGGCGCCGACGGTGATTTTCGAGCTGCTGCTGAAAACCGGTGAAACGATTTACGTCGACAACCCGTCGAAGCTGCCAGACCTGTCCTCGATCGAAGACATGCGCGAGCCGATCGTGCGGGCCAATATTCTTGTGCCGCAAGAGCACCTCGGTAACGTCATTACCCTGTGTATCGAGAAGCGTGGCGTGCAACACGACATGCTGTTCCTCGGTACCCAGGTTCAAGTGACCTACGATTTGCCGATGAACGAAGTGGTCCTGGACTTCTTCGACCGTCTGAAATCCACCAGCCGTGGCTATGCTTCGCTGGATTACCATTTCGATCGTTATCAATCGGCTAATCTGGTGAAACTGGATGTGCTGATCAACGGTGACAAGGTCGACGCCCTGGCGTTGATCGTGCACAAGGATAACGCGCACTACAAAGGTCGCCAGCTGACCGAGAAGATGAAAGAACTGATTCCACGTCAGATGTTCGACGTCGCGATCCAGGCCGCCATTGGCGGGCAGATCATTGCGCGGACTTCCGTCAAGGCACTCAGAAAGAACGTATTGGCCAAATGCTACGGCGGTGACGTTAGCCGTAAGAAAAAGCTGCTGGAAAAGCAAAAGGCCGGTAAAAAACGCATGAAGCAAGTCGGTAACGTGGAAATTCCACAAGAAGCCTTCCTTGCAGTGCTCAGGTTGGATAGTTAGGTCCTATGTCACTAAATTTCCCGCTGTTGCTGGTCATCGCCGTGTTCGTCTGCGGCCTGTTGGCGTTGCTCGATCTGCTGTTCCTGGCGCCACGGCGCCGGGCTGCCATTAACTCTTACCAGGGTAGCGTCAGCCAGGCTGACATGGTGGTGCTCGAGAAACTGAACAAAGAGCCGCTGCTGGTCGAATACGGCAAGTCGTTCTTCCCGGTGTTGTTCATCGTGCTGGTGCTGCGTTCGTTCCTGGTGGAACCGTTCCAGATTCCTTCGGGCTCGATGAAACCTACACTGGATGTTGGCGACTTCATTCTGGTGAACAAGTTTTCTTACGGGATCCGCTTGCCGGTGATCGACAAGAAAGTCATCGAAGTCGGTGATCCACAGCGCGGCGATGTGATGGTGTTCCGCTACCCGAGCGATCCGAACGTCAACTACATTAAACGTGTGGTGGGCCTGCCGGGTGACCAGATTCGTTACACCGCCGACAAGCGTCTGTTCGTCAACGGTGAGTCGATTGCCGAACAACTGGTCGGCTCCGAGCCGGGCACGTTGGGCAGCGCTGAGCTCTACAAGGAAAAACTCGGCGTCGCCGAGCACCTGATCCGCAAGGAAATGAGCCGCTATCGTGCATCGCCGGACCATACATGGACCGTGCCTGCCGGGCACTACTTCATGATGGGCGACAACCGCGACAACTCGAACGACAGTCGCTACTGGGATGATCCGAGCATTCCCAAGGATCTGCTGGGCATGGTTCCCGACAAGAATATCGTCGGCAAGGCCTTTGCAGTCTGGATGAGCTGGCCGGAACCCAAACTCAGTCACCTGCCGAATTTCTCGCGGGTTGGCCTGATCAAGTAATCACACACGGCGCTGTTGAACACAGCGCCGAATGCATTTCTGGAGTCGGCACAATCGGCGCCAGACGCATGAAAACAATGATATTCAGGACGTAATTTTTGAACACAGCGTTAATTGTCCCAAGCCTGCGCCGCACCACGGCGATGGCGGTGGAATCCAGCCACGAACTCAGCGTGGGTACACCGTGAGCGTCTCCTTAAGCCGTCTAGAGCGTCAGCTCGGCTACACCTTCAAGGATCAGGAACTGATGGTCCTGGCCCTGACTCACCGCAGCTTTGCCGGGCGTAACAACGAACGCCTGGAGTTCCTCGGTGATGCCATCCTTAACTTCGTCGCTGGCGAGGCGCTGTTCGATCGCTTCCCGCTGGCCCGCGAAGGTCAATTGTCGCGCTTGCGCGCACGCCTGGTGAAAGGCGAGACCCTGGCCGTACTGGCTCGCGGTTTCGATCTGGGCGAATACCTGCGCCTGGGTTCCGGTGAGTTGAAAAGCGGCGGGTTCCGTCGCGAGTCGATTCTGGCCGACGCCCTTGAAGCGCTGATTGGTGCGATCTACCTGGATGCCGGCATGGACATGGCACGCGAACGCGTGCTGGCCTGGCTGGCCGGGGAGTTCGAAGGCCTGACGCTGGTCGACACCAATAAAGATCCTAAAACCCGTCTGCAAGAGTTCTTGCAGTCCCGTGGTTGCGAACTGCCGCGTTACGAAGTGGTGGATATCCAGGGTGAGCCGCATTGCCGGACGTTCTTCGTCGAATGTGAAATCACCTTACTGAATGAAAAAAGCCGAGGTCAGGGTGTGAGCCGTCGTATTGCCGAACAGGTAGCGGCCGCTGCAGCACTGATTGCCCTGGGCGTGGAGAATGGCCATGACTGATTCAACTGCAACTCGCTGTGGCTATGTCGCCATCGTCGGCCGTCCCAACGTGGGCAAGTCCACGCTGCTGAACCACATCCTCGGTCAGAAGCTGGCGATCACCTCGCGCAAGCCTCAGACCACTCGCCACAACATGCTCGGCATCAAGACCGAGGGCGCCGTGCAGGCGATCTACGTCGACACCCCCGGCATGCACAAAGGTGGCGAGAAAGCCCTGAACCGCTACATGAACAAGACCGCTTCGGCAGCGTTGAAAGACGTCGACGTAGTGATCTTCGTGGTTGACCGCACCAAGTGGACCGACGAAGACCAGATGGTCCTCGAGCGCGTTCAATACGTGACCGGTCCGCTGATCGTGGCGCTGAACAAGACTGACCGCATCGAAGACAAAGCCGAGCTGATGCCGCACCTGACCTGGTTGCAGGAACAGTTGCCGAACGCGCAGATCATGCCGATCTCGGCTCAGCACGGGCATAACCTCGAAACGCTGGAGCGTGTGATTGCCGGTTACCTGCCGGAAAACGATCACTTCTTCCCGGAAGACCAGATCACCGACCGCAGCAGCCGCTTCCTCGCCGCTGAACTGGTACGCGAGAAAATCATGCGCCAGATGGGCGCCGAGCTGCCGTACCAGATCACCGTCGAAATCGAAGAGTTCAAGCAACAGGGCAAAACCCTGCACATCCATGCCTTGATCCTCGTTGAACGCGACGGCCAGAAGAAAATCATCATTGGCGACAAGGGTGAGCGGATCAAGCGCATCGGCACCGAGGCACGCAAGGACATGGAGTTGCTGTTCGACTCCAAGATCATGCTCAACCTCTGGGTGAAAGTGAAAGGCGGCTGGTCCGACGATGAACGCGCCTTGCGTTCGCTGGGTTACGGCGACCTGTAACACCGGGTTCCAGATACACCCGAGAAACCTTGTGGGAGCGGGCTTGCTCGCGAAAGCGATGTAACATTCAGCATTGATGTTGACTGTTACATCGCTTTCGCGAGCAAGCCCGCTCCCACATTAGTTTTGGGTTGTCTGAAAAACTGCATTCCTTCATTGAGAACTCCATGTCCCAACCCATCGGCCAACCCGCCTTCGTGCTCCACTCCCGCGCTTACCGCGAGAACAGCGCGCTGGTGGATTTCCTCACGCCGCAAGGCCGGCTGCGGGCGGTGTTGCGCAGTGCGCGGGGCAAGGCCGGGACGTTGGCGCGGCCGTTCGTGCCGCTGGAAGTGGAGTTCCGTGGCCGTGGTGAGCTGAAGAATGTCGGGCGCATGGAAAGCGCTGGCGTCTCAACTTGGCTCAATGGTGAGGCGCTGTTCAGCGGTCTCTACCTCAATGAGCTGTTGATTCGGCTGTTGCCCTCCGAAGACCCGCATCCGGCTGTGTTTGACCACTACGCCGCGACCCTGCTTGCGCTTGCCGAAGGCCGTCCGCTGGAGCCTTTGTTGCGATCCTTCGAATGGCGGCTGCTGGATGACTTGGGTTACGGCTTCGCTCTGACTACTGACATCCATGGCGAGCCCATCGCGCCGGACGGTCTCTACCGTCTGCAAGTGGACGCGGGGCTCGAGCGGGTCTACCTGCTGCAACCCGGTCTGTTCAACGGCACCGAACTGTTGGCCATGGCCGATGCAGATTGGTCTGCCCCTGGCGCGCTATCGGCAGCCAAGCGATTGATGCGCCAGGCACTGGCGGTTCATCTGGGCGGTCGTCCCTTGGTAAGTCGCGAGTTGTTTCGCAAGCCGTAGGGTCTGTTGATGCTTGGCAGCGCCCGG
>Ga0065712_10001109_pt1 | contig 11350 bp, 9 predicted proteins | sample MisRhiReplicate1_FD_59099 | JGI IMG/M metagenome (GOLD analysis project Ga0065712, IMG submission 59099) | Miscanthus rhizosphere microbial communities from Kellogg Biological Station, MSU, sample Rhizosphere Soil Replicate 1: eDNA_1 v3... | ecosystem: Host-associated > Plants > Roots >...
GTCTGCGATGGACGCGCCAAGCCAACAGGCCGAGTACAAACAAACCGAACACCCCGGCAATCGCCCACACAAACTGGTCATCACTGATCAACGGCTTTTCGATCCGCAGGTAGCCCGGCTGCATCAGCAATTCACGCATGGCCTTGTTTGCTTCCTCCAGCGTCACCCCTTCCAGTTCCTTGGCGGGGTCGGCGAAACGGCCGTCCTCGTAGTCCCCAAGGGCACTCCAGTAATAATCGGCCAACGCGCTGTTGCCTTGCACGGCCCAGGCCTGGCGGGCAATGGCGGCCTGCTTGATGCGGTTGAAGGTGCCGGCCTTGAGACCGTCCCTGAGCAACCCGGCCTTCAGATTATCCAGCACCCGTTCGGCCTCGGGCACGTCGTCGCGCTCAAGGTCCGCGTTCAGGCTCATGAAGCCCACACCGCCAAACACCTCGCGCTCGACCGAAGGCCCGTAGGACAAGCCATGGGCCAGGCGCAATTGGCGGTAGAGCGCCCAGTCCAGATAGTCCTTGAGCAAGTCGAAGGTTTCGTCGTGCCGATCTTCCTGCACCGGCTCTGGCAACAGCCAATGCAACTTGGCACTGCCGCCAACAAAACCATGACTCAAGGTGCGCTCATGGGCAGCAGTGGCCTGGATCGCCGGCAGGGGCGGGTGATCGGTCGGGTCAACCGCTTCAAGCGCGCCATAAGACCGTTCCAGATAGGCCGGCAGCAACCGCTCAAGGTCGCCGACGACGATCAGGGTCATGTTGTTGGGCGCGTACCAGGCCTTGCGTACCTTTTCCAGCTGATCGCGGGTCAGGTGATCGACTTCGGCGCGTTCGGGGCATTTGAGGCCCAGTTCCACTGCCAGCTGATTACTCGCTGTGTGGCCAAGGTCCTGACGATCCAGAAAGCGTTGCAGGTGCGAGTAATGGCCGCCGTCTTCGCGCTCGACCACTTGTTTGGCGGCGTTGATGGCGTTGTCGTCGATTCGGGTCTGGGTCAGCAGCGCCAGCAGCAGGTCGAGGACCTTGCGCTGGTTTTTCGCCGGGGCTTCGATGACGAAGGTCGTGTCGGCATTGCTGGTGTAGGCGTTCCACTCGCCACCCAGGGCCTGCATGCGCTCTTCCAGCCCGCCTTCGCCCGTGGCATCGATGCCGCTGAACAGCAAGTGCTCAAGCAGGTGCGGCAGCTCCTTGTCGGCGCAGCTGAAATCATCGATGCCAACGCCGACCACCAGACGAATCGCCACATGCCCGCGCTCGGTACCGGGTTTGAGCAGCAATTGCAGGCCGTTGGGCAGCGTATAGCCCTCGACCTGAAAGCGATCCAGGGCAAATGAAGGGAATGAACCAAGCAACAGACAAGCGAACAACAAACAACGCATAGCAAGCTTCCAGGCAACCAATCGGAGATCCGTGTCATCAGCCAGGCCGCCTTCGCGAGCAGGCTCGCTCCCACAGGTGATCTGAGTCGGACACAATTTCCGAGTACACCGAAGATCCACTGTGGGAGCGAGCCTGCTCGCGAAGGCGGCCTTCATGCTGAATCAATGTTACTGACTGACCACTCTGCCAGACGTTCAAGGTGAATGCGTGATGTCTGCCAAATCATCGGCCGCCAGGGCGCCGGTGTCGGAAGTTTCCAGCACCACATAGGCGCTGCTGCAAAACAGTGAATTCAGACGCTTCATGTCGGCAATCAACTCAAGGTGCAACGAGCTGGTTTCGATACTCTGCACGATCTTACGTTGCAATCGGCTGACGTGAGCATGGGCCAGGCGCCGTTCCTGTGCGCGAAAGCGACGTTTCTCGCGCAATAACTGGCGGGCACTTTCCTTATCGGCACTGAGGAACACCGACAACCCCAGGCGCAGGTTGGATATCAACTGACTGTGCAGCCCCGCCAACTCTTCCAGGCCGACCTCGGAAAAAGACCGGCGCTGTGAGGTTTTCTGTTGCTGGACCTTGCGCAGCATGCGTTCGATGAGGTCGCTGGCGAGTTTAAGGTTGATCGCCAGCTCGATGATTTCCGCCCAGCGCCGGCTGTCCTGCTCGCTGAGATCTTCGCGGGGCATTTGCGCCAGATACAGCTTGATCGCGCCATAGAGCGATTCCACATCATCGGTCAGGCGCCGCATTTCCTGGGTAACGGCGGTTTGCTTGCCGTTCAGCACGTCGAGCATGGCCTCGAGCATGTTGTCGATCAGGTCGCCGATGCGCAGGGTTTCCCGGGCGGCATTGGCCAGCGCCAGGCTGGGCGTGACCAGCGCTGTTGGATCAAGATGCCGCGGTTTGGCAGTGCCATTGATTTGCGGGCGCTCCGGCAGCACCCACGCACAGAACCTGGCCATCGGTCCGACACTCGGCAGCAAGAGCAGGCAACGCGCGGTGTTGTAGAGCAGGTGAAAGCCGATGACCATTTCCTGAGGGCTGAAGTCCAGGCTGTCGATCCAGTGCACCAACGGATCGAGCACCGGGATGATCAGCAACAGGCCGATCAGTTTGTAGAGCAGGCTGCCCAACGCCACCTGGCGGCCGGCGGCGTTCTGCATGCTGGTGCTGAGGAAGGCGAGGATGCCGCTGCCGATGTTGGCGCCGATCACCAGGCCGATGGCAACGGGCAGGCTGATCACCGCAGCGCCGGCCAGGGTCGCGGTCAGCAGGACGGCAGCCAGGCTGGAGTAGGAAACCATCGCAAACAACGCGCCGACCAGGGCATCGAGCAAGATGTCGCCGGTCAGCGAGGCGAAAATCACCTTCACGCCTTGGGCCTGGGTAATCGGCGCGGCAGCGGCGACGATCAGTTGCAGCGCCAGGATGATCAGCCCCAGTCCGATACTGACCCGGCCCATCTGTCCAACCCGGGTCTGTTTGCGTGACAGGAAGAAAATCACCCCAAGAAAGATCAGCAGCGGCGACAACCATGACAGGTCGAAGGTCAGCACCCGCGCCATCAGCGCGGTACCGACGTCGGCCCCGAGCATGGTCGCCAGGGCAGGGGTCAGCGCCATCAGGCCCTGACCGACAAAGGAGGTGACGAGCATGGCGGTGGCGTTGCTGCTCTGGACCATCGCCGTCACGACGATCCCCGACACGAACGCCAGCCAGCGCCTGGACATGTTCCGGCCAATCACATGGCGCAGGTTGGAACCGTAGACCCGCAGGATGCCGGTTCGGACGATGTGCGTGCCCCAAATCAACAGGGCCACGGCAGATAACAAATTGAGCAGGGTGAGCATGCAGGCCCCCTGTGGTGGTAGCGCCCCATCGGAGCAAGTTGACGGTGCCGCGCGTTCTTCTACGTTCTGTACTTAAGCTGTAGTTGGCTAACGGACTGCGCGCCAGCATCGCACAGCTAAAGAAGCGATTGAAACAAAACTGCCATAAAAACAGCTTGATGCAGATATGAAAAAGGGGCCCGAAGGCCCCTTTGTCATCACATGGCATTCGGGTTATTGACCCGGAATATCCTTGCGCAGCTTCACCGGTTCCTGCTGCTTGCGCTTTTTCGCCATGGCGGTGCGCATCTTGATGTTGATCGCTTCCACCGCCAGCGAGAACGCCATGGCGAAGTAGACGTAGCCTTTTGGCACGTGAACGTCGAGGGATTCAGCAATCAGCACAGTACCGACTATCAACAGGAACGACAGCGCCAGCATCTTCAGCGACGGGTGCTTGTCGATGAACTCGCTGATGGTGCCGGAAGCCCACATCATCACCAGCACGGCAACGACGATCGCCGCGACCATGACCGGTACGTAGGACACCATGCCAACAGCGGTGATGACCGAGTCCAGCGAGAACACGATGTCGATGATCGCGATCTGAATGATGGTGTAGAAGAAGTTGCCGCCCTTGCCGCCCGGCTCCTCATTGGTTTCGTCTTCACCTTCCAGCGCGTGGTACATCTCTTGCGAGCTCTTCCACAGCAGGAACAGACCACCGAAGAACAGGATCAGGTCACGCCCGGAAATACCCTGGCCGAACACTTCGAACAAGTCGGCGGTAAGGCGCATGACCCAGGTGATCGACAACAGCAACAGAATCCGCGTGACCATGGCCAGCGCCAGGCCGAAAATCCGCGTGCGTGCCTGCATGTGCTTGGGCATGCGGCTGACCAGGATCGAAATCATGATGATGTTATCGATACCCAGAACGATTTCCAGGGCGGTCAGGGTGAAGAAGGCAACCCAGATTTCAGGGTTGGTCAGCCATTCCATGTGTATTCCTTTGTGCGAGTGTTAAACCACGAAGGGCCCAGGCTTCAAACAACAAAGCCTGGACCCGTCATGGTGAGTCTTGGGCTTATAGAGTGCTGAACAGCGGAAAAATCCCCATCAGCAAAGCGGCGACCAGTATGCACATGCAAACCAGCACTGCCCACTTCAGGGTGAAACGCTGGTGATCACCGAAGTCGATACCGGCCAGGGCCACCAACAGGTAGGTCGATGGTACCAGCGGGCTCAGCAAGTGGACGGGCTGACCGACGATCGAGGCACGTGCCATTTCAACCGCGGTTATACCGTAATGGCTGGCGGCTTCCGCAAGTACCGGTAACACGCCGTAATAAAATGCATCGTTCGACATGAAGAACGTGAACGGCATGCTCACCAGTGCAGTGATCACCGCCAGGTACGGGCCGAGGAAGTCCGGGATGACCGCCAACAGGCTTTTCGACATCGCATCGACCATNCCGGTGCCCGACAGGATGCCGGTGAAGATACCGGCCGCGAAGATCAANCCGACCACCGCCAGCACGCTACCGGCGTGGGCCGCGACGCGGTCCTTCTGCTGTTGCAGGCACGGGTAGTTGACGATCATCGCGATACTGAACGCCACCATGAACAGCACCGGCAGCGGCAACAGACCGGCGACCAGGGCGCACATCAGGGCCAGGGTCAGGGCGCCGTTGAACCAGATCAACTTTGGACGACGGGCATCCGGGAATTGCGAAACGCTGATTTCACTGTGGTCGATTTCCTCGCCCACCAGGTGCAGCTCACCCAGACGTGCACGCTCACGCATGCCGTAGAAGTAGGCAATCACGAGGATAGCCAGCACCCCGAAAGCCATCGCCGGAATCATGGGTACGAAGATGTCGGACGGGTCCACGTGCAGCGCACTGGCCGCACGAGCGGTCGGGCCGCCCCACGGCGTCATGTTCATCACGCCACCGGCGAGGATGATCAGGCCGGCCATGATCCGCGGGCTCATGCCGATACGGGCGTAGAGCGGCAGCATGGCGGCAACGCAGATCATATAAGTGGTCGCGCCGTCCCCATCGAGGGAGACGACGAGCGCCAGTACGGCGGTGCCGACCGAAACTTTCAACGGGTCGCCCTTGACCAGTTTGAGGATCTTGCGCACGGCCGGGTCGAACAGGCCGGAATCGATCATCAGGGCGAAGTACAGAATGGCGAACATCAGCATCACACCGGTCGGTGCGAGCTTGGTGATGCCTTCGAGCATCATCGGGCCGATCTTCGGCGCAAAACCACCGAACAGCGCGAACAGGATCGGGATGATGATCAGAGCGATCAGCGCGGAAACGCGCTTGGTCATGATCAGGAACATGAACGTGATGACCATGGCAAAGCCAAGGAAAGTCAGCATGGGAATACTCCAGGCATAGCGCGTCTAGGGAATGGGCGAACCGGGTGGGTCAGCGCAGAACGGGAAGCACGAGGCGTATGGGTGGAGTGACAGCGAAGCGGCGGGTAGAAGAGGACATCAGGATCACCATTGTTGTTGTTAAATGGGCTGTGCGAGCGATAAAACACTGGCATTGGCCAACCGGTCTGTTGCCGGTAGTGGGGGCGATCCTAATCGCGGAAGCTTTCAGCCAGCTTTCGCGGATGAAAGCATTGACCAGATGTGCAACCGGTCGTCGGACCGGGGCAGGGACGTTAAACCGAGTTGACGCCTTCGCGAGCAAGTCGAATCGTCGCACCGCCGCTCCCACATTGGAATGCGTTCCCCTGTGGGAGCGGGCTTGCTCGCGAAGACGTCGGAACATACGCAACAGGAGGAAACAGAATGGGCGAAGTTCATACGGGCGGCTGCCACTGCGGACATCTGCGCTATCAATTCAGCGGGCCTTTGCACGACATCGCCCACTGTCATTGTTCGATTTGCCGACGGGTCAGCGGCGGGATCGTGACCACCTGGATCACCGTGCCCGCCTCAGCCTTTGAATGGGTGAAAGGAACGCCAGCGCAGTACGACTCTTCAACCACCTGCGTGCGGTATTTCTGCGGCAACTGTGGGGCGCAGCTGGCGCTGGTTTCGCACCTGAGCCCGGACAGCATCGACGTGACCATCGCCACCCTCGATCATCCCGAGCACGCACCCGCCGAAAGGCATATCTGGACTGACAACCGACTGCCCTGGCTGCATCTGGATGAACATTTGCCCGGCGAAGCCGAGGAACAGTTGTAAACTGATCAAAAAACAGACAGATCCAGTGGCCGAATGGCGCCCATCCAGATCGCATGCTCGGTGTGGTCGAGCAGATCGTCGCCGGTGTCCGGGTGCAGGAACACCACCAAGCCTTTGCGGTTGAGCGCAAGCCAGGGCAGCACGTCGCCGATGTATTGCGGCTCGAACGCCAACTGGCAGCTCCAGTCCGGGTGCGGGCCCACCGGCCGTTCATGGACGCGGCCCATCCTCACTGGAAACAGTTGCGCCGCCTGCTCACACAAGGCGCGCGCCTGAGGAAGGGTACTGGCGTCGAAGTAGACATGGGCGTGGTAGCCCTTGATCTGCTGCATTTGAAACCCTCTGAACCGAGTCGAACCGGCGTTGTTTCCCACAGGTCACACGCCATAAAGATAGGAAGAACGGAGCACGGCCATGAAAAATGCCGAAACCCCGGTGGTGAAAGTGGTGCTTTATGGTGCCATGAGTAGCCTGGGCAGTGCGCTGATGGCTGAAATGCTGCGGCGCCAACATGAAGTGATCGCGATTCTCGATGACCTGACGGCGCTCGCGCCGCGCCCGGGACTGCGGACCAAGACCGGCGATTTGTTCGACGCCAAGCGGGTCAAGCAGAGCGTCGCCGGGTGTTCGGCGGTGATTTGTCTGCTGGATGCCCCCGGACTGCCGATGAGCAGCGAGCACGTGGAAAAATCCATCGTGCCCGGCCCGGTCGAGCAAGTGTTGGCGGTGGATGCCCTGATCGATGGCATGCAGGCCTCAGGGATTGCCCGGCTGTTTCTGGTCGGCGATTTCGAGGCACTGGACGATCCGGAAATAGAAGATCGGCTGCAACGCCACGCCGCCGAAGAAATCCGCGAGGCCCTGCAAAGCAGCACCTTGCACTGGACGCTGGTGAATGCGCCACGCGGGGTGCCTGGGCTGACCATCGAACATTTCAGCCACGTCAGCAGCAGCCTGGAGCCGGGCCTCGCCGAACCGCTTGGACGGTTGAGCCGGGTGGCTGTGGGGATTGCCGATGAGTTGCGGTTGAACCTGCATGTCGGCGAACACGTGACCTTTGTCGCGACCGAGGCTATACAGCGATAGACGGCAACGGCAGGCCATTCAACGATTGCGCACTGCTGGCCTGCTCAGCCATCAGCCAGTCCACAAACTGTTGAATCAGCGCACCACGCCGTTTCCGCTGGGGCAGGACCACGTAGTAGCCGAGCCTGGAGATCACCGTTTGCGCAATCGGTCGGCACAACAAACCCTGCGCCAGCAAGTTATCCACAAGGTGCCGCCACCCAATCGCCACGCCCTGGCCGCCAATCGCCGCCTGAATCAGCAGCGTGTAATTGTCGAAGCGTAATTGCCCTGGCGCGGGTGCCGAAGCAATCCCCAACTCACGAAATACGCCGCTCCAGTCGAACCAGTTGCTGCTGTTCTCGCCGCGAAGGTGCAGCAGCGGGAACTCGAGCAATGACTGGGGTGGCAAGGGCAGGGGACGATCCTTCAACAGCAGCGGGCTGCACACCGGAAACACTTCTTCGCTGAACAGCCAATGGCTTTCGCCCTGTTTGAATCGGCCATCCCCAAACAACACCGCCACATCAATATCAGTGCGCAGCATGTTGAGGCTGCGTTCGCTGGTGACCAGGCTGACGTCCACTTGAGGATTGGCGGCATGGAAGCGGTGCAGGCGCGGCATCAACCAATACGCGGCGAAGGCGAAATCGGTGGCGACCTGCAACACTTCATGTTGATGCTGTGCGCTGATCGCGCTCAACCCTGCGTCGATATTCTGCAATCCGAGCTGAACCTGCTCAAACAGGATCGTCCCGGCCTCGGTCAGTTCGATGCCGCGATAGATCCGGTCGAACAGCCGCGTCCCGAGTTGTTCTTCCAACCGTTTGATCTGCTGGCTGATGGCCGGTTGCGTGGTGCCAAGCTCCACGGCGGCCGCGGTGAAGCTGCGCTGACGGGCCGCCGTTTCAAAGGCGCGAAGCAAATCCAGAGACAAATCACCAAGGGCGTCATACATAAGCTGTGCTTATCCTAGTCATTGCCGCGCATGGGCTTTACCACAAATTGCATGGGCTACATGCTCAATCACAGCACTCTCGCATAAATATTCACTATGGAATGCCGCGATCACATGAAGCGCAAAAATATTCTTTTCATCATGGCCGATCAAATGGCCGCGCCAATGTTGCCGTTCTACGGCCCTTCGCCCATCAAACTGCCTAATCTCAGCCGCCTCGCCGCCGAAGGCGTGGTGTTCGACGCCGCTTATTGCAACAGCCCATTGTGCGCGCCGTCGCGTTTTACCCTGGTCAGCGGTCAGTTGCCGAGCAAGATCGGCGCCTACGACAACGCGGCCGATTTCCCCGCCGACGTACCGACTTATGCCCACTACCTGCGTCGACTCGGCTACCGCACCGCGCTGTCGGGCAAGATGCATTTCTGTGGCCCGGATCAGCTGCACGGCTATGAAGAACGCCTGACCAGCGACATCTACCCGGCCGATTACGGCTGGTCTGTGAACTGGGACGAGCCAGACGTGCGTCCAACCTGGTTTCACAATATGTCGTCGGTGCTGCAGGCCGGGCCGTGCGTACGCACCAATCAGCTGGATTTCGACGAAGAAGTGGTGTTCAAGGCTCAACAGTACTTGTTCGATCACATCCGCGAGGATGGCGATCAGCCGTTCTGCCTGACCGTTTCGATGACTCACCCACACGACCCGTACACCATTCCCAAGGCCTTCTGGGATATGTACGACGACGCCGACATCCCGTTGCCTGAAACCCCGGCGCAGACCGAACTGGATCCGCATTCCCAGCGTTTACTCAAAGTTTACGACCTGTGGGACAAACCACTGCCTGTGGATAAGATTCGCGATGCACGCCGTGCGTACTTCGGTGCGTGCAGCTATATCGACAGCAACGTCGGCAAACTCCTGCAAACACTCGAGGAAACCGGCCTGATCGACGACACCATCATTGTGTTCTCCGGCGACCACGGCGACATGCTCGGCGAGCGTGGGCTCTGGTACAAAATGCACTGGTACGAAATGGCCGCCCGCGTACCGCTGTTGATCAGTGCGCCGGGGCAATTCGGGGCTGGCCGGGTCAGCGCGGCGGTGTCCACTGCCGATCTGTTGCCGACCTTCGTCGAACTGGCCGGCGGTTCGCTGGAGCCGGGTCTGCCGCTGGATGGCCGCTCACTGGTCTCGCACCTGCAAGGACAGGGCGGTCATGACGAAGTCTTCGGCGAGTACATGGCTGAAGGCACTATCAGCCCGCTGATGATGATTCGCCGTGGCGCCTACAAATTCATCTACAGCGAAGACGACCCTTGCCTACTCTTCGACGTACACAACGACCCGCGCGAACTGGAAGAACTCAGCCAGTCGCCGCAACATCAGTCGCTTTTCGATGAATTTCTCGCCGAAGCCCGGGCCAAATGGGATATCCCGGCGATCCACCAACAGGTGCTCGCCAGCCAACGACGCCGACGTTTCGTCGCCAAGGCATTAACCATCGGCAAGCTGAAGAGCTGGGATCACCAGCCGCTGGTGGACGCCAGTCAGCAGTACATGCGCAACCACATCGACCTCGACGATCTGGAGCGTAAAGCACGTTATCCACAACCCTGCCAAAACCAATAATGTTAAGGGGAATGCCATGCGTAGGTTATCCACAGCAATGACGGTCGGGCTTCTGGCTCTGGGCAGTGCATCGGCGTATGCCGATCAGAGTTGCGAGACGGTGAAAATGGCCGACCCTGGCTGGAGCGACATTGCCGCGACCAACGCCATCACCGGGTTTCTGCTGGACGGCATGGGCTACAAGGCCAAGGTCGACACGCTTGCAGTGCCGATCACCTTTGGCGGCTTGAAAGATGGCCAGGTCGACGTGTTTCTCGGTAACTGGATGCCGGCGCAACAGGGCTTCTACGACAAATTCGTGGCCACCGGCGATGTCACGCAACTGGCAAAAAACCTCGACGGCACCGAATTCACCCTCGCGGTCCCGGATTACGTCTGGGACGCAGGTGTGCATAACTTTTCCGACCTGAACAAATACGCTGACAAGTTCGACAAGAAGATCTACGGCATCGGCTCCGGCGCTCCCGCCAACATCTCGCTGCAGGAAATCATCAAGAAGAACGACTTCGACATGGGCCAGTGGAAACTGGTCGAGTCCAGCGAGCAGGCGATGCTGGCCGAAGTGTCTCGCGCGGTGAAAAAACAGAAGTTCGTGACCTTCCTCGGCTGGACCCCGCACCCAATGAACGTGCAACTGAAAATGCATTACCTCAAGGGCGGCGAGAAGTACTTCGGCGACACCGGCAGCGTTTATACGCTGACCCGCAAAGGTTATGCACAGGCCTGCCCGAACGTCGGCAAACTGCTCACCAACCTGAGTTTCACCCAGGAAATGGAGAACAGCATCATGGCCGAGGTGGTGAACAAGAAGGTCAGCAATACTGATGCGGCGAAGGCGTGGATCAAGGCGAATCCGGCGGTGCTGGATAAGTGGCTGGACGGGGTGAAGACCGTGGATGGGAAGGATGCGTTGGGGGCGGTGAAGGCGAAGCTTTAATTGGGTGATGCTGGATTCTGTGTCTGGTTCAGGATCGCCCCCTCACCCCAGCCCTCTCCCCATAGGGGAGAGGGGGAAAGGGAGCAGATCTCCGGTGTTTTTCGGACCTGAGTTCGCCTCGTTATTTCAGGTCGCAGTATTCCGAACATTCAACACGGTCAGTCCCCTCTACCCTCTGGGGAGAGGGTTAGGGTGAGGGGTGGATTCATCTGACACCCCTCACAACCCTGCTACCCTTGCGCAAAATCTCACCCGAGAGGACCCATGGCCTTTCCAAGCCGCCATTCGCTCTTCCCCTTCCTCAGCTGGATGCCTCGGCAAACCCGCGCCAGCGTC
>Ga0065712_10001425_pt1 | contig 11319 bp, 10 predicted proteins | sample MisRhiReplicate1_FD_59099 | JGI IMG/M metagenome (GOLD analysis project Ga0065712, IMG submission 59099) | Miscanthus rhizosphere microbial communities from Kellogg Biological Station, MSU, sample Rhizosphere Soil Replicate 1: eDNA_1 v3... | ecosystem: Host-associated > Plants > Roots >...
CGCCGATTATCGCTGCGACGCGGCCGGCGATTGCCTTACCGACATGAACCGATCGCGAACGCTCACAGCGAGATCGGGGCGATTGCTGATGAGGGCGTCGACACCCCAGTCCAGGAGTCGATCCATGTCTGGCGTGTCATCCACCGTCCAGACGTGCACCTCGAGCCCCGCCTGGTGTGCGTGCTTCACAAAAGTGGGCGATACGACGCGAATCGTGCCTGCGGTCTCCGGCACCTGGTACCCGCCATACCCCGGTCGACGAGCAGGCCAATGCGCCCATGAGCGATATAGGGCAAGGCGGATTTCCCAGCGGCACGCGCTGCTGGCCAAGGCTGGCAGTGCCTCCCGTGCAGCTCGAATCGCCCGACGGCCATCCGATGCCACACACACGCGATCGACCGCCGATGCGGCCAGGATCTCGGCTGCGAGGGCCTGCCCCATTTCGGGGTGATCGACCTTCATCTCGATGATGATCGGCACGTCCCGGAAGTGGCGGAGAACATCGCAAAGCCTCGGGACGCCGATGCCACGAGACCTGAACGGATGATTCCCCTGCGAATCGGTCCATCGATATCCGGCATCCACCCGCGAGAGCTCTGCTGCGGTTCGGCGGTCGATACGTCCCGATGCATCGGTGGTGCGGTCGAGCATCGCATCATGGCACACGACAACCACGCCATCGGACGAGAGGTGCACGTCCAGTTCCAGCCCGTCGGCGCCGGCTGCCAGCCCACGCTCGAACGCGGGCATCGTATTCTCCGGGCCAAGCGCGCATCCGCCCCGGTGTGCGAACACGCGGGGACGCAACGCCCGCTCGAAGAAGGCCACGACTGAATAGTATTCGCTTACACAGAGCCCTGATAGGATCAGCCCATGTCCAGATCCGGTATATCCACCCTGGGCGCGCTTCGCGACGCCGTGGCGCGCGGCGACGTGCCGCGCCGCAACGTCGGCGAAGAAGTCCGCGACAATCTCATTCGAAAGCTTCGCACCGGGGAGACCTTGTTTCCGGGCATCATCGGCTACGACGACAGCGTCGTGCCGCAGATGGTCAACGCCCTGCTTTCACAGCACAACTTCATCCTGCTCGGCCTTCGCGGCCAGGCAAAAACGCGGCTGCTGCGCGCGCTCACGACGTTGCTCGACGAGGTCATTCCGGTCGTTCCAGGGTGCGAGATCAACGACGATCCGCTCGAACCACTGTGCGCCGCCTGCCGCGCGCGCATCGCGAGCGAAGGCGATCGCATGCCGATCGCCTGGCTTTCGCGCGATCTCCGCTACGTCGAGAAGCTCGCCACGCCCGACGTGACGATTGCTGACATGGTNGGCGACATCGATCCGATCAAGGCGGCGCGATCCGGNCTGCAGCTCGCCAGCGAGCTGACGATGCANTACGGTCTGGTGCCTCGGGCNAATCGAGGGATTTTCGCCATCAACGAGCTGCCGGACCTGGCGGGCAAGATTCAGGTCGGGCTGTTCAACATCCTTCAGGAGGGTGACGTCCAGATCAAGGGCTACCCGATCCGCCTGCCGCTCGATATCCTGATGGCCTTCACTGCCAACCCTGAGGACTACACCGCGCGCGGGAAGATCATTACGCCACTCAAGGACCGCATCGGATCGGAAATCCGCACCCACTACCCCACCGGACGAGCCGACGCGATGGCGATCACCGCGCAGGAAGCGTGGCTCGCGCGAAACGGCGCGACGCCGACGACCGAGGTGCCGGCCTTCGTGGCGGAGATCGTCGAGGAGATCGCATTTCAGGCACGGCAGGATCGACGAATCGACAAGCGGTCTGGCGTCAGTCAGCGTCTTCCCATCTCGGCGATGGAAAATGTCGTCTCGAACGCGGAGCGGCGAGCGCTCGCCTCCGGCGAACAGGTCGCCGTGGCACGCGTCACCGACGTGTACGCCGCGCTTCCGTCGATTACCGGCAAATTCGAAATGGAATACGAAGGCGAGCTGAAGGGCGCCGAGGCGGTCGCACGCGATCTGATTCGTGCGTCGGTCGCCAACGTCGCCGACGGCTATCTCTCGCATCTCGATTGCCGGCAGATCATCGAATGGTTCGACCTCGGCGGAAGCCTGCAGCTGAGCGACACGATGAGCGCGGCCGATGTGCTGGGGCACGCGCGGCAGGTTCAGGGTCTGGTTGAACTGGCACGCACCGCGGGTCTGCCGTCCAATGCGTCAGATCCGATGCTGGCCTCAGGTGTCGACTTCCTGCTGGAAGGGCTGTACGCGACGAAGAAGATCGGCCGGAGCGACGAACGCGGATACCACGGCGCCGATCCTCCGGTGCGCAAGCCGACACGCGACGTGAACCTCGACGAGGAGACCCGCGGACCGGGTGGCGGGCGGAAGAAATACTACAATTAGCTGGTTGGTGGATGGTGGTGGGTGGCAAGAGCTTCCACAACCACTAACCACAATCCACTAACCACCAACCAGTGAGCGCAGCGTGAAATACCGCTACACGAAGTACACGGCGAACTTACTCGACGACATCGACATCGACGATCTCGTGTCGAAGTTGTCCGACCTGTTGCTGTCGAGCGGGTTCAACAATCCCTGGGGCGGCCAGAGCGAGGAAGAAGATCGCACGATGCAGGCACTGCACGATGCGATCCTCGAGGCGCTGTTCAGTGGCGGCATGCTGTCGGACGAAGCCATCCAGCAGTTGCTCGGCGAGCCGGCCGACGGAGACCAGGAGCAGGCACGTCAGCAGCTCGAGGATCTCGTGCAGCAGATCATCGAGCGCATGATGGAACAGGGGTTCGTCTCGGGCGCTCCCGATCTCGATCAGGAGCGCGAACGCCGTGAGGGCGGCGGCGGCGGATTCGATGAAGGCTCCGCGCCCGTCAAGTTCGAAGTCACCGACAAAGCGCTCGACTTTCTCGGCTACCGCGCGCTGCGCGATCTGCTCGGCTCAATCGGACGGAGCGACACCGGGCGGCACGACACGCGCCATCTCAGCACCGGCGTTGAAGCCGTCGCCGCACCGAAGCCATATGAATTCGGCGACACGCTGAACATCGATCCGAGCAGTACGATTCTCAATGCGGTCAGACGAATTGCGGCTCGGGATTCGGGATTCGGGATTCGCTCGAACGATCCTTCGAACCCCGACTCCCGAGTCCCGAATCCCGGGGTGATCGAAGTCGACTACCCGGATTTGATGGTCGCGCAAAGCGAATATCAGAGTTCGTGCGCCACGGTGATCATGCTCGACTGCAGTCACAGCATGATCCTGTACGGCGAGGATCGATTCACGCCCGCCAAGCGCGTGGCGCTCGCGCTCGCACACCTGATTCGCACGCAGTATCCCGGCGACTCGCTGCGCGCCGTGCTGTTTCACGATTCGGCCGAGGAGATTCCGCTCAAGCAGCTCGGACGCGTGCGCGTGGGCCCGTACTACACGAACACGCGCGAAGGGCTGCGGCTGGCACGCCGGATCCTCGAGCGCCAGAAGAAGGACATGCGGCAGATCGTGATGATCACCGACGGCAAGCCGTCGGCGCTCACGCGGCCTGACGGGCAGATCTACAAGAACGCGTTCGGCCTGGACCCGTTCATCGTGTCGGAGACGTTCGCCGAGGTGAACGCCTGCCAGAAGGCGGGCATCATGATCAACACGTTCATGCTCGCGCGCGATCACGATCTCGTCGCGTTCGTGCGCCGCGTCGCGGCGATCTGCCGCGGCAAGGCCTACTTCACGACGCCGTACACGCTCGGCCAGTACGTGCTCATGGATTACATGGATCGGAAGACGAAAACAATACATTAGTGATTTTTGATCTTTGAATATGGATTCAATTGGTGATCGGTGATTTCTGATTGTTGACTCCGGTCCGTCGCCACAATCGGCAATCAAGAATCAACAATCGCCAACGAATCCACAATCAAAGATCGGCAAATCAACGATGCCACTACCAGCAACCATCCCGATCTTCCCGCTCCCGAATGTCGTCCTCTTCCCCAACGTCTTTCTGCCACTGCACATTTTCGAGCCTCGCTATCGCGCGATGGTGAAGGATGCGCTTGCCAGCGATCGCATCATCGGCATGGTGCTGCTCCGACCGGGCTTCGAGCCGAACTACGCAGGCCGTCCGCCTGTGTATCCGATCGGATGTGCCGGCCTCATCACCCATTCCGAGCCGCTGCCGGACGGGCGCTTCAACATCGTGCTCAGGGGGCTGGAGAAATTCAGGGTGACTGCCGAAGAGAGCGGTCAACCGTATCGCATCGCGCATGTCGAAGCGCTCGCCGAGTCGGTCACCGCAGACGAAAAGACACAGATGCACGAGCATCGGCGGCGCCTCGAGCACCTCCTCGCCGTCGCGATGGAGCATCGTGGCAGCGACTCGAAACTGTCGCCCAATGTCGCTGACGATGACCTGGTGAATGCGTTGGCGCAGTATCTGGCGCTCGAACCGATCGAGCGGCAGGCCCTGCTCGAGTGCGACGGTGTCCTCTCCCGTTGCGGCGCGCTGATCGAACTGCTCGAGATGCGCTCGATGATGGCGCCCGGAACCGGAAGCTGGACGAGCGGTCTGGCACACTGACCGAGTCCCTCCAGAACAACCGAACGCACAAACGAAGAAGGGCACCAGGTGTCCCCGGTACCCTTGTCCGAGAGCCAGAATTCGGCTTGGAAGCTCTTACGGCTTGGTTACGGTGATGGACTTCGTCAAAGTATTACCAGCCGCGTCCCTCGCCGTGACGGAGATGACGTTGGCGCCCACCCGCAGCATCACGTTCGCTGACCAGCTGTCCGTGCCGGTGGCCAGGCCGTCCCCGCCCAGGCTATTACGCCACGTGACCTGCGTCACGCCGACGCCGTCGTTGGCGGTGCCGCGGACCACCAGACTGGTTGCCGTGGACGTCCGCGCGGCTATCACAGGGTTGGTGATGTTGATTGCCGGCTTGGTCGTATCCGGTGCGCTGTAGGTCACGGAAATCGTGTCGGTCGCCAGGTTGCCGGCGGCGTCGCGAGCCGTGATGGTCAGCAGATTCAACCCCTTCCGGAGACCGATCGATGCGCTCCAGTTTGTCGTGCCGGTTGCAGTGCCACTTCCGCCGAGGCTGTTGGACCAGGTCACCTGCNTGACGCNCACGTTGNCGCTCGCTGTTCCACCGAGCGAGAGCGCGGCGGCATGCGNCGAGAACGTCGTCGCGGTCGTCGGAGTCGTAATCCTGACCACCGGCGCCACAGGGTTTGCTACGCTCCACGTGAACGTGCGCGTCGCGGTCTGCATCCCGTCCGACACGGTCACAGTTACGGGGTAGTTGCCCGCAGCCACCGGTGTGCCGGAGATGAGCCCGGTCGAGACCGCAATCGCCATCCCCGCCGGCAAGCCGTTGCCACCATAGGTGAGCACACCGCCATCAGCATCGGCGCCACTCAACTGCAGCGAGGTGGCCTTGCCCTGAACCGCGCTTTGATTCGCCACGATCGCCAGTGTCGGCGGCGTGTTCATCGTCACGGTGATCGACGCGGTCTTCGTGTTCCCCGCCGCGTCGCGAGCGGTCACGGTGAGCACGTTTGCGCCGGTCTGCAACGCAATTGAAGGCACGGTCCATGACGTCGCCCCGGACGCGGTGCCACTGCCGCCACGGTTGTTGACCCACGTCACCTGCGTGACGCCAACGCTGTCACTGGCGGTTCCGCTCAGTGAGACGGTCGCCGCCGCGGTCGAATATGTCGCCGCCGACGTCGGACTCGAGATCGTCACGACCGGGGCGGCCGTATCGACGACACCGGTCGTCCACGTGAACGTCTGCGATGCGGTCAACGTACCGTCCGACACCCGCGCCGTCACCAAATAGCTGCCCGATGCCGTCGGAGTTCCCGAAACATAGCCGGTTGACGCCATCAGCTTCAGCCCTGGTGGAAGGCCGGTGGCACTGTAGGTCAACACATCGCCCTTCGGGTCGCTGCCAATGAGCTGAAGGCTCGCTGGCTGTCCAACCTTCGAGCTTTGCGTCCCGGGATTGGTGAGCGCTGGTGGCGCATTGCTCCAGCCGCACGCTTCGTTCGAGGGAGGCCCTTCGAGAGGTCTTGATACGTACGCGGTCACGGTAAAGCAGTATTTCTGGCCGGCAGCAGCGTTCGTGAATGACCAGGCCGTCATCGACCCGACGTCGATGTGCTGCGTGTAGGTCCCTGATTGAGTACCCACGTGCACGACGTAGCCGACCTGCGACTGGGGATGCCGATCCCACATCAAGTCGATGGTGTCACCAGACGCTGAACCAGCGAGGAGGAGCGTGCTGAAAATCGTCGAGAGAACGACAAGGAGTTTCGCGGAGATCTGTTTCTGCATAGTGTTTCGTGTTGTGTGATCGGCAAAACGGACACCCGTTTCCACTGCCGGCACATTTCACGCACACCCTGCATGTGAGTCGTCGGATGAAGACACTTGCTCACAGCGATTTACAGCAGATCACATGTCGAACGAGCGTCGTTGCTAAGGTTCTTGAAAGAGGACAATCGCGCCTACGAATTTTGTGACCAGCCTGTCGGGTGACCGACACTCTGAGCCCAAAACAATTACGAAATTGCCCGGCCTATTCGTCGGAGAGCGCCAAGTACAGCGCGAGCGGAGCGAGCAGAAGACAGGCAGTCGCAGCGAGGAACACCAGCATGCCTGTCGTCGTGAGTGGTGCGAGATCGTTCAACGTCGGAAGCAGTCGAACGAGTTCCCCGAGCCCGAGCCACGCGCCCAGACTCGAGCTGCCCCATGCGAGCCGCACGGGCGACCACAGGAGCTGTACGACAGCAATCGCGAGTCCCGCGGCACAAGCCACTGATACACCAAAGAGCCACGAGAACGGTTGCGCGGCGCGCTGCGATGCCTCGAGCCTGGCGCGGATGGCGGCACGCCACCACACCTGACCCGCAGACGGCAGGCTCATTTCCTCGTGGAGGCCATCGCGGTCGAGTCGCATGACGCTCGTCACTTCGATGAGCTCCTTGCAGACCGCGCACTCCGCCGCGTGCATACACAGCGACTCATCGCAGCGATCCGGCCATCGGCCGGTCACGATCGCATTGATCACGTCCTGCTCGCGAGGACATTCGGGTGCGCTCATCGGCGGCCTCCACGAATGTCGGTGGTGCCCAGCAGCGCCAGCAAGCGCTTCCTTGCGCGGAACAGCAACGCCTTCAGGCTCGCTTTCTTGAGTCCGAGGACGTCGGCGATCTCTTCGTGTGAGCACCCCTGCGCGTACGCGAGCCACAGGAGAGAACGCTCGCGCGGCTTCATCTGGTCCATCGCGCGAGCGAGATCGATCCGGCGCACTGCGCGGTCGCCCTCGTGCGGGTCCCCCGACACGTCCGGAACCTGTGATTNATCAGNCAGACGCCGCNCTTCGTGCCCGCGGCGACGGCGATGATCCCGAACCAGGTTGGTCGCGATGCGGAACAGATAGTTGCGNCGATGATCGTCGCTTTCGAAGTCGGCGCGCGTGCGCAGNAACCGGTAGTACGCCTCCTGCAGCAGATCGTCGGCCAGACGTCCGTCACCCGTGATGCGGGCCAGATAGGCCCACACGGGCCGCGCCGTCTGTTCGTAGAACGCGTGAAACGCCTCCTCGGTCATGAGGAACGTGCGGTCGGCGTCACCAAACGCGCCAATCAGTTCCACGTCCGTCAGCGTCACATCACGCATTGGTTTCTTGTTTCCGGCTTGGCAACAAGCCTAACCGGGACGAGAGCACGTAGGCAACGATGGCAGAGATCACCGCACCGACGCCGAGCGACATCACGATGATCCCGAGCACGGTAAAAGCCGGAATGATCTCTTCGGGGACCGAGCCCTGAACGAAGCGCAGGCCGATACCGAGCGCGGCGAGGACGACGCCCGCCTGCACCGACCAGAGAATGCGCCCAAACGGTGCGCTCGAGACGCGTGTCTCCGGCGTGGGGCCAGCAGGCGCAAACTCGAGGAACGTTCGGCCAGCCGGCGTCTGGACGTAAGCCAGCAGATCCTCGTTCGATTGCATGCGATCGAGGATCTTCGTGTGGACGTCGATCTGCATTCGCGTTTGTCGAACCCATCGGCGATATGCCACCACCTGCTGCGCCATGGAGCCCACTGTGATGAGCAGGGTCATGAAGAAGATGAACAACCCGGTTCCGGCCAGGATCGCCGCGAGGGCTTCAGTTGGGTTCGGTCCCCGTCGATTGTCCGGCTGCCCGAAGAAGTACGACGGGTTTCTCGCGATCTCAGGATGCTCTTTGAGAAAGGCCTGGAGCGTCGGATACGGGTTCAAGTAATCAGGCTGCTCCAGGAGAGAGGGGTCGTACTGCAGCACGCTGCGAACGTTCGGAGGTAACTGATAGAGAAGCTGCTGAAGCCGGTTCCGGGTGAAATCCGCGCTCTGCGAATAGGACAGCGCTTCTGGGTTGTCGGCGGGCTGAGCCTGAGCCGGCTGACCTCGTTCGTGGAGGATTGGCCCTATCTCTTGCGGGCCACGCGCCTGACCGGCCAGGCTGGCTGGAACGAGAACCGCGAGGACGAGGGCCAGAATCGCAACGTGTCTCATGCCCCCTTATTACGGACCGGCCCGGGGAAGGTTAACCAGACTGTTTCCGGTCCCTGGTCAGCGGCACGAACTGGACCGGAATCGTGCGGTTCTGCACCACGCCCTTGCTCGACTTCTCGACAACCGTCATCCACTGTGGCCCGCCTTGAGAACCAACCGGGATGACAAGGCGGCCACCAACAGTGAGTTGTTCGATCAGCGAGTCCGGGATGTCGTCGGGAGCCGCCGTCGCCATGATGCGGTCGAAGGGCGCCTGCTCGGGCCACCCGCTGTAGCCGTCGCCAAGCCGGCCGTGCACGTTGTTCAGACCGAGATCTCGAAGCAGCTCGGACGCACTCGCAGCCAACTCTGGAACGATCTCGATCGTCCAGACCTCGCGCGCGAGGCTCGCGAGCACGGCAGCCTGATACGCCGACCCGGTTCCGATCTCCAGCACTCGATGCGACTCGCGCACATCGAGCACCTCGGTCATATACGCCACGATGTACGGCTGGGAGATGGTCTGGTTGAATCCGATGGCCAGCGGCACGTCGTCGTAGGCCTGGGCATGCGCGTCGGGAGGGACGAAGCGCTCGCGTGGAATGGTTTCCATCGCGCTGAGCACACGGGTATCGGCCACACCCCGTTGCCGGATCTGCCGCTCGACCATGTCGAGCCGGCGCTGACGGAAGGCGTCGTCGAACGTTCAGGCCTCCTGCAACCGCCTGTCGGCAATGACCTTCACGATTCGCTCGCCGTGAAAGCGGCCGTTCTCGATGAAGATGTTGCCTGTGTTGCGACCCGCCACGGCGCCCCCTGCGATGAACAGGTTCGGCACGTTGCTCTCGAAGGTCTCCGGATCGAGCGTCGGCGTCAGCGACTCCGCGTGGCACTCGATGCCAGCGCGCCGCATCAGTTCCGCATCAGGGTGATATCCCGTCAGCAGGAAAACGCCCTCGGCAGGAATCGCCTCTGTCTCGCCCTTGCGCTCGATGATCACCTCGCTCGGCCGGATCTCGACGACGCGCGACTCGAAACGCGCGGCGATCGAGCCCTCCTTGATGCGGTTATCGATGTCGGGGCGGACCCAATACTTGATTGAGTCTCCAAGCGTCGCGCGGCGATGCACGAGCGTCACGTGCGCACCCCCGCGATACAGCTCGAGCGACGCCTCCGCGGCTGAATTCTTTCCACCGACGACGACTACGCGCTGCCTGAAGTACGGGTGCGCGTCGGTGAAGTAGTGCGAGACGTGCGGCAGATCTTCGCCCGGTATCCCGAGATAGTTGGGCAGATCGTAGTAGCCGATCGCGAGCACGACTGCGCGCGCGTGTCTCACGCGTGTTCCGAAGTTGCCGGTACTCGTGACGACGAAGGTTCCATCGTCCTCTCGCTCGATCTCACGAACTTCCTCGTGAAAGGACACCTGGATTCCGAACCTGTCGACAACGCGCCGGTAGTAGCGGAGCGCCTCCAGCCTGGTGGGCTTGTCGTACGGCGTGACGAGGGGAAGTCCCCCGATCTCCAGTAGCTCCGGCGTCGTGAAGAACACCATGAGTGGCGGGAAGTTATAGATCGAGTTGACGAGCACCCCCTTGTCCACGAGCGCGTAGTCGAGGCCGTGCTGTTTGGCTGCGATGGCGGTCGCCAGCCCTGACGGGCCGGCGCCTACGATCAATAAGTCCCGGACGGGCATGAATATCTGGTCCTGTAATTCAGAATGCCAAATGCAGAATGCAGAATGGTTCCAGGTTCAGCCTGTGTTCTGAATTCTGCATTCTGAATTCTGCATTTCATCGCGCAGCGACCGCCGCGCGGTCGAGGCGAAACGCGCGATGCAGGGATCGAATCGCTGGAGCGGCATCGGGCTCTGCAACAACCAGAGAGATGTTGCGCTCGGACGACCCTTGAGAGATCGCGATGACGTTGATCCCTTCCGTGCCAAGCGCCCCGAAGACCGTCGCCGCGATGCCGGGCGTCCCGCGCATGCGATCGCCGATTGCCGCCACGACTGCCACCGGTTGCGCCGAGATCTCCTCGACGTGTCCGCGCGCCAGCTCGAGCTCCAGCGTGCCGTGCAGCGCCTTGACCACACGCGGCGTATCGGCAGCGGTAATCACGAAGCACATGTTGTTCTCGGAAGACGCCTGGGAAATCATCAGGACGTTCGACTGCTGTTCCGCGACGACTTCGAACGCCTTCGCGACGATGCCCGGTATGCCCTGCATGCCGGTCCCGCTGATCGTGATGAGGCTGACTCCGCGAATCGAGGTCACNGCTTTGACGCCCGGGATCGACGGATCGCCTTCGACNCTCACACGCGTGCCGCGGTGCGTCGGGTTGAAGCTGTTCAGGATGCGAACCGGAATGCGCTTGCGGAACGCCGGCAGGATCGTTTTGTAGTGCAGCACCTTCGCGCCGTAGTACGCGAGCTCCGATGCCTCGCTGTACGAGATCTCCGCGAGCGTCCGTGCATCAGGCACTTCCGACGGATTCGCTGACAACACGCCGTCAACATCCGTCCAGATCCAGATCTCGTCGGCATCGAGTGCGGCGCCGACGATNGAGGCCGAATAGTCCGAGCCGCCGCGACCGAGCGTCGTCAGNACGCCATCCACCGTCGCGCCGATGAAGCCGGTCAGCACGGGGCTCTCGCCGCGCTCGATCAGCGGCCTCACCTTCTCCTGCATCTTGATGCGCGTCTCGTCCATGAGCGGTTCGGCGCCGCCGAACTGATCGGTCGTGACGACGACCTCGGTGGCATCGATGGCGCTCGACCCGCACCCG
>Ga0065712_10068362_pt1 | contig 11306 bp, 8 predicted proteins | sample MisRhiReplicate1_FD_59099 | JGI IMG/M metagenome (GOLD analysis project Ga0065712, IMG submission 59099) | Miscanthus rhizosphere microbial communities from Kellogg Biological Station, MSU, sample Rhizosphere Soil Replicate 1: eDNA_1 v3... | ecosystem: Host-associated > Plants > Roots >...
GCCGGCATCGATGCCGTACGTGATTCGGTCGAGACCGCCGCGCGGCTCGGCATCGGTGTCCTGACGCTCTACGCATTTTCCATCGAGAACTGGAAGCGTCCGGCCAGCGAGGTCGGCACGCTCATGCGTCTCCTGAAGCGGTATCTGCGATCGGAACTGAATACGCTCCTGCGCAACGACATTCGCTTTCGCGTGATCGGACGGATGGAGGAGCTGGCACCCGACATTCAGGACGAATTGAATGTCGCGATCGAACGCACACGCAACAGCAGCGGGATGCTGTTCAACATCGCGCTCAATTACGGAGGCCGCGCTGAGATCGTCGACGCGGCGCGACGCGCCATCGAGTCTGGTGTGCGCCCCGAAGATCTCGATGAACAACGGTTCGCGAGTTTTCTCTACACGGCCGGTCAGCCCGATCCGGATCTCCTCATCCGCACCAGCGGCGAAATGCGCGTCAGCAATTACCTGCTGTGGCAGATCGCGTATTCGGAGATCTACGTGACCGATACGCTGTGGCCCGATTTCCGGCGTCGGCACCTCATCGAAGCGGTCCTCGCGTATCAGAAGCGCGACCGGCGATACGGCGGAATCAGCGCGCGAGCCGTCATCGGCGCGCAATGACCCTTCGATTGGCACTCAGGGTCATCCTGAGGAGAGTCGAAGGATGATGACCCGCCTCGTCAGCGGTGTCGCGCTCGCGACGGCCGCACTCGTGGCGATTCGCTTTCTGCCTCTGCTTCCACTGCGCGTCCTGACGTGTGTCGTCGCCGCGCTGGCCGCGAAGGAGTACCTCGACATCGTGGACAGTCCGATTCGAGCGGTGGTGCTGGTGATCGCGCTGTGCTGGGTCGTCTCCGGCACAACGGTTGTGTCGCCTCTCATCCTCCTCACAATGGCCCTGCTGTGGGTCGCCGCAGAATTACTGATCTCGAACCACAGCATTCAGCAGGCGTCGACCGGGATCTTCGCAGCGGTCTACATCGGCATGCCGCTCGGGATGCTCGTCGCGGTGCACAGGCTGCTCGACTGGCGCGCGACGCTGCTGCTGATCGGCACGGTCGTGGTCAGCGACTCGATGCAGTACTTCACCGGCCGCATGCTCGGCCGTCATCCACTCGCGCCGGCAATCAGCCCGAAGAAGACGATCGAGGGTGCGATTGGTGGTGTGATCTTCGGAACGGCGTTTCTGACGATTGTCGGCTCGCTGGTGCTTCCGTTCTCAGGATACGCGCCGTTGATCGTTCTCGGCCTGCTCGTCGTCATCCTCGGCATTTGCGGCGACTTGTTCGAGTCGCGGCTGAAGCGCACCGCCGGCATGAAAGACAGTTCTGCGCTGATCCCAGGCCACGGTGGCGTGCTCGATCGTATCGACGCGCTTCTGTTTGCGGTCGCTCCGTTTTATCTCTACATTCGAAACGTTACGTGAAGCGACTGGCCATTCTCGGTTCGACGGGCTCGATCGGCCGGAGCGCGCTGGCCGTGGTGGATGCGCATCCGGATCGATTGAAAGTGGTGGCGCTTGCCGCCGGTGACAACGCTCCACTGCTCGCGGAGCAGGTGCATCGCTATACGCCTGAGATCGTCGCGATGGCGACGAGCGAGGGTGTCGATCGTCTTCGTGTGGCGTGTGGCGCACAGGCAGGCGTAACGATGACCGGCGGCGCGGACGGCCTCGTCGCGGTGGCCACGCATCCGTCGGTGGACATCGTGATCTGCGCCTCATCTGGCACCGCGGGTCTCGAGGCCGTGCTCGCCGCGATCGCTGCCGGGAAAACGATCGCGCTCGCCAATAAGGAAGTGCTGGTGATGGCCGGTGCGCTGGTGACCGCCGCGGCCCGCGAACATCACGTGGCGATCCTTCCCGTCGATAGCGAGCACAACGCCGTCCACCAATGTCTGCATGGACGAACACAGACGGAAATTCGACGGCTGATACTCACCGCGTCTGGTGGACCATTCCGCGATTTGACCGCGTCTCAATTGCAGCAGGTCACGCCCGATCAGGCGCTGCGTCATCCCACATGGCAGATGGGACGGAAAATCACCATCGATTCGGCGACGCTGATGAATAAAGGCCTCGAGGTCATCGAGGCCCACTGGTTGTTCGGTGTCGGTGCCGATCAGATCGAAGTCGTCATCCATCCGCAGTCGATCGTGCATTCCATGGTGGAGTTGCTCGATGGATCGGTCATTGCACAACTCGGTGTGACTGATATGCGGCTGCCCATTCAGTACGCATGCTCATACCCCGAGCGATGGGACGGTGCGCTTCCATCCCTCGACCTGAGCAAGGCCGGGCGCCTCGAGTTTCATCCACCGGATCACCAGCGGTTTCCCTGTCTGGAGCTTGCGTATCGGGCTCTCCGGTCCGAGGGGACGCTTGCCGTGGTGCTGAACGCCGCGAATGAGGTGGCCGTGGCCGCGTTTCTCGATGGACGGCTTGGATTCACCGCGATTCCCACCGTGATCGAGCGGACGATGAACGCGCATACCGTCGAAGGCGTCTCATCCGTGGAGACAGTGCGGCGCGTCGATGCCTGGGGCCGGAAGTATGCCCGTGAAATGGCCGCCGAGTTAGAATTAACAGTCTGAGGTTTTGCTTTTGATCACCATATTGGCGTTCCTGTTCGTGCTCGGCGTGCTGATCTTCGTCCACGAGCTGGGACACTTCCTTGCGGCTCGACGGCACGGCGTTCGGGTTCTGACGTTCTCGCTCGGGTTTGGCCCCAAGATTCTGAAGGTCACACGCGGCGATACCGAGTACTGCATCAGCGCAGTGCCGCTCGGCGGCTACGTGAAGATGGCGGGTGAGAATCCCGAAGACCCCCGCTCCGGCCATCCAGACGAATTCCTCTCCAAGACCAAGTGGCAGCGTTTTCAGATTCTGTTCGCCGGCCCCGCGATGAACATCCTGCTCGCGGTCGTGGTCACGGCATTCGTGCTCGGCATCCAGGGCGTCCGTCAGCCGGTCTACTTCGATGAGCCCGCGCTGATTGGATCCATTGTGTCGGGTTCGCCGGCGGAGCAGGCAGGTCTCAAACCGGGCGACCGCGTGATCACGGTGTCAGGTGATCAGATCGCGACGTGGAAGGATCTCGAGCTGGCGATTGGCCTGCGCCGGCCAAACCGTGACATGAGCGTGACCGTTCTGCGAGATGGTCAGAACCTCACGATGAACGTGCGGCCGGTCGCCGAGGGCAAGTACGAAGTCAGCGACATCGGCGTGCAGCCGAAAGCGAACCCCGAGATCATGCGCGTGATTGCCGGCGATCGCGCCGAGCAGGCGGGTCTCAAGGCGAAGGACGTGATCCTGGCCGTCAATGGCGAAGCGATGGCCACACGCGCGCAGCTCATTGACGTCATCTCTCACAGCGGCGGCAAGACCATTCAGGTGACTGTGCGCCGCGATGGCCAGGAACAAACGCTCACCGCGACGCCGGAGCAGCGCGGTTCGCGAGGATGGCTGGGCGTCGAGCTGCAGGAGCCGACGAAGTCATTCAAGCCAGGGCCCTTCGAAGCCGTCAAGCTGAGTATTGAGCACAACATCGAGTCCTCAGGGATCATCTTCAGGACGCTGGCGGGACTGTTCACTGGGGAAACATCGGTGCGTCAGCTGCAGGGCCCTGTCGGCATCGCGCAGCTCTCGGGCGAGTCGGCGCAGGAAGGGTTCATCACGCTGCTGTCGTTGATGGCTATGCTGAGCATCAATCTCGGAATCCTGAACCTGATGCCGGTTCCGGTCCTCGACGGTGGTCACATCCTCATCATGGCGCTCGAAGGTATTGCTCGCCGCGATTTCAGCATGCAGGTCAAAGAGAAGATGCTGCTGGCCGGCTTCGTGGTGCTGATGATGCTGATGGTGACGGTCATCTACAACGACCTCACACGGATTAGCTGGATCGAGCGCCTCATGCCGTGGCGTAATTAGCAGAGGCAAGCTCGAGCACTACACGCCCGCGCCCTGCGCGCGCTGTTCAGAAGAGAGGCACCATGATGTCGATTCGTCGCGGGCTCCTCCTGGGAGTCTTGATCGCAGGTCTGGCCGCACCGGTTGCTGCTCAGCAGAGCACGACAGTCACGCAGGCGGATATTCAACGCCTGCAGGACAACATCTACCTCGCCGATCGTGATCTGGCGCAGGCCCGCAGCCGCGACGCCGCTCGCGCGACGCAACTCCAGACCGAGCTCGATGATCTGCGCGACGAAGTGGTGTACCTGAAGGTGAAGCTGCGCAAGGAGCGCACGCTGGCACGAAGCGAGTACGCGGACGTGCGCGATCGCATCGACGACCTCCGTTCGCGCGCACGTGGCGAGTCGCCAAGCCCGGTCTCATCGTCATCGTCAGCGCCAGCGCCATCCTCGTCGGCGGCTGCGCCGGCCCCGGCACCATCGAAGCCGACGACCGTTGCCTCCGGATCGCTGCCGGCCCCCGCACCATCAACGGCGGCCTCATCGTCAACGACGTCGACGTCTTCGACGGCCTCAACGCGGCCTGCAGGTGCCGTGGAGATTCCGGTCGGCACAGAAATCGATGTGCGTCTGCAGAATGCGCTGAACTCGGGCACCAATCAGGTTGAGGATCGCTTCGAGGCGACGACGCTCGTGGATGTCGGTGTGAACAGCCGGGTGGTGATTCCGGCAGGGTCGCTGATGCGAGGTGTGATCACGCAGGTCGAGCCCGCGACGCGCACGAATCGCACCGCGCGCATGACGGTCAGCTTCGATCAGGTGACGGTGAACGGCCAGGCGTACGCGATTCGCGGCACGGTGTCGCAGGCGATCGAAGGCTCAGGCATCAAGGGTGAGACGGCGCGCATCGGTACCGGCGCGGGTGTGGGCGCCGTCATCGGTGGCCTCCTCGGTGGCTTCAAAGGCGCGATGGCGGGAATTCTGATCGGTGGCGGCGGAACGATCGCGGCGACCGAAGGCAAGGAAGTGCAGCTACCGCAGGGTTCGGTGCTGCGCGTGCGTTTGGACTCGCCCGCGTACATCGCGTCGCCGGCGCGATGACGAAGGCGGGTCTGAAGACCCGCCTCTACGATCCAGGGCGCTAACGCGCCCTGGCGACGTCTTTCATGGCCGCCCGTGCGGCGGCAATCGTCTTCTTCACATGTGAGTCGGTGTGCGCCGCGGAGAGGAACCACGCCTCGAACTGTGAGGGCGGGGGATACACGCCGCGCTTCAGCATGCTTCGGAAGAACACTCCGTACGCTTCAGTGTTCGAAGCCATCGCCGATTGAAGGTCGCGCACTGGCGCGGACGTGAAGAACGGCGTGAGCAGCGAGCCGAACGCGTTCACCTGCACAGGCACTCCTGCTTCGCGCGCAGCCTGCGCCAGTCCGGCGGCCAGCATTGATCCTCGTGTCGCGAGATCCCGATACAGCTTGGGTGTCAGCCGTTTCAACGCCCAGAGGCCGGCTGTCATGGCCACCGGGTTGCCCGAGAGTGTGCCCGCCTGATAGACAGGGCCCGCGGGTGCCACCATTTCCATAATCGCCGCGCGTCCGCCGTACGCGCCGACGGGCAGACCGCCGCCGATGATCTTGCCGAGACACGTCAGATCGGGCTGAACGCCGAAGATCGCCTGCGCGCCACCGGCCTGCGCGCGAAAGCCGGAGATGACCTCATCGACGATCAGCAGACTGCCGCTGCGCGTGCACCGCTCGCGTAGTCCGGTGAGGAAGTCGTCATTGGGTGGAACGACGCCGATGTTGCCCGCGATCGGCTCGACGATGATCGCGGCGACGGTGCCCTCGTGCTCTCGCAACAAAGCATCGACCGACGATAGATCGTTGTAACGGGCGAGCAGCGTGTCAGCGGCGACCGGGGCAGGCACGCCAGGACTTGTCGGGATGCCGAGTGTCAGTGCTCCCGATCCGGCCTTCACGAGGAACGGGTCCGCGTGCCCGTGGTAACACCCTTCGAACTTGATGATCTTGTCTCGCCGTGTATACGCGCGCGCGACGCGGATCGCGCTCATCGCGGCTTCAGTCCCAGAGCTGACGAATCGAACCCGCTCGAGCGACGGCATCAGACGCTGCACCAGTTCGCCGAGCTCGTGCTCGAGCGGTGACGGTGCGCCGAAGCTCGTGCCGCGTCGTGCCGCCGCGGTGATCGATTGCACCAACCCGCGTGGCGCGTGGCCGTGAATCAACGGCCCCCACGACATCACGTAGTCGATGAAGCGGTTGCCATCGACGTCCTGAATGATCGCGCCCGCGCCGCTCTTGATGAACAGCGGCGATCCGCCGACGGCCTGAAACGCGCGAACAGGACTATCCACGCCGCCGGGCAGGACTCGGCTGGCTCGAGCAAACAGCTTCTTCGAACGTGTCGGATTCTTCATACGGTGTAATTCAAAATGCACAAGGCAAAATGCAAAGAAGAACCAGAGCGCGCGAATCTAGAACCAGTTGCATTTTGACTTGTGCATCTTGCATTACAGCGCGCGTGCGGCGTCACGCGCGTAGTAGGTGATGATCATGTCCGCCCCGGCGCGCCTGATGCCGATGAGCGACTCCATCATCACGCGCGGCTCATCGAGCCAGCCACGCTGCGCGGCAGCCTTCAACATCGAGTACTCGCCGCTGACGTGGTAGGCGGCGGTGGGATAGCCGAAATGGTCTTTGACCTTCGCCAGCACATCGAGATACGGCAGCGCCGGCTTTACCATCACGATGTCGGCGCCTTCCTCGATATCGATCTCTACTTCGCGCAGCGCCTCGGCGACGTTGCCAGGATCCATTTGATGGCTGCGCCGATCGCTGAACTGCGGCGTGGATTCAGCGGCCTCGCGGAACGGACCGTAGAACCCCGAGCAGTACTTGGCGGCGTAGGACATGATCGCGGTGCGATCGAAGCCGCGCTCGTCGAGTGCCTTGCGGATCGCGCCAACACGGCCGTCCATCATGTCTGACGGCGCGACGACGTCGGCGCCAGCCACGGCGTGCGAGAGTGCCGCTCGCACGAGTTGATCGACGGTGATGTCGTTGACGATCTCATCGCCCTCGACGATGCCACAGTGACCGTGAGAGGTGTACTCACAGAGGCAGACGTCGGTCATGACGACCAGATCGCGGACCTCGCGTTTGAGTGCGCGTACCGCCGTCTGCACCGGCGCGTCGGGATCGTAGGCTGCAGATCCTTCCGGATCTTTCTTCTCGGGCAGGCCGAAGAGGATGACCGCCGGTACGCCGTCGGTCTTCGTGGCTGCCGCTTCCTTGACGGCTTCGTCCACCGATAACTGGAAGACGCCAGGCATCGAGCCGATCTCGCGACGCACTCCCTCACCAGCACAGATGAACAGCGGGTAAATGAAGCAGTCCGGCGTGAGCCGCGTTTCACGGACCAGCGACCGAATGGCCTCGGTGCGGCGGAGCCGGCGTGGACGCCGCGTCAGCGAAAGCGAAGTCCGGGTTGTGACAGCCATAACCGGATCTTAAACCGCAGGCCTCCCCTGGCTCACGTGCATCGCGATCGCATCGACCAGTGCCGGAATCGTCGAGACCGCGGGTATCACAGTGACGCTCAGGCCGACCTGCGTTGCGGCATCGGCCGTGACCGGACCAATCGCCGCGACGACCGTGTTCTTGAGCAGATCGATGGTTTGCTCGGCGCCATAGATTGCCGAGAAGTTGCGAACCGCCGACGGACTCGTGAACGTGACGACGTCGATCCGGCCGTCAAGGAGCATCCGATAGATGTCGGGGCCGCCATCCTGTTGTGCTTCTTCGAGCACGGTCCGATAGGCGACGACGTCGGTGATCATCGCGCCGGCGACGCGAAGTCCCTCGGCAATGACGTCGCGTCCGATGTCGGCTCGCGGCACGAGCACCGACGTGCCGACGATGCTGCCGTCCCGTGTCATCGCCTCAACCACGGCTTCGGCTCGGAATTCGTCCGGAATGAGATCGACCTTGATGCCGTAGCGGGCCAATCGCTCCGCTGTGCCGCTGCCAACGGTGCACAGCCGCGGACCGTTCAACGCTCGGATGTCGCGCGTGCCATCCAGGAACGCGGTCATGAACGACTCGACGGCATTTGCGCTGGTGAAGACGATCCAGTCGAAGGCGCTCGCATTGGCCGCCGCTCGCAGCAACGGATCGGGATCGTGCGGCGGCATGATGCGAATCATCGGCGCTTCGATCGCCTCGGCGCCCAGCACCGTTAATCGATCGACCATTTCGGCCGCCTGATCGCGCGGGCGCGTGACGAGCACGCGCTTGCCGAACAGCGGACGCGCGTCAAACCAGCGCAGGTGGTCGCGGAACCCGACCACTCGCCCGACGACGAGAATGGCCGGTCCACGCCGCGGCTGCTCGCGCGAGTGCTCGAGCAGTTCGATAAGCGTGCCGGACACCGTCTCCTGACTGGTGAGTGTGCCGTTGTAGACGATGACGCCTTGATCGTCGCTGGGCCAACCGTTGGCTTGCATCGCGTCGAGCATGCGCGGCAGTTGCTGCGCACCGGCGTAGCAGACGATCGTGCCTTCGAGTTTGGCGAGACTCGCCCAGTCGATGTCGGGCGGCGTGCGGCGCTCGTCTTCGTAGCCGCGCACCAGCGTGATCGTGTCGCCGCCACCTGGATACGTGACAGGCACGCCTGCGTACGCCGGCACGCCAATCCCAAGCGGGATACCGGGCACCACCTCGAACGGAATGCCGTTCTCGTGCAGGAACAGCGCTTCCTCGCCGCCGCGATCGAACACGAACGGGTCGCCGCGCTTGAGTCGTGCGACGAGGCTCCCTTCGCGCGCCTTCTCGGCAAGCAGCAAGCTGATGGCTTCCTGCGCCATGGGCTGGCGCGCCGCGCTGCCGACGTTGATCAGTTCGGCGCCAGGTCGCGCGTGCTTCAGCAACCGTTGCGGCACCAGTTGATCGTGAATCACGACATCCGCGGTACGCAGACACTCGAGTCCGTGGACGGTAATGAGCCCGGGATCACCCGGGCCGGTACCTATCAGATAGACGGCCGGATTCTTCATGGTTGCTCGCTCGTTTCGGTCGATACCTTCTGTGCGTCGGCAAGAATGGTATCCGCACCGCGAGCTAACAGCGAATCCGCGACCTGGATTCCCAGCGCAGCAGGCTCCCGCACTGAGCCTGAGGCAGTGGCCCGGACTTCGCGGCTACCGTCCAGCGCGATCACGATCGCCGCGAGTGTCATCGTCTCGGCCGCAACGGTCGCATATGCGCCGATCGGCATCTGGCATCCGCCGCCGAGACGGGCGACTACGGCTCGCTCCGCGTCGAGTGCCACGCCCGCTGTTGCGTCATTGATGGTGCTCACCAGTTCACGCGTCCGTCGATCGTCCTCGCGAATTTCGATGGCGATGATGCCTTGGCCAGGCGCCGGCACGCAGGCATCGGTGGGCAATGCCGTCGAAATCCGGTGTGCGTGCTGAAGACGACGCAAGCCGGCAGCGGCCAGGACCAGCGCATCATAATCGCCCGAGTCGAGCTTGCGCAGTCGCGTATCGAGATTGCCCCGGATTGGCTCGAAGCGGGCATTCGGAAACAATGCGATCAGCTGAGCGATGCGCCGAACGCTGCTGGTGCCGATCTTCGGTGCGGGCCCAAGCAGCGCTTTCACCTCGTCGACGCTCGATGCATGGCGACCGTCAGGAAGCACGACCGCGTCGCGCGCATCTTCGCGCGGCAGCACAGCGCCGAGCGTCAGCCGCGGCGGGAGAACGGCGGGCAGATCCTTACTGCTATGCACCGCCAGATCGATCTCGCCCGCGAGCAGGCTGTCTTCGATTTCCTTCACGAACAGCCGCTTGCCACCGATTTCCGACAGCGGTACTTCGGCGAGGCGATCGCCCGATGTCTTGATGACGACGATCTCGCAATCGATGCCGGCGTGTGTGTTGAGCAGCGACGCCGTGGTGTTGGCCTGATAGAGCGCGAGCTGACTGCCTCGCGTGCCGAGTTTCAAGGTGGACATCTACTTTTGCCGATCGGCTCGACTCGTGTCAGCCGCGGCGTCGGTAGAACTCGATGTCGATTCGCCGGTGCGCAAACGGAATAGGCGGTTGATGGCTTCGGTGTAGGCGATCTGCGTTTCCTCGTCGGGCAACGCTTTGAGCTGTTCGGTGGGTTCGAGCAGCAGCTTCTCAACGATCAGCCGTGTGACTTCATCAACGCGTGCTCGAGCCTCGGGCGGCAATCCGTTCAGCTTGCCGTCCAGGCGCTGCAGTTCGGCCCGGCGGATGGCGTCGAACCGCTGACGCAGTGCCACGACCGTCGGCACGGCCCCTCGTGACCGTTGCCACGTTGCGAACTTCAGCAGCTCCTCAGCGACGATCGTCTCGGCGTGCGCGATCTCGCGGCTGCGGCGCGAGAGGTTCTCCTGCACGATCGTCTGCAGGTCGTCCACGTTGTACAAGAACACCTGTTCGATATCGCCGACCGCCGCTTCGACGTCGCGCGGCACCGCGAGGTCGATGATGAACAGCGGGTCGTGACGATGACGCGCAGTGGTGGCTTCGACCTGCGCTCGAGTGAGGATGGGCCGTTGTGATCCCGTCGCGGTAATCACGATATCGGCGCTCGCCAGGAGCAAGGGCACGTCCTCCCATAGCGCGGCGCGTCCGCCGACGGATGCGGCGAGTGCTTCGGCGTGAGCAGCCGTGCGACTCGTAATGACGATGTCGCCGACGCCCTGCGCGCGGAGATGCTCGGCGGTCAGGCTGCTGATTTCGCCGGCGCCAATGACCAGCACATGCCGGCCGTCGAGGCGCCCGAAGATCTTTCGCGCCAGCGTCACGGCCGCAAAACTCACCGAGACCGCACCTTCACCAACCGCCGTCTCTGTGCGTACGCGCTTGCCGACGCCGAAGGACCAATGAAAGAGCTTGCTCAACATCGGCCCCGTGCAGCGGCGACCGGATGCCGTCTCAAACGCGTCTTTGACCTGTCCGAGAATCTGCGGTTCGCCAACGACCAACGAATCCAAACCTGCAGCGACGCGAAAGAGATGCTTGGCTGCCGCGTCGTCGCCCAACGAAAACAAGTGAGGCGTGAAGCTGTCGGCCGAAAGCGAATGGAACGTGCTGAGAAACTGAATGATCTCGTCGCGCGCCTGCGCCGGGTTCTCACAGGCGACATAGACCTCGGAGCGGTTGCACGTGGACAGCACGACCGACTCGGCCGCCGAGGGCCGTGTGGCCAGCGCTTCGACCGCGGCGCCGAGGTCGCGACTCGAAAAATCGAGTCGCTCTCGCACGTCCACGGGCGCCGTCTTGTGACTGACGCCGAGGAGGAGCAGATGCATTACTGAAATGTGTGGCTCGTGGTCACGAA
>Ga0065712_10002471_pt1 | contig 11296 bp, 13 predicted proteins | sample MisRhiReplicate1_FD_59099 | JGI IMG/M metagenome (GOLD analysis project Ga0065712, IMG submission 59099) | Miscanthus rhizosphere microbial communities from Kellogg Biological Station, MSU, sample Rhizosphere Soil Replicate 1: eDNA_1 v3... | ecosystem: Host-associated > Plants > Roots >...
AACATCCCCGGTCATTACCAGGCCGGCATGGTCGGCAAGGTGACTGTCAGTCAGTAAGCACTCAAAGGCGGGAGCAAAGGCTGGTAGAATCCGCTGATTCTTCAGTCAGGTTTCCGCCATGCATCCCGCAGCCGAACACTCGCCGCTGGGCAAATCCAGCGAATACATCGCCACCTACACGCCGTCCTTGCTGTTCCCGATCCCGCGCACCGCGAAATGGGCCGAGCTGGGTCTGACGGCTGAAACCCTGCCGTACAAGGGCGTGGATTTCTGGAACTGCTTCGAACTGTCGTGGCTGTTGCCGTCCGGCAAGCCAGTGGTGGCGATTGGCGAATTCAGTATCCCGGCGGATTCGCCGAATATCATCGAATCGAAGTCGTTCAAGCTGTACCTCAACTCCCTGAACCAGACACCGTTTGCCGACACCGCGAGCCTTGAAGCGACATTGGCCAGAGACTTGTCGGCCGCTGCCGGTAAACCGGTCGGCGTGCGGATTCGCAGCCTGAAGGACGTCGAAGCCGAAGGCGTCGTGGCGTTGCCGGGCGTGTGCATTGATGATCTGGACATCAGCGTCAGCAACTATGAGCATCCGCGCCCGGAACTGCTGCGTTGCGATGAATCGCTCATCGTGGAGGAGAGCGTGCACAGCCATTTGCTCAAATCCAATTGCCCGGTTACGAGTCAGCCGGACTGGGGTAGCGTGGCGGTGCAATACCGTGGCGCGGCGCTGGATCACGCGAGTTTGCTGGAATACATCGTGAGCTTTCGGCAGCACTCGGACTTTCATGAACAGTGCGTGGAGCGGATCTTTCTCGACCTGCAACGGTTGTTGAAACCGGAGAAATTGACAGTGTATGCACGGTATGTGCGCCGCGGAGGGTTGGACATCAACCCGTATCGCAGCACTGAAACCATTCAACTGCCAAACCACCGCCTGGTCCGCCAATAAATAACCCCTGTGGGAGCGGGCTTGCTCGCGATGAGTCCAGCACATTCAACATTGATGTTGACTGACACTCAGCCATCGCGAGCAGGCTCGCTCCCACAGGGTATTGCATTGCAAGTCCCGGATATGAAAAAGCCCCGCTATCACTAGCGGGGCTTTTTTTGTATTCGGCGGGTTCAGATCCCCATGTTGGCCAGGGCTTGCACGATGTTGCGCAAGGTGCCAGCAAGGGTCGGGTGTTCGATTTCGAAGCGTTCAACAGCCAGGTTCACATTGTCGGCGAGGCTGGAGTCCTGGGTTTTGGTTTCGAGTTCCAGTTCCAGTTCGATCTGTTGCATCAGCGCGTGCAGGTCTTCGCGCTCGGCTTCGGTCAGCGGTGGATTCTGTTCCAATTGCTCGCGCAGAGTATTGAGTTGTTGTTGCAGTTCGCGGGCAGGCATGGCGTTCTTCCTTTTATCGATAGGCACTGGCATAGACCGCGGCAGCACGCCAAAGGTCTATGGCTTGACCTTTAGATTAATCCACTCGCGCGCAACCTGCATGATCTCGATCAGGGCTTTTCGCCCTTGAGCCGGCGCAGACTGATGTCGGCCAGGCAGGTGTCGAGTTCACCGAGGTGATCGATCACCGAATGCACTCCCAGGCCGAACAGTTGCATCGTTGCCTTGCCGCGTTTGAATTCCCGCTCCTGCTGAGTCAGCGCCTGCCACTCGTTGGGCGCCAGGCCGCAAAGTGAGCCGCAGGACGCCAGCCCAATCGTCCACAATCCGGCATTGAGCCCCGCTTGCAGCAATCGTGGTTCGCCGCTGACCAGCACGCAACCCTCCAGCCGTTCGACATTCAACGTCATCAGGGCTTGCCAACAGGCATGCGGTGCCGGCCATGGATTATTTGTTTCAGGGTGTTGCGAGGGTTTGATCCATGAAGGCAAGGCAGCAGCCAGTGAATGGCTGAGGGCAGGGGGGAGTTCATCGAGCCAGGCACAGGGAATCTGCTGATGTTGCAAGCTGTGCAGGCTATCCAGCGCGCCGGGCGTAGCCTCAGCGTGTATGGCAGAGGGGATGCCCTGTGCGCGTGTGCGGGCACCGAAATCCACCAGGCAACCACTGAGGCCGAACAGGACGGCGGTCAGGCTGGGCGCAATGTGGGGCAAGGTTTCGGCGTGCGGCATATCAACGTCCCTGAAATAGCCTCAAGGCTAGGGCGCGACAGTGACAGTTGAGTGACACTGATGTGAATCGCTCACAATCATCGCGAATGATCCGCAGGCTACCTTGTGCGCGGTGCTGCCTAAAGCGGCTTTTCCGTCTTATACTAGCCCGCTTAACGCTTGGGCCAAGCGCCCGCGCCAGTACAATCCAAGGAGTTTTTCTATGCGCTGGAGCAATCATCTAGCTCAGTTTTGTGTGTTTACCAGCGTATTGCTGGTTCCGTTCGTTGCACAGGCAGCCTCGGAAGACGACCCTTGGGAAAGCATCAACCGCCCGATCTACAAGTTCAACGATGTGCTCGACACCTATGCGCTGAAGCCTTTGGCCCAGGGTTATCAGTTCGTGACGCCGCAGTTCCTTGAAGACGGCATCCACAATATGTTCCGCAACGTCGGTGACGTCACCAACCTTGCCAACGATATCTTGCAGGCCAAACCGGCCGCCGCTGGCGTCGACACCGCACGCTTGATCTTCAACACCACCTTCGGCCTGCTGGGCTTCTTCGATGTGGGCACCAAGATGGGCCTGCAACGCAATGACGAAGATTTCGGCCAGACCCTCGGCTACTGGGGCGTAGGCAGCGGTCCTTACGTGATGTTGCCGTTGTTGGGTCCAAGCACGCTGCGTGACGCGCCGTCCAAGTATGTCGATGGCTACACCGGCCCGTACCCGTACATCAACGACATTCCCGTGCGTAACTCGATCTACGGCCTGAACATCATCGACACCCGCGCCAGCCTGCTGTCGAGCGAGAAGCTGATCACCGGCGACAAGTACACCTTCATCCGCAATGCGTACTTGCAGAACCGCGAATTCAAGGTCAAAGACGGTCAGGTCGAAGACGATTTTTGATCTCGACCGGTAAAACGAAGAAGGCGGCCCAGTGGGCCGCCTTCTTTCGTTTGGCTTTCCTGACCGGTTTGGCTCGTGGGTTTTTAACCTTCCATTACGTTACGGTTTTGCCGGTTCTTATAACTCCCGGTGATTTGAAATGGAAAGACGTCAAGCGACCATCGGCGTGAGCTTGAAACGCCCCGCGGATGGGAGTACCGTCTGCGCCTTAGAAGGGCACCTCTGGTGTACCTGTGTGTAGGGCAAATGCTCGAAAACAGTGCAGTAGAGAGGCTAGAAAGCGAATCCAGTAGTGTGAGCCGGGACAAAGCCCCTGCCTGCTACGCCAACCTAATTCTGGCGCCGTTTGCCCACATGCCAAAAACCAGTGCCACGCTGCTGATAATCGATGATGACGAAGTAGTGCGCGCGAGCCTCGCCGCCTATTTGGAAGACAGTGGTTTCAGCGTCTTGCAGGCCAGCAATGGCCAGCAGGGTCTTCAGGTATTCGAGCAAGACAAGCCCGACTTGGTCATCTGCGATCTGCGCATGCCACAGATGGGCGGACTCGAACTCATTCGCCAGGTCACCGAGCTGTCACCACAAACCCCGGTGATTGTGGTTTCGGGCGCCGGCGTGATGAACGACGCGGTCGAGGCCCTGCGCCTGGGCGCTGCGGATTACCTGATCAAGCCTCTCGAAGATCTGGCTGTGCTCGAGCACTCTGTGCGCCGGGCCCTGGATCGTGCGCGCCTGTTGCTGGAAAACCAGCGCTACCGCGAGAAGCTGGAAAAGGCCAACCGCGAGCTCGCCGCCAGCCTGAACCTGCTCCAGGAAGACCAGAACGCCGGTCGCCAGGTGCAGATGAACATGCTGCCGGTCAGCCCCTGGACCATCGACGAGTTCCAGTTTGCTCACCAGATCATCCCGTCGCTGTACCTGTCGGGTGATTTCGTCGACTACTTTCGGGTCGACGAGCGTCGGGTAGCCTTCTACCTGGCGGACGTTTCCGGTCATGGCGCCTCTTCAGCCTTCGTTACCGTGCTGCTGAAGTTCATGACCACGCGCTTGCTGTTCGAATCCAAGCGCAGCGGTACATTGCCGGAATTCAAACCTTCAGAGGTCCTTGGTCATATCAACCGAGGCCTGATCAGTTGTAAGCTGGGTAAACACGTCACAATGGTCGGTGGAGTCATCGACGAGGAGACAGGTTTGTTGACCTATAGCATCGGTGGTCATTTGCCGTTGCCTGTGTTGTACACGCCAGACAGTGTTCGTTATCTGGAAGGGCGTGGTCTGCCGGTGGGCCTCTTCAATGAAGCCACCTACGAAGATCACGTACTGGAGCTGCCGCCGACGTTCAGCCTGACGCTGATGTCCGATGGCATTCTGGACCTTTTGCCAGAACCTACACTCAAAGAAAAAGAAGCGGCTTTGCCCCAACGGGTCAAGGCAGCGGGCGGCAGCCTGGATGGTCTGCGGCAGGTTTTTGGATTGGCCACGCTAGGGGAGATGCCGGATGATATCGCCCTGTTGGTGTTGAGCAGGAATCTTTAATGAGTACCGGTAGAATCCAGTTCGCCGAGCAGGATGGCACCTTCGTCCTGAAGTTCGTCGGTGAAGTTCGCCTGACCCTGTGTTCGGCGTTGGATGCGACTATTGAGCGGATCTTCACGGCGTTGAACTTCAACGCAATCGTGATCGACCTGACCGAAACCCGCAGCATCGACAGCACCACGTTGGGCCTGCTGGCCAAGCTGTCGATCCTGTCGCGGCAAAAGGTCGGCTTGCTGCCGACCGTCGTCACCACCCACGAAGACATCACCCGTCTGCTGCAGTCCATGGGCTTCGAGCAAGTGTTCAACATCGTTGACCGCCCGATCCCGTGCCCTGAGTGCCTGACCGACCTGCCAGACCAGGATCAGTCCGAAGAAGTGGTGCGGATCAAAGTGCTCGAAGCGCACAAGATCCTCATGGGGCTGAACGACTCTAATCGTGAAGCGTTCCATGATCTGGTGAATGCGCTGGAACGTCATTGATTGCTTGAAGTGATGTGGGTCCGAAGACCCCATCGCGAGCAGGTTCGCTCCCACATTAGTCTTGCGTCGAACACACCATCCCGGCTCCCCAAAAAATCTCCTGTGGGAGCGAGCCTGCTCGCGAAGGCGCCATAACAATCACCACATCTTTCAGCGCGAAGCCACTACCCAAATTCAACGCAAAAAAAGGGCGAACCCACCAAGGTGTTCGCCCTTTTTGCATCAAGCTAAATCAAATCACAGCTTGGCTTGCAGCAACGCCTCAAGCTTTTCCTGATCGCGAGCGAACTGACGAATACCCTCAGCCAGTTTCTCGGTCGCCATCGCGTCCTCGTTGGACAACCAACGGAACTGCGCTTCATTCAAGCTCAAACGCGCTTCACCAGCGTGACCCGGCGCCAATTTGCGTTCCAGCTTGCCAGTGTCTGCCGCCAGCTTATCAATCAGATCCGGGCTGATGGTCAGGCGGTCGCAACCGGCCAGTTGCTCGATCTGATTCAGGTTGCGGAAGCTCGCACCCATGACCACAGTCTTGTAGTCATTGGCCTTGTAGTAGTTGTAGATGCGTGTCACCGACTGCACGCCCGGATCATCCGCGCCGGTGTAGTCGTTGCCGTTGGCCTTCTTGTACCAGTCGTAGATGCGACCTACGAACGGCGAAATCAGGAAAACCCCTGCATCAGCACACGCCGCAGCCTGAGCGAACGAAAACAGCAGCGTCAGGTTGGTCTGAATGCCTTCTTTTTCCAGAATTTCGGCAGCGCGGATGCCTTCCCAGGTGGAAGCGATCTTGATCAGCACGCGGTCACGGCCAATGCCGGCCTTGTCGTACAGGTCGATCAGACGGTGCGCACGCTTCAATACGGCGTCAGTGTCGAACGACAGGCGCGCATCCACTTCGGTGGAAATACGGCCAGGAATCACTTTCAGAATTTCTTGCCCTACCGCAACGCCAAAACGGTCGCTGGCCAGGCCCACATCGCCCTTGCAGTCGCTGACGCAAGCGTTCAGCAACTCGGCATAACCGGGAATGGCCGCCGCTTTGAGCAGCAGGGAAGGGTTGGTGGTAGCGTCCACGGGTTTAACGCGAGCGATAGCTTCGAAGTCGCCGGTGTCGGCAACCACGGTGGTCATTTGTTTGAGTTGTTCCAGCTTGGAAGTCATGGGCGTGCTCTGTCCTATGGGTCTAATGACATTACCCGAGCGCTGACAGCCACTCAAGGGTGCATGTACGTATCGAAGGCCCCAGCGGCAACAACCTGAAAACGGCTGTTTGAATGGCGGGGCGCGGTATCGGTAAATACGATGCCAAATCAGACCACAGGTTCAACCCAAGCGACCGTTAACGCCCCTCAAGCAACTCCGCCGCCTGATCCAGCAACGCCAAAGGCTCTTTAGCCTTGTGAATATCGACCGACAACAACTGCCGAAACTTGCGCGCCCCGGGAAACCCGGTGCCCAGCCCCAGCACATGCCGAGTGATATGGTGCATCGAGCCGCCCGCATCAATGTGCGCGGCTATATAAGGCCGCAACTGCGCCAGCGCCTCGGCCCGGCTGATCACCGGCGCCGTGCTGCCGAACAGTTGCTGATCCACCTCGGCCATCACATAAGGGTTGTGATAGGCCTCACGACCCAACATCACACCGTCGAACGTCTGCAAATGCTCGTGACAGGCTTCCAGCGTCTTGATCCCGCCGTTGAGAATAATCTCCAACTCCGGAAAATCCGTCTTCAACCGCGCCGCCACGTCATAACGCAGAGGTGGAATGTCGCGGTTCTCCTTCGGCGACAACCCCTCCAGAATCGCAATCCGCGCATGCACCGTAAAACTCGTGCACCCGGCATCCCGAACCGTGCCGACGAAATCACACAACTCCTCGTAACTGTCCCGCCCATTAATCCCGATGCGNTGCTTCACCGTCACCGGAATCGACACCGCATCGCGCATCGCCTTCACACAATCGGCCACCAACTGCGGATGCCCCATCAGGCACGCACCGATCATATTGTTCTGCACCCGATCACTCGGGCAGCCGACATTCAGATTCACCTCGTCGTAACCGTGCTCCTGCGCCATGCGCGCGCACATTGCCAGGTCCAGCGGCACACTGCCGCCGAGTTGCAGAGCGAGCGGGTGTTCGGCTTCGTTGTGACGCAGAAATCGGTCGTGATCGCCGTTCAGGAGTGCACCGGTGGTGACCATTTCGGTGTAGAGGAGGGCGTGCTTGGAGAGTAGGCGTAGGAAAAAACGGCAGTGACGATCGGTCCAATCCATCATCGGGGCGACGGAGAAGCGGCGGGAGAGCGGGGCGGGTGTGGCGGCGATTAGGGGCATTGGCGGTTCTGAGATGGGTGAGGCTGGGAGGTGGGGAGTTTATCAGGATTGGGGTTGCGGGGCTTAGGCCAGTCTTGCAGCGATGGTTCAGGGCAAGTCGGCTTTTGACCTTGGCTCGAGACCGGCTAATGGGTGTCCCCATTTCCTATCCGATATCCCTAATAAGAGATTGTGATCCACCATGGGCGGAGCGCCATCACTCAACATCTTGTGTTTGAGCTGTTATCTTCCCCCCTGCAATGACATGGAATCGGAACGCGGAGCACAACTCTTAGGATATTTCCTAACGCTTACGCCAGATCTTCCGGTTAACGTTATCTTGCCCACGCCTCGGGCCGGAACTCCTCAAGGACGATGTATGACCCCTTCTGCGCGATTAGGCGATAAACACACCTGCCCAATGCCCGGGCACGGCATTACTCCCATTGCATCGGCCAGCGGTGATACCAACATCGACAGTATGGGGGCTGCCCGTGTCGGTGATACCTGCGGCTGTGGTGCAGTCATTACCACGGGGTTCCCTTCGATTCTAGTGAATGGCCGACCCATGGCTCATTTGGGAAGCCCAACCAGTCACGGTGGAACGATCATCAGCGGGTCAGGTGATGTCGGCGGAGGGTTTGTCTTTAGTGCGAGCCCCGGAGCAGCAATCATCAACTTCGCGGCGCTCGGGGCGATACGCCCGAACGGAACTGTGGACGATGAAAAGATGGCTAGCCTATTGGCCGATCCAAAGCTCAATGAGAAGGCTGCCGCTTCGAATGCACTCGTAGACTCCAATACCCCGAAAGAGTCGAAGACTGAGGAACAATCGGTCTCCAACGATTCGAAAAGCGCTGAGCCGGGATTCCATATCGTCCAACAGCCTATGTCTCGCTCGGCACTTGAAGCGGCACTGTTTGAGCAACCTAGCGCAGCAATCCTGGAAAAATTTCGTACGATCAATCCACAGCTTTCGGCCTATGCCAAACCCGGACAGCTGATCGTTCTGAGCGACCCGAAAAACTTGCAATGCACCCGTGAAGAAGCCTTGTTGATGGAAGCGGCTGAGAAAGTGAATTCGGCGCTTGGGCAGATGACCGATCAAGAAGCCAGTTTTATGGTGCAGCATCGTGAAGAGTTCGAATCCTTTCTCTCTCAGGGGTCTACTTCAGTTGGCGTCGGCGAAGCGATCTTTGCCAAGAACCTGGAGGATGTGAAAACCTCTCTTCGTGACATCGAAACCTTGCATCAGCGGACGTTCGTGCGTGACGGCAATTTGAGCTCGCCGGTTTTCTTTGCTGAGCGCAAAACGTTATTTAACCAACTTGATACCCGACTGACCTATCTGACTAAAAAAGCCATTGGATTCCCAGATCATCCGAAGCTGAAAACCGCGTTGGGTATTTCCAGTACAAGCCTGGTGCATAGTTGGACGTTGGCAGGTGCTCCTTCTCAGATTCCAGGTTATGCCACCCATTTAGACGGCGTGGCCAAGGCGGCAAAATACATTAAGTACGGTGGCTGGTTGGGTACGGCGGTAGGTGGAGGGGCGTCTTATATGAAGGTTCAGGACGTGTGCACTGCCGGAGATGCTGCGGCTTGTAAGCGTGTCAAGTTCACCGAAGGCGGGAGCTTTGCGGGTGGTTTTGGTGGTGGGGCCGCTGCCGGTACTTTTTTAGCAGGTTCTACTGCGGGAGCTATTTGTGTGGGTTTAGGTGTCCCTACTGGAGGCGTTGGCACTTTGGTATGCGGTCTCATAGTCGTGGGGGCTGGCTCTTTGGTAGGTGGTGCCATTGGTGGCACTGGTGGTGAGGCATTGGGTGAATTCATTTATGAGAAAAGCAGATGAATTTAGTTAACTCCGCATATGATCTTTCCGTCCTTTCGTTTGGTGCTGTTCTTCTTGGTTTATTCATTTGGATCGGCATATGTCTACATTTGGCATATGCACGAATGGATGAGATGTTGGAGCGCCTAAAAAATTGCTCTGCTGTAATGAATCGCGCACCACTCCGGCACGCTGGTCCTTGGGGGAAACTGTTACTGGTAGGTGGCATATCGGGAATTGTTACTTTCCCAGGTATTTATCTTAAGCACGGCGGGGTCAGTATTGAGGACTTAAATAGTTTTCCCGCGCCGCTCAAGAAAAAGCTGGCTGTACTTCAGTGGGGCGTCATCTTGCTTTTGGCGGCGATGTTTGTATCTGTTGCGGCTATAAAAATAACAAAGGCCTACAACGTCTAACGACGTCGGTCTACGGTGTCTTATATGAAGGATCCGTGCGTGTGCACTGCCGGAGTGGGTTCTTTTGCTGCTGGCGCCGTCGGTGGGATGGGAGGCGAGATCATGGGTGACGTTATCTACGAGAGTGGGAAATGACCAACACTGCGCGCCTCGTTGGTTATCTGTGTAGTGCTGACATTTTTGGGTTGTTCATTTTACTCAGCGTTGCGCTGCATCTGGCTTACACCAAGATGGATACGATGTTAAGTCATTTGAATAACTGTCCTTCGGTGATGGTTCGTGAGCCGTTTAAAAACGGAGGACCTTGGGGGCGTTTATTCTTATTGAGCGGAATAATTGGGGTAGTAACCGCTCCTCATATTTATCTCCGTGACGGAAGGGCAAGCGCCGAAGACCTAATAAACTTTCCAGCTCCGCTGAAGCGTAGGCTGATACTGTTAAAACGCGGCGCTTGGGGGCTCTTGGGTGCGATGGGCGCATTTGTGTTGCTCTACAAAATTATCGTGGCCTACCAAATTTAACAGTGTCGGGGTGCCGGCATCTCATATTGCTGGCGTTCTCACGCTTTTGTAGGGGGGGCGGGTGGTCTGGGCCCCTGCGCGGGCGGAGGGGCGTCCGGAAAGGACGCCCCTTTGTGACATCAGGATGGTTCAGCATCCATACGTCGTGCAACGACATCCAGCACATCACATCCATCGCGCAACGGTATGCAGCAAAGCATTGCGAAGTCGCTGAGTATCACCGAGTCCGTGGTGATATCGCCGCGCATCGCGAGGTTTTCCAGGATCTGCGTTACCGCACCAATTCGGTAGCGTGCGGTGCTAAGCAATGAGTGCAGCGGTTGGGTGGTGTTTACGTACAGCGAGGGGAGGTCGTCGGCGTTGCTGGTTAAAGCCATATATTCTTTCATGTGAAGCTCCATTAATTTGAGAAAACTACTACTCAATCGTCGCCAAACGAATGGGTGGTAGCCGTACGCGGGTTGGCGAACCGGGCAATGGAGAAACCGGCAGACCCTAAGGTCTCCCGCGCACAGCCACCATAAAACAGGCAGCTAAGTGCGTTCCGAAACGCTACGAAAATGCTCGAAGGTTTCAGTTCAATTGCCATCGAGTCGCCAAACCCGACACGCCATTTTGGCGTTGGGTGGACTATAGGCCTCGTGACAAAAGCACAGCAATGGACAAGTGTACGGACAATTCCCAGAGTCGTGTAGGACGTTGCTCTTTTGACAGTTTGTCTGGAGAACTCCCTTTTTTGCCTCAAGCAACCACTACCTGAACCAACGCTGTCACCCAGCAAAGTTTCATAATCCCTGGCGGCCTCGCGGCATAGGATAACGACCTAAGGTCACCGCGCTTCCCACCCACAGGAAACTGAAAAATGATCTCGAACCTCTTCAAAGTCGCTCTGATCGCCGGTGCATTGCTGTTGAGCGCCTGTTCGGGTGCAAGCACCCATAGCGAATTTTCGGAAGCCACCCTGCCGTCTGCCGGTTTTGGTCCGGGGCCTACCAACAACCCCAATAAGATGAATTTCCATGGCAGTGCCCTCGGCAACAGCTTCGGCGAGTACAGTTCGGGGTTGTTGCACGACGATTAACGGCGGAAGTGTTTCCGCCGTTTTGCGTTTTGCCTGATGTGCCGTGTGCTTTGGGTTGGCGACTGCTGTATAGCGGCTATTTGGGCTCGGGCGTGGCTATCCA
>Ga0065712_10068364_pt1 | contig 11276 bp, 9 predicted proteins | sample MisRhiReplicate1_FD_59099 | JGI IMG/M metagenome (GOLD analysis project Ga0065712, IMG submission 59099) | Miscanthus rhizosphere microbial communities from Kellogg Biological Station, MSU, sample Rhizosphere Soil Replicate 1: eDNA_1 v3... | ecosystem: Host-associated > Plants > Roots >...
CGACGACACCACCTGAATCCACTTCAAGCCATAGGGCCAACCGGGAGGCGCGGTATCAGGTGCCTGATAACCCCGCACGTTTATCGGTCGCGCCAGCAGTACGCTGACTTCTGGCGGTAGATCACTGGGCACCCCGGTGGGCACACTGATGATCCGAGCGCCCGGCAAGACAGCTTCCAGGCGTTGGCGGATGACCTCATTGAAATGTTCATCCAACTGACTGGCGATAACGAGCTGACTCATGCCAGTGCCTCGCTGTGTTCTTCCTGTACGACGCTGGCATAACGATTGGGCGGCACGTCCAGACCAAGATGATCGCGCAGCGTATCGCCGCTGTACTCATCACGGAACAGCCCGCGCTGTTGCAGCACCGGCACGACCAGCTCGGTGAAGTACGCCAGGCCGTCGGGCAGCAGCGAGTTGATGATGAAACCGTCGGCAGCGCTTTGTTCGAACCAGGTTTGTACGGCGTCTGCGACCTGTTCAGGTGTTCCGACGAAGTCGCGTCGCGGTCTGGAAAAACGCAGGGCGACTTCGCGCAGGGTGAGGCCTTCGTCACGGGCCAATTGCTTGATGCGGTCCGACCCGCCTTTCTGGCTGTTGGAACCCAGATCGCCCAGTTCGGGAAACGGTGCGTCGAGCGGGTACTGGCTGAAATCATGATCGTTGAACGGTCGACCGAGCGCGACGATCGCGTCTTCGATGGTCACCAGCTTCACAGCCTGCCGATAACGGCTTTCCACCTCGGCTTCATCACGACCCACAATTGGACGGATACCCGGAAGAATCGACAACGTATCGGCATTGCGGCCGAACCCGGTGGCACGCTGCTTCAAATCCTGATAGTAGGCGCGGGCTTCTTCAAACGATTCGGCGTGGACGAATATCGCATCGGAATTCTGCGCGGCGAAATTACGCCCATCCTCGGAAGTGCCCGCCTGAAAAATCACCGGCTGGCCCTGCTTCGAGCGAGCGATGTTGAGCGGACCTTTGACCGCAAAGAACTCACCTTTGTGGTCCAGCGCATGCAGCTTGCCGGGGGTGAAAAACTCGCCGCTCTGCTTGTTGTAGGCGAAAGCATCGTCTTCCCAGGAGTCCCACAAGCCCTTGACCACCGCAACGTGCTCCTTGGCAATGCGGTAACGCACCGCGTGCGGCGGATGCTCGGCCTTGCCGAAGTTGTCGGCCGTGCCGCTTAGCCAGGACGTCACCACGTTCCAGCCAGCCCGGCCGCCGCTGATGTGATCCAGCGAGGCGAACTGACGGGCGACCTGGAAGGGTTCGGTGTAACTGACCGTGACGGTCGCCACCAGACCGATGTGATGCGTGGTGGCCGCCAGCGCAGAAAGAATGGTCAGCGGTTCGAAACGATTGAGGTAATGCGGGCTGGATTTTTCATGAATGTGCAGACTGTCGGCGATAAACACGAAATCGAATTTCGCGGCTTCCGCCAATTGCGCCTGCTGCTTATAGAAGTCGAAATTGACGCTGGCATTGGCCAGGGCCTGCGGATGGCGCCATTCGCCCCAGCCGTGGCCGACGCCATGAACCATTGCACCGAGTTTCAGTTGGCGTTGCTTGCTCATGGGTGTACTCCTGTAGGGGTCGCATCATTTTCAGAACGGCAGCCGGAAGCGACCGCCCAAGGGTCGACGAGCCACCGCCCAGGGTTCAGGCGGGGACAGCAGCCTTGCGGGTAAGAGACAGAGGGGGTCATTAAAGGCAGGCTCCAGGCGGCGGGTATCGTTGATCGTGTGCCTCCGCCTGGAGGAAGGGGTCGGTCTGAAGTAAACCTAACCGTGTAGAAATGCGCTGTAAAAGTCTTTCTGGTTATATCTTAATGATCACATTATTTAAGTAATGCATTTTACGAAACGCATTCAGCAGATTCTGGCGCCGTTTGTTCACGTTTCATCGACTTCATCGCAGGCAGCAGACTCAGCAAGCCCACCAGCGCCATTGCGGCACCGACCCATAGCGGCGAACGCAAACCATACCCGGCATCGATCACGGCACCACCCGCCCAACTGCCAAATGCAAGGCCCGCAGTGATCACCGAGGTGTGCAGAATGTTGACCATGGCCGCAGGTTCGGCAGCCCTCATCACCCGCGCAACCATCGCCGGGTTCAAGGCGACACCTGTGAGGCCAAGCGCGAAGAAGCAGCCCAGGTTCAGCCACAGATGATCGCCCGCCAGGGCAAAACCACCCAATGCCAGCACCATCAGCGCAAGGCCCCAGGCCAGGGCAGGGAAGGTGTGGCGATCCGCGAAACGCCCCACGATCATATTGCCCATCAGGTTGGCGACGCCGTAGATGGCGAGAACAGGAGCAACCAGCGTCGGTGCAATGCCGACCTCATGAATCAGAATCGGCGTGCAATAACTGAACGCGGCGAAGGTGCCGCCGATGATCAGGCCGCTGGTGATGTAAGCGCCCCACAACGTGCGATTTTTCAAGCCCGCCCATTGCTGACTGAGTGGAGGCTCGCCGCCTTTCTGAATGGCTGGCAGGCGGCGTGTCGCCAGGACCGTACACAGCATGGCCAGCGCAACCACCGCCCAGGAACTGGCGCGCCAGCCGACATGCTGTTCGACCCAGGTGGTCATCGGAACGCCGATCACCGGAGACAGCATCAACCCGGCCAACACCACCGAAACCGCGCGCCCGCGACCTTCAGGCGCCACCAGACCTGCGCATATCGTCATGCACAGGCCGATGCACACGGCACTCGAAATACCCATGATGATGCGCGCAAAGGCAAGCACCCCATAACTCGGGGCCGCCGCTGCAACAGCGCCTGCGATCACGTAACACGTCAGCAGCCAGACCAATGCCCGCTTGTTGCTGATGCCTCGGGAGAGCAACAACACCGTGACCGGCGGACCGCCCAGCGCCATGCCCAGTGCGTAATAGGCAATCAGATTACCGACCTGCGCCAGACTGACGGAAAACGCCTCGGCGAGCGCAGGCATCATCCCGGCAACCATGAATTCGGCTGTCACCAGGGAAAAGATCGTCAGACCCAGCAGGTAGACGGTTGAAGGCAGTTTGGAGCGGGTAGTCATTAGTGTCTCGGGCCGGGAAAAAGGTCGGTCACGGTAGGGAATGTTGACCGGCTGGTCAAATCGACGTCAGGCATATCGTTATTCACTCGACGTCATAGTGAAGCCATATTTGAAATAACGCGGTTTCGTCAGTGGGCACTGAACGGTGGAAAATGCCTCATGTCTTTGAAACATTGCCTTTGCATTTAACCGGACTGTGGAGCCACATCCCATGCCGACCACATCGCCCCATGGCTCCCGCTCATGATTCGCGGTGCAGCACTTGAGTGGGCCAACGTAAGGCCCGGCGAGCGAGCTGCTTTGTTGCTCGGTTTCGCCTTCCATTTCTGCGTGCTGGCCAGCTATTACCTGGTGCGCCCCTTGCGCGATGCGCTTGGCCTGGAAGGCGGTGCCGACAAACTCCAGTGGCTCTTTACTGCGACCTTTCTGGTGATGCTGCTGATGGTCCCGCTGTTTGGCGCGCTGGTGTCCAGATTGCCGACCCGACGCTTCGTGCCGCTGATCTATCGATGCATCGCGCTGACGATGATCCTGTTCGGCGTCCTGATCGCGAACCGGGTTGCGCCGGTGCAGGTCGGCAACGTGTTCTTTGTCTGGATCAGCGTGTACAACCTGTTCATCGTTTCGATCTTCTGGAGCGTGTTGGTTGACCGGTTTTCCAGTGAGCAGGGACAGCGACTGTTCGGCTTTGTCGCCGCTGGCGGCACACTGGGAACCTTCATCGGGCCGTTGCTGGCTGCGACCATGGCGTCGCGCCTTGGGCCGATTGCATTGACCCTGGCCGCCGCCGTGCTGCTGGAACTGGCAGTGCGCTGCCACCGCGCGCTTCTGGCTCGCACCGAGGCGCAATCCGCTGATTCCTCGAGAGTGGATCGCCGCATGGGCGGCAGCATGCTCGCCGGCATTACGCTGATCTCACGCTCGCCTTACCTGCTGGGGCTGGTGCTGTTCATGCTCCTGCACACCACCGCCGCGACTTTTCTGTACTTCGAGCAAGGCCGTATCGTCGCGGACAGCTATTCGGACGTGGCCAGCAGGACACAGTTCTTTGCGGTCGTCGATCTGATCGTGTCGGCGCTGACCCTGACGTTCCAGCTTTTGCTGACAGGTCCTTTGATCCGCATGATCGGCGTCGGCGGTGCGCTGATCTCGTTACCGCTGGCAACCGTTGTCGCATTTACCGCCATGGCGCTGGCACCGGTGCCGACCACCGTCGCGCTGGCGCAGGGGCTGCGCCGCGCCATTGAATTTTCCGTAGTGCGCCCGGCGCGGGAAGTGCTCTGGACCGTGGTCAGTCGCGAAGAAAAGTACAAGGCCAAGAATGTCATCGAAACGCTGGTGTATAGGGGTGGCGACGCGATGAGCGGATGGCTGTCGGTGGGGCTTTCTTCGATGGGCGCCGGATTTGGCATCGTTGCCATGCTGATCCTGCCGGTCGCCGGAGGTTGGGCCGGGTTGTGCCTGTGGCTCGCGAAACGGCAGAAGCACAAGGCGGATGCGGCTGAGGATTTGCACACAGCGGATCGGTATAAGCAGTAGCAGGCGCTATCCCTTGAACCAGGTTTTCAACCGGTCTCTGAAACTCTGGATCAACGGCTCTTTGACACGGCCACGCCGTAACGCAAGCGAAAAGGGGGCCTGATGGCCGAATGTGGTGGGCAGCAAGACCTTCAAGCGCTTCTGATCCACCCAGAATTGCGCATAGTGCTCCGGCAAATAGCCGATGTAAGCGCCTGACAGCACCAGAATCAACTGCGCTTCCATGGACTCGACCGTCGCGGCGCTGTCCTTGAAGCCGTGACGGGCCAGTTCGGCCTGGCTCCAGTAACCACGCCCGACCATGCGTTGCTGGGTGATGACTTCTGCCGGGATACGGCGCTGCTCGAACAATTCGTGCCGGTCACTGCAGTACAACCAGTGCTGTTCGCGGTACAGCGCCTGGTACATCAAACCATTCATGCGCGTAGAGAACGAACCAATGGCCAGGTCCACACGGTTTTCCAGCACACCCAGTTGCAGTTGCGCGGGGCTGAGCACCGAGAGGTGCAAATGGACCGCCGGGTGTTCCTTGCTGTAGGCCCCGATGACATCCGCCAGCGGCAATGCCGGGTCACTGACTGTCGAGTCCAGTACCCCCAGGTTCAAAGTGCCGCGCAGTTCGCCCTTGAGCGCTGCGCTGTAGCGTTCGAAACCTTCGAGCTCTGCCAGCAGCCGCAGGGTTTCCTGATGGAAAAGCTCACCCTTGCTGGTCAGATTGAAACCGCCGCGACCCCGATGACAGAGCACCAGCCCCACATGGGTTTCGAGCTGACTCATGTAAGTGCTGATCGCCGACGTGGAAAGATTGAGCTCCTGCTGCGCTGCCGCGAACCCTTGATGGCGTACCACACTGGCGAAGATGCGCAGCAGTTTCAGGTCGGGCAGGGCAGAGGACATGGGCGCTCCGTGGGCAGTCTTTGGTTCGGCGGCTGATGCCTGTCACTCACATCAGCAGCCTTGTGCGTCGCACATGATGCCTGCCAAACGCCGCCGACGACAATCGGCGATAGTTTAGAAATCTCTGAACTGAGTATTTGCTGGCAGCGATTCTTCTGCTCCCACGCCATCACCAGAATGGCCGCACATTTATCGGAACAACGCGAGGCCCTTCGTGGACAAGACTTTCCACCAGCCACTGGGCGGTAATGAGATGCCGCGTTTCGGCGGTATCGCCACCATGCTGCGCCTGCCGCATGTGCAAGCCCCTGAAGAAATGGACCGTCTGGACGCTGCCTTTGTCGGCATTCCGCTGGACGTCGGCACGTCGCTGCGCCCCGGCACTCGCTTCGGGCCACGCGGCATTCGCGCCGAGTCGGTGATGATCCGCCCGTACAACATGGCCACCGGCGCCGCTCCCTTCGACTCGTTGAACGTGGCCGATATCGGCGACGTGGCGATCAATACCTTCAACCTGCTGGACAGCGTGCGCATCATCGAAGAGGCGTACGACCGTATTCTCGGCCACGGCATCATTCCGCTGACGCTGGGTGGCGATCACACCCTGACCCTGCCGATCCTGCGCGCTATTCACAAGAAACACGGCAAGGTCGGGCTGGTGCACATCGATGCCCACGCCGACGTCAACGATCACATGTTCGGCGAGAAAATCGCCCATGGCACGACCTTCCGCCGCGCCCAGGAAGAGGGCCTGCTGGACAGCGAACGCGTGGTACAGATCGGCCTGCGTGCCCAAGGCTATACCGCCGAGGACTTCAACTGGAGCCGCAAACAGGGCTTCCGTGTGGTGCAGGCCGAGGAATGCTGGCACCAGTCACTGGCACCGTTGATGGCTGAAGTGCGCGAGAAAGTCGGTGGCGGGCCGGTGTATCTGTCGTTCGACATCGATGGCATCGATCCCGCATGGGCACCGGGCACCGGCACACCTGAAGTGGGCGGCCTGACGACCATTCAGGCACTGGAAATCATTCGTGGCTGCCACGGCCTGGACCTGATCGGTTGCGATCTGGTGGAAGTGTCGCCGCCGTACGACACCACCGGCAACACCTCGCTGCTGGGCGCCAATCTGCTGTACGAAATGCTGTGCGTGCTGCCGGGCGTGGTGCGCCGTTGAGCCTTTGGGCATGAACACCGATTACGTGTGACAGAAGAATAATCAGATCGACCCTCCGCCCGGGGTTAACGGGCGGCCATAAAGGGTCAGCGTGCCTGCGCTGGCCTTACAACAACCGTGACAGGTGCTGGAGCGACACATGAGCCATTCGACACGTGCCGAAAAACCCGACAAAACCCGAATTGAAACCTGGGGCGTCGAGCAGATTCCCGACAGCCAGCGACATGCACGCCCGCTGGATCTGTTTCGTCTGATCTTCGGCGGTGCCAACACCTTTTCCACGGCAGTACTGGGCAGTTTTCCAGTGCTGTTCGGGTTGTCGTTTCAGGCCGGGTTCTGGTCGATTGTGCTTGGCGTGATGGTTGGAGCGCTGATCCTTGCACCCATGGGGCTGTTCGGCGCGCTCAACGGCACCAATAACGCAGTCTCTTCCGGCGCGCATTTCGGCGTGCATGGACGCATCATTGGCTCGTTTCTGTCGCTGCTGACGGCGGTGGCATTCTTTTCCCTGTCGGTCTGGAGCTCCGGTGACGCACTGGTCGGCGGCGCACAGCGCCTGATCGGTCTGCCGGAAAATGACCTGAGCCTCGGACTGGCCTATGGCTTGTTCGCCATCCTGGTGCTGGTGGTGTGCATCTTTGGTTTCCGCTTCATGTTGTGGGTCAACAAGATCGCGGTCTGGGCGTCGAGCCTGCTGTTTCTGCTGGGCATCTTCGCGTTCGCCGGCCCGTTCGATGCGGGTTACGCCGGCAGCGTCAGTCTTCAACAGCCAGGGTTCTGGGCGGCGTTTGTCGGTGCTGCGCTCCTGGCGATGAGCAACCCGGTGTCGTTCGGCGCGTTTCTGGGTGACTGGTCGCGCTACATTCCGCGTGAGACGTCAAAGGCACGAATCATGCTCGCGGTGCTGGCCGCGCAGGCCGGCACCTTGATTCCCTTTCTGTTCGGCCTGTGCACGGCGACCCTGGTGGCCAGTCAGGCACCGCACTACATCGAAGCCAATAACTATGTCGGCGGCTTGCTGGCGATTTCGCCGGCCTGGTTCTTCCTGCCGGTGTGCCTCATTGCAGTCATCGGCGGATTGTCCACCGGCACCACCGCGCTGTACGGCACCGGGCTGGACATGTCGAGCATCTTCCCACGCCTGCTGAGCCGTGCCGGTGCCACCTTGCTGATCGGCATTGCGGCCATTGCCTTTATCTTCATCGGCCGTTTCACCTTCAATCTGGTGCAGAGCGTGTCGACCTTCGCGGTGCTGATCATTACCTGCACCAGCCCATGGATGGTGATCATGATTCTGGGCCTGATCACTCGTCGTGGCTTCTATCACCCCGACGATCTGCAAGTGTTCACCCGTGGTCAGCGGGGCGGGCATTACTGGTTTCACCATGGCTGGAACTGGCGCGGGCTGGGTGCCTGGATTCCCAGTGCGGCGACCGGCCTGTGCTTCGTCAACCTGCCGGGGCAATTTGTGGGGCCATTGGGTGAGCTCGCGGGCGGTATCGACATCAGCCTGCCGATCACACTTGGCCTGGCGACGCTGTTGTACCTGACCCTGCTGCGCACCTTTCCCGAGCCTGCCGGGGTCTACGGCCAAAAAGGCGCGCACCCGGTGCTCGGCCGCAAGGCGATGAGCAACGCGGTACAACCGGCTTCCGTCCACTCGTGATCGGTGCTGCGCCCCAAGCAGGCGCAGACGATGAGGCATGCTCATGAAACTGGAACTCTTTCGTACGCTATGGGGCTACCGAGGCACTTGGCAGCAGGCGCTGGATGAAGCGCGAGCCGCAGGTTTCGATGGACTTGAAGCGCGCATCCCTGAAGAAGGCTCAGCGCGCGCTGCATTCGGGGCCTTTCTGCGCGACAACCAGGTGCCCTACATCGCCATTCTGTTCACCTCGACGCCCGTGCTGCCATCTCAGTCCGCCACGCCCGCCGAGCATCTGGACGACTTCGCCCATAAATTGCAGCTGGCAGCAGAGCTGGAGCCGCGCTTCGTCAACGTGCTGGCCGGTAACGACCGCTGGCCATTGACGCATCAAGTGGACTTTTTCGGGGAGGCGCTGGAGATGGCCGCTCGCAGCGGCCTGGTGTGCAGCTTCGAAACTCATCGGGCGCGCTCGCTGTTCAATCCCTGGCTGACCCTGCAATTGATCGAACAAGTACCGGGCCTGCGTTTCACCAGCGACATCAGCCACTGGGTGGTGACGTGCGAACGTCTGTTGAACGATCCGGCTGACGATCTGCGCGCTTTCGTCGAGCGTGTGCACCACATTCAGGCGCGGGTCGGTTATGACCAGGGTCCGCAGGTGCCACATCCGGCAGCGCCGGAATATGCCGAGGCGCTGGCGTTTCATCAGCAGCACTGGGCCGACATCTGGACATCGCAACAGGCGCGAGGCTACAGCGGCACGACCATGACCCCGGAGTTCGGCCCCGACGGCTATCTGCATCACCTGCCGTTTACCGATGTACCAGTCGCCGATCTGTGGAGCCTCAACGCCTGGATGGGCCGTACCGAGCGCGAGCACTTCAATACCTTCTTCAATCCATCCGCGAGGCCGCTGTCATGAGTGAACGTCCTGCTTTCACGCACATTCCTGTGGTCGATATCCAAGGGCTGTTCAGCGAGCGTCTGGAGGATCGTCAGGCAGTCGCTCAGCATCTGGGGGAGGCTGCCCGCCAGGTGGGCTTTCTGTACATCACCGGGCACGGGATCGAGTCTGCGCTGATCAACAACCTGCACCGTGCCGCCGAGCACTATTTCGCCCAACCGATCGACGCCAAGATGCGTCACTACATTGGTGCCTCGCAGACCCATAAGGGCTTCGTGCCTGAAGGTGAAGAGGTGTACGGCACGGGCAGGCCGGACCACAAGGAAGCATTCGATGTCGGGTTTGAAGTGCCCGCCGACAACCCACTCGTGATCGCCGGTACGCCATTGCTGGGTCCGAATGACTGGCCGACGTTGCCCGGATTTCAGACCGCCGTGCAGGCTTATTACCAGGCTGTCTTCGCCCTGGGGCGTCAGCTGTTTCGTGGATTTGCCCTGGCGCTGGGGCTGGATGAGCATTACTTCGATGAAATGGCCTGTTTCCCGCCATCCAAACTTCGCCTGATCCATTACCCGTTCGACGCCACCGCCGAAGACGCACCGGGCATCGGCGCCCACACCGACTACGAGTGCTTCACCATTCTCATGGCTGATCAGCCGGGACTCGAAGTCATGAACGAAAAGGGCGAATGGATCGATGCACCGCCGCTGCCCGATGCCTTTGTGGTCAACATCGGCGACATGCTTGAGGTCATGACCAGCGGCGCCTTCGTGGCCACCGCGCACAGGGTGCGCAAGGTCAAACAAGAGCGTTATTCCTTTCCGCTGTTCTATGCCTGCGATTACCACACCCTGATCAAGCCGTTGCCGCAGTTCGCGGGCGACGGGGAGGGCTATGAGGAAATCGCCATTGGCGAGCACATGTGGGCCCAGGCTTTGCAAACCTATCAATACCTTCGCCAGCGCGTGGCCAGCGGGCAAATTGCCCTGCCGGAACGCGCCAGAAAGCCATCAAGCTTCGGGCACCTGAAAAACCAGAGCGTGACTTCGTGATCTGCCGTTTCCCTCAATCTGGAATGACTACTATGCAAAACACCACGCTTTCGCGCTTTGCCGCTTCGATTCTCGGCCTGGCCCTGTTTGCCGGTGCCGCTCATGCAGCGCCTACGGCAACACCCGGCACGCTCAAGGTCGGCATGGAGATTTCCTACCCTCCGTTCGAGTCCTACGACGGCGACAAGGTGGTCGGTTTCGACCCGGATGTCTCCGCTGCGCTGGCCAAACAGCTGGGCGGCCTGAAAGTGGAGTTCGTCGACACGCGCTTTCCGAACCTGATCCTGGGCCTGAACGCCAACCGCTTCGACACCATCATTTCAGGCATGTACATCACCGACGAGCGCACCAAACAGGCCGAAGCGATTCCTTACGCGCAGGTCGGTGCCGCGATCATGGTCCGCAGCGACAACGCGACCAAGCCGCAGCAGCCTGAAGACCTGTGCGGCATGAAAGTCGGCCTGCAACAGGGCACCAACTGGATCAACCAGCTCAAGGCCGTGTCCGCCGATTACTGCGCCAAACAGAACAAGGGCGAGATCGTCATCAGCGAGTTTCCGACCACTGCCGAGGCGTCCCAGGCACTGATGTCCGGCAACATTCAGGCGCACCTGGAAATCTCCGCCGCTGCCCAGATGATCATCGACAAGGCCCGTGGCCGCATCGTGATCAGTTCGCAGAAATCGCTGTATCCGCAGACATTGGGTATCTACATCAAGAAAGGCAACGCCGAGCTGGCGGAGAAAATGCGCAGTGCGGTGGACGCGTGGAAGAAAAGCAGTGAGTACGGGGAGATTCTCAAGAAGTACAACCTTGAGCCTGCGTGAGCAGAGGGTGCTGTGCTCCTGAGACGACCAGGTCGCACAGCAAATACGCAACTGTGGGAGGCGGCTTGCCGGCGATGCGATGTTGAAGACAACTTTGCAGTGACTGAACTGACGCCATCGCCGGCGAGCCGCCTCTTATCAAACAACACGTAATCTGCTGAATGGAAA
>Ga0065712_10000840_pt1 | contig 11259 bp, 13 predicted proteins | sample MisRhiReplicate1_FD_59099 | JGI IMG/M metagenome (GOLD analysis project Ga0065712, IMG submission 59099) | Miscanthus rhizosphere microbial communities from Kellogg Biological Station, MSU, sample Rhizosphere Soil Replicate 1: eDNA_1 v3... | ecosystem: Host-associated > Plants > Roots >...
CCGGGAAACCGAATCGCCGGCAAGCCGCCTCCCACGGTTCGGTGTTTGATGCGTGACAGCGCTATGTCGAAGACGTGGTGGCGCCTCCCATGAGTGCCACGTCCTTCGGTAGATGATGCGTAACCCAGAAAGACCGGCCAGTCCGCAAACAGATCAATGCGCCCCGGCCGCCTTGTTCAGGTCGCCGTCGGTCCATTCGGTGTAGATACAGGCATCCGCCGCCGCCCAGCGCACTTTCACGGCATCGCCTGCCTGCATCGGCATGCCGGTGGCCGACAGCGCCTTGACCGTCATGGCGGTGCCGCCAGCCGTCACCACCGAGCAGGTCTGGCTTTCACCCAGAAACAGTACTTCGGTCACCGTGGCGTTCACCTCGTTCCAGCCCGGCTCAAGCGCAGTGGCCGCCGACTGTTGCAGGCTCAGGGCCTGCGCCTTTTCAGGCCGGATCATCGCCAGCACGTCCTGATCGGTCTTCAAACCGTTGGTGATGCGGATCGCCAGCGGGCTGCCTTCGAACGTTGCCACGGCATTGCCCTGGGCCTTGAGTCTGAGGAAGTTGGAGTTGCCCAGAAACGAGGCGACAAAGGCGTTCGGCGGGTTCTGGTACAAGTCATAGCCGCTGCCCAGTCCGACAATCTTGCCGTGACTGAAAATCGCGATGCGCTGAGACAGGCGCATGGCTTCTTCCTGATCATGGGTCACGTAGACGATGGTGATACCCAGACGCCGATGCAGCTGACGCAATTCGTCCTGCAGGTCTTCTCGCAGTTTCTTGTCCAGTGCGCCGAGCGGTTCGTCCATCAGCAGGATGCGTGGTTCGTAGACCAGCGCTCTGGCAATCGCAACGCGCTGTTGTTGGCCTCCGGACAGCTGAGAAGGGCGGCGATGGGCGAAGGCTTCGAGCTGCACCAGCTTGAGCATGGCGTCGACACGCTGTTCCCTTTCGGCTGCAGGCAGCTTGCGAATGGCCAGCGGGAAGGCAATGTTGTCGCGCACACTCAAGTGCGGAAACAGCGAGTAGCGTTGGAACACCATACCGATGTCGCGCTTGTGCGGCGGCACGTTCACCAGCGACTTGCCCTCCACCAGAATCTCGCCCGAGCTTGGGGTTTCAAAACCGGCCAGCATCGACAGCGTCGTACTCTTGCCCGAGCCGCTGGAGCCCAGGAAGGTCAGGAATTCACCGTTCTGGATATCCAGAGAAATACTGTCGACGGCCGCGAAATCGCCGTAATGCTTGTTGAGGTTGCACAGGCTGACCAGGGTTTTCTGATCGTGTTGCGCGGTGTCTTTGATCACGGCACTCATGAGGTACTCCTGGCTTCGTTGCGGCGACGCAGGGTCGCGGCGATGAACATGACCAACACCGACAGGGCAATCAGCAGTGTCGAGGCGACGGCGATGACCGGGGTCAGGTCCTGACGCAGCGTGGTCCACATTTTGACGGGAAGGGTTTGCAGGGTCGGGCTGGCCATCATCACGCTCAGCACCACTTCGTCCCATGAGACCAGAAACGCGAACAGCGCGCCGGCCATCATGCCGGGACGAATGCCGGGAAAGGTCACCTTGTAGATCGCCTGCAGGCGTGACGCGCCACAGATCACGGCCGCGTCTTCAATCGACTGATCGAACAGCTTCAGCGAGTTGATGATGGAAATGATGGTGAACGGCAGCGCGACGATCACATGGCTGACCACGAACGAGAACAGCGTGCCGGTGTAGCCGAGCTTGAGGAACAGTGCATAGACCGCCACCGCGATGATCACCAGCGGCACGATCATCGGCAGGGTGAAGACGCCGTACAGCAGGTCGCGGCCGGGAAACCTGCCACGTACCAGCGCAAACGCGGTCGGCAGGCCCAGCGCTACCGCACTGATGGTTGTGAGGATGGCGACCTTGAAGCTCGACATTGCCGCATCCATCCACTCCGGGTTGGAAAAGAATTGCTGATACCACTTGAACGTCCAGCCCGGCGGTGGAAACACCAACCACTGGGACGAGCCGAATGACAGCAGCACTATGAACAGGATCGGCAGCAACAGGAACAGCGCAATCAGCCCGGTGGTCAGGTACAGCCCCGACCGCAGGCGAAGGCTCATGGCATTGGGTGTCAGGAGCATGGCGGCTTACCTCCCGTTGCTGGCGCCGACCGGAGATTCCGGCTGGAGCTTGAGATAGAAGTAGAACAGCACCAGGGTGATCACGATCAGCAACGCAGCGGCGGCGCTCGCCAGCCCCCAGTTGAGGAACGACTGCACCTGCTGGACGATGAACTCAGGCAGCATCATGTTTTGCGCGCCGCCCAGCAAGGCAGGGGTGACGTAGTAACCCAGCGACATCACGAACACCATCAGACCGCCGGAAAACAGACCCGGACGGCACAGCGGCAGAAATACCCGGAAGAAGTTGGTCCATGGACTGGCGCCGCAAATGGAACCGGCCTGCAACACCATCGGGTCGATGGCCTGCATGGTTGCCTGCAGCGGCAGGACAATGAACGGGATCATGATGTAGCTCATGCCGATCACCACGCCGGTCAGGTTGTGCACCATCTCCAGCGGTTGATCGATGATACCCATGGCCATCAGTGCCTTGTTGATGACGCCCGAGGCCTGCAACAGCACCAGCCACGAATAGGTTCGGGCCAGCAGGCTGGTCCACATCGACAGCAGCACGATATTGAAGATCCAGCGTCCCCAGCCGCGTGGCACCAGGGTGATCACCCAGGCCAGTGGAAAACCCAGCAACAGGCTGAACAGTGTCACCAGGCCTGCGACCGAGAAGGTATTGATCAGTACCCGCGAATAAGCCGAGTTGGCAAACAGTTGCTCATAGTTGCCCAGACCCGGAACGGGTTCGAGCACGCCACGCAGCAGCAGGCCGATCAAGGGTGCAAAGAAGAACAGTCCCAGAAACAACAGCGCGGGTATCAGGTTACGACTGCCGCGCCAGCGTTGTGCCAGAGAAGGGGGTGGCTGCATGTTCGTCGCCTTGCCTGAAACCGCACCGGTGGTGCGCGAAGCACCCCCGGCCGGATGGGGTTGACCGGACACGACAGCCGTCATTTTTACTTGACCAGCCATTCGTTCCACCGTGTCGCAATGTCCGGACCGTTCTTGGCCCAATATGCGAAGTCGAGAGTGATTTGGTCTGCGCCGTAAGCCGTTGGCAGATTCTTCGCCAGGGTCGAGTCAAGGCGCGGCACGCTGTCCAGGTTCACCGGGGCGTAGGCGCTCAGGTTGGAGAAGTCGGCCTGGCCTCTGGGGCTGGTGGCTTCGGCGATGAACTTCATCGCTGCGTCCTTGTTTTTGGCACCTTTTGGGACGACCAGAAAGTCGGCCATGACCAGGTTCTGCTTCCAGCTCACGCCGACCGGAGCGCCGTCCTGTTGCAGGGCGTACACGCGGCCGTTCCACATCTGGCCCATCGAAGCCTCACCGGACGCCAGCAACTGCTGGGATTGCGCACCGCCGCCCCACCAGACGATGTCTTTCTTGATGGTGTCGAGTTTCTTGAAGGCGCGATCCAGGTCCAGCGGATAGAGCTTGTCGGCGGCTACACCGTCAGCCAGCAGGGCAAGTTCGAGCACGCCGGGGCTTGGCCATTTGTACAGCGCGCGTTTGCCGGGGTAGGTCTTGGTGTCGAACATGGCGGTCCAGTCGACGGGTTTTTTGCTGCCCAGCTTGTCTTCGTTATAGCCCAGCACGAACGAGAAGAAGAACGAGCCGACGCCACTGTCCGAGGCGAAGCGGGGATCGATGCGATCACGCTTGATGGTGTTGAAGTCCAGAGGTTCCAGCAGGCCCTCGGCGGCGGCACGCAGGGCGAAGTCGGCTTCGACGTCGACCACATCCCACTGCACGTTGCCGCTTTCGACCATGGCCTTGAGTTTGCCGTAGTCGGTCGGTCCGTCCTGTACGACGGTGATGCCGCTGGCCTTGGCGAAGGGAACCGCCCACGCCTGCTTCTGGGCGTCCTGCGTCGAGCCACCCCAGCTGACGAAGTTGACGCTTTCTGCGGCCATGGCGGCAACACTCGAGAAAGCCAACACGCCGGCCATCAGTGCCGCCGTTGCACGTTTGTTCAACACCATTTTCACGCCCTCATTTGTTGTGTTTTGAGCGGGCATTTCTTGCCCGCGTAATCGGGAGCAGTAGGTCCAATGGGCCTTTGAAACCAGTCACTGTCAGAGGCTTTTTATTGATGCTGTCCCCGTGCCGGAGGCGCCTGACAAATCATTGCGGCTGTGGAATGTCATATTATGGTATTCCAAACTTTGTGCAAGTATTTTGCCTCTGTGTGGCTATCGACCTGTCGTTTTACCTGCCTGAAGCCTAATATTTACGGGCTGTTCGGGCTCTGCCGATCAGCCATTGCCTTGTTGCGCGGTCAAGCGTTCAGCCCGGAAACGGAATGCTTTCAACCACTTCCAGATCGTAGCCAGTCAGGCCTGCGTACTTCAGTGGCGGGCCGAGGTGGCGCAGTTTGCCGACGCCCAGGTCCTGCAATATCTGCGCGCCGGTGCCGACTTCCGAATAGATGCGCGACTGTGAGCGGGTGTACTGACGTGGCGGCTGGGTGAGGTGTGGAATTCGCTCCAGCAAGGCTTGCGATGACTCATGATTGGCGAGCACCACGACGATCCCGCGACCTTCTTCGGCAACCTTCTGTAATGCCGCCCAGAGCGTCCAGTTGGCAGGCCCGTTGTATTCGGCGCCGACCAGATCACGCAATGGATCGACCACATGCACTCGCACCAGCGTGGCTTCGTCGCGGCGCACATCACCCATGACCATGGCCATGTGCACGCCGCCTTCGATGCGGTCTTCATAAGTGAACAGGCGGAAGGTGCCATGCACGGTGGGCAGCTCACGTTCGCCGATTCTGACGATGGTGTGTTCGGTGCTCAGGCGGTAATGGATCAGGTCGGCGATGGTGCCGATGCGGATACCGTGCTTCTCGGCGAAGCGCTCCAGATCGGGACGCCGGGCCATGGTGCCGTCGTCGTTCATGACTTCGACAATGACCGAGGCGGGCGTGAAACCGGCGAGCCGTGCCAGGTCGCAACCGGCTTCGGTATGCCCTGCGCGGGTCAATACGCCGCCCTCGCGGGCCCGCAGCGGGAAGATGTGGCCCGGTTGGACGAGGTCTTCCGGAGCCGCCTGCGGATTGACGGCGGCCTGAACGGTACGTGCTCGATCTGCAGCGCTGATGCCGGTCGTCACGTCCGTGGCCGCCTCGATGGAAACCGTGAATGCGGTGGAGAACACGCTGCCGTTGCTGGGCACCATCTGCTCAAGGCCCAGACGCTGACAATGTTCATCGGTCAGGGTCAGGCAGATCAGTCCTCGCGCCTCGCGGGCCATGAAACTGATGGCCTCCGGCGAGCAGCAATCTGCAGCCAGCAACAGATCGCCTTCATTTTCGCGGTCCTCATCATCGACGAACAGGACCATTTTTCCCTGACGATAGTCTTCAATGATGTCTTCGATACGATCAAATGCCATGGTCGGATCCCGGTGTTATGGATGAATTATTGTGGTATACCATAAGACAGAATATTTCACAGATTCCCTATCATTGAAACAGTGAGATCACGATGAAGGCTTATTGGATTGCACACGTTGACGTGACCGACCCTCAGCAGTACAGCGAATATACCCAGCGCGCGCCAGCCGCTTTCGCGTTATTTGGTGGCAAATTCATGGCTCGCGGAGGTCGGTCCGAAGCGCTTGAAGGACGAGCGACGCCGCAACGCACTGTGGTGATTGAATTCGAGTCGTACGAACAGGCAGTTGCCTGCTATAGATCACCCGAGTATCAGGAAGCCATGAGCCATCGAAAGGGCGCATCGAAGGCGGAGATCGTGATTGTTGAAGGGATGGAATAGGGCGCTGACGAGGGCTGTTCAGAGGCGGGTCATGGCATCTAGACTGAGTGCCCCTGTATTAGTGGACTAAACACAGTGCATGCTCCCGCTTCCAGTATCGTCATCCAGTGCCTGGCTGAAACACACCTTGAAAGCCTTGCCGCGCTTTATAACGATCCGGCTGTTTGCCGCCAGGTATTGCAGATGCCGTACCAGTCGGTCGAGGTCTGGCGCAAACGTCTGGCTGCAAGCAATGAGCGGCAGATAAAACTGGTGGCCGTGCACGGCAATGAGGTGATCGGTCATATAGGTCTTGAACAATACTCACGTATTCGCCAGACCCACATTGGTAGCATCGGCATGGTCGTGACTCCCGACTGGCACCGCAAGGGGGTTGGGTCGAAGCTGCTGGCTGCCGTGCTGGACGTTGCCGATAACTGGATGAACCTGCGCAGGGTCGAGCTGACGGTTTACGCAGACAACGAGGCTGCCATTGGCCTGTATCAGAAGTTCAGCTTCGAGACAGAAGGGCGGCTGCGTCAGTACGCGATACGTGACGGAATGATGGTCGATGCGCTGACCATGGCGCGGTTGCGGTGAAGTAAGCAAGGTCAGATATCTGGTACGCCTCTCGTGGGAATGCTTCTACGGACGCTCCGCGTCCAGCGGTGGTGGGTCAGACTCACCACCCTCACCGAATGAAATGCACCTTCCCGGTATCATCATTGCCGATGTAGAGGCCATACACCCCGGCCTGGCGTTCTTCGATGTAACGCTCCAGGATCTGGCGGATGGCGGGGTAGTAGATGCTGTCCCACGGAATCTCGTCGGGGGCGAAGAACTTGTAATCCAGCGTCTCGGGGCCGAACTGGCCAGTGATTTCCAGCGCGATGGCGCGGAAGATGATGTACACCTCGCTGATCTGCGGCACGCTGAAGATCGAGTAGGGCGAGATGATTTCGCCGCGTACGCCGCTTTCTTCCCACACTTCGCGCAGCGCCGCCTGTTCGGTGGTCTCGCCGCTTTCCATGAAGCCAGCAGGCAATGTCCAGGTACCGGGACGGGGCGGGATCGCACGCTGGCACAGCAGGTACTTGCCTTCCTGCTCGATGATGCAGCCAGCGATGATTTTCGGATTAACGTAATGGATGTACTGACAATTGCCGCACATCAGCCGCGCATGAGTGTCGCCTGAAGGTATGCGCTGATCGAGATCAGCGCTGCCGCATTGGGGACAGAAGCGCGGTTGGGCCATTTCATCGACCTATACGGGGTTCTTTCAGGGCCAGTGGCGCCACGATCTCGCGGACCTTGGCGTCGTCGTCCTGCTTGGATTTGAGGTACTCGAGCGCGACGCGGGCAGCATTGCGCACGTGATCCACCGAGGCCTGATGCGCGGCCAGCGGGTCGCCGCTCTTGATGGCTTCGACGATCAGTTCCATTTCCTTGTTACTGGCGCCGCGACGGTTTTCCTGGGAAACCGAAGTGGCACGCAAGTAGCTGATACGGGCCTGCAACTGACGCAGCTGGGTGGCGGCGACGTGGTTGCCCGAACCTTCCAGCAGCACGTCGTAGAAGCCCTGCACCGAATCGATGACCTGTTGCAGCTCGCCTTCCTTGAGCGACTTACAGTTCACTTCAAGGGCTTTTTCCAGCGCCTTGATGTCCTTGGGCTTGGCACGCAGGGTGAACAACTGGACGATCAGCCCCTCCAGCACACACCGCAGCTCGTAGATGTCGCAGGCGTCTTCCAGTGTAATGATGGCAACGCGCGGCCCCTTGGCATCGGCAAACTCCACCAGCCCTTCGGACTCCAGGTGACGCAGCGCCTCGCGTACTGAGGTACGGCTCACACCCAGACGATCACACAAGTCACGCTCGACCAGACGATCTCCCGGAAGCAGCTGGAAGTTCATGATCGCGCTACGCAATTTGTCCAGCACGATCTCGCGCAGGGTAACGGGGTTGCGGTTGACCTTGAAGTTGTCGTCGAGTGGCAGGCGTTTCATCGGGTGTGCTCGGAGTGGGGCTGTCAGATAAAAAACACGGCCTTTGGAACTGGCCGCGTTCATGTCGGCAGCCCTCGATTCAAGCGGGCTGCTGCATGGCCCGGAGCTGTAAACCGGGTCGCGGCCGAGTTTATCACGCTGTTGCCCGCATCCACCAAAACCGACAGGACTGCGTCAGACCAGCGCGGGCAGGGCGCCCATCTTGCCGCGGTGGTAAACCATCGGCGTGACAGGGGTGGCCGGCAGGATCAGGTTTTTCACTGCGCCGACGATGATCGCGTGGTCGCCGCCATCGTATTCACGCCACAGCTCACACTCGATGATCGCAGTGGCGTTATTGAGCAGCGGGTTGCCCAGATCGCTCAGGTGCCACTCGATGCCCTTGGTCTTTTCCTTGCCTTTGCTGGCGAAGGCATAGGCTTCGGCCTGTTGATCGGCCGAGAGCAGATGAATCGCGAATTTTTTGCCGTCGCGCAGCACAGGATAAGTGTCCGATGCGTAGTTGGGGCAGAACAGCACCAGTGCCGGGTCGATGGACAACGCACTGAATGCACTGGCAGTGATGCCTACCAGATTGCCTTCCGGGTCCAGCGCAGTGACGATGGTGACGCCTGACGGAAACGACGCCATCACTTCTTTATAAATACCGGGTTCGATCATCGCAGCGGCCTCGTTAACGCATTACAAATGGATCAGGCATGGGCGCCTGCGAAAGGTTGATCCACACCGTTTTCAGTTCGGTGTAGGCCAGCACAGAGTCTATCCCGCTCTCGCGACCATAGCCGCTGTTTTTGAAACCTCCGATGGGGGCCATTGCCGAAACGGCGCGGTACGTGTTGACCCAGATGATCCCGGAGCGGATATCGCGCGCCAGACGATGGGCGCGTCCCAGGTCGCGGGTCCAGATGCCCGCCGCCAGGCCAAACTGTGAGTCGTTGGCAATCGCCAGCGCCTCGGCCTCATCCTTGAAACGGATCACTGAAGCCACCGGACCGAACACTTCTTCCTGCATGATCTTCATCGAATTGCGGTCGCATTCGAACAGTGTCGGCTCGTAGAACCAGCCTTCGCTGGCCAGTTCCGGCCGCTTGCCGCCCACACGCAAGCGTGCGCCTTCGGCCAGTGCATCAGCGACCAGACCTTCGACCACGGCCAATTGTTGAGCGGTGGCCATCGGACCCATTTCGGTCGTTTCGTCCTGCGGGTTACCGATGCGAATGCGGCGGGCACGTTCGACCAGCCGCTCGACGAATTCGTCGTAGATCTCGTCCTGCACCAGCAGCCTCGAGCCGGACACGCAGCTCTGGCCCGATGCTGCGTAGATGCCCGCAACGGCGCCGTTGATGGCACTGTCCAGATCGGCATCGGCAAAAATGATGTTGGGAGACTTGCCGCCCAGTTCCAGCGACAGTTTGGCGAAATTTTCCGCACTGCTTCGGACCACATGACGCGCCGTGGCAGCGCCGCCGGTAAAGGCAATCTTGCGCACCAGCGGATGCCGGGTGAGGGCAGCGCCCGTGGTCGGACCATAACCGGTGATGACGTTGACGACGCCCGGCGGAATCCCCGCTTCCAGCGCCAGACGGGCCAGCTCCAGTACCGTGGCGGAGGCATGTTCGGAGGGTTTGAGCACGATGGTGTTGCCCGCTGCCAGCGCCGGAGCGAGCTTGATGGCGGTCAGGTACAGCGGGCTGTTCCACGGGATGATGCCAGCCACTACGCCCATCGGTTCATGCACGGTGTAGGCGAACAGGTCTGGCTTGTCGAGGGGCAGGGTGCCACCTTCGAGCTTGTCGGCCAGCCCTGCGGTGTAATGAAAGAACTCGGGCAAATAGCTGACTTGACCACGGGTTTCACGGATCAGTTTGCCGTTGTCGCGGCTTTCCAGTTGCGCCAGTTGCTCCTTGTTCTCGGCAATCAGATCGCCCAGCCTGCGCAGCAATTTGCCGCGCGCCGTAGCGGTCAGTCCACGCCACGCCGGGCTCTCGAAGGCTTTCTGCGCGGCCTGCACGGCGCGCTCCACGTCCGCTTCGTCAGCGTCGGGCAACTGCGCCCAGGGCTGCGCCAACGCCGGGTTGAGGCTGTCGAAGGTCTTGCCTGAAAGTGCGTCGACCCAGAGGCCGTCGATGCACATCTGAAAACGGGTGAGGCTCATGCAACGATCCCCTTTATCGAGTTGTGAACACGCGCCGACTTGTCGAGAAAGTCCAGCAGCACCTGATTGACCAGACGCGGCGATTCCACCGGCATCATGTGGCGCTGATCAGGCAGTATCGCCACTTCTGCGCCCTTGATGCGCATGGCCAGTTCCCTCGCCATTTCAGGCGTGGAGCCTGGGTCCAGCTCGCCGGTGGCGATGAGTGTCGGTGCGCGAATATCGCCCAGATCGTCGGCGCGGTACATATCCTGTGTGGCAAACAGCTTGTACGTGGTGAGGTAACCCTGCGGATCGTTGCTCGCCAGATTCTGGCGGATGGCAGCGATCTGCGCTGGATTGGCTGCCTGATACTCGCGACTGAACCAGCGTGATAATGCTTCGGCCGCGTTGGCGTCCGGGCCGTGCTCGGCGGCCTGACTGGTGCGAGCGATGACGCCTGCGCGCTGTTGCGGACTGCGGTTGAACACGCTGTTGAGGATGACCATGGCCGACAGGTGCTGTGGAAAATGCAGCGCGAAGGCCCGTGCAACCAGGCCGCCCATCGAGAACCCGATGACCGACGCCTGCCGCAGGCCCAGATGCTCCAGCAGCTCGCGCAACTGTTCGGCATAACCGGGCAGGCCGGTGTCCGGGTCAGGCCGCGGGCTGGCACCATGACCCAGCATGTCATAAGCAATGACCTGGTAATGCGGGGCCAGGCCGACAATCTGGCCGCCCCACATTTCCTTGTTCAGGCCCACCCCGTGAATCAACACCACGGGGTGGCCTTGGCCGGTGGCCAGATAACTGGTACCCGCCGGGGTGCATTCAGCGGTGAGCTGATTCATGGATCGCTCCTGCGCAGACATGGATGAAGGGGATCACTGCGCTTTTTCAGCGGCCAGTTCTTCCAGGTCGATGTAGCGGTTGCCGATGCGCGGATGCAGACGTCCGCCGTTGGCGGCGCCCAGCACCACGACAATTTCGTCGGCACGTGGCGAGTCTTCGATGTGCATTTCCAAGGTGATGTAGTGCGAGCGCAGACCTTCGTCGTCCTTGTGCATCATCGGAATCTGGATGGAGGTACCTGGTCCGCCACGCTTGTTGGTGAAGCTCAGGTAGCTCTTGGCCTTGACCGCTTCGCGGTAATGATTGCCGAAGCGCAGGGTGTGGATCACCGCCGATGCATGTTCGATTTCGCCGTCTGCACCAACCACGGCGGCTTTGCCATAGGCTTCGATCTT
>Ga0065712_10068368_pt1 | contig 11252 bp, 9 predicted proteins | sample MisRhiReplicate1_FD_59099 | JGI IMG/M metagenome (GOLD analysis project Ga0065712, IMG submission 59099) | Miscanthus rhizosphere microbial communities from Kellogg Biological Station, MSU, sample Rhizosphere Soil Replicate 1: eDNA_1 v3... | ecosystem: Host-associated > Plants > Roots >...
CCGCGCCCCGAGAGCTGACGCGGTGCTTCTTCGCCGCGCTTGCCCTCGTCTTCACTGTGCATCCACTTCATCTCGCCAGTGGCTGCGTCGAGCGCGACGACGGCGCGTCGCGTGCCGGCGGTCGTGTAGATCCAGCCGCCGACCATGAGCGGCGTGGACTGGAAGTTGAACTCCGGCCGCGGTCCGAGGTTGTCGGTCTTGAACCGCCAGGCGACCTCGAGCTTGTTGAAGTTGTCCTTGTTGATCTGATCGAACGGCTTGTAGCGCGTGCTCGCCAAGTCGGCGCCGTAGGTGCGCCATTCACCACTGGTATCCGCCTGCGCGGAGGGCCGGTCCTGTGGACCGGCCGCGAGCGCCAGCAGCGCGACGACAAACAGACCCTTCTTCATCGAGGCCATACGGTTCCCTGCTCCTTGCGCGTCACGGCGCGGAGCCCTTTGTAGACGAACTTCTGGAGACGCTTTCCTTCGTAGGTTTCGGTCGTGTAGAGATTGCCTTTCGAATCCACGGCGATGCTGTGGACGGCGTAGAACTGTCCAGGCTGCCGTCCGCCGTCACCAAAGCTGGTGAGCTCTTCGAGCGTGTCGCGGCGCAGGATTCGGATCTTCATGTTGTTGCCGTCGGCCATGTAGAGATACGTCTGCGCCGGGTCCTTCGAGAACGCGAGATCGAAGACCGAGCCGTCGCCGAGGCTGTTCTTCGCGAAGAACGCTTCCTTCACGAACGTGCCGTCCTTCCTGAACACCTGGATCCGATTGTTCGGACGATCGCACACATACACGAGCCCGTCGTTCGAGAGATCGGCGCAATGCACCGGTGAGCGGAACTGCTTCGCCGGCGGGTCGGTCGCCTTGTAGGGACCGAGGTCGGTGTCGTCAGGCTTGTTGCCGTAGGCGCCCCAGTAGCGTTTGAACTTGCCGCTGTCGGCGTCGATGATGGCGACGCGCTTGTTCAAGTAGCCATCGGCGAGGTACGCCTCATTCGCCGCCGGGTCCACGAAGATCTTCGCCACGCGTCCAAATGAGACCTGATCGTTGCTGCCGCCGGCGTAGGTGGGCTTCGCGCCACTCGCGGCCTGAACCATGCGCGCGTTGGCCTTGCCGATCTGCAGGAGGAACTTGCCGCTGCGACTGAACTTCAGGACCTGCGAGTCGCCCGGGCCGTTGCCACCGATCCAGACATTGCCTTTGTGATCGACGGTGATGCCGTGATTCGACGTCGGCCATTCGTAGCCTTGGCCGGGACCGCCCCAGTGCCCTACGAGTGTGCCCTCGGGATCGAACTCGAGCACTGGCGGCGCCGCGCCGCAGCACTCGTCGGACAGCTTCGTTTCGAGCGCTTTCTCTTTGTCGGCCAGCGTCGCCGAGCCGCGATGGATCATCCACACGTGGTCGCGCTCGTCCACTGACACGCCGATCGACGAGCCGAGGACCCAATGATTGGGCAGCGCCTTCGGCCAGAAGGGATCGACCTCGAAGTACGGTGCCTGCACAGTGTTCCGGCTCTGACCGGCGAGCTCGCGTGCGACCAGAAGACCGGCCGTCGTGAAGACGGCGAGCAGAAGGATGGCACGGCCACGAAGACGCCTGATGCGCACAGGAAGCTCCTTGAAAATGTGGCCGGATTATATCTGGGCTTCGGGCTCTGGACGCGGGCTCTGGGCTTTAGGCTTTGGGCTACCGCTTTCCAGCCAGTAGCTGATCGGCAGTCACAAACCGCGGCTCGATATCGACGGGCACGTCCTTCAACTTATCGAGCACGGCCTGCACCGGCGGCCGGACAACACCGAGCTTCTCGATCATCTGCTTGCCCGCCTGCACATCACCGGTCGCCTGCATCGTCATGATGTCGCGCGTCAGGTCGGTCACGTTCTGCTTGATGCGCTCCATGTTGACGGCAAACGTGCCGTCCTGGGCGACGGTCACCCCGCCGTGATCGAGGAAGTAATTGAGCTGGATCGCCACGCCGCGGCCGTGTGCTTCGGTGATGCCGAAGCGGATCGAGCGGAACATCGACGCGAGATACGTGGTGTACATCGTCTCGTTGAACGACTTGTCGAGCTTCTCGCGATCGACGAGGAACTGCAGTGCCCAGAGCCCCGAAATGTCGGCTTTGGCTTCTTCGATGGTGCTGTAGATGTCCTTGAACTCCAGACGAACGTTCGTCGCACGCCCGCCGACGTTGATGTTGTGCGGCCCGAGCCCGTGCATCAACTCGTGCATCAGGATGTGGGTGAAGAACGCGTCGAAGGACAGGTGTTTGCGGTCGTCGGCGGCCAGCGCCACCATGCTGATCGGCTGCAACACCGTCTTGAACTTGGCCTCCTGCGTGTTCTTCAGCATCACTCGCTTGGAGCCCTTCTCGGTGATCACCCGCTCGTCATTCGGCAGGTTGAACGCGGCGGTCTGGACACCACGGTTGCCGTCGCCGGACGAGAACACGGTGTTGACCACTCGAATGGGCGCAGAGGCGCCAAGCTTCGGATTTCTAAATTTCGGATCGATGGGCAGGTTGTTCTCGACATCCTGCAGTTCGGAGCTGAATCGCGACAGCTTCTGCGTCTCGGCATCATCGCGCAATGTGATGAACGACTCGAACCCGGCCTTGTAGCCGAACCACTCGTCTTCGTACGTCTCGTACGGACCGATGGTCGGTTCGATGCTGGCATCGAGGCCCATCCAGGCGATGTCGCTGTCGTAATAGTCGTTGCTCAACAGCGCTGCGGCGCGCTTCTCGAGAAAGCTCTTGAGCGTCGGCTGCGTCGTGAGCGCCGCTGCTTCGCGGAGCAGAGTGTTCACCTGTGCGAGCTCGCCTTGATATTCGAGCGAGTACGGCACCGCGATGAACTTGCCGTCCGGGCCACGGCGGATCGTCGTGAAGAATCCGGTTGCGCGCGCATGCTCGGCCGGAGAGAGACTCTTCATCCAGGCTTCGACCTCTTCCTTGGTGGCACCAGCCGGATAGAAGTTCGCCTGTGGCGGCTTGGCCGGCGCGCCCTGAATGAACGGCTCGTTGTGGTCGAGTCGCGACCACGGTCCCTTGTTGATCACGAAGTAATGCAGCCGCGCACGTCCGAGCGCTGAGCCATCGCGCACCAGGTCCAACAACATCGTCTCGTTGCCGTTCCAGACCTGACGCAGGAACAACGCGTCGAAGACCCTTCCCGCTTCAACCAGCTTCGCGAGCGCCTGCCGTTCGTTGTCTGGCAGCTTCGAAATGTCAGCGGTGAGATCGACAGGCGCAAACCGCGCGGCCATCGTCTCGAGCTTCTTGGTTTCGGTGTCGGCGGCTGGAGCGGCGGTCGTGGTTTGGGTTGGCACGGCTGGTTGGGAAGCCTCGCGGCTGCATGCGGTCACAAGCGCGAGACTCGAAATAAGCAGGATGAAATGTTTCATGTGTGAGCGTAGAGCGCACGCTTTCGCGTGCGCGTCTCAGTGCACTCCTGAGCTCACCTGCAGCTTCGCAGGATCCGTCCCGAGACGACGAATCGCCGTCTCCCACATTTGCTCCGGCGGAACGCCGAAGATCAGCGATGGATCGATATCCATCGTCAGCCACGACGATTCGGCGATCTCGGCATCGAGCTGACCCGGCCCCCACACCGCACAGCCGACGACGACACGCGCGCGGTTCGAGGGTGGCGACTGCAGCAACTCGAGCGTCAGTCGCCGAGAGACGGATAGGAGCACACCAGGGCACACCTCGCGCTGTTCGTCATCCGGGCCCTGAGCCTCGGCCATGACGATCCAGGTGCTGTGTGCGTCAACCGGGCCGCCAACAAAGAGCCGCAGATCCGGGTCCACGTTCACTTTGGGATCGGTCTTCACCACGGCGTGGGCGAATTCGTCCATTTGCCGATTGACGATCAAGCCAAACGCACCGCGTTCGGTGTAGTCGCACAGCAGGACCACACTTCGCGCGAAGTTGGGATCCGCCATCTGCGGCATCGAGAGCAAAAGAAGTGGCGCCGGTCCTGGCATGGTCAGTTGATACGGATTTTCTGTCGCCCTTTGTCGTCCGCGTACTCGCGATTGTCTTCGCACACGTACTCGAGCAGCGTGTAGTCCGGCATGCGTCGATACGCCACAGTGTAGGTGTGGGGCTTCTCGAGCACCACCGGGTCCTCGATCGTGATCTCGTTCCAGAGGACGTTGGGCGAGACCAGCTTCATGCGCTCTTTGATTCGCATCTGGGGCGAGTGCGGCATGTTCTGGAAACGCACGTTCTCCTTGATCCCGATCGTATCAACAACCAGCGTGTCACCTTCCCAGCGCCCGACCGAATATCCGTAGAAGCCGGGCTCGACATCCTCAACCGACTTCTGTGGCTTGTCCATCAGGATGCGACGCACCTGCGTGAAAGCCTCCTCGATGACGGTGACCTGCCCGCGGCTCTGCAGGATCTCCATCGGGAACATCGCGCCCATCATCGTCGGCATGCCGTCAGGCAGGCAATCGGTGTAGTTCGTGGCGAGCGGCTCGCCTTTGGCGTCAGCCGCCCGTCCCGCTGTGATGCGGTCCTGCCACTCCTTCGCATACTGCGGTTTGAGCTGTGGCTGGGGCGGAGGGGGAGGAATGGTTGCATCGCGCGGTCCGCCGGCTCGTGCTCCCGGGCCGAGTCCGTGCCGCTCCCACGATCCAGTGATATCAGGCAGCGCGGCTGGTTTGCTCTGCGCACGTGCGGCGGACTGCGCCGCCACCACCGCGACCAGGGCCGCGAGCGTCAACGACAAAGCAAGGTGAGGTGCTCTCATGACCTTCTCACTGCGTCTCAGTCGTCCGCTTGAAGCTGCCGGCGTTCGGCACGGGCAGCGGCTTCGTCGTGCCATCCGCCATCGTCACCTCGAGCCCGAGACCGACCGGGTCGCCACTCAGCAGTGGTGCCACAACGGCCGTGACCTTGTCGCCGGCTTTGATCATGTTCGAACGCCAGCCGACACGCTGCATCATGTTGATGCTGGTCAACTCGATGCTGTAGTGCTTCGTCGTTCCGTCGGGCTGCGGGACGTCCACCTCGAGGAACCCATGCGGGTTCGTCCATTGAAACTTCGTCACCGTTCCGCGAATCGTCAGGGTCCGCGTGTGATCGAACACCGCGAAGGAATGATGAGCGGCCGCGGTTGCAGCCATCATCATCACCGCAGACAGAACCACTCCTACCCAGGCGGTTCGTCGTGACGTCATGGTCACCTCCGAGCGACGATCATACTCGACGGCTTTGGGCTTTCGGCTTTTGGCTTTTGGCTTTCGGCTTTCGGCTTCGGCTTTGGGCTTCAGGCTTTGGGCTTGGGGCTCTGGGCGCGTGCCCAGTCGATGTGCTCGCGCACGAGTGCGTCGGCAAGTGACGGCCGGTCAGCGTCTTCTGTGTCCAGCTGATCGATCGCGTCCACGTCGGCGCTATTCCCGATCGCCACAGCGATGTTACGTCGCAGCCCGGCGATCTTGGCGCGCGTCATCGGGCCACCTTTGGTCAGCCGGCGAAGCTCCGCATCCGGCCGTCGCCACAGTTCGACCAGACGAGGAAGGTCCAGTCCGGCTCGCGGCTGCCACTCGCCGGCATCGGAACGGGGTGCGGGACGATTGTAGGGACAGACTTCCTGACAGATGTCACAGCCGTAAATGTGACTGCCGAGCGGCCGCCGATGTTCGTCGGGGATTTCCGATCGCAGCTCGATCGTCAGGTATGACAAGCAGCGATTCGAGTCGAGCACTCCAGGCTCGACCAGCGCGTCGGTCGGACACGCCTCGAGACAGCGCGTGCAACTGCCACATTGTTCCAGGCCCTGCGTATCCGGCTCGAGCGGCAGCGTGCAGATGATTTCGCCGAGAAACAGCCAGGACCCGAGTTCAGGATTGATCAGACAGGTGTTCTTGCCGATCCAGCCCAAGCCGGCGTATTGCGCGTACACGCGCTCCTGAACGGGACCGGTATCCACGTATGCGCGCGCATCGAATACCTCGTCCGACTGTGCGCGCATCCACTCGAGCAGTTCGTTCAGCCGCGCCTTGAGCACATCGTGATAGTCGTCCCCCCACGCATATCGAGAAATGCGCGCCACATCGGGCGACAGCTCGTCTGAGTACGGCCGGTTGGTGTTGTACAAAGTGCCGGTCACGATCACGCTGCGCGCGCCGGGGACGACATGACGAACGTCCGCGCGCCGTTCTGCGGTACGGGCCATCCAGGCCATCTCACCCGCGTAGCCGTTCGCCAACCACTCTTGCAGGACCGCGAGCTCGGGAAACGCATCTACCGGAGCAATCCCGCAGAGATCGAAGCCGAGCGAGACGGCCTTCTGCTTGATGCTCGCGGCGTCAACCATCGACCAATCTTAGTTCGCAGGCGGGTCTGAAAGACCCGCCTCTACGTCCCGGTCTTACGTCCTGACTCGTCCTCCCGTTTTGCGCGAATGACGACTCTCGTCAGCAGGCGAGCCAGTTGCTGACCTTCCTCGATCAGCGGTCCGCATTTCTCTTGCGATCCGAGCCGACGCGACGCGCATGCGCGAAGCCAGCGCACTGAATCGCTGGCGCCGCGCAGCGAGATCTCGTTGAAATGAATCCTCTCGCGAGTTGAGGACCGGCTCAGCGCCTCCTCGCGATTGCTGCCGATCGAGCCTGCGGCGTCGAGCAGTTGCCCGATGATGCGGCTCGTCGTTGGCCCGATGGGAACCGTTTCGACGAACGCTACCACGTCACAGTAGAAGCGATACGCGCGCTCGTCGATGCCTTCTGGATCGTTTCGTTTCATCGAGCGGCCCCAGTGCAGGCGAAATGCCAGGGCCGATTCAGAGCGAATTGCGCCTCTTCTCACTCGAGACGAGGCAAGTGGTTTCGGATTGTGCCGTATCGCGATCGCGCGAAGTACGAACGTTACGCAACACTCGCGACGTCGATCTTGCGGGCGTCGTCTATCCCGTATCGAAGCATCGCGATCCGTTCGAGCCCGTAGCCGACACCGACGGCGACATGCCGCTCGGGATCTCCGCCCAGATGCCTGACGATCCGGTCGCTGTACACGCCCCACGCGAGCACTTCCGACCAGCGCCCTTCGTCATCGACTTCGAGCTCCCAGGCCTGGCTGCACATTGCGTACTGAGTAGGCACGATCTTCACTGTGCGGCCGGGCAGAGCTCGATTGACCGACCGCAGCACGCGGCCCGTCATCTGCCACGGATCGAGACGCGAGCGTTCGTCCACCCACAGCACTTCCGCCTGATGAAAGGCTTCGAGGTGCATGGCGTCCTGCTGACAGAGCCGATAGCACTTGCCAGCGGTCCAGATCTGCAGTGGCTTCCCTTCGTATCGAACGGTCAGCAACAGCGGCAATGTCAGGTCGTACCGAAGAATTCGGTGCTCATCAACGCGATGGAGCTCCACCGGATCGATGTACATCGCCTCGCTCGCGATCGTCTTCTTCGCTTCGGCGAGGTCGACCACCTCGGGGATGCTCTGCTCGGCGAACTCGGGATAGGCTGAGTGCAGAAGGTCGAGCATCTTGCCGACCGGATTCTCAGGCAGGTCGGTGAGCTTGGGCCTCGCCAGCAGTTCAACGACCTTGGCGGGCAGATCGGCCCGGATCTCGTCGGGCCGGATTGCGCGTTGTTCAGCCACTTCCATCTCCTTGCGCAGCTTGTCGCGAATGCGCTGTAGCCGTTTGCGCATCGCGCCGTCATCCACTCCGGCGTTTGCCGCGAGTCGCGCCGTGCTCCAGCCACCGTGGTAGCGCCGATCGCAGAGCTGACGTTCCTCCGGCGTCAGCATCAGAAGCGCATGGGCCAGGCGATGTCGCTGCGCCTCAGACCACCGCGTCTCCGCCTCGTCCAGGACTGGAACATCCGGAACATCGTCGAGCGACAGGAGCGTCCACCGTCGCGCTCGCCGCATGTTGAGCGCCGAGGTGATGACGATGCGACGGAGCCATCCGGCGAACGTGGCGGGCTCCTGCAGATCGCCAAGGCGCCGGAACGCGCGCAGGTAAGCCTGCTGCACCGCGTCCTGCGCGGCGGTCGAATCCTTGAGCACGCTGAGCGCGACGGCATACGCCATCGTCTGCGTCGCCTGGACGAGTCGCCCGTACGCCTCGACGTTGCCCGATTGGGCGGCAACCACCAGATCAGCCAGAGCGTTCATTGATGCTGCTCTGAAGGAAGGACACCGGGAATAGAAGAATGTGACGCAGGTCCAAGGGCAAATGTCAAAGGTCAAAGGTCAAAGGTCAAAGGCGCCTTTGCCTTTTGACCTTTGCCCTTTGACCTTACGACTTTCCGACAAGCTGTCGTACCACGTACGGGAGTATGCCGCCGTGCTTGAAGGCGATCAGTTCCTCCGGCGTATCGATCCGGACGGTGACCGTGAACTCGCGCGTCGAGCCGTCGGTCTCGGTTGCGATGACCATGACGTCCCCGCGTGGCTTCAGGCCGGCGGCCACGCCTGTGATCTGGAACGACTCGGTGCCGTTGATCCCGAGCGAGGCGGCGGTGTCACCCAGCTTGAACTGCAGCGGCAGCACGCCCATGTTGACCAGGTTGCTGCGGTGGATTCGTTCGAACGATTCGGCGATGACGGCCTTCACGCCGAGCAGATATGTGCCCTTGGCGGCCCAGTCGCGCGACGATCCCGATCCGTATTCCTTGCCCGCAACGATCATCAGCGGCACGCCAGCATCCTGATACTTCACCGATGCGTCGAAGATCGTCATCTGCTCGCCATTCGGCTGATACCGCGTCACGCCGCCTTCGGTGCCGGGTGCCATCAGGTTGCGCAGGCGGACGTTGGCGAACGTGCCGCGCATCATCACTTCGTGATTGCCGCGACGCGCACCATACGAGTTGAAATCGGCCGGCTTCACGCCCTTCTCGATCAGATACTTCCCCGCCGGGCTGTCGACCTTGATCGAGCCGGCCGGTGAAATGTGATCGGTCGTCACGCTGTCGCCGAGCACGGCGAGCATGCGCGCGCCGGTGATGTCGGTCAGCGGCGCCGGGTCCATCGTCATGCCTTCGAGGAACGTCGGCTTGCGCACGTACGTGGAATCGTTGTCCCACGCGAACACGCTGCCCTCAGGCACTTGCAGACCTTGCCAACGCGTATCGCCACTGAACACATCGTGGTAACTGCGCCGGAACATGTCGGCCGTCACCGCCTTGAGCATCGTCTCCTGCAGCTCGTGTTCGGTTGGCCAGATGTCTTTCAGATACACGGGACGCCCCGCGGGGTCGTGTCCGAGTGGCTCCGTCGTGATGTCGGTCGTGATCCATCCCGCCAGCGCGTAGGCGACAACGAGCGGCGGCGACGCGAGGTAGTTGGCGCGCACGTCCTGCTGAATGCGTCCTTCGAAGTTTCGATTGCCGCTCAGAACCGAGCACACCACAAGGTTCTTCTCACGAACCGTCGCGGCGATCTCCTCGGGCAGCGGTCCGCTGTTCCCGATGCACGTCGTGCAGCCGTACCCCACCAGATTGAATCCGAGCTGATCGAGATATGGCGTCAAGCCCGCCGCATTGAGGTACTCGGTGACGACTTTCGAGCCAGGTGCGAGACTGCTCTTCACCCACGGCTGGCGCTTCAGGCCACGCTCCACCGCCTTCTTCGCGACGAGCCCGGCACCGATCATCACGCTGGGATTCGATGTGTTCGTGCAGCTGGTGATCGCCGCAATCACAACCGCGCCGTGATCCAGCGTCCCAACCGCCGGTTCCGCAACCGCGACTGCCGAACGCGCCGCGGGTGACGTGCCACCGGATCCTTTGGCCGGCATCTGCATCGACGGCAAGGCCGACTGGAACGCGGTCTTGGCGTTCGAGAGCGACACGCGATCCTGCGGACGCTTCGGTCCGGCCAGGCTCGGCTCGATCGAGGCGAGATCCAGGTCGATCACTTCCGAGTAGATCGCGTCGGGACTGCCCGGCGTGCGGAAGAGCCCCTGAGCCATCGCGTACTGCTCGACGAGCGCGACCTGCGACGCATCGCGTCCGGTGAGCCGCAGGTAATCGAGCGTCATGTGATCGATCGGGAAGATCGCGACGGTCGCCCCGTACTCGGGACACATGTTGCCGAGCGTCGCGCGGTCGGCAATGGTCAGCGCGCTGAGCCCCTCGCCGAAGAACTCGACGAACTTGCCCACGACGCCGTGCTTACGAAGCACTTCGGTGATCGTGAGCACGAGGTCGGTGGCCGTCGTGCCTTTGGGCATCGCGCCGCTCAGTCGGAACCCGAGCACCTGTGGAATCAACATCGAGCTTGGCTGACCAAGCATCGCTGCCTCGGCCTCGATACCCCCAACGCCCCATCCCACGACACCGAGACCGTTGACCATCGTCGTGTGCGAGTCGGTGCCGACCAAAGTATCGGGATACGCCAGGTTGACGCCGTCCACACTCTGCGCGACGACGACGCGAGCGAGGTACTCGATATTCACCTGATGAACAATGCCGGTGTCAGGTGGGACGACCTTGAAATTGTTGAACGCGTTCTGTCCCCAGCGCAGGAACGCATAGCGCTCGCGATTGCGCGAGAACTCGAGCTCTGCGTTCAGCGTGAACGCGTCGGGGCGTCCGAAGTAGTCGACCTGCACCGAGTGGTCAATGACGAGCTCGACCGGCTGCAACGGATTCACGCGAACGGGATTTCCGCCGAGCGCAATCACCGCGTCACGCATCGCCGCCAGATCGACGACGCAGGGCACGCCGGTGAAATCCTGCAGCAGCACCCGCGCCGGCATGAACGAAATCTCTTTCTGCACGTTCGCCTTCGCGTCCCACTTGGCCACCGCGCGAATGTCGTCGGCCTTGACGAACGCGTCGTCCTCCCGACGCAGCAGGTTCTCGAGCAGGATCTTCATCGAGTACGGGAGACGCGAGACGCCGGGGAATCCTGCCTTTTCGAGCGCGGGCAGGCTGTAAATCTGTACGGGCTTGTCGAGGACGCGGATCTCAGTGCGTGTACCGAAGCTATTCAGCGTAGGCATGATCTCCGATGATAACTCGGAGGCAAGGGACGAAGGGCGAAGGGCAAAGGGCAAAGGTCAAAGGGCAAAGGCGAGGACAAAGGTTTAGGTGCTAGGAACTTCCCTCCTCGCCCTTCTCCTTGTCGCGTCGCTTTGATGTCACGATAATCCTGCCCAGGATCTTTGCCAGCTGACGGGCCTCATCGAGCAACGTGGCACACTGCTGCTGCTCACCGAGTTTTCCCGCCGCACAGGCTCGGAGCCAGCGCGCTGACTCGTTTGCTCCCCACAATGAGACTTCATTG
>Ga0065712_10000765_pt1 | contig 11251 bp, 9 predicted proteins | sample MisRhiReplicate1_FD_59099 | JGI IMG/M metagenome (GOLD analysis project Ga0065712, IMG submission 59099) | Miscanthus rhizosphere microbial communities from Kellogg Biological Station, MSU, sample Rhizosphere Soil Replicate 1: eDNA_1 v3... | ecosystem: Host-associated > Plants > Roots >...
GCGGAGCTTGTCAGAGGTCGGGCGCAAGCCATCCCAGGCAGGCGCCTTGAGGCGGCGCCCCTTCAGACGGCCTGCGATGATTCGCATGGACTCACCCGACTTCGATCAATCCGAATTGGTCGTGCCATTGCCGCGCGACGAACGCGGTCAGCTCCGGCGTCAGCGCGCCCCGCTCGACGAGCGCTCTCGCCTCATGGTGCGCGACCTCCATGATGTCTCGATCGCGCACGAGATCGCCGGTGCGCAGCTTCGGCAATCCTGATTGTCGCGTGCCGAAAAAATCTCCCGGGCCGCGCAGCTCGAGATCGCGTTCTGCGATCAGGAACCCGTCGTTGGTGGACGACATCGCCTTGAGTCGTTCGCGCGCGTCATCAGTCCACGGTGCCTGATACAGCAGAATGCACACCGACTGCGCTGAACCGCGGCCGACGCGGCCGCGCAACTGATGGAGCTGCGACAACCCGAATCGCTCGGCGTGCTCGACGACCATGATCGACGCGTTCGGCACGTCAACACCGACCTCGACGACCGTCGTCGAAACCAGCACGTCGATCCGCCCAGCAGCGAATGCGTGCATGACATGGTCCTTGGCGTCCTGCTTCATGCGGCCGTGCAGCAGCGCGACGCGATGTGCGGGGAACACTTCGGCTTGCAGGTGATCGGCCATCTCCGTGGCTGATTTCAGATCGATCTTCTCGGACTCCTCCACCAGCGGATAGATGATGTACGCCTGACGTCCGGCCTCGAGCTCGTGACGAATCAGATCGTAGATCTCGTCGCGACGTGACTCCGGCTTGACCAGTGTCGTCACCGGCTTGCGACCAGGCGGAAGATCGGGAATCTTCGAGACGTCGAGTTCGCTGTAATCGGTCAACGCGAGGGTACGCGGGATCGGGGTGGCGGTCATGAGGAGGACGTCTGGCCGCAATCCTTTGGCGCGCAACGCCGCACGTTGCGCCACCCCAAACCGGTGCTGCTCGTCGATCACAACGAGCCCCAGCTTGTTGAACGCAACCTGCTCCTGCACGAGCGCGTGGGTGCCAACGACGAGGTTCGTCGTGCCTCGCTCGATGTTGGCGAGGAGCGTGTGCTTGTGGAGACCGGGCGTGCTGCCCGTCAACAGATCGACGCGGAACCGCGACGAGGCCAGCAGCTTCGCGATATTGCCGTAATGCTGCGCGGCGAGGATCTCCGTCGGCGCCATGAAGGCGACCTGCAGGCCATTCTCCATCGCCACGATCGCCGCGAGCAGCGCGACGATCGTCTTGCCCGCACCGACGTCGCCTTGCAGCAGCCGGTGCATCGGCTCACGGCGCAGCATGTCGTCGACGATCTCCTTCACGGACTGCCGCTGGCCGGGTGTGAGCTTGAACGGAAGTACCTTCGCGGCCGATGCACGTATCCGATCGTCAACAAGCGGCACGAACGGCTTGAGCTCGCTGCTGCTGGCGTGACGCCGCCACGCGTGGCCGATCTGGAACAGGAAGAACTCTTCGAAGATGAGCCGATGTTGAGCGGGCGATCGAAAGGCATTCAGCACGTCCACCGACGCGTCGTTCGGCGGAAAGTGCGACTCCTCCAGTGCCGCTCGTCGCGGCATCAACTGCAGTCGCGTGCGCAGATCCTCCGGTAATGGATCGGGGATATCAGCTGGCAATTGATCGAGCGCCTGCCGGACGAGGCGCCGCTGCATGTTGGGCGTGACGGTCCCGGTCTTCTCGTAGAACGGCACGACGCGACCGGTGTGGACGCTCGATAAATCGTCCGACACGAGCTCGTACTCGGGATTCATGAAGTGGAGGCCTGTCGAATCCAGCTTCACGTCGCCAAAGATGACGACCTGCAAGTGTGGCCTCAGCACATCGGCCAGGAAGGCCTGATTCATCCACGTGCAGCGGATCGATCCACTCGCATCCGCGATGACCGCGTGAAAGATCTTGAAGCCGCGCCGTCTCGTGACTGCGACGTTCGACGATTTGATCTCACCGAGCACGGCGGCTTTGTTGCCGGGACGCAGCGTGGCGATTGGCTGCATCCTGCTGCGATCTTCGTAGCGGAATGGCAGCCGATACAGCAGGTCCTGGACAAGAACGAGGCCGGCGCGTTTGAGGTCCGCTGCTTTCCGCGGACCTACGCCTTTGAGAAACTGGAGCGGTGTAGAGAGGAAATCAACAGCGGCAGACGTCACTGCACAACGACAGCCTGTCCTTGTCCGACTTCGATCTGCCGGATGCCTGCGGGCAATGCGAACGGCTCGTCGATACTCACGCCTCCCGGTTTGTCCGCCGTTTTCGAGTAGTACGAGACGAGTTCCTGGAGGAGCGACTTCGGCACAGGCACGCCCGAGATTGCCGCTTGTTGGAGCTCGAACTGGCCCTGCCCGTTCTGCGTACGCAGGACACCGCTGACGGTCACTGGCAGGCGGCCGCCGAGCAGATTCCACGGATCGATCAAAGAGCCGCTGCGCTTCGTCTTCGCGACCGCGTCGAGATCGACGGTGGCCGCGCCACTGACCTTGCCGCCGCCGATGATCGTGATCTGTGGTTCGGTCATGCCGACCGGTAGCAGTGGCGTCGCGCGGTACTGGAACCAGGAATTGAGTTCGGCTTCGCTGAGCGACGTGCGTCGCGGCACCGCGGTGCGCCCGGTGGCGGTTGTGAGCGTGCCTTGTTGCGAGATGATCGCAACCTTGCGCGCGAACGCGTCCGCTTGCTGTGGACTGAGAGCCGCGGCGGCTGACAACATGGCCACGCCGAGGATCAGCGCGAGTGATGCGCTCAAGGCGATACGGAGGTACATAGGCGACCTCTGGGGTGCTGGCTGATCACGAGTGTAGCACCGATGCAGGCTTGATCTTCGCTTTATGTTCGCATATAGTGCGCCTACCTCGGCAAGGGGTGAATTGGAGGAGGGGCTGTGCTTCCGCTTACCAAACGTCAGCGGGAAATCCTGGACTACCTCAATGAGTTCATCCAGCAGCACGGCTACGCGCCGAGCCTGGAAGAAATCGGTCGGCGTTTCAATCTGTCGTCGCTCGCCACCGTTCACAAACATCTCAGTAACCTTCAAGAAAAGGGCTTCATTCGCCGCGCCTGGAATCGGAGCCGCTCGGTCGAGCTAGTCCCGACGCGCGGCGCAGGTCGCGCGATGGAGTTGCCGCTGCTTGGCTACGTCGCTGCCGGCTTACCGATCGAAGCCGTCCCTGGAACAGAGACGATTGCCGTACCCGAGACGTTGGCTGGCAAGCGGGATAGCTACGTCCTGCGCGTCAAGGGCGACTCGATGATCGACGAACAAATCCGCGACGGCGACTTCGTCATCGTCGAGGACCGGAAGTCGGCCGACAACGGCGAGATGGTCATCGCGCTGGTCGGCGGTCTCGACGTCACGCTCAAGAAGTTTTATCGGGAGCACGGCCGGATTCGACTACAGCCCGCCAATCCCGCGATGCAGCCAATCATGGTTGACCCGGACAATGTGCAGGTCCAGGGCGTCGTCGTCGGCGTGATGCGCAAGTACTAGCGCTGCGCGCAAGGTCAAAGGTCAAAGGGCAAAGGTCAAAGGCAAAGGTAGGCTTTGACCTTACGCCTTCGAACCTCGTACCTTTGACCTCGTACTTTTGACCTACACCTGCACCTTTGCCCTGACTTTTGCCCTTTGCCTTTTGCCTTTTGACCTGACCTATGAGCGATCAACCACCCGATCGTAAGCAAATCAACTTCACCATCGTTCCCGACGAGCAGCCGGGCGAGCCGCGCATTTACGCCAACTTCTGCTCCATTGCCCACACCCCATTCGATTTCACGCTGACATTCTGTGAGGTGATGCCGCTATCTGAAAAGGAAGTTCGCGACGCCGAGCAGAATCACGTCGTGCGCGCGCCCGTGAAGACGCGCATCGTGGTGCCGGTGCAGTTCGTGCCCAACCTGATCTCTGCGCTTCAGGAACATATCCGGGTCTTCAACGAGACCTATTCGAACGTCGGCTGGTCTAAGGGGCCCGTCCACTGAAATCTCAGGAAGTCACTCGCCGCATCATCGAAACACTGTCCGAGCAGCATCCCAACGCGGACACGGAGCTCCACTACCGCAACGCGTTCGAGCTGCTCGTCGCGACGATCCTGTCGGCGCAATCGACCGATGCGCGAGTGAACATGGTGACGCCGGCGCTGTTCGCAAAGTATCCGAACGCGTCTGCGCTCGCCTCCGCGCGCCAGGCGTCGCTCGAAAAGCAGATCAAGTCCACCGGCTTCTTTCGACAGAAGTCCAAAGCCCTGATCGGTATGGCCAAGACGCTCGTCGCCGAGCACAGCGGCGAGGTGCCGGCCGACATGGATCTGCTCACGAAACTGCCGGGTGTTGGCCGCAAGACCGCGAACGTGGTGCTGGGTCATGCGCTCGGCGTACCAGGGCTCCCGGTCGATCGACATGTGCTTCGCGTGTCGAACCGCATCGGTATCGCCGAGGGCGACGATCCCATCAAGGTCGAGGCGCAGCTCTGCGAGGCACTGCCGAGCGAGTTGTGGACGCTCGCCTCAGATGTGCAGATCTTGCATGGTCGCCGCATCTGCCGGCCGAAGCCGCTCTGCGACAAGTGCCTGGTGATCAACGATTGCAATTACTATCGAAGTGTGACCACTGCGCCTGAGCCGCCCGCGAAACGTGCGCGCCCGGCGCGGCGGCCGCGATCGACCGATGACACGCGCCGCGTTCGAACGTCTCGTCACTGAAGCCATCGCCCTCATCCCGAAGCGATTCCGGCGTCAGATCAAGAACCTTGCTCTCGTCGTCGAGGATGAGCCCGGTCTCGATCTGCTCGAGGAGATGGAGATCGAGCCTCCTGACTCTTTGTATGGGCTGTATCAGGGAACGCCACTGACCGAACGCGGTTGGCCCTGGGGCAATGCACTTCCTGACCGCATCACCATCTTCCAGAAACCGATCGAAGAAGACTGCGAGGATGAGGACGAAGTGCGCGCCGTGATCGGCGAGACGCTGATTCACGAGGTCGGCCACTACTTCGGTTTGAGCGAAGAGGAGATCGAAGAGATCGAAGAGCGCTATTGGCGCGGAGAGACACTGGGGCCCGAGGAGGAAGATTGACGCTGGCCCCTCGACAGGGTTCGGGGCGGCCCCGCAAACGATTCGGGCAGCACTTTCTCGAGCCGGCCTGGGTCGCGAAGCTCGTTGACGCGCTCGACGTGCGTGCAGACGACACGTTCCTCGAGATCGGACCTGGCCGCGGCGCGCTCACCGTGCCCCTGGCCGCGAGAGTGAAGCGCCTTCTCGCGGTGGAAATCGATCGCGACCTTGCGGCCGCTCTTCCCGCGAAGGTGCCGAACGTCGATCTCGTTCAAGCGGATTTCCTCGACGTGAACCTCACGGATCTTCTGCGCGACGCGCCCAAGCCCGTGCGCATCGTCGGCAACCTTCCGTACAACGTCGCCTCCCCCATTCTGTTCAAGCTGCTCCACGACGCGGACGATGGGCGAATGCTGCGGGATGCGACGCTGATGCTGCAGAAGGAAGTCGCCGATCGCCTTGTGGCCAAGCCCGGGTCGGAGGGATACGGAGCGTTGGCGATTCAGGTTGCCCTGCTTGCGGATGCCGAGCGGATTCTGTCGTTGCCGCCCGGCGCGTTCCGGCCCCCTCCGAAGGTGAAGTCGGCGGTCGTTCGTCTTCGCTTCCGCGAGCCGGCCATGGACGTGGGTGATCGTTCGATGTTCGAGAGACTCGTCCGAGGTCTCTTCCTTCAGCGCCGGAAGACGATCGCCAATGCCCTCAAGCCGGTGGCCGACTCAGTTGGACGATCGGCCACGGAACTGATTGAGCGGGCACGGGTTGATGCGAGCAAACGGCCCGAGGCGCTGACCCTCGGCGACTTCGCACGGCTCGCTCGAGCTATGCTATGATTTCGCCCGGAAGTCGTTGAGCCTGCCCGGTTTTGAGGCGTACCCAGCCGCCTGATTCGTGACCGAGGACCTGCCAGGGTTTTCGTTCGCGTGAGCACAATCGAAGAAGCTCCATCGCTGGTCTCCGCATGATTCAGTCCGCCGTACCGGACGTGTCGCCGTCAACGCTCGAGGTCGTGGCTCTCGGAGGCCTCGGCGAGTTCGGCATGAACATGATGGCCGTGTCGTGGGAGGACACTACGATCCTCATCGACGCGGGTGTCATGTTCCCGGAACCCGACCAGCTCGGTGTGGACCTGATCATCCCCGACATGACGTTCGTCGAGTCGCGACGAAACAACGTCAAGGCGCTCATCCTCACTCACGGCCATGAAGATCACATCGGCGCGGTGCCGCACGTGATGCCGATGTTCGATGGCCCGGTGTATGGGACCGCAATGACGTTGGCGTTCGTCCAGCCCAAACTCGACGAGCACGAGATCGACGCCGGCGATCGACTCAAGACCGTCAGCCCGCGTGAGACCGTCACGGTCGGACCCTTCTCGATCGAATTCATTCGCGTCACGCACAGCATGCCCGACTGCGTGGCGCTGGCAATCACGACTCCGGCCGGCACGATCGTTCACACCGGTGACTTCAAGATCGATCAGACGCCGATCGACGGTCAGCATTTCGATCTGCACCGCTTCGCCGAACTCGGCTCGCAGGGCGTGCTCGCGCTGTTCGCCGACAGCACCAACGTCGATCGCAAAGGCTTCACCGGTCCGGAGACTGACGTCATCGAAGCCTTCGAGGAACTATTCACCAGCACGCACGGCAAGCTGGTCGTGGCGGCGTTTTCATCGAGCATCTATCGGATGCAGGTCCTCGTGGACCTCGCGACGCAGTTCGAACGCAAGGTCGCCTTCGTCGGGCGAAGCATCATCCAGAATTCCGAGATCGCGCAGCGCCTCGGCTTCCTGCGCGTTCCACACGGCGTGCAGATTCGCGACAGCGACGTTTCGAACTACGCGTCGCAGGACGTGCTATGTGTCACAACCGGCTCGCAAGGCGAACCGCAGGCGGCGCTCTCACGTATCGCCATCGACGATCACCGCTCCGTGAAGCTGAATCCCGACGACACGGTGGTACTGTCGGCACGCGTGATTCCCGGCAACGAGAAGGCCATCGCTCGCACCATCAGCCATATCGCCCGCCGCGGCGCCGATGTCGTGACATCGGACATGAAGCATGTGCACGTTTCCGGACATGCATCAACGGAAGAGCTGAAGCTCATCCTGTCGCTCATTCGCCCGCGTTACTTCGTGCCGATCCACGGTGAGTATCGGCAACTGTCACAGCATGCCCGTGTCGCCAAGACCGTACTACGAGGCGTGGAGCCTCGCCTGCAAGTCCTGCTCGCGCAGGACGGCGACGTCATTCAGTTCGATCGCGATGGTGCGCGCATTGCAGAGAAGGCGCCCACCGGGAGAGTCCTTATCGACGTGACACGAGTGGGCGAAGTTGGCGACGAAGTGCTCCGCGACCGGCGGCATATCGCCGCTGACGGTCTTGTGGTAGCCGTCGTTGCTATCAGTCGTCACACTGGCGAGGTCGCCGGCACGCCCGAATTGGTTGCACGTGGCTTCGTCGTCGACGAACGGCAGGCGTCGTCATTGTTCGAAGATGCGGAGGGTGTCATTCGCGACTGCATTTCCACATCGAGTGTCGAGGAACGCACCGATCAGGGGTTGATGACGGAGAAGCTCCGCGTCGAGCTGCGGCGGTACTTCAAGAGGCGGACGGGACGTCGCCCCTTGGTGCTGCCCGTACTGATGGAGATTTGAGCGTTGGCTGAGTCTACGTTGTCGCGCCGCATCAGCGAGTTTGTCGGCGTCGCGCTTTTTGCGCTGGCGCTGATCTGGCTGATCTCGCTCGTCACGCACGACCCGACGGACCCGGTGTGGTTCTTCACGACCGGCACATCTCACCCACCCGCGAACTTCGTGGGGCGCGTGGGCGCGTTTCTCTCCGAGCTGTCGTTCCAGCTGCTTGGCTATGCGGCGTATCTCATTCCCGCAGTCATCGGCGTTGCCGGCTGGCATTACTTCTGGTGTCAGACGCCCGATGCGGCGTACACGAAGCTGACGGGCGTCACGCTGCTCTTCGCGTGCAGCAGCGCGTTCCTGAGTCTCGTGTTCGGCAGCACCGAATCGGCAGGCAAGACGTTTCACGCGGGCGGATCGATCGGTCGCGGCTTCGGCCTTTTCATGTCCGACTATCTGAATCGCACCGGCTCACTCATCATCCTGCTGACGATGATGATGCTGGCGGTGATTCTGTCCACGCAGTTCTCCTTCGGGCGGATGTTCGCGACGGCAACCGCGAACTCGCAGAACCTCTCGGCGCGAGGCATCGGCTGGCTGCGCGCGTGGATCGAGCGCAAGCGCAAGGACATGGCGCGTCGTGAAGTGATCGCCAAGCACGCCAAGCCGGTCGTTGCTGGAGCGAAGCCAGGTCGCGCGCCCGCAGCCGAAAGCGACGAGCCGCCCGCACGGTCCCTCGACGGGGCTCAGGGCAGGCCCGCTAGATCGTTCGAGCCGGAACCCGCGTCACCATCGCCTCGGCCGTCGTCGCCGCCCGTCGTCGCACGGAAGAAACCGGAGGCCGCACCGCTCCCGCTGGCCGAAGAGCCCAAGGCACCGGCGCAACGAAAGAAGGGGGCGTTCACGCTACCGCCACCTTCGTTGCTCGACGCGCCAAAGGCGGAACGCAAGATCGACGAACGAGAACTGATGGACGCCGCACATCTGCTTGCCGAGAAGTGCCGCGAGTTCTCCGTCGAGGGACAGGTCGCTCAGATTCATCCGGGCCCGGTGGTCACCACGTTCGAGTTCAAGCCTGAAGCTGGCGTGAAGTACAGCAAGGTGACCGGCCTGGCTGATGACCTGTGTCTTGCGATGCAGGCCGAATCAGTGCTCATCGACCGCATCCCTGGCAAGTCCACGGTTGGCATCCAGATTCCGAATCCGAATCGCGAGGCGATCGCGCTGCGTGAGCTGCTCGAGTCAGATGCGTATCAACGCTCCTCGTCCAAGCTGACGCTGGCACTCGGCAAAACGATTCACGGCGAGCCATACGTCACCGACCTCGCCACCATGCCGCACTTGCTCATCGCCGGTTCGACCGGCACGGGCAAATCGGTCGGCCTGAACTCGATGCTCACCAGCATCCTGTATCGCGCCACGCCGGACGATGTGCGAATGATCATGATCGATCCGAAACGGCTGGAGCTCGGGATGTATGAAGACATTCCGCATCTCCTCTCGCCGGTCGTCGTCGATCCGAAGAAGGCGAACAACGCGCTCCGCTGGGCGGTGCGCGAGATGGAAGAGCGGTACAAGACGCTTGCCGCCGAGGGTGTGCGGAACATCGAACAATACAACCGCAACGTGCGAAACGTATTGCAGGAGCGCGGCGCAGACGCTGAGGACGCACCCAAGACGTTGCCCTTCATCGTCGTCGTCATCGACGAGTTGGCCGACCTCATGATGGTGGCGAGCAACGAGGTGGAGGAATCCATCTGCCGCCTGGCACAAATGGCCCGCGCGGTGGGCATTCATCTGATCCTGGCCACCCAGCGGCCGTCGGTGGACGTCATCACTGGTCTCATCAAAGCGAACCTGCCGTCGCGCATTTCGTTCCGCGTCTCTTCGAAGATCGACTCGCGAACGATTCTCGACAGCAATGGCGCGGAGCAGTTGCTTGGCAAGGGCGACATGCTCTTCCTGCCGCCCGCCTCGTCTCGAAGTATTCGTCTTCACGGGCCGTACATCTCCGAACAAGAGAGCGCTCGTCTCGCCAGTTTCCTGCGCAAACAGGGCAAGCCGACCTTCGACGATTCGATCACCGCTGAAGAAGAGGGCAAAGCCGGTCCCGGCGGGCTCGAGTTCGACAAAGACGAGCTCTATGACGAGGCCGCACGCATCGTGGTCAGCAGCGGCCAGGTCTCGATTTCGTATTTGCAGCGCAAGCTGCGGATTGGCTTCAGCCGCGCTGCGCGGCTGGTGGACATGATGGAAGCCGAAGGCCTGGTTTCGCCTGGCGCGGGCGGCAAGCCGCGAGAGGTGCTGGTCGATCGTGGCTACTTCGAGGAAGTCGATGCGCAGCTTCGCTAAAACCGTCGCACTCGCGCTGATCGTGCTCGCACCGGCGGTGGCGGCACAGACGCCGGAGCAGACGCCTCAGGCGAAGAAGCTGTACGACGAGGCGCTCGCACGCGAGCGCCTCGTTCGTCAGGACCTGCAGCGCGCTCACACCGATGATGCGGAAGCGGCGGTGCTTTCGAAAGTCCGCGTGCTGGTCGGCACGTACGAGGACTTGTCCCGTTTGTTTTCGTCGAGTGGCTACGGGGATAACGCCCTCTGGCAGGGTGCAGTCCTGTCCGCCGATGCGTTCTGGCAGTTCGGTGACGCCACCGATCGCGTCACCGCGCTGCGCCTGTTCTCGGCACTGACAACACGATTCCCTTCCAGCTCGCTGACGACGAAGGTGGCGTCGCAGACCAAACGACTCCAGGACGCGAAGCCGACCTTCACACCGCCTCCGACACGAACGGCAGCAGCGACATCGAGGCCATCGACGCCGGCACCTGCCGCATCCGATCCTCCTCCAACCCTCGCCGCACTGCCAGCTGCTCTCACCGGCGTTACGCGTGAGGTGCTGCCCGAGGTCCTGCGCTTCGTGATTCAGCTCGGCAAGGAAGTGACGTTCTACGACGAGCGGATTGATGGTCCGCCGCGCGTCTTCCTTGACCTGCACAATACACGGGCCATCGAGGCGTTGAAGGACTCAGTCATCCCGTTCTCGGATGATCTCGTCAAACAGGTCCGCATCGGACGACAGCCGGACTCGCGGACGCGAGTCGTGCTCGATCTGAAACAAAAAGATGCGCGCTACAGCGTCTACACGCTCTACGACCCGTATCGCATCGTCGTGGACTTCGAGCGCAAGCGCGTCGCACCTGCGAGCGAAGCCAAGATCGCACCGACACGCGCAAGCGCAATTGCACCGACCAGCGTCAGAACCGTTGCACCGACGCCCGAGCCGAAGATCGCACCGACACGCGAAAGCACCATTGCACCGACCAGCGTCAGAACAACTGCACCGACGACCGAGGCGAAGATCGCACCGACAAGCGGAAGCACTGTTGCACCGGCAAGCGACGCCATTGCACCGACGCCCGAAGTGAAGATCGTTGAAACGAGCGCGAGCGCGACCGTGCCACCGCCCCTCGAAACTACCCCGCCGCCGCCCTTACCCCCATCCACGAATGCGAGCGGCGGGTTCTCCATGTCGCGG
>Ga0065712_10000445_pt1 | contig 11247 bp, 8 predicted proteins | sample MisRhiReplicate1_FD_59099 | JGI IMG/M metagenome (GOLD analysis project Ga0065712, IMG submission 59099) | Miscanthus rhizosphere microbial communities from Kellogg Biological Station, MSU, sample Rhizosphere Soil Replicate 1: eDNA_1 v3... | ecosystem: Host-associated > Plants > Roots >...
GCCACATCACCGTGCACAGCGCTCCAGGCAACGGCTCGCGAGTGACTGTCTCAGTCCCCGAGCCCAGACGCCAAATGACAGGAATTAACGATTAAATTGACGTTTTTTTCTCATTTCAGGCACTACATTCGCCGCGTCTCAAACATGCAAATGATTCCTATTGATCTACACTCATCGACGACGTACCTCGTCGATGCTGTCGAATCTGTGCGCACGATTAAAAAACAGGAGCTGCCGACGCATGAATGCCCATTTCCCTTCTTTCCTGAAAACCGCACTGCTGGCCACCGCTCTGCTGAGCGCCGGCCATGTGTATGCCGCGGATGCCGATGGCATCGTGGTCTACAACGCGCAGCACGAAAGCCTGACCAAATCCTGGATCGAGGGCTTTACCAAGGAAACCGGGATCAAGGTCACCGTTCGCAATGGTGACGACACCGAGATGGGCAATCAGATCGTGCAGGAAGGCGCGGCCTCCCCGGCCGATGTGTTCCTGACCGAAAACTCCCCGGCCATGGTGCTGGTCGACAACGCGGGGCTGTTTGCGCCGGTTGCGCCGGCCACTCTGGAACAGGTCGGCAATGCTTACCGCCCGGCCCATGGCAAATGGGTGGGGATTGCTGCGCGCTCCACGGTGTTTGTCTATAACCCGAGCAAACTGCCCGAAGCCGAGCTGCCCAAGTCGCTGATGGACCTCGCCGGCCCGAACTGGAAAGGTCGCTGGGGCGCTTCGCCGGCCGGTGCCGACTTCCAGGCCATCGTCGCCGCCGTGCTGGAACTCAAAGGCGAAGCCGCCACCCTGGAATGGCTGAAAGGGATGAAAACCAACTACACGGCCTATCGTGGCAACAGCGCCGTGCTCAAAGCCGTCAACGCCGGGCAGATCGACAGCGGCGTGATTTACCACTATTACAGCTTCGGTGACCAGGCCAAGACCGGCGAAAACAGCAACAACACCGCCCTGCACTACTTCAAGCACAAGGATCCGGGCGCGTTTGTCAGTGTCTCCGGTGGCGGCGTGCTGGCGTCCAGCAAACACAAGGAACAAGCCCAGGCGTTCCTCAAGTGGATCACTGGCAAGGATGGCCAGGCCATCCTCAAAACCGGTAAATCGTTCGAATACGCCGTGGGCAAGAACGCTGAATCCAATCCAAAACTGGTGCCTTTGCAGCAACTCGACGCGCCGACAGTCGATGCTTCAAAACTCGACAGTAAAAAAGCCGTGGAGCTAATGACTCAGGCGGGACTGCTCTAATTGATGCCTGAAACCTTGCCAGCGGGTGTCGCCGAGGCGATACCCGCGAATTTGCGACGACGATCCCGCGGCCTCTTCGCGGGACGTGGTGGCGCGTGGGTGATCAGTTTGTCGGTGCTGGTTTCGCTGCTGTCGCTGCTGCCGATTGCCTTCGTCATCGGCGTATCGTTTCAGACAGGCTGGGCGACCCTTGTGCCGCTGGTGTTCCGGCCGCGGGTCGCTGAATTATTGATCAACACCGTTTTACTGGTGGTGATCACGATTCCGTTGTGCGTCACGTTAGGCCTGTGTCTGGCCTGGCTGACAGAGCGCACCAACCTGCCTGGGCGGCGCTGGTGGTCGTTGTTGGCGACCGCGCCGCTGGCGGTGCCGGCGTTCGTCCACAGCTATGCGTGGGTCAGTCTGGTCCCGCCGATTCACGGTCTGTTTGCCGGGGTGCTGGTCTCGGTCATCGCCTACTTCCCGTTCCTGTACTTGCCGATTGCTGCGACCCTGCGCAGGCTCGATCCGGCCATCGAAGACGTTGCCGAATCGCTGGGGCTCAAGCCTTGGGCGATATTTTTCCGCGTGGTGCTGCCGCAATTGCGCCTGGCCATCTGCGGCGGCGCGTTACTGGTGGGCCTGCACCTGCTGGCCGAATATGGCCTGTACGCGATGATCCGTTTCGACACCTTCACCACGGCCATCTTCGATCAGTTCAAATCCACCTTCAACGGCCCCGCCGCCCATATGCTGGCCAGCGTACTCGCCCTGTGTTGCCTGGTGATGCTGACCGCAGAATCGGCCGCTCGCGGCACGGCGCGTTACGCCCGGGTCGGCTCGGGAAGCGCTCGCGAACAGCGGGTGGTGCGCCTGAAACCCGCAACCACCTTCCTCGCCCTGACCGTACAGATTGCGACCTGCGCGCTGGCACTGGGCGTGCCACTCGTGACCTTAGGTAACTGGCTGATCGCCGGCGGTGCGCAGGTCTGGCAGATGGACGAACTTCTGCCGGCGCTGGAGCAGACGCTGCTGCTCGGCGTTGCGGGTGCCGCCTTGACCACCTGCGCTGCCATTCCGATTGCCTGGCTGTCGATTCGCTCTCCGGGCCGGTTGCAACGTGTCCTGGAAAGTTGCAACTACATCACCAGTTCGTTGCCCGGGATCGTCGTGGCGCTGGCATTAGTCACCGTCACCATCCATTTCGCCCGGCCGATTTACCAGACGACTGTGACGGTGTTGCTGGCGTACCTGCTGATGTTTTTGCCCCGCGCCCTGGTGAGTTTGCGCGCCGGCATCGCACAGGCGCCGGTGGAGCTGGAAAACATGGCCCGCAGCCTCGGCCGCTCCCCTGCCCGGGCATTGTGGCTGATCACCTTGCGTCTGGCCGCGCCTGGCGCTGCCGCAGGCGCCGCGCTGGTGTTTCTGGCGATCACCAATGAGTTGACCGCCACCTTGCTGCTCGCCCCCAACGGCACACGCACCCTGGCCACTGGGTTCTGGGCCATGACCAGCGAAATCGACTACGCCGCCGCTGCGCCCTACGCCTTGCTGATGATCCTGCTGTCGCTTCCGTTAACCGGACTTCTTTATCACCAATCCAAACGAACGGCTGGCCGATGAACGCTCTTGAACTCCATTCCATTTCCAAGGCCTACGGCGCCCATCAAGCGCTGGAGAACATCAACCTGTCGGTGCCAACAGGCAGCCGAACGGTCATCGTCGGCCCGTCCGGCTCAGGAAAAACCACGCTGTTGCGGATGATCGCCGGCTTCGAATTCCCGGACACGGGCCGTCTTTCACTCAATGGCCAAACGCTCGTCGATGAGACGCACGAGGTTCCGGCGCATCAGCGCCTGATTGGCTATGTTCCCCAGGACGGCGCCCTGTTCCCGCACATGACCGTGGCCGCGAACATCGGTTTCGGGCTTTCGATCAAGGGCAGTGCAAAACAGGAGCGAGTCGCAGAGTTGATGGACAGCGTGGCGCTGGATGCGAACATGGCCAACCGTTGGCCTCATGAACTGTCCGGCGGCCAGCAACAACGTGTGGCGCTGGCGCGGGCGTTGGCGCAACAGCCACGCTTGATGCTGCTGGACGAGCCGTTTTCGGCCCTCGACACCGGGCTTCGAGGCGCCATGCGCAAAATGGTCGCACGGCTGCTGAGCGACGCCGGCGTGACCACCATTCTGGTCACCCATGACCAGAGTGAAGCCTTGTCGTTTGCCGATCAGCTGGCGGTGATGCGCGGCGGCAGGCTGGTGCAGTCGGGGCATCCGCTGGACCTTTACCGTTACCCCGAGGATGAACAAACCGCGCTGTTTCTGGGGGATGCCATCGTCATGCCCGCCAGAATCGAAGCCGGCTGGGCCCATTGCGATCTCGGTCGGATACCGGTGAACAACCACCGGGCCAACAAATCGGCGCAGATCATGCTGCGTCCCGAACAACTGCAACTGGTCAGCATTCAGCCCAGCCCGACCAAGGCTGCGGGGTGTCGCGCCGTCGTGACCGAGCGGGATTTCAGTGGCAATTCCTGCACCTTGACGGTGGAACTGGAGGCTTTGGCGTCCGGGCAACAGCCTGGTCGATCATTGATGGTGCGCAGTTCGGGCCTGTATGCACCACCCGCCGGCAGCGAGGTTCACGTCACGACAATCGGCCATGCCCACGTACTGAGCGAATCGTGAACCCCACCCTTCAAAGATCGAACCGGTCCACGGCCCGACGCCGCTCGTTGTCATCGCGCACATCGTAGTTGGCGGTGGTCTGGATGTTGCTGTGATGGGCGAGTTTCTGGGCGATCGACAAGTCGTACTCCTCAATCACTCGGGTAATGAACGAACGTCGAAAATCATGCGGCATGATTTTCACCCCGACCTGCGCGCCCCGCTGTCGGGCGATGTAATAGATCGCATGTTTGGTGATGCGCTCGCGGGTGATGTGACTGCCGCGACGGATGCGATTGAACAGGAACGTATCGTCCGTTTCGCCCTCCTTCAGTAGCGAGCGCCGCAGCTCGAGCCAGTCATTGAGTTTGGCGAACGCCCAGGCCGGTGCGTACTTGATCAATTGCTTGTTGCCCTTGGCGGTCACACGAAGGCTGCGCTCGGCGAAATCGACCTGATTCAGGTCCAGGTTCACCGATTCCGATTTGCGCATGCCCGAGCCATACAAAATCCCGATAATCGCCGCATCCCTCAACCCTTGAGGCCGTGGATCGGCGGCGCAAACCGCCATCAATTCCTGGATCAGCGTACGCCTGAGGTTTCGCCCCTGGGACAATCGCGTGCCGGAAATCCCCTTGACCGAGCGCATTTTCAGCAAGTGTTCCTGACTGATCAGGCTCATGCGCCACGCTTCGTTCATCACCCCGCGCACCGCGTTGACGTACAGCGAAGAGGTGTTCGGCGCGTAGCCGTCGGTGCGCAAGGTGGCCACCAGTGCGATGACATCTTCGGGTTGCAGGTTGTGCCAGGGAATCTCCTCGACATTCATGTCTTCGAAGCCCAGCCGGTCAGCGGCGTCCTGCAGCACATAACGCATGGTCAGTTGGCTGGAAGGCGCCAGACGTGCCAGGTACAGGGTCAGCGGATTGGTCTTTGAAGGGATTGGGTCGGTAGCGGGTAAGTCAATCAAACGAAACGGCCTTAATGTGGAAACAGTTCATTAAACAACTAAGGATTGAAACATCCTTCATGTAAAGCGGGGCATTTCTGTAGGACTTTCTACTGGAAATCTCGATGAACGGCACAAGCCTGAACAGTGGCTGTATGACATACAGATAAACGATTCGCCGACCGGGTTTTCATGTTCCTTTCACAAAATCGGGAATAACCTCAATGAGTCCGGGGTGACCCTGCCTTTGGTCCCAACCTGCCGAGCATGGCAGCAAAAGTCAACTGATGTGCTTTCTCATGCATTTGAAGTAACTGACTGATGCAGCTTTTGTTTTTTCGTCTAAGCTTGCAAGGGATCCAATTTTTTTTTAGCCTCACAGGCTATTTGCTCTTCAGCCCCCGAGGTGTCCATGAGTCAGGCTTTTCTCCCCTTCTCCCGCCCCAGTATCGGCGATGAAGAAATTGCCGCCGTAGAGCAAGTATTGCGCTCCGGCTGGATCACTACCGGGCCGAAGAACCAGGAACTGGAAGAGCAATTCGCCAACTACGTGGGATGCCGTCATGCCGTGGCACTGTCCTCCGCCACCGGCGGGATGCACATCACGTTACTGGCATTGGGCATTGGTCCTGGCGACGAGGTCATTACGCCGTCCCAGACGTGGGTATCCACCGCCAACATGATCTGCCTGCTGGGCGCGACACCGGTGTTCGTCGACGTTGATCGCGACACGCTGATGAGTGACCTGGCAAGCATCGAAGCCGCGATCACGCCGCGCACCAAAGCCATCATTCCGGTGCACTACGCCGGCGCCGCGTTCGATCTCGATCCGCTTTATGCGTTGGCCGACAAACACGGCATCCCGGTCATCGAAGACGCCGCTCATGCAGCAGGCACCTTCTACAAAGGTCGGCATGTCGGCGCCAAAGGCACGGCGATCTTCTCCTTCCACGCGATCAAGAACATGACCTGCGCCGAGGGCGCCATGTTCGTCAGTGACGATGAGGCCCTGGCCAGTCGTGTACGCATGCTCAAGTTTCACGGCCTTGGCGTCGACGCCTATGACCGCATGACGCACGGCCGCAAACCCCAGGCTCAGGTCATGGAGCCGGGGTTCAAATACAACCTGGCCGACATCAACGCCGCCATCGCCCTGGTGCAGCTGGAACGCCTGGACCAGATCAACGCCAAGCGTACCGAACTGGCCGGCGCCTACNTGCAACGCCTGGAAGGCTCAAAGGTGCAGCCATTGGCGATTCCNGCGTACCCGCAACAGCACGCCTGGCACCTGTTCATCCTGCGCATCGACACCGAGCGCTGCGGGCTGGACCGTGANGCATTCATGAAGGCCCTGCAGGCACAGAACATCGGCACCGGCATTCACTTCATCGCCACTCACCTGCACACCTACTACCGCCAACGCTTCCCCAACATCTATTTGCCCAACACCGAATGGAACTCTGCACGGCTGTGCTCGATTCCATTGTTCCCCGACATGACCCTCGATGACGTCGATCGTGTGGTCGGCGCCATTGAAAACGTTATGGACTCAAGCCTGTGAAACCTTACCCAATCCGTTGCGTGTCGATCGTCATCCCGGTCTACAACGAGCAAGACAGCCTGCCCGAGTTGCTCCGGCGTACCGAAGCGGCCTGTCAGCAATTGCACCATGACTACGAGATTGTATTGGTCGATGACGGCAGCCGCGATGACTCGGCGCAGATCCTCGAAGCCGCCGCCAGTCGCGAGAACAGCCCGGTGGTGGCGGTCATTCTCAACCGCAACTACGGCCAGCACGCGGCAATCATGGCCGGTTTCGAGCAGTGCAAGGGCGATGTGGTCATCACCCTCGACGCCGACCTGCAAAACCCTCCCGAAGAAATCCCGCGGTTGGTGGCTCAGGCCGAGCTGGGTTATGACGTGGTCGCCACCGTGCGCAACAACCGCCAGGACTCGGCGCTGCGCCGCTGGCCGTCGAAGCTGATCAACCTGGCCGTGCAGCGCTCCACCGGCGTCGCCATGACTGACTACGGCTGCATGCTCCGCGCTTACCGGCGAACCATCGTCGACGCCATGCTCGCCTGCCGTGAACGCAGCACCTTCATCCCGATCCTTGCCAACAGCTTCGCCCGGCACACCACGGAAATCCTCGTGCTCCACGCCGAGCGCGAACACGGGGAGTCCAAGTACAGCCCGATGCGCCTGGTCAATCTGATGTTCGACCTGATCACCTGCATGACCACCACGCCCCTGCGTTTGCTGAGCATCGTCGGCTTCGGCATGGCGGCCCTCGGCGTGCTGTTTGCCAGTTTGCTGATCGTGCTGCGCCTGGCCTTCGGCGCCCATTGGGCCGGCGACGGCACCTTCGTACTGTTCGCCGTGCTGTTCATCTTCACCGGTGGTCAGTTCATCGGCATGGGCCTGTTGGGCGAGTACTTGGGCCGCATGTACAGCGACGTGCGCGCCCGCCCCCGGTTCTTTATCGAAAAGGTTCTGCGTAGTCAGCCTGCTGCCCCTGTTCCCGTTGTCACCGTTGACGGCCTCACTTCCACTTCTTCAGATCAGGTTCTCTCATGAGTGCAAAAGCTATTGTCTTCGCCTATCACGATATCGGCTGTGCCGGCATTGAAACCCTGCTCAGTTCGGGCTTTGAAATTGCTGCCGTGTTTACCCACGCCGATGATCCGAAGGAGAACGCGTTCTATGGCTCGGTTGCGCAACTGTGCGCCCGCAATGGCATCCCGGTGCACGCCCCCGAAGATGCCAACCACCCGCTGTGGATCGAGCGCATCAGCAAGCTCAACCCGGATTACCTGTTCTCGTTCTACTACCGCCACCTGCTGAGCGAACCGCTGCTGGCCATCGCCAGCAAAGGCGCCTTCAACCTGCACGGTTCGTTGCTGCCGCGCTACCGTGGACGCGCGCCGGCCAACTGGGTGCTGGTCAACGGAGAAACCGAAACCGGCGTTACCTTGCATCGCATGGTCAAGCGTGCCGATGCCGGTGCCATCATTGCCCAGCAAAAGGTTGCCATCGACCGCAGCGACACCGCGTTGACCCTGCACGGTAAGTTGCGCGTGGCCGCCACCGACTTGCTGCGTGACACCTTGCCAGAGTTGCTCGCCGGCAAAATCAGCGAAACGGCGCAGGACGAATCCAAAGCCACTGTGTTTGGTCGTCGCACGCCAGCCGACGGCAAACTGGTCTGGAAGCGTCCCGCCGAAGAGCTGTTCAACCTGGTCCGTGCGGTCACCCAGCCGTATCCAGGCGCGTTCTGCGCCGTGGGCGAGCACAAGCTGATTGTCTGGAGCGCAGAAGTCGCCCAAGGCAATGAAGGTCAAGCGCCTGGTCGCGTCATCAGCGTCAACCCGCTGCGAATCGCCTGCGGCGAAGATTCCCTGGTGATTACCGCCGGCCAGCGCAACGACAATGGCCTGTACCTGAGCGGCCCGCAACTGGCCAACGAGCTGGGCCTGGTGGACGGTTCGGTGCTGCGTGGCGCCGAGTCCGGTCGCGCCCCGCGTCGCACGCGCGTGCTGATCCTCGGCGTCAACGGCTTCATCGGCAATCACCTGTCCGAGCGCCTGCTGCGTGACGATAGATACGAAGTCTATGGCCTGGACATCGGCTCGGACGCCATCGAGCGTCTGCGCAGTCACCCGAACTTCCATTTCGTCGAAGGCGACATCAGCATCCACTCCGAGTGGATCGAATACCACATCAAGAAGTGCGACGTGGTCCTGCCACTGGTGGCGATCGCCACGCCGATCGAATACACCCGCAACCCGCTGCGGGTGTTCGAGCTGGACTTTGAAGAGAACCTGAAACTGGTTCGCTACTGCGTCAAGTACAACAAACGCGTGATCTTCCCGTCGACCTCCGAAGTCTATGGCATGTGCCAGGATCAGAATTTCGACGAAGACACCTCCAACCTGATCGTCGGTCCGATCAACAAGCAGCGCTGGATCTACTCGATCTCCAAGCAACTGCTCGACCGCGTGATCTGGGCCTACGGCCAGAAAGGCCTGAACTTCACCTTGTTCCGTCCCTTCAACTGGATGGGCCCACGCCTCGACCGCCTGGACTCGGCGCGTATCGGCAGTTCCCGGGCGATCACCCAGCTGATCCTCAATCTGGTGGAAGGCACACCGATTCGCCTGTTCGATGGCGGTGAGCAAAAACGCTGCTTCACCGACATTGCCGACGGCGTAGAAGCCCTGGCGCGGATCATCGACAACGACAACGACGCCTGCAACGGCCAGATCATCAACATCGGCAACCCGGACAACGAAGCCAGCATCCGCCAGTTGGGCGAAGAGCTGCTGCGTCAGTTCGAAGCCCACCCGTTGCGCGACAACTTCCCGCCGTTCGCCGGGTTCCGCGATGTCGAAAGCAAAGCGTTCTACGGCACCGGGTATCAGGACGTGTCGCACCGCAAACCGAGCATCGCCAACGCCAAGCGCCTGCTGGACTGGACGCCGACCGTGGAAATGAGTGAAACCATCGGCAACACGCTGGACTTCTTCTTGCGTGAAGCCATGCTCGAAATCGCGGACAAGCGTTAATGCAGGCAGGTCTTCGAATCGATGTCGACACGTACCGAGGCACCCGTGAGGGGGTGCCGCGGCTCCTGGAAATCCTCGATGAAGCGCAGGTCAAGGCAACGTTTTTTTTCAGCGTCGGGCCGGACAACATGGGGCGCCACTTATGGCGCCTGATCCGTCCGCAATTTCTCTGGAAAATGCTCCGTTCCAACGCGGCAGGCCTGTACGGCTGGGACATCTTGCTGGCCGGCACCGCGTGGCCCGGCAAACCGATCGGTCGTGATCTTGGGCATTTGATGCGTCAAACCGTGGCCGCCGGGCATGAAGTCGGCCTGCACGCCTGGGATCATCACGGCTGGCAGGCCAATGCCGGACGCTGGAGCGACAAGCAGCTGATCGAGCAACTTCGTCGGGGCGTGGACACGCTCTGCGATATCCTCGGGCAAAACGTCGAGTGCTCGGCATCCGCCGGGTGGCGGGCGGACGAGCGCGTGATCGAGGCCAAGCAAGCGTTCAGCTTTCGCTACAACAGCGATTGCCGGGGCCAGAGCCTGTTCCAGCCGAGATTGGCCGATGGTGGTTTGGGTGCGCCACAGATTCCGGTGGACCTGCCGACGTTCGATGAGGTAGTCGGCCCCCACGTGGCGGCCAAGGACTTCAACGCCTTCATTCTTGATCGCTTCAACCCCGAAAAACTCAACGTCTATACGATCCATGCCGAAGTAGAAGGGATTCTGATGGCCAACGATTTCCGCAAACTGCTCGCCGATGCGCGCCAGCGAGACATCCATTTTCAACCCTTGGGCGATCTGCTGCCCGAAAACCCCGACACCTTGCCGGTCGGCCGAGTGCTGCGCGGCACCCTGGAAGGTCGCGAAGGCTGGTTGGGAGTACAAGGCGTATGAGCAAGCGCTGGGCATTGCCGTTGTTGCTGGGCATCTTCTTGCTGGCGTATCTGCTGCCGCTGGGCAGCCACGGCTTATGGATTCCCGACGAAACCCGCTACGCCCAGATCAGCCAGGACATGCTCCTGAGCGGTAACTGGGTGTCGCCGCATTTCATGAGTTTGCGTTATTTCGAAAAACCCGCGGCCGGCTACTGGATGATCGCCGCCAGCCAGGCACTGTTTGGCCAGAACCTGTTCGGCGTGCGGTTTGCCTCCGCCCTGAGCACCGGGCTGAGTGTGTTGCTGTGTTACCTCATCGCTCGCCGGATGTGGAACGATCCACGCAAGAGTTTTGCCTGTGCGCTGCTGTACATGAGTCTCACCGTCATCGCCGGCGCGGCGGGCTACGCCAATCTCGATCCGCAATTCACGTTCTGGGTCAATTTGAGCCTGGTCGCTTTGTGGTTTGCGCTGGACAGCGTCGACCGCACCCAACGCCTGATCAGTTGGGCCGGGTTAGGCCTGGCCTGCGGCATGGGGTTCATGACCAAGGGTTTCCTCGCCTGGTTGTTGCCGGTGTTGATCGCCCTGCCCTGGATGCTCTGGCAAAAACGCTGGCGTGAGCTGCTGATCTACGGGCCGTTGGCGATTGTCGTGGCCATCGCCGTCAGCTTGCCGTGGGCCTTGGCGGTGCATGGCCAGGAGTCCGATTACTGGCGGTTCTTCTTCTGGCACGAACACATCCGCCGCTTCGCCGGGGACGATGCCCAGCATGACGCCCCGTGGTACTACTACTTGCCGTTGCTGGTGGTGTTCAGTCTGCCGTGGGTGGCGTTGTTGCCAGCGGCGTTGCGGCAGGCGTGGCAAACACGACGTCAGTCGAATATCGCTTTCCTGTTGTTGTGGCTGTTGATGCCGCTGCTGTTTTTCAGCCTCAGCAAAGGCAAATTGCCGAGCTACATCCT
>Ga0065712_10001258_pt1 | contig 11224 bp, 11 predicted proteins | sample MisRhiReplicate1_FD_59099 | JGI IMG/M metagenome (GOLD analysis project Ga0065712, IMG submission 59099) | Miscanthus rhizosphere microbial communities from Kellogg Biological Station, MSU, sample Rhizosphere Soil Replicate 1: eDNA_1 v3... | ecosystem: Host-associated > Plants > Roots >...
CATGCTACACTTAGCAATTCGTCGGGGCGTGGCTCAGTCTGGTAGAGCACTCGGTTCGGGACCGAGGGGTCGCTGGTTCGAATCCAGTCGCCCCGACCATAATATTCGGCAGCAGAAATGGCCTTCAATCGACGCGTCGTCGCTTGCGGGCCATTGCCTTTTTCGCCATGCCAATCTACGAATACGCTTGCCGCAGCTGCGGCCACGAGTTCGAGCAACTGATTCGCACCGGAGACACGGCGGCCTGCCCGTCCTGCANGGGACAGGATCTCGAACGCCTGCTCTCACAGGTCACCATGAGNTCGGAGAGCACGCGCAAGCTGCATTTCGACAGNGCCCGCGCGAAGGCAAAGCTGGTTCAGCGCGATAANGACGTGGCGCAGGCGGAGTACGAGAAGAAGCACCGCGAAGAGGGGCACTAGGTCCGGCTAAAGCCGGACACTACATCTACGCGGTTTTGTTCGCGAGCGTCAGACCTTCCACGAACGTCAGCGCTGTGTACGCGGTCATGTCCGGCTGTAGCGGCGTGATTGAAATGTAACCGTCGCGTACCGCTTGATAGTCCGAGCGGTCGTGCGGCTCCCATTCGTTCTCACCTTCCTCAATCCAGTAGTACGGCTTGTGCCTCGGATCCATGCGCTCGCTCACGGTCGTGACGTGATTGCGCTTGGCCTGCACCGTGACCCGGAAACCCTTGTTCGGTCCCTTGGGCGTGTTGATGTTGAGCAACGTGAACTTCGGCAGGCCCTGTTCGAGCACCGCCTGCGCCACAATGGCGGCCGCTTCGGCTGACGGTCCGAACTCGCACTCGTCCTTCACGCGCTGCGTGGAAACCGCAATGCTGTGAATCTCGAGCAGCGCGCCTTCAAGGGCTCCGGATACGGTCCCCGAATAGGTCACGTCGTCGCCGAGATTCCATCCCTTGTTGATGCCCGAGACGATCAAGTCGGGCTTGCCTTTGAGCACATGCGTGATCGCCAGGTTCACGCAGTCGGTTGGCGTCCCATCTATCGCATACACGTTCGGGCCAATCGCATCAATCCGCAGCGGACGACGGAGTGTGAGGGCATGACCGATGGCACTCGCCTCCTGAATTGGGGCAACCACCGTCACATCGCCGAGCGGCGCGAGCGCACTGGCCAGCGCTTTAATCCCCTCCGAGTGCACACCATCGTCGTTGGTTACAAGAATTCGAGGCATGAGAATCGATCGATCCTATCAGGACTTCGCGGTCGCGATCCGCTGATGCAAATGTGGCAGGCGAACAACGAGCAGGAGCACCGCAGCCGCAGCCGACAACGCCGAGCCCATGATGAAAGCCGCCGCGGGACTCACACGATCGTACACGATACCGAACGCGATGCTCGCGACGAGCATGCCGACGCCGAGCACGCCGTAATAGAGGCCGAACGATGTGCCCTGCTGGTGCATCGGCGTGAGATCGGCAACGAGCGCCTTTTCCGATCCTTCGGCGAGCGCGAAGTGGACGCCGTAGATCAGGAACAGCGCAACGAATGCGACGGCGTTCGTCACCAGAGCGAAGCCAAGGTAGACGAGGCTGTAGATCACCCAGCCGATCACGATCACGTAGCGCCGCCCCAGTCGATCGGAGAGTCCGCCGCCCCACGTCGAGAGCGATGCCTTGACCACGTGATGCGCCGCCCACAGCAACGGCAGGAACGTCGCCGATCCCATTGCATCGGCGAGGCGCAGCAACAGGAAGGCGTCGGCGGAACTCCCGAGGCTGAACAAGAAGATGATCCCGAGGACTGTATAGAGCTCGTTGGGAAGGCGTTGTTGCGATCCCTCGAGCCGTTCTCGGTGTTCGACGGGGCCCACCTTTTCCTCGACCCGAAAGAGCGTAGCGACTGCCAATACGCCGGGGATCGCCGTCAACGCGAAGAGCAACCGATACTGCCCTGGAAAGAACGCCAGGAATATCGTCGCGATGATCGGGCCGACGACAGCCCCCGTGTGATCCATCGCACGATGGAAGCCGAAGATGCGGCCGCGGGATGCTGCGTCGGCGTGTGCCGCGAGCATCGCATCGCGAGGTGCACCGCGAATGCCCTTTCCGGTTCGGTCCAGCGCACGAATCGCCAGCACCTGGAGCCACGAGGAGCTCATTGCGATGAGCGGCCGGGCCAGTGACGACAGGGTGTAGCCGAGGATCACAATCGGCCGTCGCTCGCGGCGACGATCGGACACCCATCCCGATGCGATTTTCAGCAGACTGTTGACGCCTTCTGCTACGCCTTCGATGATGCCGAGCGACGTCGCGCTCGCGCCGAGAACACGCGACAGATACACCGGCAGCAACGGATAGATGATCTCGGTCGCGGCGTCGGTGAAGAGGCTGGCCCAACCAAGCAGCCTGACGGGACGAGGGATCGGGCCGGCCATCTACCTAATAGACCGTCCGTGCAGCTTGTGTCGTTTTGGATTCGAACGACAGACGCGGGTGCGTCTGCGCGCCGGTGAGGACCAGGTGTGCGGCAAGTTCGCCAACGACGGGACCGTGCTTGAAGCCGTGGCCCGAGCCACCGCCCACAACCCAGACGTTGTCGTAGTCCGGATGGCGGTCGATCAGCAGATCCCCGTTGGAGGTGTTCTCGTACTGGCAGATGCGCGTGCCGATCACCGGCGCGCCCTTCATCGCCGGAAAACGGCGCTCGACCCACGCGCGCGCACGAGCAATGGCCTCGGGGGCAGGTGTCCGATCCTCGGTATCGGGATCGATCGGCGGACCGTGCTCGTCGATGCCAACCTTGAGGCCTGCGTCCTCGAGCTCGGGAATACCGTAGATGCCGGCCGGACGATCGATCCACGCCGGCGTGTGCATGTGGCCGAAACGATCATCGCCAGCGGGTGTGCCGAAGTAGACGACCGTCTGCCGCGTTGGGCGGATGCGACCGGCCAGTGATGACGGAAGCACTGAGGGCAACCACGGGCCACACGCGAACACAAAGGCGTCGGCGCTGATCTCGACTCCGCGAGCGAGGGCGATCGAGCGAAGTACACCCGAAGTCGTCGAGACCAGCGCCTTGCCTCGCAGCAGCGGCACACCCGATCGCACGAGTTCAGACGCCAGCGCACGAACGGCGCGCCTGGCCATCAGCACACCACAGTGCGGTTCAAGCAACGCCATCGACATATCGGCGGCATCGAGATGTGGATAACGCGCACGAACCTGCGCCGGCTCGAGCATCTGCACGCCGTAGTGACCCCGCTCCAACGTCTGTCTGGTCGCGATCGCGTACGGATCGGCAGCATCCGCCAGCAGCAGGACGCCGCATGGATGAAAGATCGGCACGCCCGCACGATGTTGCAGCGCCTTCCACTGCTCGACCGATCGCCGCGCGAAGTCCGAGTAGATCTCGTCCGCACCATAGCCGCAACGCAGAATCCGCGATTGATCGCCAGAGCTGGCCCTCGGGTTGGCTGGGCCGTACGCATCGACCAGCGTGACGTCACGACCCGCGGCGCGGAGATGATGCGCGGTCCAGGTGCCGAAGACACCGGCACCGACCACGACGACCTGAGGCATGCAGAGATCCTAGTACACTTCGATCATGAAGCTGCAGGAGCTACTCACCGAGCGCACGCGCGAAGCCGCGCCAGAGCTCGTCGAGTCGCTCGATCGCGGTCGTCTGCGCTGCCATGCCTGCGGACACCAGTGCCCCATCCCCGATGGCGCGATGGGCGTGTGCAAGGTGCGGTTCAACAGTGGCGGCCGGCTGATGGTGCCGTGGGGCTATGTCGGCGGCGTGCAGTGCGACCCGGTCGAGAAGAAGCCCTTCTTTCACGCCTACCCGGGCGCGCTCGCGTACAGCTTCGGTATGCTCGGCTGCGATCTCCACTGTGCGTATTGTCAGAACTGGGTGACGTCGCAGGCACTGCGCGATCCGGAGGCGATCTCGCCACCGCGTGATGCCAGCCCGGCGGCGCTCGTCGCCGATGCCAAACGGCAGGGCGCGAAGCTCCTCGTCTCCACTTACAACGAGCCGCTGATCACTGCTGAGTGGGCGATGGAGATCTTTCATGAGGCCCGCCGGGCCGGGCTCGTGACCGGATTCGTCTCCAATGGCAACGGCACGCCACGCGTGCTCGAGTACATCCGCCCGCACATCGATCTCTACAAGGTCGATCTCAAGAGTTTCGACGACAAGCACTATCGCGAACTCGGTGGACGGCTCGCGCCTATCCTCGACACGATCCAATGGCTGCACGATGCGGGCGTATGGGTCGAGATCGTGACGTTGCTCGTGCCTGGATTCAATGACAGCGAGGAGGAGCTGCGAGGTCTGACCGCGTTTCTCGCTGGCGTCTCGCCCGACATTCCGTGGCACGTGACGGCGTTCCATCAGGACTACAAGATGACCGACGCGTCGAATACGACGGCCGCGATGCTGCTCCGCGCCGCGCGTATCGGTCACGATGCGGGTCTCCGTTACGTCTATGCCGGCAACCTCCCTGGGCGCGTCGGCGACCACGAACACACCAACTGCCACACATGCGGTACGCGGTTGATCTCCCGCTATGGCTACCTGATTCAGGAGTACGCCGTGACGGCCGACGGCGCCTGCCCGACCTGCCACACGTCGATTCCCGGCCGCTGGAGCGCCGCGTTCGAAGGTCAGCGAACTGCACATCCTTTCCTGCCCCACGACCGCACGAGGCTCTCCATCATCTAGGAGGGCTGAGCAATAATGATCGAAGTGCTCAAGGACAGTCTCGACCGCCCCCTCCGCAACCTGCGCATCTCGGTGACCGATCGCTGCAACCTGCGCTGCAGTTATTGCATGCCCGAGCCGGACTACGTGTGGCTGCCCAGGGAAGACATCCTGCACTTCGAAGAGATCGAGACGCTGGTGGACGTCTTCACCAGCCTGGGAGTGGACAAGGTGCGACTCACCGGCGGTGAGCCACTACTCCGTCGCAACCTGCCCGACCTGATTCATCGTCTTGCGGCTCGCACGGCGATTCGCGATCTCGCCATGACCACCAATGGCGTGCTGCTGGCAGCCAATGCGCAAGCCGTTCGCGATGCGGGACTCCATCGTCTGACCGTAAGCCTCGACACGCTCAAGCCACAGCGCTTTCGTGATCTCACGCGATACGACGAACTCGATCGCGTCCTCGAGGGCATTGATACGGCGGCGCCGCTCTTCCCAGGCTTCAAAATCGACACCGTCGTCATTCGCGGGGTCAACGACGATGAGTTGATCGATCTGCTGGAGTTCGGGCGACGCTACCGCGCCGAAGTTCGCTTCATCGAATACATGGACGTGGGCGGGGCGACACACTGGTCGATGTCGCGTGTACTGCCGCGGCGGGAGATGCTGACACGGCTGGAGGAACACTACGGACCGATCGCGCCGGTGGTCGAACAGTCCTCTGCGCCGGCCGATCGCTATCGCCTGTCCGACGGCTCGACGTTCGGCATCATCTCGTCAACCACAGAACCGTTCTGTGATTCCTGCGATCGCAGCCGTCTCACGGCAGACGGCCTCTGGTATCTGTGTCTCTATGCGTCGCACGGCACTGACCTGCGCCGCCCGCTCCGCTCAGGAGCATCGGCCGACCAGCTCGCGCAATTGATTCGCGCGACGTGGGAGGTCCGCAGCGATCGTGGCGCTGAAGAACGGCTCGCATCACGCGATCGGCTGCCGCTGATCCCGGTCGATCGCCTCAAACGCGATCCGCATCTGGAGATGCACACCCGCGGGGGTTAGCTGTAATTCACAATGCAAGATGCAAGATGCAAGATGCAAAAGAGCTTCGAGCTCATTTGCATTTTGACTTTTTCATTTTGCATTTTGCATTGCGCCGATCAGGAGCAGTGCTCCTCGAACGCGGCGGTGAGCATCGCCGCGATTGCGTAGGCGTCACGCATTTCGATCTGACGCCGCTCCAGCATGTAAACGAGCTTGCCGTCGCGCAGGATTCCCACCGATGGCGACGAGGGCGGATACGGCGCAAACGCCTCACGCGCGCGCGCGGTCGCCTCGAGGTCGGCACCGGCGAACACGGTGCCGACGAAATCGGGCCGTTTGTCGTGCTGCAAGGCCATCGCAATGCCCGGCCGCGCCTTCCCCGCCGCGCATCCGCACACAGAATTGACCACGATCATCACCGTCCCCTGCTCGCGCAGGGCGGCATCCACATCATCGGAGGTGCGCAGCTCGCGCGCACCGACATTCGTCAACTCGGCCCGCATCGGGGCAATGAACGGTTCGGGATAGGGCATGTGAAGATTGTATTACGACGATTGATTCTTCACGGCATCGAGGCTGACGACTGGCGCATCGCCAATCACCGTGGCCGTGTGGCGCACACCGCGAGGTACGGCGATCCAGTCGCCGGGGCCGAGCACCACACGCGCGCCCGAGACGACCAATTCGAATTGACCTGCGAGAACGGCGTCGATCTTGTCCACGCCGTGGGTGTGTTCGGAGAAGTGCGTGCCCGGCGAGTACACGTATCGGCTGACGGAATAGCCCTGCGCCTCGAGCTTGCGGCGTAAGGCTCGCTCAGAGAGCTCGCCGTCGCTGGCAGGATCCCAGTGATGAACTAGGTCCCCCAAATCTCTTGCAACCTCGCATCGCGTCCGCAGCTCCATCGATAGAAGCGATACTGGGCGGGATGCTTGATGTAGTAGTCCTGATGTGACTCGTCAGCGGGAAAGAAAATGCGCGCGTTGGAAATCGGCACGACGATCGGATCGGTGAAGCGGGCCGCGACGCGTTTCTTCGACGCCTCTGCGACCGCGCGCTGCGACTCGGAGTGCACGAAGATCTCAGGACGATATTGCTGCCCGACGTCGCAGAACTGCCGGTGCGAGACGAACGGATCGACGTGATGCCAGAAGTAATCCAGTACCTGCTCGTAGGACACGACCGTTGGGTCGAAGGCGACCTCGATCGCTTCGGCGTGGCCGGTCGATCCGCGGGCGACCTGCTCGTAGCTCGGATTTGATACGCGCCCGCCCGTATAACCGGACGTCGTGAACTTCACGCCCGCCAACTTGTCGAAGTCGGATTCCGCGCTCCAGAAGCAGCCCATCGCGAACGTGGCTTTCTCCCATCCGGGCTGCATGGTCGGCAACTGCGCTGCTTCGGCCGTCGGGCCGATGCCGATGAAGCCGCCGCGCAGCCAGACGTAGATCACGGCCAGACCGATCGACAGCATCAGAATCGAGCGTTGTGTAGTCACAGCTTGGCCTCGAAGGTAAGCGCGACGCCGTTGATGCAGTATCGCAGCCCAGTCGGCTGCGGTCCATCCTCAAACACGTGACCCAGATGTCCCCCACACTCCGCGCAGTGCACGGCGGTCCGGACCATCAGCCAGCTTCGGTCGATGCTCGTGCCTACCGCGTGCTCGAGAGGTTGCCAGAAACTGGGCCAGCCGGTTCCGCTCTCAAATTTTGTATTGGACGCGAACAGCTCGTGCGCGCACCCCGCGCACTTAAAGATGCCGGCTCGGTGCTCCTGATTCAAGGGACTTGTGAACGGCCGCTCGGTGGCCTGCCGGCGCAGCACTCGGAATTGCGCGGCGGACAATGTCCGGCGCCATTCTTCCTCGCTGTGCATGATCGGAAATGTTCCGCTGATCGCCGCCGACGGTTGGGTGAGCCACCCGATGACGGGGACTAACCCTGCGGCGCTGGCCAGGACGACGAGGAATTGCCGCCTGTTACCCACGCCTTATCGTAACGCCGGACCGTTGATGCGCAACCACTGCCGCGACTCCCGGTAATCAGGGCATGCCGCGGCGACCAGCTTCCAATAGGCTGGCGAATGATCGAGGCGTTTCAGGTGCATCAACTCGTGAATCAGCACGTAATCGCGCACCGCCGGCGGCATCAGGACGAGTCGCCAATTGAGCGAAATGTTGCCGTCACGGCCACACGATCCCCAGCGCGTGCGCTGATTGCGGATGCTGACCCCCGTCACGGTCAGCCCGTGCTCAGCGGCAATCTCCATCAACCGCAGTGGCAACTCCGCCCGCGCCCGCTTACGCAGCGCCGCTCGCTCGTCGGGCCCGAAGGCCGAGGGCGTCAGTCGCGCGCGCTGCCGCGCTACCCAATCAGTGTGACGCTGCACGAAGGCATCGGCCTCGCGCTTTGATCCACCGCGCGGAATGGTGACGCGCACGCGGCCGTCGTGCTCAACGCGGAGCAAATACCTCCGCGCGCGGCGATGACGGACAAAGTAGATGGAGCTGTTCCCTGCTGGTGCGAGGGGACTATCGCTGGTCGGTGTGATCGGGCTTACGCGTGTTGGTGCAATTGTTCTGACGCGTGTCGGTGCAAGGGGCTCCTCGCGTGTCGGTGCGAAAGGTCTGACGCTTGTCGGTGCAAGCGGACTGTCGTCTGTCGGTGCAAAGGTGCTAGCGCGTGTCGGTGCGAGGGCACGGTCGCTTGTCGGTGCGGCGCGCGAATCGTCAACAAACGGCAAGCCGAGCTGCACGAGAGACAGGATAACCGATCGCCGATCATTCTATTGTGCGCGCAACGCTGTCAGCGGGCTCACCGCGCTCGCGCGACGTGCTGGCAGCCAGACCGCGATCAGCGAGACGATCGTCAGCACGAGCGGCATCACGATGAACACCGCCGGATCGCGTGCCTGCACCTGGTAGAGCACGCTCGTCAACCAACGGGTCAAGCCCCACGCTGCAGCAAGACCGACGACGACGCCGACGATCGCCAGGCGCATGCCCTGCACGACCACCATGCGCCGCACTTGTTCGGCTTCGGCTCCGAGCGCGATGCGAATCCCGATCTCCTGCGTACGCTGTGCGACCGAGTACGCCATCAAGCCGTAGATGCCAATCGCTGCCAACAGCAACGCCGACGCACCAAACACGCTCATCAGCAGCACATTGAACCGCTGCTGCGAGATCGAGCGCGCGACGATCTCCTCCATCGAGCGGATGTTCGATACCGGCAAGCCGGTCACCTGCCGGAGCTGTTCCTGAACGGCCGTGCTCACCGAGTACGGTTCGCCCTGCGTGCGCACGACCCACGCGACCGGCGTAATCCGCAGGTTCAATGCGTTGAGCGCATCTGGCACCTGCGCGTTGGGCACGTACATGTGCGGGCCGGGTTCGTTGTTCAGGCCGCCGTCACGAACGTCCCTGGCTACCCCGACAATCTGGCGCTCGCGCTCCTGATTCAGTTCCTTCATCACCCCGGCACCGATCATCAAGCGCTCACCGATGGGATCTTTGTCCTTGAAGTACTGCTTCGCGAACGCCTCGTTGATGATCACGGCACCGGGCGCGAGCGCATCGTCGCGCTCNTTGAACGCGCGGCCTCGCGTGATCGCGATCTTGAACACATCGAAATAGCCNGGNGAGACGGTGAGCCACGANCCCCCGCCGTGGAACGGCCCTTTCTCGAGCGGACGACCGATGATCCGAAACGGCAGCCCGTAGCCACCTTCGAGCGGCACACAACAGGTCGCCGCCGCTGCCTGTACGCCTGGCAGTCCCCTGAGACGCTCGAGTCCCGTGCGCAGCAGCTGCTCCATGCTGGCCGTTTGCGCGTACTTCTCGCCGGTCAGCGCCATTCGCATGGTCAGCACGTGTGTGGCGTCATAACCCGGTTGGACGTTACGGAGATTCACCAGCGTACGAATCAGCAGCGCCGATCCGACGAGCAGCAGAAGCGCCAGCGCCACTTCGACGACGACCAATATGGAGCGGGCCTTGTTGTGGCGAAGCGTTGCGCCCGAACGGCCGGTGCTGTCTTTCAACGCCGTCGTGAGATCGGTCCGCGAGCTCTGGAGCGCGGGAAACATTCCGAACAGGATTCCCGTGCCCACACTGATCGCGATGGTGAACGCGAGCACACGCCAGTCGAGCCCGACAAGCACGCCGTCCGTACCAATGCGCGGCAGACCAGCGGTGTTGATCGACAGAAGCGCACGAATGCCGAGCACGCCCACACCGAGGCCAATCGCTCCGCCCATCAGTGACAGCAGCACGCTCTCGGTCAGCAGCTGCCGGACGATGCGGCCGCGACCGGCGCCGATCGCGGCGCGCAGTGCCACCTCACGTTTGCGGGCGGTGGCGCGAACGAGCAGCAAGTTGGCGACGTTGGCGCACGCGATCAGCAACACGAAGGCGACGGCCGCGCTCAGGATCAGCAGCGTGGGCCGAGCCTGCCGCACGAACACCTGCTGCATCCGCTGCACCGTGAAGCTTCCACCATCGCCGAGGGCGCCGGGAAATTTCGCGACGTAATCCTTCGCCGACAGCTTGAACTTCTCCTGCGCCTGTTCGAGCGAGACGCCGGGTTTCAACCGTCCGGCCGACTGGAAGAAATGCCCCTGGTCGACGGTGTTGGGATCGAGCTGAAACGGGACCCACAGTTCCGGCGGCTCACCGAGCTCGGCCAGATCGAACTGCGGTCCGATGATGCCGATCACGTCGTGGGGGTCGCCGCTGATTTGAATGGTCTTCCCAATGACATTGGGGTCGCCGCCAAAACGGCGCTGCCACAACCCGTAACTGAGAACCGCGACACGTGGTCCCCCCGGCCGATCCTCATCGGGCGAGAACGTCCGGCCGCGCAGCACAGGAGCCCCAAAGAGCTTGAAGTAGCTCGCACTCACCTGTCCCGCCTGCAGCTGCTCGGGCGACGCGCCTCCCGTGTAGTTCACTGTGAAGGTGCGAAAGGCCGTCGCATCCTGCGTGACGCTCGTCTGCTGAGCGAAATGCGCAAATTTCGCTGGTGACGCACCCGGGTTTCCGAAGCCGCCCTGACGAGCGACGCTCATGAAGAACACGACATCGTCCGGGTTCGGATACGGAAGCGGCTTGAGCAGAACAGCGCTGACGACCGAGAAGATCGCCGTGTTCGCGCCGATGCCGAGCGCGAGTGCCGCGACAGCCGCGGCCGTGAACACCCGGTTCTGACGAAACATCCGGAACGCGTGCTTCAGGTCCTGCAGGAACAGCTCCACGTCATCCTCCGGTCAACGGACATACCGACATACCACGGCCCGCCCACTTAGACACCGGATGCGACAAATTGGTTGGGATATTGGCTACGGCGCCGGGTTCTATTCCGCCTTCAGCGCAAGGACCGGGTCGACGCGACTCGCGCGGATCGCAGGCACACACGACGCGACCAGCACGGTGAGCGCAAGCACTCCACACGCAGCCACCATCGTCAGGGGATCCCGCGGTGCGACGCCAAAGAGAAATGCTCGCAGCG
>Ga0065712_10000494_pt1 | contig 11212 bp, 8 predicted proteins | sample MisRhiReplicate1_FD_59099 | JGI IMG/M metagenome (GOLD analysis project Ga0065712, IMG submission 59099) | Miscanthus rhizosphere microbial communities from Kellogg Biological Station, MSU, sample Rhizosphere Soil Replicate 1: eDNA_1 v3... | ecosystem: Host-associated > Plants > Roots >...
GTAATACTGCTCCTAACACCATTGCTCGTTCAAATAGGTTCATTTCGTTGTAAGATCGCTCCCTAGGCAATCCGTTCAATCATTTAATCGCCCGAAAATCGCCAACCAGCATTGAAACGTCCTCGTCAGTNGTGGACCACGAGCACATCAGACGATAAATGTTCGGCTCCACAGATTTATAAAATCGCCAGCCGCGTGCGTNTAGACCCCTCACGAGTTCATCGTCCAATTGCACGAAAACCGCATTTGATTCCACCGGGAATACGTTTTCGATCCCTGCCTGGTTTCGAAGGCGCTGCGCAAGATCGCGCGCTGCCTCGTTCGCGTGCCGCGCGTTTCGTAACCACACATCTCCGTTCAGCAATCCGAGCCACGGCGCAGCGAGAAAGCGCATTTTCGAGCCGAGATGCCCAGATTGTTTCACTCGATATTGAAAATCGCGGGAGGATTTCTTGTCGAAGAAGATAACCAACTCGCCCGCCGCCACACCATTTTTGGTCCCCCCAAAGCTGAGGATATCTACGCCCGCTTTCCAAGTGATTGTTTTCGGCGCGCAGCCAATCGATGCTACCGCATTGGCAAAGCGCGCGCCGTCCATATGAAGCAACATTTTGTGTGCTCGCGCAAAGCCGCCAATCTTTTCAACTTCGGCCGGCGAATACACGGTTCCAAGNTCCGTCGCCTCGGCGATGCTGATAGCGCGCATCATATGGCCATGCAGTTCGACCTGCTGCGCGAACACTNTTTCTGCCTCGCCAAGGTCGATCTTTCCATTACTGGTGCTCGTCAGAAACAATTTGGCTCCGCGAGTATAAAACTCCGTAGCGCCGCCTTCGTCTGTCTGGATGTGGGCGCGCTCGTGACAGATTACTCCGTGGAAGGGTTGGCAAAGCTGCGCCAGACCAAGCGCGTTCGCCCCGGTTCCAGTGAACACGAAATAAACGTCACAATCGACTTCAAAAATTTTGCGGATGCGGTTGCATACCTCTGCCGTCCATTGGTCCTCGCCGTAAGCCGCCGCATAATTGCTATTCGCTTCCTGCAAAGCCTTCCACGCCTCGGGACAAATCGCCGCAGTGTTATCACTGGCAAACTGGTGACGAACTGTGTCGTCGTGCATCGGGCCTCTATTACGCGAGTTTGGCCGACTGACAATCAGCACAAAGAGATTGCCTGACAGCGGAGCCCTGGGCCTCCGAATCTGCCAGGCAAATCCCTCTTCTATTTGCTCCTCGAATTGCGAACAGCAGTTTCATTTTCTATTTCGGAACGAGCATGCTGGGTGAGTGTATTTCCTAGTGAATTTTTGCACGTCATTATCGCTTTTCGTTCCATTTTGCCTAACCCGCGGGCGCAGACTAACCTTGGCCGATGGGATCGCTTCAGAGCGACGTCGAGCAGCGCGGCACGCGTATTTTTGAGCTGGTCGATAAACATCCGGATCGACTTTTCAGCAAGGCCGGATTTTACCAGCGCCTGATGGCGCTCTCGATGCATGACGAGCGGTTCAAGACGCAACTGTTTCGCTTTGTCGCGGTTCTGCCGTCACTGCGGCGGTCGAGCGAGATTATTCAGCATCTCGAAGAGTATTTCAGCAATAGCGACGATGATTTCTCCCCGCTCGTTGGCGTGGGAGTTCGTACGGCGCGGCTCGCTCCGTGGATAAGCGCTCCCGTCCTGCGCTGGAATGTTTCCGAAATGGCCCGCCAATTTATTGCCGGACGAAACGGGAATGACGTCATCGCGACATTGCGCAAACGACGGGCACAAAAAATCGGCTTCACCGTAGACGTTCTTGGCGAAGCTGTTGTAAGCGAAGCCGAGACGGATGAACACGCAGCGTTCTACGGCGATTTACTGGAGAAACTGGCCTGCGAAACGAGAGACTGGACGGATCCGCTCGGAAAAAATGTGGAGCTTTTTCCGGTTGTAAATCTGTCGGTCAAAATCTCTGCCCTGTATTCGCAAATCAGTCCGGCTGCTCCGGCGGATGCGATCGCCCATGTCAGTACCAAGCTTCGGCCGCTTCTTCGGCGCGCGAGAGAGCTAGGCGCATTTATCAATGTCGATATGGAGAGTTATGCGCTAAAAAATGCTACTCTCCAGCTGTTCAAAACCATTTTGAGCGAACCGGAGTTCAAAGATTGGCCGCATGCCGGGATTGTCATCCAGGCCTATTTGCGTGATTCCGAAGCCGACTTGCGGGACCTGATCGAGTGGGGCCGCGCACGCGGCACTCGCTTCGCAGTTCGACTGGTGAAAGGCGCATACTGGGATTACGAGACAACGAAATCAGGTCAGAACGGATCGAATCCTCCCGTCTTTCTTCAAAAACCCGAGAGCGACGCGAATTTTGAAAAGCTTACGCGCATGCTTTTTGAAAATGAGTCGGTCGTTACGCCCGCGTTCGGCTCGCATAACATCCGCAGTATTGCCCACGCGCAAGCGGTCGCGGATGAGCTCGGTATTGATCGCAGCCGCTTCGAATTCCAACTGCTTTACGGCATGGCCGGACCGATCAAGCGCGCGCTGGTCGAGATGGGGTATCGCGTCCGGGAATATTGTCCAGTCGGCGAGCTGCTGCCCGGCATGGCTTATCTCGTTAGGCGCCTGCTCGAGAACACGTCGAACGAAGGATTTTTGCGGGCAAAATTTGCCGAGAATGTGCCCGCGAAAGAACTGCTGCGCGATCCAAGAGAGCTGATCAAACCCGCTGTAGCCGCGATCGATGATCGGGGCGGGCTCAGTGGAACCAACCAGAAAATTGGCGCTTCACTTAATGCAACAGCTGGCCATAGTTTCCGAAACGCACCGCTTGTGAGTTTCATTTATAAAGACAACCAGGACAAAATGGAAAGCGCTTTGCGCGAAGTGCGAAAGCGCCTGGGCGAAAAATATCCGTTGTACATCGGAGGCGAAAAGATTTTTACCGACAATCTGACGCCTTCGGTTAATCCAGCTGAGCCGACGGAAATTGTCGGCTACGGAACCGAAGCCGGCATCGACGAAGCCGAGCGCGCCGTTAAAGCTGCACGAGCAGCGTTCGAGAAGTGGCGATGGACGTCGGTCGAAGAGCGGGCGCAATTACTGGAGCGCGCGGCCGAGATCCTGGAGCGCAGGCGCTACGAACTTTCGGCAGTAGAAGTTTTCGAGGTCGGCAAGTCATGGTCTGAAGCCGACGGCGATATCCGCGAAGCGATCGATTTCTGCACGTTCTACGCGCAGCAAATACGGAGACTCGGCCGCCCAAAACTCACGCAACAGGTGCCAGGGGAAGAAAGTTATCATCATTACTTGCCGCGTGGTGTCGCATTCGTGATCGCGCCGTGGAATTTTCCAATCGCGATTCTCTGCGGCATGGCGGCGGCTGGAGTTGTCACGGGAAATGCCGTGATCATGAAACCGTCCGAACAGTCGATTGTCTGCGGCGCAATGCTCATGCAGGTGTTTGAAGAAGCAGGGGTGCCGCCAGGCGTTTTGAATTTTTTGTCAGGACACGGCTCCACGATCGGAGCGCATTTGGTCGATCACAAAGATGTCGATTTGATCGCGTTCACCGGTTCGCGCGAGGTCGGACTGAAAATTTGGGAATCGGCCGGAATAACTCGCCCAGGTCAACGCGAACTGAAGCGGGTGATTTGTGAGATGGGCGGGAAAAACGCAATGATTGTTGATGCGGACGCAGATCTTGATGAGACGATCATGTATTCAATTTATTCCGCATTCGGTTTTCAGGGACAGAAGTGCTCTGCGCTCTCTCGCCTGATTCTGCTCGAGGAAAATTACGATCGCGTAATGGAACGTTTGATTCCGGCCGCAGCCAGTCTGCGGGTCGGCAATCCCGCGGAACCAGGCATTATGGTTGGCCCGGTTATCGATGAACCTGCTTACCGGCGGATTCTGGAATACATCGAGATCGGAAAAAAAGAGGCCAAGCTCGCTTATCAGGCGAAGGAAGTTCCGCCACATGGATATTTTATTCCCCCGACAATTTTCACCGACGTAAAACCGAATATGCGCATCGCGCGCGAAGAAATTTTCGGCCCGGTGCTAAGCGTTTTGAAAGTGCGGGATCTCGACGAGGGGCTCGGAGTCGCGAACGGAACCGACTACGCATTGACCGGCGGCTTTTTCTCGCGCAGTCCAGACAATATCGAGCGGGTAAAAGCCCGACTTGAAGCGGGCAACGTTTACATCAACCGGTCGTGCACGGGCGCTATCGTCGGCCGCCATCCCTTTGGCGGATTCAAAATGAGTGGTAGCGGCACCAAGGCCGGTGGCGAAGATTATCTCCTGAACTTTCTCGTGCCCCGCGTTGTGACCGAAAACACCAGCCGGCACGGCTTCGCTCCGGAACAGTCACCCGAGTATCGCGACGAATTTCTCTGGCCTAAACCGCAGCGGTAAGCGCGCGAAGAGGGACGATCAACTCAGCGGTCGGCCTTTGCTGAGCAACTTCACAACCGTCACAATCATATAAACCACCGGCCAGGCTGAGGTGAGAACAATCACGGCAAACGCCGCCATCTCCCGTGCACGTTCGCGCGCCGCTTCGATGCGGTATTGCCGTCCTAGATCAAAAAGATTCCTGAACCGCGATCTATCTTCTCCGTCGGAAGACCAGAAATGGCCGCGCCATTGACCGAAACCCGAATGAAAAAAATAGTCCGTCTGCGGAAAGCGTCCCTTACCGCCCCTGGAAGGACTCCTCGGTTTCATAGACTCTGACCGACAATTCGTTTGGAACCACCAACACAATACCACGTTCAAAAATTCAATCAGCCTGAAAAAATAACTTTCCGGTCGAGCACAAACCGCGACACACTTGAAATGCACAGATGAAAACGGCCGTATATCACGCTGGTAAGTTCCTCGTAAGGCTCGTGTTTGGCTGTGTCGCGCGCATCCACGTGATTGGCCGAGAGAATGCAAGATGCGCTGGTGGTTTTTTGCTGGCGTCAAATCACATCAGCCATTTCGATCCATTTCTCATAGGACTAAGGGTATCGCGCAAGATTGATTGGATGACCATGGCCGAATTCTTTCGACCGCCTACGGTCGGTTTTCTCCTGCGCTCAATTGACGCGTTCCCGGCAGAGCGAGACCGCGCCGATCTAAAAACAATTCGCACCGCAATCAACCGCCTAACGAGCAGACGTATCGTGGGCCTTTTTCCTGAGGGCGGCATTCGCGACGGCGCGCGTTCTTTGCTCGAAGGCGCGCCGCTCCGGCCTGGAGCAGCCGCGTTGGCGCAGATTGCCGGTGTTCCGGTCGTACCGTGCGTAATTCTCGGCACCGATCGCTTTTATTCCAAAAAACAGTGGCTGCCATTCCGGCACACGCCGGTGTGGATCGCGTTTGGAAAGCCGATTTCATGTTTTGCAAGGTTGCAAAAATCTCAGGCACGCGAACGAATCGAATCCGAACTGGCTGCCGCTTTCAAAAATCTTTACACTGAATTGCGCGAAAAATTTTGCCTCACTGCGGATGATCTGCCGAAATCGCCGCAGGAACGGAAGGTTAGGGTCGGACCGCCGCGCCGACTCCCGAAAGCTTTCGGGACAGCGCCGCGTCCGTACCATCGCTTTGCTGCCAAGGGAGTCGATTCGCTTCTCTGCGCATCGATCAATTGGCTTCATAGACGCCATCCGCTGAATGGCCACAGTCGACCAGAGATGGAGCGTTACCTAACCGCGTGCGAGCGGCTCTCGCCGCAGGAATATTATGTCCCTCCACAAGCGAACGGAAGCAACGGTGCCTCCGATTCGGAGCCGACAGTGAACGGCATACTAGATTCACGTATGACAACAGTGTCATGGCGCAGCCCGATCAAAACAGAGTTTCCAGCCAATAATACTGCGCGCGCGGATTTCTTCCCAACCAATGCACAGACTTGGACTGGAGCGCCCACGGTCTTTCTGCTGCACGCGCTGATGTCATCCAGTCCGACGGGTTATTACCGCTGGGCAGAGAGGTTCAATCAACTCGGCTGGAACGCCTGTTTCGTTCATTTGCCATACCACTTTTCACGTGTCCCCAAGGGTTACTGGAATGGCGAACTGGCAATTACGCCGGATCTGATTCGGAACGCGGAAGGACTACGCCAGAGCGTAATCGAACTGCGGCAAATAATGGAATCATTGCGGGGACACGGCTGCCGTGACTTTGGGGTTCTGGCCACCAGTTACGGCGGATGGATCGGCGCGCTGCTGACGCTCGTGGAAACCGATTTCCGATTTGTGGCGTTAATGTCGCCGATTGTGAACATCGAGCACGCCATCTGGCGCAGTCCGGCAGCACGTCGCATCAGGCGCGAACTGGTCCAAGCTAATGTTGAGCGCGCTCTGGTTGCGCGGCATTTTCATCTGAGCTCACCGTTGCACGGCCGTCCGGTGTGCGATCCCACACGGATTCTATTCGTTACCGGAGAGTTCGATTTGATTGCTCCACCTGCGGAAATCGAAGCGATCCACGAAAGATGGCGCGGCTCGGATCTGTTACGCGTGCGACAAGGACATTTCGGTCATCGCATGATGCCGGAAACAATCGCACACCTGAAACAACGCGGCGATCTGTAAAGCGCAGCAGCTTACAGGTTGCTTTGGGCTCATTGACACCTGGCTTCAGCCAGGTGGTGCCGCAAGCCGAAGTTGCAGTAAGCCGTTTAAACGGCTTTTAGCAGTTAGACGGACGGCAGCGCCGCGCTGAAGCGCGGTGTTAATGAGAGTCAACGGATTTCCAGGAAGTCCAAGCTTGGTTGAAGATCGTTGAATGCCGCTTCGCCGAGGACGCTGTGTCCTTCCCCAGACGCGTGCCAGCCATCGATGGGATGCAATAGTTCTGCGCGACTGAGATCTGCCGTCGCTAATGCGTCGGAATATCGCAGCTGAATGCGGTCACGCTGGACGCATTCGCGATTCAATGCTTCCACCATCGCGCTCAGCTCTTCGTTCGCCATCGTCGCAAGCCGAACCAAATTGCGCCGGTAAGCGGGATGGAACGAGATGAAATACCTGTAAGTCGTTTCCAAATGCGGAAAGAGGGTTCGGTCTGATTCTCGAAGACGCTCGGCTGCCTCGCGGCCTTTGAAGTACGATTCGAAATTAATCAGTCCGTAAACGACAATCGCCACACGATGTCGCTGGATGCGTGCGCCCTCGAGCAGGCGTCCCAACTCGCGCAGGTAATTCTGCCGAAATTCTTTGCTCAGACGTTTTAGCCGCTCATCCAGTTCCTGAAGTTCATTTGGTGGACAACGCCATTTCCAATCGACGTTGTTGTGCCCGATCGAAATCAGAATCAGATCGGGAAACCGGTGCGCTCGCAGCAACTCCCCGACTTGGCCTGAGAAATTGCGTGTCCCTAGGATGCGGCGAAGAAGATTTTGACGGCAATGTTCATCATCCACGAGCGCACCAACCCCCGAGCATTCGATCGCGACAAAAGGCGTGATTGCCTCCAGTCCTTTCGAAACACTGCAAATGCTTGGAGCAGTGTCGAGATGAAGAAACCAATTCTTCCCGCGGGACGTGCGCGCGCGCCACAACGTGCTCCACGGCGACGAGATGTAAATGCCCACGCAGGCGCTGTCGCCGAGCATGGCAACGTGCGGCAACCGGTCGATCAACTCGGCCCGCGTGATCTCGCGCCTTCGATAGGCCAAATAATCAGGACGAAATCGTGACTCAGGTTCAGCAATTCGCTCCAAGAAATTCGGGCTGACAAACGGAGTCGATTTCATTACGTCGCGATTCTGTAACTCAGGCATCTTGCCTGACTGCGTCAAACAGGCTTCCAGCCTGCGGGATTTGTGCAGGCAAGATGGCCACACCACACACAGCCAGGATGGCTGTGTTACTCATCAAGCCAGTCCATCGACTCAAGCAATCTACGAAATTGCGGATTGTCAGCGGAGAGAACAGGCAGCCATTCTCCAACCGGTTCGCGTTTCCACCACGCTTTGTCGCCGATCGGCGCGAACTGGTACCGATAAAGTCGAGCTCGAATGTAACGAGGCGGCGCGTCAGGAAAGGGATTGTTCGCGATTAGCGAGAGCGTGCCGCGATCGTTGTGGAGAAGTTTCCAGACAAAATGCAGCGTCCACGGGTACTCGGAAGGCGAGGACATCGCGGCAAACCAGATTTGCCAATCAATCCGCGGCTGATATGGCGCGATGAATGGCGGCCGGCGATTCGGATCACCGGGTTTGGCCTTGAACTCGTACTCTTTCCATTTCGTGTCGCCAGTAATCAGTTCGTCATCTGTTCCCTCAAAGATAATTTCGTCGCGCTCGCGCCCTACCGTGCCGAATGCGCCGTAAGTGTTCACGAGATCAAGCGGATCAAACGAGTAATTCATCAACTGCCGGCCGGAGGCGAGATTGAACACCGTTGGAATGCTGAGCCAGATCACCATTATCGTTAACGCAACAGCAATACCGCTGCTAACGCGGGACGGTTGCGAATTCTGAGCCGCGCGTTGTGCGCGCCTTACGATGGATCGCGGCAGAAAACGCCCAACAAAACTGTCATCAAAGCACGCCAGAAACGGAATGATCGTGAGATAATTGAGAAATGAAAGGTTGCCGCTGATGATGAGGGAAATCTGAAACGTAACCAGCAACACGCCGGCAATGTGACGCGCCGTTCGCGGGCCGAAAGAAAACCAGGGTACGATTAGCTCGACGAAGTGATTCCAAAGCACTTCAAATTTGTGGAACCAAAGCGGGGCAAAATGCAGAAATCGGCTGATGGGATTTGGGATGGGCTGCGTTTCGTAATGGTAGTAGAGGCACGTGAGATCGCGCCAGCAGATGTCGCCTCGCAATTTGATCAGGCCGGCACCAAACATGATGCGAAAACCGAGCCATCGGAAAAGCCAGATTACCAGGATCGGCGGCCTGGATTTGGGGAACGGTCGGCCATCGAACAGTGGACAAAGAAAGATCGATAAGAATCCCGTCTCGAGCAGCTGGATCTCCCAGCCGTAGCCGTACCAAACCTGGCCGACGTGGACGATCGACATGTACATCGCCCAAAGCACCGCCAGCAGGATTGCGTTTGCGTATCCGCCGAGAACCACGAGCGACAGCGCAAACCCAACCCAGGAGAAAATCGTCAATGCATTGTCTGAAATCCCGAACCAAAACAAAGTGGGAACCCGAAACATACCCTCGCCTCGCGAGCCGAGTTGACTCTGAACCTCGTTTAAAAAATGCGTGGCCGGCATTAAGCCATGCTCGCCAATAAGCGGGACTAGTTGATTTGCCGCGACCAAAAATGCGATCGCATACACAAACCCAAGCAGTCGCAGGATCACGAATCGCGTCAGCCAATACGAATTTCCAAGCGCGAAAAATTTTCCGATAAGATTTCGCAGTTGATGCGGGCTCACGGGAAAAACGTCGAACGCCGAACACCCAACGTCCAACGCCGAATAAATTGAAGAATTGCCAAGGGGGAGATTCGAACTCCCGACCAACCCCGAAAGCTTTCGGGGCTGCTCTATTGTTGCAAATGATAGATCGCGACCGTCGGATTTTTCTTTGCCTTTAGTGAGCGCTCAAGTCTCCGTGCTTCCTTCAGAGATGCGACCTTTTTGCTTGCGATGATCTCGATTCTGTCGCCAAGCCGTTTGGTTGTGTGCGTGTGACCTCGCAGATGTTGCGCGATGCGGGCTTCAAGATCAATGGCTGAGCCAATGTAATGACGACCTGAAGATCCTCGAAGTATGTACACCCACGCCATAGAGAATTTTGCCAGGGGGGAGATTCGAACTCCCGACCAAGGGCTTATGAGTCCCCTGCTCTACCACTGAGCTACCCTGGCGTTCAGTAGGTGCGCAACCTAGCGAATTTTGCCGAACGACCAACCCCGAATGCTTCCGGGGGCTCTCTATCACTGAGCTACTTTGGCGTTTCGTTCGCGGGTTGCGAAACGTATGGCGCTAAATCCTTGTCGCTGCCGCGGACGGCGGCCATGAAGCAAACGCCGCTGTGTTCCGTCACCGCACCTGTCCAGCCTTCCTGGTGCACATAACGCCAGCCCGGAAACTGCAGCACTGCTCCGGTTTTGCTGTCTCTCTCCGCCGGAAAGAGGAATAACTGCATCCGTTTCTCTGCGAGCCAAATTTGAGCGATACGCCGTGATTCGTCGTCTTCAAAAACGCGGCAACCGATGGTGCCAAAATCGGCGAACTCTTCCGGAACATCGTAATGCTCCAAACCGTGTTTCATAAAAAACAGGTCGCTCAATGTGCCTGCTTCAGCGTTTACCGGATCGAGCATAACCGGTCGCGTCGAAGCAGCTACCCCCAGCAATTTGCGAGCTGTCGCCGAGCCCGGGAAATCGTGTAAGTGGCTAACGAAATTGAACACGAACACTCCGGCAATTACTACAACTGCAATGCTGATCGCCAGCACGGCCGGGTTGCGCACCGTGTTTTTCCAAGTCCGCTTCGAAACCGGGACCAGGTCTTTTTCCGAAAACCACTCGGCGGACTCCGCCGGAATGGAAATAAGACGAACCAGCTGCGCGACGGCGCGATCGAAATTTTGTTGATCGACGAATTCGGCGGAGTTGCTTGCACGAGATACTGCCGCGCGCATGGGACGGTCGGCCAACTGATGCGCAGTGATCGGAGCGCAATTCAAAAGAGAGCGCTGCCGGCGCATTGACGACAGTAGCTTCATACCTTGTTCGGTTGAGAAAATTTCGAATCGAGCCATGCCTGCAATTGCCGGCGCCCTTTAGCGAGAAAACGCGAAAGCTCGCTTAGCTTCAGTTCAGCGATATCGAGGATTTCCCGGTAATCGAATTCATCCAGGTAAAAAAGTGCCAGTGCGGTGCGCTGCGGGTCTGGAGCAGCGGAAATCCAAATCGCCAGCTGCATGGGATCCAGGCGCTGAATTTGTGATTCAACCGCCGGCGCGACATCGCGCTCATCCATTTCAACCGACTCCGGTTGCAAGTCACTCTTCGTCGCGTCCAAGCAGCGCCACCGCGCGTCGCGGAACAGCCAGAACGGTTCGTTTGGCAGTTCCCCGCGGGCAGCGCGCACCGCAGCCTCACGCAACGTCGCGTGAAAAACTTCCTGCGCCTTCCGCGAGTCGCCGAGCATCAGGAAACAAAAGCGATAAAGCTGTGGCAGATTTTGTTTTCGTTCCGGCACGCCAGATGGTCCCCGAAAAACTTCGCGCACTCTACGTGCCTCC
>Ga0065712_10068372_pt1 | contig 11177 bp, 10 predicted proteins | sample MisRhiReplicate1_FD_59099 | JGI IMG/M metagenome (GOLD analysis project Ga0065712, IMG submission 59099) | Miscanthus rhizosphere microbial communities from Kellogg Biological Station, MSU, sample Rhizosphere Soil Replicate 1: eDNA_1 v3... | ecosystem: Host-associated > Plants > Roots >...
CGCCCAGCGAAACAATACCCACCAGGCGTTTACCCTTATCCAACACGAGCATTCGTCGAACATCTTTATCTTTCATGTGCTCGGCACACTTTTCGATATCGTCGGTTTCGAAACAAAAGTAGACGTCGCTGGTCATGACTGTTCGAGCTGTAGTTTTGTTGTCGTGATTGTCAGCGATGCCGCGGATGACGATGTCGCGGTCGGTCAACGTTCCAATCAGTCGATCCTTTTCACAGATAGGTAAGAATCCAACGTCCAGCGACTTCATGCGCTCGGCCGCGTCCTGGATTGTTGTCTCCGGAGCAATGCACTCAACGTTGGTCGTCATGATCTCTCGAACCTTCATACTTCACCCCCAAGTTTTTTGAAATGACCTGGAGGACTCAGCCTAGGCAGCCTCGTCCTTCGCAGGCTTTTGCGTTTTCTTCTGCCCGATCCGCAGAACACCGAGAAGTTCTCCGTCGGATGTGGTGACGATTGCGTTTTCAAGATCGTCCTTCCGGAGTTCCTTGGTGATTTCCTTCGGATCGGCGTCCGGCCGAAACGTCCGGGGGCCAGGCTTCATTGCTTCAGCTGCTCGGGACAAGGGGTTGGCGTTCCAGGCATCGCCTTCAATTACCCCCATGACGATGTTTCGATCGTTGAGCACGACGCAAATGTCGTTGGTTCCCCGGCGATTCTGAACGTCCTGCATACGATCTCGCAGCAGGCAGGTTTGCACGTTCGTCTTCAGGTGTTGTTTCAGCCTCTGCTTACTGGCATTGGTCCCCTCGGTCTCGTAACCAGCGGCGATCCAATCTTCCTTGCCTGGCGTATATCTATAGACTTCCTGAAAGCCCATGCTCTCCAGCCTCCAAGCAGCACGGGCGCTAAGATCGCACAGGTAATTTGCACCGTAGACGATTACCGCCTGGTCCTTGCGAATGGGCTTAGTAGTCTCCGCTGTCAGTTTGTCCAGAGGTAGGCTGATCGCCTTAGGCAAATGTTCTTTCTTGTATTCCGCGGACGGTAACACTTCCACGAGTTGGGCACGGCCCTGCGCGACCAGTGTTTTCACGTCCTTGCGGCGAATCTCTATAGGCATACACGATTCTCCTAAAACCTTTAGACGACGGAAATTGGGGTCAGACGTATCTGGCACCTATTTTCATAAACTCGAGCAATTCGAAAATAGGTGCCAGATACGTCTGACCCCAATTTCCATCGTCAGGTGGACCTATTACGGGCATTGAGTTGACGCTTCAAACCTCATAACATTGGCGATGCAAGTGCTTGGTAAGCGAGAACGTGTCTTAGGCGTGTTAGGTTAAGCTCATTCAAAAAAAGGAGAACTGAATGGCCTTCCGTTTATCTGGTTTTGCTCGTGCACTAGTGGTTTGTAGCCTTGTTTTTGTGTTGGTTAGCCAGCAAGGCTTAATCGCACAAAGTCAGGTTGTCCGGCCTTCCGAATTGAAGGATGCGATCGCAAAGGCGACGGTGGCCCGGCAAAAAAACCTCGATCAAGTCCGGTCGTTTTTCTCAAGCAAACCGGTGAAATCCGTCCTGTCTAAAGCCTCGATTAGCTCTGACCGCATTGATCGGGCCGTGTCCTCGATGAGTGCAGATGAACTGGCAAAACTGGCACAGCGAACGCAGAAAATACAAAGCGACTTCGCAGCCGGCTCGCTAAGCAATCAGGAACTGACCTACGTCGTTATCGCGCTGGCCGCAGCAGTACTTGTTCTTATCGTCGTTGCGGCGGACTAAATGTGGGCCGCTCTGATTCTGTTGCTGTCGTTTAGCAACGGAATCTGGGTCGATGTGCCTTATGTTCGACAACCCAAGGATGGATGCGGTTCCGCATCCATTTGGATGGTCATCGAGTATTGGCGGCCTCGTACCGCAGCTTCCATCGCTCAAATCCACCGAACGGTTTATACCGCCAGTGCCGGTGGTGTGTTCGCCAGCGACATGGAGCGGTACTTTGCGGCGCACGGTTTCACGACGCAGGCATTTGCCGGCGAATGGCAGGACTTCGAGAAACATCTCGGCGGCGGCCGGCCGCTGATCGTCAGCCTCGAGAGCGACGCGCGAGGACGATTTCTCCACTACGTTGTGGTGGCCGGATTGGACCGGGAACGAAATCTGATTTTCGTCAATGATCCTGCGGATCGTAAGCTCCGAGCCTTCCATCGCGCCGACTTCGAATCTTTGTGGAGTGCCAGCGGGAACTGGACACTCCTCGCCATTCCCGACAAGTCGCTAGCTGACGCCACGTCTTCAGTTGCGGAACCGAAATCTGAGGTCCGTGAAACGCCGGAGCTGATACGCGCGAGCGAAGCATTTCGCCGTGAGGACTATTCGGAGGCGCGACGCTACGCCAAACGTGCCCTTCGCGCCAATCCAGAGAACGCAACCGCCTCCGAATTGCTCGCCACGGTGTACTTTCTGTCGGACAACACAGAGGCCGCACTCGCATATTGGAATCGAGTGGAAAAACCCTTGATACGTGATGTTGCCGTGGACCCTCCGGTTCGCATGGATCCCGTCCGGCTCGATCGAGCGTTCGCCTTTGCACGAGGAAGCGTGCTGACGCTGAACGAGTATCGGCGCACAGCCCGGCAGCTTGATGCCACGGGAACGTTCGCCAATTACAAATTCGAACTGCGTCCGGCCCAAGGCGATGACTTCGACTTAACTTTTCGATCGAATGACCGGAGCGGCGCTCATTACCTGTCCTGGCTGAGCGGTGTTCCATTTCAAACCATTCGACCTGCATTCATAGACATCGGAGGCCGTTCACTCAATATCGATTCCGAGCTGCGATGGGACACGCAAAAACGAAAAGCTCTTGTTTCGTTTTCGGGACCTCTAGGACAACGCGGATCGCAACGGTTCAACGCATTCGTTGGAGCCCGAAACGAGCACTGGACTGTTGCCGGCAGCACTCCATCGCTGAAGCGTGTTGAGGCCGGCGTGGGTTTCCAGTTTCTGCTTGGCTCTCGCGGGGCATGGAAAAGCGAGATCGAAGGAGTTCATTCGAAGTGGTCGTCGCTTGAATCCCGTTCGTCTATTCGTTATCGAGCGACGGCAGACTACGATCTGGTGCGAATTCCCGAGCGACGGTTGACGGTCAACACGGAAATCCGCAGCGAAGTTGGGCGATGGTTTTCCGGTGGGCGTTTTGGAAAGTTGCAGCCGTCTGTGAAATTAGGATGGTTCCCAAAACAGAGCGGTCCCGAATACTACACATCATTGCGTCTATCCGGAGGCATTGCCCCTTCGACGCCATATCTAGATGAAATGTTCGGTCTTGGGTTGGACCGCGACGGCGACCTGTTGCTCAGGGCACACCCCGCGACCGTTGATGGACGTAAAGGTGCGGGTGTGATCGTCAATCGATATGCGTTGCTGAACGCGGAGTCTGAGCGAACCTTTTTCCGATGGACGCTCATGCGTTTCTCTGTAGCGCCGTTTCTTGACGTTGCCCGTGCGGGAGAGTGGTATCAGGACGCTGGTGCGGAGTTACGCGTTTCCGTAGCCTCTGCGATGCGGTTTGCTTTTTCCTTTGGTAAAGACATGCAAACAGGAAAGACAGCGGTTTTTGCGAGAAATCTCCGCTAGTGGTGATGCCTTGCCGGAGCGACTGCGGCAACGGTCCCGAAGACCTCACGAACCTTTTGCAGCAGTTCGCTAAGCCGGAACGGTTTTGCGAGAAACTCGGAATTAGGTTCTAACTCTCCCTTATCCAGAATCGCTCCCTTTGCGTAACCCGACACATACAGAACTTTCGTGGTCGGCCTGGCTTTCGTTACATAGGACGCAAGTTCTCGGCCATCCATCTGGGGCATGACTACATCCGTGATCAAGAGATGGAGCTCACCTTCGAGTTCGTCGCAGACGCGAACGGCGTCGATTCCGTTTCCGACATCATGAACCTTGTAGCCTTGTTCTCGAAGCGCGTGGACCGCGGCCTGACGCAAACTTTCCTCATCTTCGACCAAAAGAATCGTTTCGCGGTTGGAGGCTGGAAGAGTGGACAAGCTGGGGATTACTGCTTCAATTTCGTTGATCGTTTCGCTGACAGTGGGGAAGTAGATTTTGAACGTCGTGCCATCGCCCGGGTGACTCACCACTTCGATTTGACCGCCGCTTTGTTCGACGATTCCGTAAACCGTAGACAGGCCGAGGCCGGAACCTTTGCCGTCCAACTTGGTCGTAAAGAATGGCTCAAAGATTCGCGAAAGCGTTTCTTCATCCATTCCGATGCCGGTATCTGAAACGGTCAGCAGTACGAAGTGCGCTTCGGCAGCTTCGTTGCGATAAGCGTTCGGGCGTTCAGGTCCGACGTTGGCCGTACTGACGCGCAACCTTCCGCCGCTGGGCATCGCGTCGCGCGCATTCACGACAAGGTTCATGAGCACCTGTTCGATTTGTCCACGATCGGCTTTGATACAGGAGAGAGCCGGCGCCAGATTCGTCGCCAATTGAATGTCTTCGCCGATCATTGGCCGGAGCATGTTCTCCATACTCCGGATCACACTGTTGAGGTCCAGAACCTTCGGATTCAGCACCTGCTTGCGGCTGAACGCCAGGAGCTGGCGCGTGAGCGCTTCGGCCCGGACGGCGGCGCGTTGAATCTCGTCAAGGAAGGCAACGGCGGTTGGATCCGAGCGGACGCGCGCGAGCAGCAAATCCGTATAGACGAGCATTACCGTGAGCAGATTGCTGAAGTCGTGCGACACACCTCCGGCAAGCACGCCGACCGCTTCCATTTTTTGAGAATGCCGAAGCTGTTCTTCGAGGTTTCTTCGTTCGTCGGTCGCCATTGCCAGCGAGATCAGGTCGGCAATGGACGCCGTGAAGTGTTCTTCCTCGAGTGTCCACTTTCGCATCGTGTCGAACTGCTCGTGCGATATCACACCCACAATGTTGCCGTTCAAACGAATCGAGGAATCGAGCTTCGAAACAACTTTCTTCGGATTGAGATACGGAATCGCCAATTCCTGTGTGCGCGGGTCGTTCTTGGCATCATAGACGGCGAGCGTCCGATATTCTTCGAGCGCTTCGAAATATAGCGGACAGTCATCTTTGGAAAGCGAGCCCGGTTCCGACTGCGTCTGCTTAGTCGAGACGAAATAGTCTTCCGTCATCTCCGTGCGATCGGAGTTGAAAATCCAAATGCTGGCGCGGCCGGATTTAAGGGTCCGTGACGAGACATTGATGATGTTGCGAAGCGACGTCGCCAGATCCTCACCTGTCGCCAGCGCCAGTTCATGCAGCGCGTCCTGGTGTTTCAGGATTTGCTCGGTGCGCAGGCGGATACTGTCTTCAGCCAGCTTGCGAGCCGTAATGTCCATCGCTACGCCGAGGACCATCTGCTCGCGGCCTTCCGGAGAAAGAATCGGCCGTTTGATGGTCTGCAGCCAGCGTGTGTTTCCGGCACGATCGGTGACTGGGGTTTCGGGAACGCTCTTTTCGCTGAGTGTGGCGAGAACGTCCTGATCGTCCTTGCGGTGAGATTCGACCTGATCGACGTTGGACTGAAAATCGTAGTCGGTCTTGCCAAGCACGCCGTCGATCGTCAGGCCAAACGCGTCCGCGACAGCCTGATTGACCAGACGGAAGCGTCCGTCGCTGTCTTTAACGAAAATGAAATCGGGACTCTGATCGATGATCTGCCGGAGAAAGACGCGTTGTCCTTCGAGTGATTTGTACGTCGCGTCTACGGCATCGAGGAAGGCAAGAAGATCCGGAGTCAGACGATCCTTGTGACTTTCCAAGTACCGTTGGATCTGCCGGTTGAGGAGCGGATGCCTCGCCATCTTTTCCTTTACGCGGTGCTGCTTGCTACGTTTTCGTTAAGACCTATACGTTTGATTTTCTCGATGAGTGTCGTTCTCTTCAGGCTTAATAACTTCGCTGCCAGTTTCTTGTTTCCGTTCGTACGGCGAAGGCTTTGCATGATGAGCTCTCGTTCCATGTCGGTGACGACATTTTGGAAGTTGATGCCCTCTTCAGGAATCTCGATGAGCGGAGCCGCCGCCAATTGAGCCTTGTTCTGGATCTGATCCGGCAGATCAGTGGCGGTGATGCCTGTGCGATTTCCGCTCAATGCGACCATACGCTCAACGACATTCTCAAGTTGCCGAACGTTGCCCGGCCAGTCGTAAGCCATCAACGCTTTCATGACCTGTGGCGAAACCGACTTCAGCTCGAGCTTGTGCCGATCACAAAATTGACCGACGAATGCCTGGACGAGGAGCGGAATGTCCTCGCGCCGTTCGCGCAACGGAGGCAAATTGATCGGAATCACATTAAGCCGGTAATAGAGATCTTCTCTGAAGGTGCCGTCGGCGACCATGCGGTCGAGGTTGGCGCTCGTCGCGGCGATGATTCTCACGTCAACTTTGATCGTGCTGCTTCCACCCACGCGCTCGAACTCGCGCTCCTGCAGAACGCGGAGCAGTTTGACCTGCAGCGAGAGCGGCATGTTTCCGATTTCATCAAGAAAGATCGTGCCGTTGTTGGCCTGTTCGAATCGGCCGATGCGGGTTTGAAGGGCGCCGGTGAACGCGCCTTTCGTGTGCCCGAACAGCTCCGACTCGAGCAAATTTTCCGGAATGGCGCCGCAGTTGATGCTGACGAGTTTCTGATCCCGGCGGGGGCTGTTGAAATGAATTGCTTTGGCAATCAACTCCTTGCCGGTGCCGGTTTCGCCTTCGATCAGGACCGTGCTCGTCAGGCCGGCGATCGTTTCGACCAACTCGAAAATCCGGTTCATCGCCGGTCCAGTTCCGATGATGTTGTTGAAGGAATACTTGTCGCGAAGTTGCTTGCGCAGATACTGATTCTCGAATCGCAGACGGCTTTCCTTGAGGCCTTTGCGGATCATGACGGGCAGTTCGATCAGCTTGAAGGGCTTGCTCAGATAGTCGTACGCCCCCTTTTTCATCGCTTCGACGGCGGTTTCGATGGTTCCGTAACCCGTCATCATAATAACGATCGTTTCGGGAAAGCGGGCGAGCGTCTCCTCCATCAATTCAACGCCGCTCTTTCCGGGAAGCATGAGGTCGGTGACGAGGACGTCGTACGCGGTCCGGCTTAGCTTTTCGCCGGCTTCCTCGGCGGTACCTGCCGCATCGACCTGGAAACCCTCAAGTGTCAAGAGTTCGACGATTACCTGGCGCAGGTCTGCTTCGTCGTCGACCACCAGGATGTGTTCTTTTGTTGGTTCCACTTACGCCTCCTTGCTTTACAACAACTAAAGCTGGCATGTGTGCACACTGAGGTTTCGTCCGCTCTGCAGTGTCATCAGAACGACGCAGATTCTAAAAAAAACATCTAAAGTTTGCAAATCATTTGACGATAAGTGACGAGACCAAGAAATTCATCTTAGTCCGGTCTTTCAAGATGCGGCCCCGTCACAAGCAGGCTACTTGCCAATCTGCCGACATGCTTACAAACCTTTGACAGGCAAATATTTGACAGCAGCGACAGAATTTTTCATTGCCAAGCTTTTGGCGAAACAAGCGAGATTTTGTGTCAAGTCATCGACATTCCAGCGACACTATGAGTCGCCGGAAGCGGATGATCATCACTAGGCAAATTTTGCCGTAAGCGATTGATCTGCCGCCTTCTACTTGCTCGGAGCCGGCGTTCGTCCTCACCGCAGACGCGGCTGGCACCGAATCTGCATTAGCCGGACCGCATGAAACGAGTCCGGGAAGTCGACAATCAGAACAGCTACGAGATGCTCGAGGATCTGATCGAGCGGTTTCGCGCCTCCTCAGAATCACTGGAACAGTCTTACGCCCACCTTCAAGAGCGCGTGAAGACGTTATCCGCCGAGCTCGAAAAGGAGAGAGAGGAACGCATTCGGCTGGAGCGCCTGGCCGCCATGGGGGAGATGGCGATGGAGCTGGCGCACGAGATTCGAAACCCGCTCGCGAGCATCGAGCTTTACGCATCGATGATGGACGGCCGTGATGCGCAGCAGATCGTGCGCAGCGTCCGTCTGCTGAATCACACCGTCACCAATACGTTGCAGTTCGGCAAACCCATTCATCCTGTCAAGGAACCGCTCTCCGCTGAACGGTTGTTAAAAGGAATCATCAGCTTTATCGAACCCATTGCCGGGCAGAAAAAGATCCGTCTGGAGATCGACTGCGAAGCGGACTGCGTCATGGTGGTGGACGGTGAATTGATGCATCGGATGCTGCTGAACCTTGTACTGAATGCGATGCGAGTGACGCCTACGCACGGCTGCGTTCGCATCAGAGCGGCGGTCGACAACAGTGATGTTCTGATGTTTGTTGAAGACAATGGTTCCGGAATTCAGGAGGACATTGTCGCGCGAGTTTTCGACCCGATGTTCTCGACACATCGGGAGGGCTGTGGCCTTGGTCTGTCCGTAGTCAAACGCATCGTCGAAAGCCACGATGGCACGATCGATGTATCGACGTCGCCGGAGGGTACGTCGTTCAGAATCCGGTTAAAGAACGCCCTAGACAACATGGAGGTTACGAGTGAGCCGGCTACTTGTCGTCGATGACGACATCCAGATGCAGACCGCCCTCGAGACGGCGCTGCGTCGCAAGGGATTCCTGGTAGAAACAGCCGCGAATGCACTCGAGGCTGTGCGCAAACTGGAAGATTTCGAATTCTCTGCGGTTCTAACCGACCTGCGGATGCCCGGGATGGACGGCATCGAACTGCTGCAACACATCCGCCAAACGAAACCCAGCTTGCCCGTTATTATGCTGTCGGCCTACGGCACCGTGCCGGATGCGGTCGAAGCGATGAAATCGGGCGCGGTGAATTTCCTCCTCAAACCTTTCTCGCACGAAGCGCTCGATGAAGTCTTGGTCGGCCTTAACGAGAAGCCGCGCCCGGTAGAAACATCGGAGATCGTGACCAACGATACCGAAATGCAATCGCTCCTCAAACGAGCGGCATTCGCAGCGCGAACCAAGTCCACGATTCTGCTTCAGGCCGAAAGCGGTACCGGCAAGGAATTGCTTGCCCGATTCATTCACAAACACAGCCCACAGACTTCGGGGCCGTTCGTTGCGGTGAACTGCGCCGCTCTTCCTGAGAATCTGCTGGAGTCCGAGCTCTTTGGATATGAGAAGGGTGCCTTTACAGGCGCCACTACGTTCAAACCTGGCAAATTCGAATTAGCGCAGAACGGAACCATCCTACTCGATGAAATCGGCGAAATGGTTCCATTACTTCAGGCAAAACTTTTGCGAGTCCTGCAGGAGCACGAACTCGACCGCGTTGGCGGCAAAAAGCCGATCCCCCTCAGCGTCCGCGTTATCGCTACCACCAACAAAGATCTCAGGAAGCTGATCCAACGCGGCCAATTTCGCGAGGACTTGTACTTCCGTTTGAACGTTGTCCCTATGCGGATCCCGCCACTTCGCGAGCGCAAAAGCGATATTCCGCTGCTGGTGCGGAATTTCATTAACAAATATGGAGCAGGATTCGAAACCACGGTCGATGCAGAGACCATGGAGGTTCTGACTCGGTATTCCTGGCCCGGCAACGTCCGCGAACTCGAAAACGTCGTTCAACGCGCGTTCGCCTTACGCGGCCGCCTGAAGCTCTCGCCGCTGGATCTGTACGAACAAGGGGTGGAGGTTTCGGAGAAGACAGCATTGCAGGCCGGTAGTTCCGTGAGCGACATGGAGCGGAAACTCATCATGACCACGCTCGAGCAAACCAACGGCAATCGCACCCATGCGGCGAAGTTGCTTGGAATCTCGATACGGACGCTTCGCAACAAGCTCAGGGACTATAGGGTCGCGGAGGTGACCATCTGATGAACATTGGAAGTTTTCCTTACGTTGAGAACCTTCTCAACGTCACCGCGAAGCGTCAGCAGGCTTTCGCGGCCAATATCGCAAATCTGGACACGCCGGGATACAAAGCCACGGACGTCGACTTCCAAGAAGAACTTTCTTCCAGTTTGCGCATGACGTCTACCTCTCCCACTCATCTGACGCCTCCGGGAGCCGGATCGTCCGCGCGCATTATCGAGGTGGAAGGCAAGTTGAAGGCGAACGGCAATACCGTCGACATCGATACCCAGATGACGGAAATGACCAAGAATGGACTTCAATACGTCACGCTCGTTCAGTACCTGAACCAAAAGCTGAAAACACTGCGTTCCAGTCTGAACGAAGGAGGCAGGTAATCATGAGTTTGATCACTGCACTCGATATCAACGCCAGCGGGTTGACGGCTCAGCGCCAGCGCGCGGAGGTTGCGTCGGCGAATCTTGCCAACTCCCAAACCACTCGGACGCCCGAAGGAGGACCGTATCGTCGCAAAGACGTGGTGTTCGAGACCGTGCCGTTCAGCAAAGCATTCGACATCGCATCGGCCGGCGTAAACGGCGTGGAAGTCTCGGGCGTGATGGACGATCCGACGCCGTTCGATCGGCGGTATGAACCGAATCATCCCGATGCGGACGCAGAAGGCTACGTGGAGTATCCGAACGTCAACTCGATGGAAGAAATGGCAAACCTTGTCGAGGCCTCTCGCAGCTACGAAGCAAACATCTCTGCGGTGAACATCATCAAGACAATGATCGCCAGAACGTTGGAGATCGGCAGATGAGTGATTTCACCATCTATAACAACATCCCGCGCATTATGCCGGCGCCTTCGCCCACCAAGGCTCCGACAGCAGCGAAACCCGATGCCGGCGACTCTTTTAGCGGGCTGTTGAAAGATGCCATCACGCAGGTAAGCGATCTTGAAAAAGGTTCGCAAGGCGAACTTCAAAAATTTATGAACAACGAATCCGATCTGCACTCCGTGATGATCGCGCTGGAAAAAGCAGATCTTTCGTTTCAGGTGATGATGCAGGTTCGCAACAAGATCGTTGCTGCATACCAGGAAATCATGCGGACACAGGTTTAGTGGGCACTAACAGATGAATCGACAGTGCGGCGGAGTATTCCCCTCCTTTGCGAAGGAGGGGTGGACGCGACCTAAGGAAAATGCTGCGAAGCAACCTTTGAGGAGCGGACGGGGTAGTTGTTTCGAGCTACCGCTAATCCATCCCGAACGGGCTTGGATAATCGGTGGCTTTAAACAACTACCCCGTCTGCGCCGACTAAGGAACGGGGCCATTTTCTTTATGGCGCAGCCACCCCTCCTTCGCGAAGGAGGGGAATACTCCTCCGC
>Ga0065712_10000451_pt1 | contig 11174 bp, 11 predicted proteins | sample MisRhiReplicate1_FD_59099 | JGI IMG/M metagenome (GOLD analysis project Ga0065712, IMG submission 59099) | Miscanthus rhizosphere microbial communities from Kellogg Biological Station, MSU, sample Rhizosphere Soil Replicate 1: eDNA_1 v3... | ecosystem: Host-associated > Plants > Roots >...
GGCGTAGCGACCATCGCCGCACTCTTGCCGGCATCGTTCAAAAATGCGCATTTGCTGTCGTTGACGGATGAAGCTCAGCTGGAATACAGCAAAAAGGGCAAGTCTTCGCTGTTCAAGAGCAAACCTCAGCAATTGCGTGAAGTGCCGTCCGCTGAGCATAACCGCGAGAAGAACCGCTTTCTCGACCTGAGCCGGCCGTTCCTCGCCGACCTTGGTGTGACGAACAGCAAGCACGAGCTGATCCCGGCGATGTCGCGCAAGTGGAAGCAGATCAACAAGTTCATCGAAGTCTTCAGCCATGCGCTGACCACCTCACCGCTGGCGCTGGACAAGCCGGTTCAGGTGGCGGATTTCGGCTCGGGCAAGGGTTACCTGACGTTCGCGATCCATGACTATCTGCGCAACACCTTGAAGGCCGAAGGCGTGGTGACCGGCGTCGAGTTGCGCGAAGAGATGGTGGATTTGTGCAACGCCGCGGCCGCAAAGCTCGAGCATCCAGGGCTGGTGTTCAAGTGCGGTGACGTACGCAGCGTGGCGCCGAGCGAGCTGGACGTGATGATCGCGCTGCATGCCTGCGACATCGCCACCGACTACGCGATTCACACCGGTATCCGTTCCGGCGCCTCGATCATCATGTGCTCGCCGTGCTGCCACAAGCAGATCCGCCTGCAGATCCAGAGCCCGGCGCTGCTCAAGCCGATGCTGCAATACGGTCTGCATTTGGGCCAGCAAGCGGAAATGGTCACCGACAGTTTGCGCGCGTTGTTCCTGGAAGCCTGCGGTTACGAGACCAAGGTGTTCGAGTTCATCTCACTGGACCACACCAACAAGAACAAGATGATCCTGGCGGTCAAACGTGCCGAGCCGGTTGATCCGGCCCAGCTGTTGGTGAAGATTCAGGAGCTGAAGGATTTCTACCAGATCAGCGAACATTGCCTGGAAACCCTGCTGCGGGCTGATGGCTACCTCTGATCCCTGTGGGAGCGGCGGTGCGGCGATCCGACTTGCTCGCGAAGGGGCCGTAACATTCAACATCTGCGTTGGCTGTTAGTCCGCCTTCGCGAGCAAGCCCGCTCCCACAGGGGGCTTGACGGCCGTCTTGCGTCCCAGCATCACCGTCACGATCACCCCGGCGGCAAACAGCCAGGTGATCGGCTCGATGTGTTCGCCGAAGAACAGCGCCGAAAAAGCGATGGTGAAGAAGATCTGCAACAGCTGGATTTGACTGACCCGGGCAATCCCCCCCATCGCCAACCCGGCGTACCAGGCGAAGAAACCGATGAACTGCGAGAACAGCGAGACGTAACCGAAGGCCCACCAGGTCTTGGCCGAAATCTCGCCCTGATGTTGCAGCGCCAGGTACACCACCGGCCCGATCAGCAACGGCGTCGACAGCACCAGTGCCCAGCAGATCACCTGCCAACCGCCCATCTCCTTGGCCAATCGGCCGCCCTCTGCATAACCCAGGCCGCCAACGGCAATCGCGCCGAGCATCAGCAAATCACCGGCCTGAATGCTGCCGGCCCCGCTGATCAGCGCATAACCCAGCACCAGCGCGCTGCCCAGCGCAGCGCAGGCCCAGAAGGCTTTCGACGGTCGTTCGTGGGACAACCACGCGGCGTACAGCGCCACGCACAACGGCTGTAAGCCGTTGACCAGCGCACCGTGAGACGCCGGCAAGGTTTGCATGGCCCAGGCCGACAACACCGGGAAGCCGAGGATCACCCCGGCAATCACCAAGGTCAGGCCTTTGACCTGTTTCCAGGTCGGCCATTTTTCCCGACGCCAGAGCAACAGCAACGCCGCCGGAACCGCCGCGAACAGCGCACGGCCCAGGCCGTTGAGCAGCGGATGGAGTTCCTGCACGACGATCCGTGTGAAGGGCAGGGTGAGGCTGAAGATCACAACGCCGAGCAGGCCGAGGGCCATGCCGGTGTTTTCGCGCGAGGACATGATGGCAACCAGAATCGAGGGTGGCGGGAAGATCTTTATCTAGCCATAAACCCGGCGTTTGCTGCTGTTACAGCTAGGCGCAGAGTTATCCGTACAGTTTGCGGACGCCATCGCGGGCAAGCCTTGCTCCTACAGGTGAGAACGACACTGGACATGTAGGAGCAGGGCTTGCCCGCGATGAACGATGACGCGGTCCATCAGGTAGTAGCTGGTTATTACCCGACCCTGCGGATAAGGACTACCTTGAATACTCCTACGTATTTCCCAGAGGAGTCCTCCCCATGGCCGCTAAAAAAATTCTGATGCTGGTCGGCGATTACGTCGAAGACTACGAAGTGATGGTGCCGTTTCAGGCGCTGCTGATGGTCGGCCACACGGTGCACGCCGTTTGCCCGGACAAAACCGCCGGTCAGACCGTACGCACGGCGATCCATGACTTCGAAGGCGACCAGACCTACAGCGAAAAACCCGGTCACCTGTTTGCCCTGAACTTCGACTTCGCCAAGGTCAAGTCCGAGGACTATGACGCCCTGCTGGTGCCGGGTGGTCGTGCGCCGGAGTACCTGCGCCTGAACGAAAAAGTCCTGGAACTGGTGCGCGCGTTCGACAAGGCCGGCAAACCGATCGCCGCCGTGTGTCACGGNGCNCAATTGCTCGCGGCCGCGGGGATTCTNGAAGGTCGTGAGTGCAGCGCCTACCCGGCCTGTGCNCCGGAAGTGCGCCTGGCGGGCGGTACGTTCATCGATATCCCGGTGACGGAAGGTCATGTTCAGGGCAATCTGGCCACTGCTCCGGCCTGGCCGGCGCACCCGAGCTGGCTCGCCGGTTTCCTCGGGTTGCTGGGCACCAAAATCACGCTGTAACGAGGGACCTTTCCATGTGCGAGCTCTACGTCAAAGCCGATCCGATTCTCTACGAGTCGCGCTCCCGCTCGCTGCGCATCTGCGGGGTGGTCACCACCCTGCGGCTGGAGAATCAGTTCTGGGACATCCTCAGCGAAATCGCCGAGGTCGACGGCATGACCACCAACCAGTTGATCGCCAAGCTGTATGAAGAGGTGATGGACTACCGCGGCGAGGTGGTGAATTTCGCCTCGTTTTTGCGGGTCAGTTGTACCCGTTATCTGAGTCAGCGACGGGTGCAGGCGCCGGAGTTATCGGTGGTGCGGGCGGTGGTGAAGTAGGTGATCTTGTGCTGACCTTACCGGCCTCATCGCGAGCAGGCTCGCTCCCACAGGGGAATTGTATACATCGATCCATTGTGGGAGCGGGCTTGCTCGCGAAGGGGCCGGTACAGGCGACAAAAATCCTCGCCTGGTCTTTACTCTGAAGCGCAAAACCTCTCAATTGCCAAGGAGAAAGAGCATGTCTGGATGGTATGAAGTGAGCAAAAGCAGCAATGGTCAGTTCAAATTTGTACTGAAGGCCGCTAACGCGGAAACCATTCTGACCAGCGAGCTGTACACCACCCGCGCTGCCGCTGACAAAGGCATCGTGTCGGTTCAGAGCAACAGCCCGAAGGATGAACGCTACGAGAAGAAAACCACCAAGGATGGCCATCCTTACTTCAACCTCAAGGCTGCTAACCACGAGATCATCGGTAGCAGCGAGGCTTACACCTCCGTTGCCGCGCTGGAGAAAGGCATCGCCAGCGTCAAAGCCAACGGACCGACCACGGTGATCAAGGACAAGACCCTGCCAGTGCTCTGAATCCACCGACGATCTAATGTGGGAGCGGGCTTGCTCGCGAAGGCGGTGTGTCAGGCAACATTGAAGGTGACTGACACCACGCCTTCGCGAGCAAGCCCGCTCCCACATTGGTTTTGTGTGTGTTTTGAGATCAGCGCAATGCTTTCAACAGTTCCTGCAGTTGACTGCAACCCGCCTCGCCGAGTGGAAACACCGGCAACCGCGGGTCGCCCGCTTCCAGCCCGGTGGCGCGCAAACCGGCCTTGATCGTCGCCGGCAAGCCACCTTTCAGAATGAAATCCAACAGGGGCAACTGGTGATAAAACAGTTCGCGCGCCTTGCCCAGATCGTTGGCCAATACCGCTTCATACAAATCAAGATTGAGCTGCGGGATCAGGTTCGGTGCCGCTGTGCACCAGCCTTTCGCGCCTGCCGCAAAGGCTTCCAGCGCCAATGGATTACAGCCGTTGTAGAACGGCACCTGACCTTCGCCGAGCCGTTGCAGCTGGTGCATGCGCTGGATGTCGCCGGTGCTTTCCTTGACCATCGTCACGTTGTCCACGGCATTGAAGATCCGCAGGATCAGGTCCACCGACATGTCGGTGCCGCTGGTGGCCGGGTTGTTGTAGAGCATGATCGGTACGCCGATGTTCTCGCCGATGGCGCGGTAGTGGGCGAGGATTTCCGCTTCGCTGAGTTTCCAATAGGACGTCGGCAGCACCATCACCACATCGGCGCCGTGGGCTTCGGCGAAACGTGCGCGGCGTACCGCTTTGGCCGTGGTCAGGTCGGAGACACTGACAATGGTCGGCACCCGTTTGGCCACGTGTTTGATGCTGAATTCGCTGACCTGATCCCATTCCGCGTCGCTCAGGTAAGCGCCTTCGCCGGTGCTGCCCAGCGGTGCGATGGCGTGGACGCCGTCGTCGATCAGGCGATCGATGGAACGCCCGAGCGCCTCGAGATCAACGCCCTCACCGTTGGCGGTGAACGGAGTGATGGTGTAGCCGATGATGCCGTGAATGTTTGGGGTCGACATGGCGACTCTCCTCTTGAAAATGAGTGGTTTCAGTTCAGGCAATCAGCGTGTTGATGCAGGTTCTGCCGAGCGTAGTAGTTGAAAGCGGCGGCGTGACGTTTCGGCCTGGCGATCCAGTCATGGGCTTCGCGGCCCAGCGCTGGCAGGATCGGCTTGATGGTCCCGGCGCTCATGGCCAGCAGTTGCAGCTTGGCGGCGCGTTCAATCAGTTGCGCAATGACACAGGCTTCTTCGATGGTCGCGCCGGTGGACAATTGGCCGTGGTGCGAAAGCAGAATCGCTCGTTTGTCGCCCAGGGCGGCGGCAATCAGTTCACCTTCCTCGTTGCCCACCGGCACGCCTGGCCAGCCTTCGAGAAACGCGCAATCGTCGTAGAGCGGGCAGAGGTCCATGTGGGAAATCTGCAGCGGTACTTCGAGCATCGACAGCGCGGCAACGTGGGTCGGATGAGTGTGAATGATGCAGTTCACATCTGGCCGCGCGCGGTACACCCAGCTGTGAAAACGGTTGGCCGGGTTGGGCATGCCGTGGCCTTCAAGCACGTCCAGGTCTTCGTTGACCAGCAGCAAATTGCTGGCGGTGATTTCGTCGAAACCCATGCCCAGTTGTTGAGTGTAGTAGGTGCCCGGTTGCGGGCCGCGGGCGGTAATCTGCCCGGCCAGACCAGAGTCGTGGCCGTTCTCGAACAGAATCCGGCAAGTCAGGGCCAGCTTTTGCCGGTCGGTCCACGTATTATCCGCCAGGGTGTTTTGCATCTGGGTCAGCGCTTGCTTGACCAGTTGCTCTTTGGGTAGTGCTAAGGTCTTGGCCATATCGGTGTCCTTTGGGTGGTTCAATGGACGTCGGGTTTGCCGTTCACTCGTTGCTCGCAAGGTCATGGGTGAATGCAAATGACACAAGCGATGCTATATGACACTTTGTGTCATTAGCAAGAAAGAATCGTTGCTCCCTTGATGGATTAATTGCTCTACATGTCTATCCGTTTGAAATTACTGAGAAAAAAACTCGGCGTGACGCTGGAGGCCTTGGCCGAAAAATCCGGCATGACCAAGAGCTATCTGTCGAAAGTCGAACGCGGGTTGAACACTCCGTCGATCGCTGCCGCCCTGAAACTGGCCAAGGCATTGAACGTGAAGGTCGAGGAGTTGTTCTGCGAAGACAACGTCAGCCTCGACAGTTACAGCCTGGTGCGCAGCGATGAGCGCCAATCCCTGGCAGCCAACGATGAAAGCCCGGGTTACGCGGTGCTGGCCCATCAGGTCAGCGAGCGCAGTCTGCTGCCGTTCATGATTTACCCGCCGACCGAGTTTGCCGACAAGACCTTCAAGGAACATTTGGGCGAGGAGTTTCTGTTCGTGCATGAGGGGCAGGTGGAAGTGGACTTCATGAACGAGCGGGTGCTGCTCAATCGTGGGGACGCGCTGCATTTCAATGCGCAGAAACCGCACCGGATACGGTCAGTGGGCGAGGTTCAGGCGCAGTTGCTGGTGGTGGTGCATAGCGCCGAGGAATGAGTCGATTGGTCTGAGGCCTTCGCGAGCAAGCCCGCTCCCACATTAGACCGAGTTGTCCGGACAGACGCGGACAAATGTGGGAGCGGGCTTGCTCGCGAAGGCGTCAGCCGCGTCGCCGCTAAACCTCGACTGGAACTGTGAGCTTCGGGCTGCCCAACGCATGCGTCTTCGAATCAAAAAACCGCAACTCACTCCCGGTTCCTTCAAACACCTTCGCGTAATGCCGCTTCTGGTGCTGAATGAACGCCTTGCTGCGCGGATAAATCGAGATCGCCACCCTTTGCGGTTTCGCCTGACGCAAGGCGTGAATGATGTGGCTGTCCTGCTCACCCAGGGCATGGCCAAACAGGCANAACCCGTCGCCATGGCCAAGTAACTGGTCGTAGCAGAACGANAGATAGTCCGAGCTGCGAATNGTCTTGAGCTTGTCCTGCGCCGGACCTTCATTGACGAACAGCGGCACGTCATCGAGGGTCTTGATCGTGTTGTTGATCGCGAAACTGCCGAGTAACGTGCCCTCGGTCGACATCAGTTTGCGCGCCGTGCCGTCCTGATTTCGCACCAGATGCAACCCGCCATGCAGGTAAAGCAGCCGGGTTTTATCGGTCGCCGTGGCGCTTAGATCGAAGCTTGATTCTGCACCCTGAAACAGGTCGCTGATCGCATCAGGCTGGTGCTGGGTCGCCCAGTAGTTGAGCAGATCGTAGTTGGTGGTGAACACGGTCCGGTAGCGGCCCAGTTCCTGATTGATCGTCGCCAGCGACGAAGGCACCACCAGCCGCCACGGGATGTGCACCGCGTGCACGGTGTTGATCAGCGCTTCCTTGATCGCGTAGTAACGATTGCGCGGCGCGGCGGAACTCACGGCCAGGGCCTTGTTGACCCGGCTGGTGGTTTTCAGCGCGCTGAGCACCTGCTCGAAGCTGCGCGTCTGCATGGCGTCGAACACGCTCAGCTCGGACTGGCTCAGGGGTTTTTCTTCGACGGTACGGGCATTTTCGAACAGCGAGTCGTAGCCGAAATCGTCCCACACGGCGCGACTGGCGCCGTTGCCCACCAGCAGGCCGCTGAACGAGGCGGTGGCGCGCAAGGCGTTCCAGTCTTCAAGTTGGGCATCAACATCCTGGAAATCGGTCATTGCGTTCAAAGTCTCAAAGCAGAAGGTCTGGTGGGCGGCGACTTTATCACGACCAAGACTTGAGCCAGATCAAGTTACTTAATGACCGATAGGTCGATCCTGTGGGTCCCCGCTGGATCGGCGCTACCGATTCGGCCTCAGCCAGGAGACTCGCTCATGAGCAGCACGTTTTTCATCCCCGCCGTGAACATCATGGGCATCGGTTGCCTCGACGAAGCCATGGACGCCATTCGCAAGTACGGTTTTCGCAAGGCGCTGATCGTCACCGACGTCGGGCTGGCCAAGGCGGGCGTAGCGAAGATGATTGCCGAGAAGTTGGCGATGCAGGACATCGATTCGGTGATTTTCGACGGTGCCAAGCCTAACCCGAGCATCGCCAACGTCGAGATCGGTCTGGGTCTGCTGAAGGAAACCCGCTGTGATTTCGTGGTGTCCCTGGGCGGCGGTTCGCCCCATGACTGCGCCAAAGGCATCGCGTTGTGCGCAACCAACGGCGGGCAGATTGGCGATTACGAAGGCGTCGATCAATCCACCCAGCCGCAACTGCCGCTGATCGCCATCAATACCACCGCCGGCACCGCCAGCGAGATGACCCGTTTCTGCATCATCACCGACGAGTCCCGTCACGTGAAAATGGCCATTGTCGATCGCAACGTCACGCCGCTGCTGTCGGTCAACGACCCGGCGCTGATGGTCGCCATGCCCAAGGGCCTGACGGCTGCCACTGGCATGGACGCACTGACCCACGCCATCGAAGCCTACGTTTCCACGGCGGCCAATCCGATCACCGATGCCTGCGCACTGAAGGCGATCACGTTGATCAGCAACAACCTGCGCCTGGCCGTCCGCGACGGCAGTGACATGGCCGCGCGGGAAAACATGGCCTACGCGCAGTTCCTCGCTGGCATGGCGTTCAATAACGCATCCCTGGGTTTTGTCCACGCCATGGCCCACCAGTTGGGCGGGTTCTACGACTTGCCTCATGGTGTGTGCAACGCGGTCTTGCTGCCCCACGTACAAAGCTTTAACGCGCTGGTTTGCGCCGATCGCCTTACCGATGTCGCCCTTGCGATGGGCGTCGATGTTCGCGGTTTCACCCCGGAAGCGGGCGCCCAAGCGGCCATCGTGGCGATCTGCAGCCTGTCCAAAGACGTGGAAATCCCCGCCGGTTTGCGTGAGCTCGGCGCCAAGCTCAACGACATCCCGATGCTCGCCAGCAATGCCTTGAAAGATGCGTGTGGCCTGACCAATCCTCGCGTGGCGGATCAGCGTCAGATCGAGGAAATTTTCCGCAGCGCGTTTTAGGAAGTCTTGCGGCCCCCCTGGAAGCCTGCGAGGCTTCCAGGGTTTCAGTTCAACAGCCGATTTCCCGGCCTCGAGTGCGTAAAAGTTCGGTGATGAGTTCACAAAAGTGGCGGATCAGCATCGGCTCCATGTCGGCGCGCAGGGTGATTCTGATGGCTGCCTTGCCTTGTGCGACCACTGGGAAAAAAACCGCCGAGGTGAAGAAGCCGTGATTGGCCAGTTCCATGGCGATGCTGTTGGCGAGCGTTGCTTCGCCGCAGTTGACCAGTCGAATCGCCATGTTGCTGTTGTGTTGATCGGTGCGTATGAGGCTGTCGAACAGCCGGATATTAACCTGAAGTTTTTCCTGCAACGCGGCAAATTCCAGCGTGCGATGTAGCAGGATGGACGCTCTGCCCGCGCCAATGGCTGCACTGTCCAGGCTTTGCGACCAATTGCTGGGACCGCCGTAACGGGCAATGAGCCTCTTCTGCCGTTCATTGCCCAACATGACCAGACCACCGCCGGCGCCAAACGAGTTGGCCAGCGAGGCGACAATCAGGCAGTCATTCTCCAGGGCGTGAAACCTGGGGCGTACGAGGCCTGCGCCCGATGTTCCGACGGCGGACAGTGCGTGGGAATCGTCCAGGTAGAGAAACAACCCATAGCGGTCCTTGAGATACAAAAGACTGTCCATGTCCGCGACCCCGCCCATGCTGTAGGCGCTGTCTGCGATATACGCGACGGTGCGGTGTTGCTGACACTGCTTCTCGAGAAAATCCATGTCGTTATGAGGACTGGTCACGACCGTGGTTTCATCCGCGCAGGCGGCTTTGAGGTGATTCATCGAGTAGTGCGCCAACCGGTCAAAGACCATCACGGGAGGGCGGTTTTCCGTGAACACGCCGCTGGCCAGCAAAGGCAGGATTCCGGCACTCGCCGCACTGCACGACAAGGTGCTCAGGCAACTGGCGCCGAACAACTCGGACAGTTCGGTTTCGTACTGTTCCAGAATCGCCAGCTTGCAGCGGTTCTTTGAGTTGGCGACGCGCAGGGTGCCGGTTTCCCACAGGGTATTCATGGCGCCGTCGAGAATGTCGGGATGGTGATCCAGGCCCAGGTACGACGTCGTGCAGAAATGATGAAACGCGCGCCCGTGCTGATCGAGCATCCGGTTGGCACTTTTGATTTCGACGTTAAGCCCCGAAATTTTCCCGGCTTCAGCGCTCTCCCAATCGTGATCGGCCAACGCGATGACTTTGCGGTAGTTGGTGTAGCGGTTTGCTGCGTGTGCTGTCTGGTCCATGTGAAAACGACTTTCCTTGAGTGAAACGATCCATGAGTTTGTTGCAGTTCGTGTGTGTTTCCAGACTTTACAGAGCGCGGCGAAGGCTTTGAATCGGCTGTTTCCGGTAGGGCTGAGTGTTACAAGACATTTATGTGTAGGACGATGCCTCGTGATGTTGTGGGCAATTTGCTTTGCCGAGTCGCGTAGAAACCGGGCTATCCTGCCGACTCTGTCGAACAGAAGTCATCGAGCCCTCCATGCTGCAAAAAAGCCTGATCCGCCGCCTCGACCTGATCACTCTCCAGCTGTTTGTCGCCGTTCATGAGGAGGGCACGCTGACCCGTGCCGCCGCGCGTGAAGCCATCGCGGTGTCGGCGGCCAGCAAGCGGCTGATGGAGTTGGAAGAAGCGCTGGGCATCAGCCTGTTCGTGCGTCAGGCCAAGGGCATGACCCTGACGCCGGCCGGTGAAACCTTGTTGCACCATGCTCGGCAGATGCTGTTCAACGTGGAGAAAATGGGGCTCGAACTGGGCGAACACAGCCACGGTATTCGCGGCTATGTGCGGATGCTCGCCAACCTGTCGGCGATCATTCAGTTCCTGCCCGAAGACCTGCGGGACTTCTCCGCGCGTCATCCTCAAGTCAAGACCGACCTCGAAGAACGCCCCAGCAGCGGGGTGATTCAGGGGGTGCTGGATGGCGTGGCGGACCTTGGGATCTGCTCCAGTGACAGCGACGTCAAAGGTCTGCACAGCGTGCTTTATCGACAGGACAAACTGATGGTGTTGATGCTGCCCGATCATCCGTTGGCGAGTCGTTCCAGCCTGGCCTTCGCCGATACGCTGGGCAGCGATTACGTCGGTTTGCATTCCGCCAGTTCAATCAATATGCGTACCCACGCAGCCGCGCGCGAGGCGGGCAAAGTGCTGCGGTTGCGGATTCATGTACCGGGTTTCGACGCCATGTGCCGGATGGTCCAGGCCAACATGGGCATCGGCATCCTGCCGCAAAAAGCCTATGAGCTGTTTGGCCGGGCGTTGGGCTTGCACGCGGTGCCGTTGACGGATGACTGGTCGGATCGCGCGTTGGTTCTGGTGGTGCGTGATGAAGCGGCGCTGTCGCCGGTGAGCCGGATGTTGTTCGAGCATTTGCGTGGGCATGTCTGATCATTCTCGATTGGATGGACTGGCCCCATCGCGAGCAGGCTCGCTTGTATGGTAGGACTTGAAGGGAGGAGGAGGGACAAGGCTCGATTCCGACTGTTGACGCA
>Ga0065712_10000537_pt1 | contig 11174 bp, 16 predicted proteins | sample MisRhiReplicate1_FD_59099 | JGI IMG/M metagenome (GOLD analysis project Ga0065712, IMG submission 59099) | Miscanthus rhizosphere microbial communities from Kellogg Biological Station, MSU, sample Rhizosphere Soil Replicate 1: eDNA_1 v3... | ecosystem: Host-associated > Plants > Roots >...
GTTTATCTCTCTTCTTTTCTCGTTCTGGAAGTTTATTATCTACGTGTGGTTTCATAGCTCCACTGGTTCCAGCGAAATCTCTTCCACGATCTTTATCTTCTGCCATATTAACTCTCCTCATATTAATTAGACTCCCATTGGGGAGGCTTGTCCATTAACTTGTTGTCGGATCTGTTCGATCCCTGCACTTGCAGGTGCTACTGTTTGCTGTGCCATATTACCTCCACCAAGTTTATCTTGATTAGCTCCAGTTCCAGCATCACCAACATTAGCATTCATAGCATTTGCTTGACTATTCATTTGATTTACACGAGCTTCTCCTTCTGCTATCTTCGCCATCATTGCAAGTCGTGCCATTTCACTGAGATGTTGAATAACCTTTTCATTCCTATATCCGCATTTATATGCCGCTTCCCTAATAACAGCCGGATGCAAACTTAAAATTGGATAATTCTGCAATACTGCCATGAATTTCAAGAAATTTTGTTCATCTATTTGATTTACGACGGGGGACATGCTCTGTACATTAATGGAAATATCATAATCCACACCGTCATCAATCGTATTTGCGCTAATTCGCTGATACGAATCTTGCAAAACTTTAACTTCATCACCTATTTCTCCACCATCACTATTCATCTTGATAAAGAAATCCCCACTGAAATTTTCTATAATTGTTTGGAGCATTTCTTTACCTATTGCACAGAGCCATTCAGCGACGGTATTACGGTCGGAATCCTCCCGTACTCTACTTCTTGTTTCTATTGTATTAGCTTCAGTAGCAGTGGTCCGATCACTAACTCCACGCTGATTATTGGAGGTGCCTGATATCTTATCGAATTCCATTGTCCCGAGTTGCATAGTAGATGAGATACTAGCATCAAGCGGAGCATTATTAATCGGTTGAATAGCATCCGGGATTCTTGTTTCAATTATTGTAGCATCAGGCGCACTGATAAATTTTTCTTTCTCATCTGGATCTATTGAATCTTTTTGAGCCTGCCACATTTGACGGGCACGTCTTCGATATTGTCTTAATTGTTCGCGTGATTCATTATATTCATCTTGTGGAGATTTCCAATTATATACAACTGGTATAGGATACCAACCGGATCTCCTATTATCGAACTTTAATCCAAATAATGGCAGTCGTTTAAATTTATCTTCGTAGATCCACTTTTTACTACTTGCATTAAAGATGTTGAATTGCATTCGCCGGAGATCCCATATCTTCCAGATCTTTACATAATCTCCTTTGTTCTGGATCTCCTTGTCTTCTTTATCGTTCCAATAGTAATCATCGCTTCTTCCAGTCGGCCAATCATCTTTTGGATCAACATTCTTAAGGAATTTCTTATTTGCAACTAGGTCTTCCGCGCGTACCCATTCGTAATAACCTACCCAGGAACATCGTTCTAAGTCAAATGAATCAGATCCCCCTACACGGAATCTATGTGCTGGAATTCTTTTGACATATACGTATTCCTTTTCAGGAATCTTTTCTGGTTCTTTTATTGTCTTTCCATAATCTTTATCATGCACATCTATGTCATCTTCATAATCACTTTTCAGGACTGGTTCCCCTGCATTAGGATTAATTATCCAATTTGCTCCATATCCTACTTCCACTACTCCAAAATAACTCCAGGAGTCTAACACAGCCATATCAATTTCTTGAGCTAATTTTATACAGGTATCTTCCACAAATGAATTTAAAGTATCTTCTTTTAATCTAGCAATTTGATAGGCGTACTCTGGATTCCAATCCTCTTTCCATGGTTTGGGAGATATTCTAAATTCAGGTCTACTAAAAAGCAAACTAGGTTTCTTTATCTTTATAGATGAATAAATTAAATTTAAAACATATCTACAATTATTAGTTTGTCTTCCTTCAATGTATTGTTCTAGTTGTTTACATTTAAACCTTTTCTCCCATTCTTCAAAGTACTTTTCTGCTTTGTCAATTCTTCCAAACCATGAATCACAGAATTCCAAATCTTTTTGTTCTTGAGGTGTCATAAATTGAATTCCTTAATTTTTATTCTCATACTCTTGATGCATATAATGAAATCCAATTTCTCTTTCTTCTTTTTTTGGGTTACATGGACAATCTGGTCCTAGTATATGATTAAATCCATCATGATCAGGGATAATATCTCCGTGACCATCTTCCATATCCATTAATACTGCCCACATTATTTATTATCCTTAATGTTTTGATAGCCTTCTTGTGGGAAGTTTAATACTGCAAATTTGCCAAATAGTTCTATTGCTTTAATATCTCTTGCTTTCGCTGCTTCTATTTTATCATTAAATAATCCAATATAAATCTGTTTTGAATAATGCATTACACTTGAGCGCCATTTTTTACAATTTTTATCCCAGGTGACGCCAATATATCCAGATGTATTAGTTGCTCTAATTCCTTTATTCCAGTTATTTTGCTGATGTGTACAAACTCTTAGATTCGATTCTTGATTATCATAGACATTTCTCGAAATATGATCAATTTCAATTCCCTTAGAAATATTTAATATAAAATTTGCTAGTGGTATTTGTGGACTAATAGTCCTTTTAACTCTATCACCTCTTCCTGTATTATCAATAAACCAATTCCATTCATTAACTCTATCCCAATTCCAATCATCTATTAATACATCAATCCAACTGGCTGACTGTTTATGTTTTAATTTAAGTGTTTTCATTGAATATTCCCTAATATTCTATCAAGCCAATTCTTATCACCAGCTATTGTCTTTTCCAATATTTCACTGCTTAAATCTTTTACTTTCTTTTTATATCTATCTTTCATTGCTTGTTTGAATGTGTCATATATACTCTCTTCAGGTTTATTTAACACTTTTTTGGCATCTACTGGCATATTAGCTACGTTTTTTAAATATTGCTGATAAAATTCCAGGAATCATCCCCTGTAGTGGATTCCCAATTGCACTAAATATATCAGATGCCATTCCTTGATCTTGCTGTTGCTGTTGTTGCGGAGCAAATTGCCCAAATCCCATCATTGGAGCAGCTAACATTTGCATTCTTCTTTTCTTTCGTAGTACTTCATCAGCTAATCCGTATTCTTGACCTTGTTCTGGCATATACTGGTTAGCTAATAGACTGTACATGTCATTAATGCCTGGCATATTTTAGACTCCAATAATTTTAGCCGGATACGAACTTGGATCAATACTCAGGAATAATATTCCAGCAATCAATATTGCCTTTTTGAGTTTCCCTTCCGGTTGTATATCACCGTCGATGCCATTAATATCCGGTAGTTCTTTGATTCCATAATTACCGATTACATCATTCATCAAGATATTATTGTTGTTCCAATCTTGATCTAATTGATATGGAATTTCTAATGAATCATTCTGTAATTTAAGTACTTCCAATACACTTTTATCTGCATCTCTTGCCAGATTTTTGACTACATATGTTCTAGCTAATTTTTCTTTGTCAGTTTTATTTTCGTGCTCTTGTTTCAACCAAGATGATAATACAAAATCCTCATAATTACTAAGTGTATATCTCTCCATTTCTGTTTCTTTGGAGATTGGATGACCAAATGTAGCACTTTTTACTCTACTAAAACTCATCCCGTCGTAATCTTTGGTCCAATTAATATCACCAACTGGAGCCATCAAATTAGTATTCCCTCCAGTATATGCATTCGCATTAATAACTGGGAGTGGATTTCCACCTACATTAGGATTACTTGCTTCTAAAGATACGATCCATGCTTTATCATTACTATCTATTAATGGCAACTGGATTTGCTCTGCAATTGTCTGAACAGACCTACCAAAGGTAGGATCAGTATATTTATTTCTAATACAAGCAGCACAGATTAATTTAGTCTCAAACAATTTATCATGTGGCACATCCATATACACTGCCGTGGCAACGATAAGATGCTCATAGTTCATCTTCTGTGTTCTTGCACTTAATGATTCAATGTAGGTGCTCATCTTGGATGTACTCCTATAAAATAGCTTCCAATTCCAAACATTCTCAATACCCAAAGCAGCAATATAATGACTACTACTATATTAATTAGTGTCTTTATTGGAGCCGCCATCGGTATGTAATTGTTCACAAACCAAAGTAGGACACCTATTATTATCAGCACTATTAATAACTGGATTAGGTCCATCTATTTTATCTTCCTTTTATCAAAAGCATTATGTACCAAGAGATATCCATTTACCATGATCTTTATATCCGGTTTGCAATAGCACCCTGCCCCACTAATATGCCCCCTACTATCCCCAACCGGATATACATCTCCATATTCTCCTGATTCATGTATTACTATTTCCCATTCAAATACTTGTTTCAAAATTCATTCATATTGCATTATAGTTAGCGATGTTATATCATTTCTACCTGCTCCAATTCCAGATTGTCCATTATATGGACCACCTATTGGATGAAAATTCCATATTTTTGACTCTTCAAATGGAATCTCTAATTGGCTTGCAGGACTTATATATCTAATTGGTAATTCGGATTCACTTTCTAAATTTTTTGGGTTTTTTGAGTAATCCAATTCATATTCAAATTCATTATTGATATTGTTCATAATAATCCTCCTGTTTTAGTGCCTTGATTCGCCTTACTAATCCCATGAAGCTTCGCTCACTTGGTTTCCTAATTGGTTCTGGATATGATTTCAGATGACTAGCACAAAAATATCTTATACAGTCGTATGCGTGATCTGTAACTCGCTCATCTCTGTCATCGCTGTATATATTCTTACCATTTATCGTGTCCAATAATGTTTTCTTCTGTGCTTTTAGCTGCCGGATTGCATGAAAACACCCAAATTTACTATTGAATTCTGGATTTTTCCTAAAAAAGAACAGTCTTGGTGATCCTAAACTATTGGTTATTGGATTTACTAATTCTGGATCAACTCGCAGTAGTTCATTTATCCGGTTGCGAGTAGCAAACTCATTATTATCGCCTGGCATCCAACTTATTCCGTCTCCATCTAGATCTGAGTCAAGATATTCATTGGCTACATTCCAGCGCCCCCCAAATTTCTCCATTGTTTTCTTGAATATTGATGGATCTGCTATATTTTGTGAATAATACTCAGCTTCACTGAGATCTTTAATTGCTTTTCTGTGAAAACTGATTACTTTATCTTCCTGGTAGTATTCCCGATAGCAATAGTGGAATCCTTTATAAGTAGCAAACCACAAACAACAAGTTGGTGCTGATGCTCCATGATCCAAAACACGACATAATACTGCTTTCTTTAGTAAATTTTCTATAAATTTCTCAGTAACTTCGTCAACTTCTATTAGGGATTTTTCACTCGTTTTATGAATAGCACCTTCTCCCTGCCCTATTTTCCCATCAACATATCTCGCAATCCATTCTGGATCACGGGTTAACATATTTTCTAGATTTTCTTTGGGAAGTGCCTTATTATCTCGGGACGAGCACCAAACATAATCATTGGATTTCTGCCACTTTAATTTCCATTCATCGCTATCCGGATGAAATCTTTGAATTAAATAATTTAGTTCTCCTTCATCTGGTGGATTAATTAATATGAAGCTATATACTGGAACAAGTGGCTTATTTGTGTGGGCATTTCTAGGCCAATCAGGATTACTTTCCAGTAAATCGGTTGGTACAACCGCATCACCTTTACGTCCTAATCGTGCATCTAATCCAAGATATATTGATTCAATTATTTCCTCAGCCTGATCTAATAATAAAAAGTTAATCTCAAGTGATTTGATACTGTTCATATCAACATTATCAAAGTGCATGAAAAAGACTTCGCTACCATTAATTAGTTTAAGATATCCGCGGCCATCTGCACGGCTTCCGCCAAATTCACTTTTATATAGTTCAGGAGTACAGATCTGGTAGAATGTTTGCGCAGTAGTTTTCATGAGATCGGAATAGAATTGTCTTCCGATCACGGCTCTAGAATTGGGAAATTTTAGGAGGAGTAATAATAGTTTGTAGCAAGCAATATATGTCTTGCCACCACCATAGCCGGAATTAAATAATATATTCCGTTTGGTGGAATTAAGGAAGTATACTTGAGCTTCGCTCGATGGTTCGATAGTTAGATCTATTGACAATGGTTTGTAAAACTCATTGCCTAATCTGGATTAGGTAGGTTAATTCAATCTCCCTTAATAGGGAAGATAGTTGGTGAATCTAACTTAGCCGCCGGAACATCCTTGATTCTCAAAAATCCATGTGTATCAATAATAACTGGACCTTTTTGGTTTATGTAAAATCCTTCAGGTTTAATTGATAGCACCAGTAAACTTTGTACAAAGAATTCAATAGTTTCTTCGCCCAGGATAATCCGGTTGGTAATAGTAGCCGGCGTATTCGATTTCGCCCAATCTGCATACTGAATTACTATTGCCGGATCTTCTATCATATGCTGAATTAATAATCCAGGTCCATCTTCTATATGCGTATGGAAACTACCATTCCAATGTAGATTAATTGAATATCCCCTAACACTTTCTTCGCAGTATGAATAGTTCATTCAATTTGAAAAAGTGGGGAATCAGATTTATGCCAGATCCAATTCCCTTACGCTAGGAGTTTTATCACCCAATGGACCTAATCGCATTTCAATTTATTATTACAAAGGGCTAAGACATCATTCTCGCTTGAAACTTAGCCCCTTTCCATCTAATCACTTGTTACGATAAAGGAGGGTGATCAGATGAATCCTGCTTCGCAGAAATTAATCCCATGAAATGGGTTATGAATTATCAAACCTTCCACTAATGCGGTTATTATCAGATTTCAGATCTACTAAAAATGGCATCGTTTGAACGTGCCGGAGATTTATTCGTTCTAAATATTCACGAACTTCATTAGTGGCAGTTGCCAAATCTCCATCAGATTCAAAATGGAAGTGTCCCAACATTTGTCCCTTTTTATAGGTAGTAGAGTACACTATCTTTGTGCCAAACTTTGGTGCCGGTATAGTTTCTGTAGGCATTATATTTACCTCTTTGTTGATTTTCCCAACCAAACATTATCCCCTATTGGGATTGAATATATTCCCTATTTGAACCTCATCACTAATAATGTTGAAATTAATAATTGGTTGCTTATTAACTTGCCCATCTTTATTCCGCACTTCATGCAGATCCAGCACTATTTCAGCGGCTTTTATGCGAGTATTATCAAATTTGGACGAGTGCATAATTTCTGTAATTACAGAACTTGCATCTTCAATACTTCCATTCTTCTTATTTAGTATGCGGCTAATGCCGCTTAGTTCTTTTTTCTTCTCTTCTAATGCATTTAATTCTTTTAATTCTTGGATTGCAGATATTTCCTCACTTTCACTAAGTGCATCTGCAATTTCACCTAGATCAAAGAATCCGTTATTGGATATCAGTGGCATTTTTTTCTGCGTTGTATTGTTCTATTATCTTGTTTAATGGTGCGCGTTTCACTCTATCGAGTGCAATGTCTTCTAGATCTTCGATGCTATTATCTTCTTCGCTATTTCCAACCGGATCAGCTTCGCTAAATAGTTCTCCATTCTCGACAGTAATTTCCTTAACTAAGAATTTCATGTTCCAACTATTAATTACTATTTTAATGAATTTCAATTAATAAAATCAGGTGAAGGACACCTGGGCGTAGCAGTCGTACCGGGATATGTCTTATCCTAGTACTTTGAATTGAAGATACCTAAGCATACACCTTTTTACGGCTAAGTCAAACAGTTTGTTTCAAAGTCAAAACTAAGCAAAAATAGGCCAAAAAAGGCCCACCTAAGCGTTTAGCTGAGATTTGAACCTGTTCAAAACCTGTGCATTTTTACAATGATTTCTAAGAGTCAGTAATTCTCCCGATCCCCTCATTTACCTTAGTTTCACACCTGGGTGGTGCTATCCGGCTAATAATATCAAACCAATTAATATCAAAGGGAAATCATCTTAATTTCAAAACAATTTCCCTTGATTTACGGTTTCTCGAACTAAGTTTTGTCGAAGGAATTATCGAGTATCCATCATTTTTGCCCTTCCATCATTCCACGGAATTGGCGCAGTTGGAGTTCCTTTCTATAAAATACCAGGATTTTATCCTGGCGCTATTAAGCCATTATTTTTTATTATTTACAGTTTTGCAATGTTTCCAGAATAAAAATTTACTACATTCTTTATGAGTTCCTCCACTAGGTGGTGCCGGTGCATATGGATTCTTCCATTCTACATCTGGCTGTGCTAATTTCAGGACTACTCTATTAATTGGCTTACCATTAGACCCCAGTGGATCATTCACAATGGTAATAGCAAACACCCCCCAATATTCCAGTTGCTCAGCCCCATTTCTATTAATAGTGGATTGCTCAATGTTCACAAACTCAGAGTAGACACTATTATCATCGAAGATAACAGAAACCGTCCCATTATAATTGTTGTCATCTCCAGCGGTGGTACAAGTAATCACTCGCGTGTCATGATTCCAGATATCGCTTATCTGGCACCACATTTCCTTGATATTTGTAATTTTTTGCCCATATGGGGAATTACTTTGGTTTTTATCACTATATGGTGTACCCGGTACTCTAATTATTGGATTTTGTGCTGATAAGATTTCTAGTGATCCTAGAATTGATATACTGAGTATCCGGTATATCATTTTGTAGTCCTTATTTGTTTAATGCTACTATATAGCTTGCAAATTAAACGGGGCAGCATTGGGGTGTACCGGTAGTAGTACATTAATCATAATTAGTACTAGATCTAAACTATAGTATAGTACTAGTATTAACTACGCTTAATGTACTATTAGTACCCTAGTTATCTATGTACTACCAGCTGTATACAATATCAAATATCACATATCAAATATATTTGATCATTGATACGATATATCTGATATATGATCATTGATACTTGATATCGGCCACCTGTATCACTGTACTGTTCTATTATTGTACTAATCAACTAGTACACTGAACACTCTATCAATACAGTAGGACAAAGTGTACACCTACTAATAGTGTTTAGCTGAACTTAATCTAAGCTCCGTTTAATTAAGCTGAACTAAACACGTGTACGTTTTTCAAAAACGACACACTTTGCCTAGGACGCGCCAATATTCAGAGTTGATACCTAGACATCCCCCCAATATTCGATTCGTCCTAGCGAATCCTTGTGCTATTACTCCATATGCCATTATTGGCCGGACCTTCTATTCGCGGCCCATTCACTTTGCATGATAAAGTACTTAATAACTACATTTGTAGTAATTCAGCGCCAAACAAAGCCCTCTGATGAGGGCTAGTATTGTTTGTTGTTTGGTACTACTATTAGTACTGATAATCGTAGGGATACATATCAGCAGATGGTTCCCAATTTGATTGGCCGTCAATAACTGGATAGATCGTATATGCCATCCAGTTCATAAATTCAGAATCTTCGATAGATTGTGGAATCCAATTACGCTCGAATCGCCATTCGCCGTCAATAATCATGAGATGCATCATAGTAACAACGTCTTCAACTTGAAAGAGAAATTTCATATCATCTAGATCCTAACATAGCTCCGCGCCAATATCAATAGAGATAATAGCTAATTCATCACTAGACCAATTTGGTAGACTAATCTGTCTGGATAGGCAATCTTCCCGTGGATGACCCTGAGATACCTTCCTTGGTAGTCAGCGCCTTCTAGGCCATCTAATGAGCCATCTACGGCCATTCTGGATTGATGCCTTGATACAGTCTGATAGTCGGATAGATGACCTCGACGTCCTTAACATGCTCCTTGTGCGTCCTGAGCCAAACCTGACGATAACCTTCTATCCATCCTGATATAAATTGATCCCTATTATTCTTGTCTCTCAACTTAGGATAATTAAGTGGAGTCTTCAACCAAGGATGAGCGGCTTCAATACGACCAAAGTTGAATCCCTCCTCATAGTAGTTCTCAATCTCGCTCTCAATCTTACGTATTGTTATTGGTCGTCCCATATATTAATTAGATACATATACAATTAGACAACTATCGAATCATTGACCAAACGAATGGCCTCCATATTTCAGGAGGCCAATATCTTACTTTAATGTTTCTAGTACTACTCTGCGAATCTTATCCTTACATCCCGGAGCTATTACTTTGATCGTCCGACATATCGTATTGACTGATAATCTAGGACCATCATTACTAACTAGAAACTTTGTATAGCGAATTACTTTATCCCGATTCATTAGGATTTCGCTTTCGGTCCTGGTTTATCGCCGGGGCGTTTAATTTCAATCTGCGAGAAATCAAAATGCGGCTTAGCATCTTTCGATTCTTTCATCGCCGCCACTAATGGGGCGAATTGTTCCTCGCCGAGAATATAATCAGTGTATCGCTTCTTTTTAGCCTGATCAGTACTCCCCGCCAACATTTGATCCACGGCTTCATTGAATGCCTTATTTAGTTCATTAATCTTATCATCAGCGTAGGGATTAGCAAGCGCCATAAATACTTGCTGTCTGGCAGCAGATTTTCTACCGAAGTTGAACCAATAAACTGCCTCATCTTCATTTGCAGAAATGTTCTGCATTTCAACAAAATTCTTAGCTAGCGGCAGATGATACGTGCCCTCTGCTTTTCTCTCTTCTCCGCCCTCTTTAATAGTGCGACTTACCTTGAAGGTATTCTCTGGTAATCCGCTTTCGGCGGATTCATCTTTTTCTTGATCTACCACTTGTGTAGGATTCATCTCTAAGTTCCTCTTATCTTTCTTAAGTCTAATTGTTGGACTTGCCATCAGTTGATACCAACCTTTCTATTTGATCAGTTCAACTGATCTGAAACCAATATACAGGCTATCGCAGATGGTGTCAAGAAGTTTTTACAAATAATTTTCTGGTACTAATCCCCGGTTGGATAGTGGAGCAGTTTCAAAAGTAGCGGAGCTAATAGTGTAGAAATTACAATATCGGATTCAATTAATAATGTCAAGTGAAGTTGACACTTAGTCTAGTACCCTTGTCAATCACAAAAATGTCAAGTAAACTAGACAAAACTGGCCAATGGATATAATGCTCACTGACGGATACCGACGGATACCAACTATTAGCAGTCTGGTCAATCCTGTAAACAACTACTGAATCAATAAGATAGCCTATGCATACCTCCAAACTACCCTGTCC
>Ga0065712_10000742_pt1 | contig 11169 bp, 12 predicted proteins | sample MisRhiReplicate1_FD_59099 | JGI IMG/M metagenome (GOLD analysis project Ga0065712, IMG submission 59099) | Miscanthus rhizosphere microbial communities from Kellogg Biological Station, MSU, sample Rhizosphere Soil Replicate 1: eDNA_1 v3... | ecosystem: Host-associated > Plants > Roots >...
CCAGCCGGCCCTCCGCGATGATCGTCGCTATGGCGGGCGTGCCCAGCAGCAGCTCGCGCGCAGCCACGCGACCGCCGCCCGACTTGCGGAGCAGCACCTGCGCGACGACGCCGCGCAGCGCCTTGGCGAGCATCGCCTGCAGCTGCGGCCGGCGCCCGGCCGGCGCCTGCTCCACCACCCGCGACACGGCTTCCGGCGCGCTTGGCGCGGCGATCCCCGCGATGACCAGATGGCCCGCCGACGCGGCGGCGATGGCCTCGGCAATCACCTCCGGCGTCCGCAGGTCCTCGATCACGATCACGTCCGGCGCCTCGCGCAGCACGCCGCGCAGGCTGGCCAGCAGATCCTCGCCCGTCCCGCGCACCTCCCGCTGGCTGATCAGCGCGCTGCGGGGCTCGTGCACCACCTTCACCTGCGACTCGAGCGTGATGACGTGCTCGCTGCGGGTCCGGTTGATGATGTCGACGAAGGCCGAGATCAGCGTGGACTTGCCGCTCGCGCGCGGGCCCGTCACCAGGATGAGGCCCTCGGGCTCGGTGCACAGGCGCTGAATCTCGCGCGACAACCCGAGCTGTTCCGCCGACAGCGCGCGCCCCGGGATGATCCGGAAAATACCGCCCGGGCCGCGGTGATCGCGGAACGACAGGCACCGCACGCGGCCGACATCGGGCACGTCGCAAATCCACTCCCCATCCGTCGCCGGCGCATCATCCGCGCGCTCGGGCCAGACCTCGAGGACGAGTGATTCGACGTCCTGCCCCGAGAGCATTGCCTCGCCGTCGAGCACGGTCATCGCGCCATCGACACGAATCGAAGGCTTCGACTGCGCGACCAGGTAGAGCGCCTCGGCGCCGCGGGCGGCGGCGAGCCGCAGGAGGCGATCGAGGCCTCCCGGGCGCGGCAAGCCCGAACGCGGCGGAGCATCGGGGCGCACCGGGTTGCGCGACATCGGCAGGACGACGGCCGGCTCGGGCGCCGGCGGGCCTTGTTCGGGCCGCGCCATCAGCGTGGCCACGGTCTGGGCGGGCGCAGCAAGGGGCGTTTCGGGCGCGCCCAGCTGTGGCGCGCCAGATCGTCGGCGGCGGAGCTCGATCCAGATGTCGTCGCCGCCGCGCGCGGCGACGACGGTGAACGGCTCGCCGGACGCGATGGCCGACGGCGGCAGCTCCGTCTCGACGGCGCCGTACTCGGCGAGCGCCTGCAGGGACTCGGGGTGAAGCAACTCGGTGAGCAGGGCATCCATCGCCTGCAGCGTGAGCGTCGCCGACGCCACCTCCACCGGGCCCCCAGCGGCCACCACGATCGGCCGTTCGCCGACGTGGAGCACCAGCGACTCCCCGTCTTCACGGACAATGGCGGCGAGCAGAGAGTCTACGAGGGGCACACACGTCTCCGACGGAGATTTCGGTCGAACCGCCCTTCAGCATTAGGCGCCGCTGCACGGTCTTTCATGCCGCTGCATCCCGTCGCGCAACATGGATGGCAAGCAGGCCGCCCAGGACGGGCCGCGACGCGGCGTTTGTGAACCCGTGCCGACCGAGCAGCTCGACGATGGCGTCGGCGCCGGGGTAGGTCCGGATCGATTCGGCGATGTAGCGATAGGTGTCGGCGTCGCCGTGCAGGACAAGGCCCACCGCGCTTCCCACCGCCGACAGGTAAGCATGGTAGGCAGCGCGGACGATGGCCGATCGGGGGCGGTTGAAGTCGAGCGAGAGGAACAGCCCTCCAGGCTTCAGCACGCGACCGATCTCCTGAACGGCCGGTACGAGCGCCGGGACGTTCCTGAGGCCGTAGCCGGTCGTGACGACGTCACAGGACTCGGACGCAAACGGCAGCGTCATCATGTCGCCGACGACAAAGCTCACCGACCCGAACGCGCTGCCGGCTCCAGTCTTGTCGCGTGCGATTTGAATCATGCGCGGCGTGAGATCGAGACCCGTGACGACCGCGCCCCTGGCGGCCGCTGCGACGGCGATGTCGCCAGTACCGCACGCAAGGTCAATCAGGCGCAGGCCTTCGAGCGGTTCTGCCATCTCGAGCAGCCTGCGCTTCCAGCGCCGATCCTGCCCGTACGACAGCAGCACGGTGATGAGGTCGTAGCGGTCGGCGATGGTCGCGAAGAGGCGCCTGACGTAGGGCGCCTTGCCGCCGGGCGTCGCGATGGTGGCGCGCAGCGACTTGGTCATCGCCGGCGGACGTCGACCTGCCCTCGCATCACCGCCGCGTGCGGACGGCAGTAGTACTCGTACGTGCCGGGACGATCGGGCACACGAAAGGTCACTTCACGGCTCTGGTCCGGCAGGACCAGTTCGGTGGCCACCTCGAGCGGGTCGATGGCGAAGTCGTGCAGCACGCCTGGCGCGTCGTGATTGACCAGGTGCAACTGGATCCGCTCGCCGGCGGTGACGGTCAGGGACGGATTCGGCGTCAGATTGCCGTCGATGAAATACGCCATGTTGCGGCAGGTCAGCGTGATGACTCGCGCCCTTTCGCGATGCCCCTGCCACACGAGACCACCGACTGTCAGGAGCCCGGCGGCCATGGCCGACAGGACGAGGATCGTGCGACGAGAGGGCATGGTCGGGCGGGCTTTGGCGAGTGTACTTCCAGAGCTTATTGAACGACGTGAGCTTTCTCGAGATGCCGTAACATCACTCGCCATGCGTGCTCGAGTCTCGCGCTGGCTCATCATGGCGGCGTTCGCACTGTTGGCGTCATCCNGGCGTGTCGCGGCGCAGGCTCCCGCGACTTCGCTTCCGGCGCCCTCAGATTCGTCGCGCCCCTGGGAGATTGAAGACAACTCCTTTCTCGTGGAGGAAGCCTTCAACCAGGAAGCCGGCGTCGTGCAGACGATCTTCGGCGGCCTGTTCTTCCAGCAGTCCGGCTGGGCGCTCTCGTTCACGCAGGAATGGCCGGCGCCCGGCATCAAGCATCAGCTCTCGGTGTCAATCCCCGTGAACGGGCTGAAGCTGGCCGACGGCGAGCGCGGCCCCGACGGCCTCGGCGACATCGCGCTGAATTACCGCTATCAGCTGATGGAGGAAGGGCCGGGCAAGCCGGCCATCGCGCCGCGGCTCACGGTGCTCACGCCCACCGGCAACCAGGGCCGCGGCCTCGGCGTCGGCGCGTGGGGCTGGCAGATGAACCTGCCGGTCAGCAAGCAGCATCGCGATTTCTACTTCCACGGCAACGTCGGGATGACGTGGTACCCGCGCGTGACGACAGGAACTGACGCCGCCAGCGGTTCCGCGCCGGACGTGACGTTGGTGAGCCCCACGATCGCCGGAAGCACGATCTACCGGCTGCGGCCGATGTTGAACCTGATGCTCGAGTCGTACGTGACGTGGCAGGAAGCGCCGACGGGGCCCGGCCGCACCGATCGGCTCGCGGTCAGCGTCGTCTCGCCCGGGCTGCGCGGTGGATGGAACCACGGCGAAGCGCAGATCATCCTGGGCGCGGCGCTGCCAGTGACGTGGGCCGATGGCGCCGCGCACCTGGGCCTGTTTACCTACTTCTCGTACGAGACGCGGTTCTGGAAGGTCAAGACCCCGTGAGCCGCGCGATCACGGCGGCCACCGCTTCGGGCCGATCGACTTCGTACGCGGCCCGCGCGCGCTCGAGCCCGGACACTTTCGCGAAGCCGAACCCGTAGCGCACGAGGCACATCGGCACGCCCGCGTTCACGGCCGTCTGCACGTCGGCGGGCGAGTCGCCCACCATCAGCGCACGCGACGGATCCACGCCCGCCCGTTTCACCAGCGACGTCAGTCCGGCCGGATCGGGCTTGCGGGGCAGGTCGCCGTCGCCAGGCACGATGTCCGCGAAGTACTTCCGCAGATCGAAGGCGTCGAGCAGCCGCTCGGTGGGTTTCGCGGGCTTGTTGGTCAGCACAGCAAGGCGCGCGCGAGTCGAGGCATCCTGCAGCATCTCCACGACACCCTCGTACGGACGGGTGGTTGCAACCAGTCGCGTGTTGTACAGCGCGACGAAGCGCGCGAGGGCGTGGTTCAGCGGCACGGCCACGTTGCGCGCCTCGAGCAGGCGGCGCACGAGCTCGCGCGCGCCATCGCCGACCATGGCGACGACCTCGGCGGTCGTCAGCAACGGCGCGCCGTAGCTTCGCAGAAGCGCGTTGCCGGAATCGGCCAGGTCCTGCGCCGAATCCACCAGCGTGCCGTCCAGGTCGAAGGCGACCAGAAAGGGGCGATCAGTCACCCGCGAAGCTGGCGAAGGACGTCGGCGTCTCCCAGACGGTGACGCGGACGACGTGGAAGCCCTGCGACTTCGTGTAGTCGTAGATGGTCTTCGCGATCAGCTCGACGGTCGGGTTGCTGTCCACGAGGAAGATGGGCTCGCCGAGCGCCTGGAGCGGCGCCACGAGCGGGTCGTCGCGGCGCAGGATCATCTGGTGATCGAGCTTTGCATCGATCCACCCTTTCACCACGCGCTTGATGTCGCTGAAATCGCACACCATGTTGCGCGGGTCGAGCGCGTCGGTGCGCACCTCGATTTCGGCCTTGGCGTTGTGGCCGTGGGGGTGCTTGCAGATGCCGTCGTAGTCCAGCAGCCTGTGGCCGTAGCAGAAGTCGATCTGCTTCGTTACGGAGTACATTCTGCAATTGTATCCAAGGACGAAGGACGAGGGACGAGGGACGAAGGACGAAGGACGAGGGACGAGGGACGAGGGACGATGTCACAGAACGGAACGGCAGTTCTTTTCTCCGCCGGGCTCGACAGCGCCGTGCTGGTGGCACAAGAGCTCGAGCGCGGCAGCGTGTCGCCGCTCTACGTCAGCGTCGGGCTGGCGTGGGAAGTGGCCGAGCGCGCGATGGGGGCGCGGCTGCTGGCCTCCGCGCCGTACGCCGGGCGCGTCGCGCCGCTGGCGGACCTCCAGTTCACGATGGCCGACGTCTACCCGCCCACGCACTGGGCCATCCGGGGAGTACCGCCTAAGTACGACACGCCGGACGAGGACGTCTATCTGACAGGACGCAACCTCGTCCTCCTCGCGAAGGCCGGCGTGTGGTGTGCGCAGCATCGCATCGGCCGCATCGCCCTCGGCCCGCTGGCAGGCAACCCGTTTCCCGACGCGACGCCAGAGTTCTTCGCGTCGATCGCGGAAACGCTGTCGCTCGGACTCGCGCACCCGATCGAGATCGGCACGCCATTTCGTGCGCTTCACAAGGAGGACGTCGTCAAGCGCGGGAAGGAACTCGGCGTGCCGTTCGAGTTGACGCTGTCGTGCATGAACCCGCAGGTCGCGCCGGGCGGGAGCGCGGCGCCGTTCGCGCACTGCGGCGCGTGCAGCAAGTGCCGCGAGCGGCTGGATGCGTTCGCCGCCGCCGGGCTGACCGACCCGGCGGCGTATGTAGTCAAAAGATAGGAGTTAGCTGGCAGCGGCTAGCTGGCAGCGGCTAGCTGGCAGCTCGTCTCTGAGAGCTGATAGCTGATAGCTGACCGCTAGCAGCTAACTTACTGCTTGCCGACGTGGATGCTGCCATCGCCCGAGCGAATGCGCAGCGTACGGCCGCCGCTGCCGAGCGTGCCCTGCAGGTTGTTCTTTTCCTCACCGGTCGGGCGGAGGCCGAAGTCGTCGGCCGAGATCGAGCCGTCGCCGGTGTGCGCGTCGAGCTGCGCGTTGAAGCCGCTTGGCAGGTTGACCGTGACACTACCATCGCCGGTGCTGATGTCCCAGTCTTCCGACGGCGAGCCGACGGAGGCCACCTTCAGGGTGACGGCTCCGTCCCCCGTCCGGGCCTTCAGCGCCTTCGGAGCACCCGAGATCGAGACGCTGCCATCACCGGTCGAGACGTCCAGAGCGCCGGTGACGTTCTGCGCGTCGACCGATCCGTCCCCGGTGTGCACGGTCACGTCGCCAACCAGGTCGGCCGCCTTGATGCTGCCGTCGCCCGACTTGAGCTGCACCGTTCCGGTGACGCCCGTCGCGTCGATCGAGCCATCACCGCTCGACGCTGTCAGATCGGTCTGTTTCGGGACGTGAAGCACGAAGCTCACCGAGCGGCCGGCGTGCCAGCCCACGTGGACGCCGTCGCTGCCCTCGGGCTTCACCGCCTCGATGATGATGCGGTTGCCGTCCTGTTCAGCCTTGACCTTGAGGGCCTCGGCTTCCGCCTGGCTGCCCGCGTGCCGTTCGATGGTGAGTGCTACCTGCGACTTGTCCCAGGCCATCACCGCGATCGACCCATCGAAGGTCTTGAGCGAGATCTCGGCCTTGCCCGTCACCGTGAAGCTCTTCTCCTCTTTGGCCGTGTATTGGGCCGCGTCGAGGTCGATCGAGCAGGCCGTGCTGACGCATGCCACCATGGCCAGCAGCGCGAGGCGGGGACGGATGGAATGCATGGGCAACTCTCCACAACTGTTCTACGAAGGTTGAGGCGGTTCGGTTCACCCCTTCCAGGCGACGCCGGCCACGTAGGTGCCGATGGGGTGGAGGTCATGGTCCAGGATGGCCAGATCTGCCCGCTGCCCCGCCGCAAGCCGGCCCCGATCCGACAGGCCGAGCTGCGCGGCCGGCGATGTGGCGCACATCCGGGCCGCGGCCACCAGCGAGGCCCCCATCTGGCCCACCAGCCGTCTCAGGGCTCCGTCCATCGTCAGCGTGCTTCCAGCCAGCGTCCCATCCTCGAGGAAGGCCGCTTCGCGGCCGACGGTGATGGTGTGGCTGCCAAGCGGCACCTTCGTGCCGACGGGCAATCCCGCGCCGCCGGTGCCGTCGGTGATCGCCATCGTGCGGTCCGGACCGAGGGCCGCGATGATCGTCCGCGCGACGACGTGGTGCACGTGGTAACCGTCGCACACGAGCTCGGCCCGGACGGACGGGCTGTCGATGATGGCGCCGATGAGTCCGGGCGCGCGGTGAGAGAACGGCGGCATGCGATTGAAGATGTGCGTGGCGTGTCGGCCTCCGGCGTCGATTCCCGCCAGCCCCTGCTCGTACGTCGCGGCGGAATGCCCGAGCGACACGATGTGTCCCGCGTCGGTGAGCGACCGCACCAGCTCCATGCCGCCGTCCATCTCGGGCGCCATCGTGATGATGCCCACCTCGGGCCGCGCCTGCGCGATCTCGTCGAGGATCTCGAGCCCCGAAAACGCGAGGCCGCCCGGGACGCCCGGAAGCTTCTCCGAAGTGGGCCGGCGAAGGCACGTCACCGGCTGCGCGCCGCGGAAGTCGGGGTTGATGAAGTTGCTCTCGAGATGCGCGGGCAGGACGGCCGCGTGACCGGGGACCGGACTGAGCCGCGCGGCGCGTATCCCGTCCAGCAGACGGCGCAGCGCCGCCGGCGGACACGCCACCGTCGTCGGGCAGAAGCCGGTGACGCCGTACTTCGGCAGCTTCGCCGCCAGCGTCGCGGCGGCGTCGGCAGCGGCGAGCGTGTCGCACCCTTCCACGCCGTGCACGTGCACGTCGATGAAGCCGGGGACGATGATGCGGCCGGTGAGATCGTGCCACTCGCTGCCAGGCGCCTTCGGCATGGGCTCGGTCCACACGTCGGCGATCAGGCCGTCGTCATCGATCACCAGCGAGCCGCGTTCAATCGTCGAGTCCGGCAGCACGAGCCGCGCGCCGGAAAGAATCGTCGTCATCGGTCCACCCAGGAAGGATCGGCCACCAGCTTCCGCCCTTCGAGCGGCAGCGGAGTCAGATGGCCGGAGTCGTGATGAAAGACTCGCGTGTCGAGCTCGGCGAGCGTGTTCGAGAGCAGCGCCTCGTTCGGCGCCCAGGCGACGATCAGCCCCGCAGATTCCGACGGCGGGTACCGCTGGTCGTCGAGATAGTCGCGATCGAGCGTGATGAGCGTCCGCTGCAGCTGTCGCGCGAGGGCGAAGTGCCGGCGGTCGGGCGCGCGGCGCAAATCATCGTGCTCGATCACGTAGAGAACGTCCCAGTGCAGGCGCTGGCGCATGAAAGCGACGACGCCGGCCGGCACGTTGGCGTCGGCGTAGATGCGGGGCCCGTCGGGCAGCCCGGCGTGTGTGGCCAGCTCTTCGGCTAGCGTTCCCACGGTCGTTCAGCGGTCGCGATCGATGTCGGCGATGGTCTCGAACTGCGCGAGATCCGGGCGCGAGGTGGCAGCCGCCCTGGCCTGCGTCTTGAGCGACGACACCAGATCGTCGCGCTTGTGCACGAGCGCCTTGCGCGTGCGCCGGCCGTTTGGCGAGCCCACGGCGTACTCGCAGAACAGCGGGAACGCGATCGTCGAGTCGGCATAGGCCACGACCGTGTCCGGCAGCACGCCGGGGTTCACCTTGCCCCAGCTGACGGCTTCCGACGGCGTCGCGCCGGACAGGCCGCCCCAGACCACCTGATCGGTCGTGATTTGAATGAAGTAGTCGTTGCCGCCCTTGGGGATCCCGTAGACCTCCCAGAGCGTGGGCTGCGCCTGCAGGTAGAAGTTCTTCGGCGATCCGCCGCCGAGAATGACGCAGCCGTTCTTCTTCCCGTCGAGGACGATTGCGCAGACCTCGTTGACGTCGCGACTGGGATCGATCATGAGCCGCGATTCGTTCATCAGCTCGTGATACGCGACGTTCATGCCGATCGAGCTATCGCCCGGCGACGACGTGTATATCGGCACGCCGTATTTCGCGGCCGCGGCCACCACGGAGTACTCTTCGCAGCCCGGCGTGCGCGACAGCAGATCCTGGCCGAGACGGAAGTGGAGCTCGGAGGTGGCGATCGGGCCGTCGAGGCCGGAGCGCGCGAGGAAGTCGCGGACGTACTGGTCGGTCTCGAGAAGCACCGACGCCGGGAACAGCACGTCGTAGATGCGGATGACGCCCTCGTCGAAGAGGTCGCGATCGTCGAGGAAAGGCGAGCCGCGGCGGAGCGTGAAGTTCAGGGCGTAGTGCAGGTCGTGATAGAGGTTCGCGCCCGTGCTGATCATGAAATCGATGAGTCCGCGCTCCATCAGCTCGATCAGGCAACCGCCGAGCCCGGCGGGCGTGAGCGCGCCAGCGAGCGTGAGGCCGATCGTCGTGTCGCTGTCGGGCGCCAGCATCTTGTCGGCGTAGATGTGGCAGGCCTCCGAGAGGCGCGCGGCGTTGAACGCCTGAAAACCGTCGTCGATCAGCGCGCGGACATCGGCGCTGCCGCGGGGCCGGTAGTATCTGATGGGCTTGCCGGAAAGGACCTGCTTTTTTCGGTCGCCCGGTGCGCCTGGGGAACGGTGTGGCACGAGGGTCGAGTGTATCATCCGCGGCCATGGAACTTGTGACGATCGCCCTCGTCGTGGCGCTGCTCGTCGTCGCGCTCGCGGGCACGCATCTCTATCGAAAGTCGCGGCCGCTTCCGGGCCCGCACGTGTTCATCGCGAGCCGGCTGACCAGAGGCAATCGCGTGTTCCCCACGCAGGTGCTGATCTCGCCGACGACCGTCGCGCACTACACGCCGCACTGGATCGGGCGTCACGAGCACTCGATCAACATCGCGCACGTCGCCTCGGTGCGAATCGACACGAAGTTGATGTTCTCGGATGTCTTCGTCGAGACGACGGGCGGGCAGAGCGCCATTCACTGCCGCGGGCACCGGAAGGCCGACGCCCTGGAGATGAAGCGCCTCATCGAGCAGTTCCAGACGGACTACTACAAGTCGGCGCCGCGCGGCTGAGATGGGCCTGGGGACTGTCCCCACCAGCCCACTCTGTCGCAAAATGGGACACGGGCCGATATACTGATTTGTCGGCCCAATTCAGGGCCAGACGCCGCCGGGACAGGAATTGTGTCCAGGACTGACACTCCTTCGGACCTCGAAACGCGGTTCAAGACGCTCGTGCAATCGCCGCTGCGCGCGGGACTGCTGCGCTTTCTGGCGGCGCGCTCCGGGGACAGCTTCGACCTCGACGCATTGATGGCGGCTTTCGGCCGCATGCGCCTCGACGTGCAGAACTGCGTGCGTGAACTGGTCGACTACGGCGTCGCGCGCCCGGTCGGCGGCGACCCCGCGCGGTTCGAGTTCGTCCGGCCGACTGTCCCCGGCATTGGCCCGCTGCTCGACACGTTCCTCGAGGGACGAGCGGCCGTCTCCACCGAGGACCAGTCGCCCGCTGTCCAGCGCTTCCGCGAGATGATCGGCCGCGACGAGAAGATGCTCGTCGTCTTCGAGTGGATCCGCACGGCGGCCAAGTCGGACATCTCGGTCCTGATTCTCGGGCCCACCGGATCGGGCAAGGAACTGGTCGCGCGGATGATCCACGACCTGTCGCGCCGCAGCAATTCGCGGTTTCAGGCGATGAACTGCGCGGCGCTGCCCGACACGCTGTTCGAGTCCGAGATGTTCGGCTACGAGAAGGGCGCCTTCACCGGCGCGCACGATCGGAAGCCGGGCCGCATCGAGATGGCCAACGAAGGCACGCTGTTCATGGACGAAGTCGGCGACTTGTCGATCGTCGCGCAGGCGAAGCTGCTGCGCGTGCTCGAGGAGCGCCGGTTCGAGCGGCTCGGCGGCAACCGATCGATCTCGGTGGACTTCCGCCTGATCTCGGCGACGAACCGCCCGCTCGACCTGTTCGTGCGCGACGAGCGGTTCCGCGAGGATCTGTTCTACCGCGTGAACGCGTTTTCGATTCGCCTGCCGTCGCTGCGCGAGCGGCCCGTCGACATTCCCGTGCTGGCGCAGCGTTTTCTCGCGCGCTACTGCGCGACGAACGGGCTGCCGCTCGACGGCAAGGTGTTCGGCAAGGACGCGATCGACCGGCTCGTGTCGTACCCCTGGCCGGGCAACATCCGCGAGCTCGAGAGCACCGTGTCGCGTGCGGCGCTGTCCTCGCCAGGGCGGGCGATTCGCGGCGGTGACATCGAGTTCCTGCACGCCGGAGCACAGGCCGCGGCCGCGGAATCGAACCGGCTCCCGACACTGCGGGAAGCCGAGCGCGCCCACATCCTCCACGTGCTGGAGAGCGTCGGCTGGAACAAGAAAGAGGCGGCGCAGGCCCTGGACATCAGTCGGGGCACGCTCTACCGGAAGGTCGAGGAGTACGCCCTCGCGCCGTCCGTGTCCCGAAGCAGCACCAAATAAACCCACGCGCAATTGGGGACTGTCCCCAACCCACTAAAGTGTTCCGAAACGGAACACGACAGAATCCGCAAAAACAGGCCTTATTTCAAGACTGAATGGCCGATCACAATTATGAGTGCCATAATTGGACACTC
>Ga0065712_10068375_pt1 | contig 11168 bp, 9 predicted proteins | sample MisRhiReplicate1_FD_59099 | JGI IMG/M metagenome (GOLD analysis project Ga0065712, IMG submission 59099) | Miscanthus rhizosphere microbial communities from Kellogg Biological Station, MSU, sample Rhizosphere Soil Replicate 1: eDNA_1 v3... | ecosystem: Host-associated > Plants > Roots >...
CACCTCAAGCAGCTCCGCCTCAAACAGTCCCCCTTGCTCCAATACCTCGACCTCCCTGATCCCGTCGAACAAACTTGACAAGGGAACTCAGATGTCTACCCGCCCGCGCAGGAAAAAGCCCCAGCGTCACGGCTTAGGCGGATTTGGGGCGGGTGCTGAAGAGTTGGGCAGCTCTACATGAAGTTCTAATTCACTCCGGCGCAATTTAATCGATTCCTCTGGTAGGTTGTATGGCGCGAAAGCGGACTCTGGGCCTATTGCTGTCTTGCCTCGCACGGTAGATGTAACGACGCCTCGCTTTTGAAGTGCTTCCACGATTTCCACCATGATGCGACCCGATTCTTTGTAGGCCGCCGCAAACTTTTGGCTTTCCAGTTCGGCGGCCTTCCATGACGAATGCAGCCTACTCCTATCCAGCCACCACGCCACGCAGACAGCCACCACGAGCGTCACTAGGAACAGGTCGCGAATTGAAAATTTCATGGCTTTTGTTCCTGGTGCCAAAGGCTCAAGAGAACAATGACTGCGTACAAAAACAAGCCCGTTCCAAAGAGAAACGCGAGAGAGTAACGGCAAGGATCGATGCGTCGGGCGAGGACCACGCTAAGAAAAGCAGCGGCGGCAAGATAGCCACCACAATCATCAGGCTCCGCAGGCTGTATTTCATGGTTCACGGCGTGGGCGGATTTGGGGTGGGTGCTGAAGGGTTGGGCATAACCCACCTAGTAGGGACACTGAGGGTTGCCAGTCTTTTTTGCTCCACTCTGTTGAGCAAGGAAGGATGCCTTATGGCAACCGCTCGAACCCGGCGCACGAAAGCGCCAATCGCCTCACCTCTCCATGCCGCCATTCTAACCGCGCATAAAAAAGCCCCGCTAGTCTCGCGGGGCTAAACCGGCCTCAGCCAGCAGGTCGTTGAACCTCCCCGTGCCGGACCGAAATACGAGATTGGCTGCGCTCTAAAAGCTGTTAATCAAATCCCCGTTTTTAGTTCGCATAAAAAAACCCCGAGAAAATGTGGCTAGAAGGGGGTTCTGCGGGGTGCGAAAATAGCGCCATCACCATGATTAGCATCCACTTGCGCACTCTAGTCCGATGGCCAACATTTACCAGTCTCTCCTCCTTCTAATCGCCGGTTCCACCCAGAGAGAACTCGCCCGACAGCTCAAGTACTTGAAGGTCGAGAACCAGATCCTACGGAGCCGTTGCGGTGGGCGTGTCCAGGTTACCCCCAAGGAGAAGGAGCGGCTGATCAAGTTCGCGATCGGCCTGGGGAAGGCTCTTACCCAGTTGGCGACCATCGTCCACCCGGACACAATCCGCCGCTGGATCAGGGAAGCCAATGACAAGAAACGAAAAAAGGCGGCTCGCGGCCGCCCTAAGACGAAGGAATCGATGGCTGAACTGATCCTGAAATTCGCCCGCGAGAACCTCTGGGGCTACACCCGGATCATGGGGGAGATCAAGAAGCTGAATTTGACTCCACCTTCACGGAACACGGTCAAACGCATCCTCAAGAAAGCAGGCCTCGACCCGGGGCCGAAACGCGGGGAAGGAACCTGGGACGAGTTTTTGACTCAGCACGCAAAGACCCTCTGGCAATGCGACTTCTTCAGCCGCAAAGTCATGACGCTGAAAGGACTTCGAGACGCGTATATCCTGATCTTCCTCCATGTCGATTCCCGACGTATTTGCATATCGCCGGCGACCTACAAGCCGGATGATGCCTGGGTCTGTGAGCAAGCGCGGGCGTTCCGGACGTTCGCCAAGGAGAGCAAGCTCGGTACCAAGATCGTCATGCGGGATCACGACTCCAAGTACTCCCGCGGCTTCGACAAGATCGTGCAGAAACGTGGCGTGCGGATCAAAAGGACGATGTTCCAGTCCCCGAACACGAATGCCTTCGTGGAGCGATTCATCCAGACTCTCGGCCAGGAATGCCTTGATCACTTCGTTGTCTTCGGGACCGAGCACATGGACGTGCTGACGAAAGAGTTCACGGAGCATTACCACACTGAGCGGCCGCACCAGGCCAAAGAGAACGAAGTGCTGGCAATGCCCAAGTCCAAGAAGCACCATCAGCAGAAGCCACCCGACACGATTTCTCTCGCAGACGTCCGCTGCGAGCAGAAACTAGGCGGGCTGCTCAAGTCGTACAGGTGGGCGGCCTGAGTCAAAACCAGTCTTACGGTGCAATCCGACTCGCGACATTTGCCAAACCATCCGCCGCCGCTATACGCTTAATTCTTGGGGGCAAGAGCCGTTCCATTCGAGAATTCTATGGCCGACACGCGTCAAATCGTTAGCTGGGCGCTCGAGCGCAATTGTCCGATGCGAGAGGGGACTGACTGTAAGGACCCCCTACAAACGCGAATGAAACTTGGGCGAGTGCAGGCTTGCGCTCAGGGGATGCAGGATGGGGATATTGTAAATGGCATTTGGGTGACTGGAACCTATTGGGGAAGCGATGCATGCGACAACTCAGTGGACATCCCTTCTTCCGGTGTTCGCATCGAAGAGGTTGCGCAGTCGATGGGAGGCTGGGATGTCGTACGAGCTACCTGCCGAGACTGTGAGGCGAACGTCGCAGGGAACTCGCCTAACGGCATTGCCGGTTGTCATGAGTCACTGGACGTAATGTACCCACACAGTGAAGAGCTTGACGCATTGCTTTGGGAAACGATACGGTTACGCGGCCTTGAAGAACGACTTCGCTCCTGCTTCAGAGTGACCAAGCCACTTTGGTTCGGATTCTGGATCGACTCACCTCTTCGTCGCGCCCAGTGCGAATTGCTGCTTGACCTGCTTCCCTATGCGTTGCCGCGCCTTTGGGGAAAGGACGAAGCCAATAACGACGTTGAGCCTGTGTTTGATCCGAACCAGTTCGTGTGCCCCGATTTTGACCCGTCGGAGTATTACGGCAAAGAGTTCTCGGCGTTCTTTGCCGCGCTCAGGACAGCCATCAACTGGGAGCTGCCCTTCCATGTGCATATGGCGCCACCTGGGCACACCGATTTCGGATTTTACACGCAATTTGCTCATTGTCCTCAATGCAAGGCCGAAGCTCGTGTCCCACGATGGACAGAATCCGTCGAGAGTTGCTCGATTCAATGCGAAGTATGCGGAAACACCTTCGATCCAACGACTACCTGCAGTTCAGAACGCTTCGAATTCGATTCCGAGTCTGACTCACTCGAGAAACGGCTTGGCGACGACTTCGACGCCTTTGCCATTCAATTTGGTCAGTCCAAGGGCGTCACAGCCCAGCAAATGATTGAGGCCCTGGACAATCACCGCGATGGTCCGCGGCGACGCAAAGTTGCAGAGTGCCGAAACCGCGTCGATGAGCTCGAACGAAAGTATGACGAGGATCTCGCAGCATTAGACGCACCCGCTCTGCCTTCTTCACTAATCTTGGAAGTCGCCCGTGGTGTTACGCTAGAAATGAAACGCATAATGCCAGGCGAGTTCATGATGGGGTCCAACGAGAATGAACAAGAGCAGCCGATTCGCCTCGTCCAGATACTGGAGCCGTTTTACATCGGGATGTTTCCAATCACCCAGATCCAGTGGGAAGCCGTCATGGGCAGCAATCCTTCTCGCTGCCGGCATTGCTCAAATCTGCCCGTGGAACAGGTCACATGGTTCGATGCCCAGGAATTCTGCTCCAAGCTGAGCGAGATCGTGGGACGACATATGCGGTTGCCATCCGAGGCAGAATGGGAGTATGCGTGTCGGGCCGGAACGTCGACGAAATATTGTTTTGGGGACGAAATCTCTTCGAAGGAGGCGAATTTTGACGCGAGCATTCGTTCTCCGGAAGATCTCTTTCGGTTGACCGAGCGAGACGAGTCAAAGAGGAGGACGACTCCCGTTGACCAGTTCAGGCCAAATCCCTGGGGAATCTACGACATGCATGGAAATGTCGAAGAATGGTGTCAGGACTCGTGGCACGGCACCTATCTTGGAGCACCAAGGGATGGCCGCGCCTGGATCGATCAGAGCGAGCCGGTTGAACATGTCGCACGCGGCGGGGCAGCATACACCATTGCTGGGGCATGTCGGTCTGCGGCACGTCGACAGCAGCGGGCGAATTGCGGTGCCCGGGCATACATGCCAGAGGATGAAGAAGTTGAATCGGAGAGTCTTCTTGGTAGCTTGTTGCGCACGACAGAATATTACGGTGTTCGAATCGTCTGTTCGCCCAGGGGATCAGATCTTGGGTGAGTTGACCGCTATGCCTGTCGAGAGACTTCATCCCAAGAGAGACCGAAACGAGCGAGATATTTTCGCAACCGATCTGCATCATTCGGCCTCGTCTTGGAAAGCCGCGAGACTGCGAAGAGAGTCCGCCCGGCGTCAGAAATTGATTTTGATTTTCGGCAAATGCCGAGAACGGTTGCCAGCTGAGACTGGTCAAACAGGTCTATCGCCGCGATGTCTTCATCGGAAAGGACTTCGTTGAGCGAAGCGAACGCGCCGCCTTCTATTCGTAAGCCAGACCATCCCGCAATGAGCCTGGCGACCTCGCCTTCAACATCTTCCATTCCGATCCTTCCGCCATTTGACAGCGTCGCCATCCGCGTGACGGCTGCATTGAGATCTCGAAAATTTGCGGTCCATAACGCATCGGGCGATTCGGCAAATCTCAAAAATCGGTCACGAGCCTCCTTGTTCATCGTGACCTTTCTGCCAGTCTTGACCGCATATCGATCCAACTCGAACTGCAAATTGGGTCCAATGTCCTCACGCCGCTGGGCTAATCCAGGGAGCCGAAACGTCCACAGATTGATCCTCGCCAGCAAATCCTCGCGAAAGCGGCCAGCCTGGACTTCGGCGGCGAGATCCCGGTTGGAACCAGCAAGCAGTTGAAAGTCGCTAACCGATTCTTTGTCCGATCCGACAGGCAAGAATCGTTTCTCCTCGATGGCTCGCAAGAGCATCGCCTGCTCGTCAGTTCCCAATTCACCAATCTCGTCTAAAAAGAGCACACCACTGTCAGCAGCTTTGAGGAGCCCGGCCCGCGAGGTGGTGGCTCCGGTGAATGCTCCTCTTGCATGTCCAAACAGAGCCGACATCGCTTGGTCACCGCGGAGCGTGGCACAGTTCACCTCCACGAATTCACCGCGAATTTGCTCTCGGCGGCGTTTAAGTTCGTAGATGCGGGCAGCCAGTTGCGACTTGCCGGCACCCGTAGGGCCTGTGAGCAATAGTGGCGCGGTGCTGGCAATGGCGACTCGCTCGATCCGTTCAATCAGGGAATTGAAGGCCGAATTGCGAGTTTCGATACCGGACTTGAGAAAGGCCAGCCCTTCCTGCTGCTCCTGGGCGAATCGCGTTGCCAGAGCGTCGTACTTGGACAGATCAAGATCGATGACGCGATACGTTCCCGTGCCGTCCCGGTCTCGCGGGGGCGGTGACGCCTGCAACAGTCGGCCGGGAAGATGGCGCGACTCGGTGAAGCCGCTCCAGTCGCAGCCGACTGGGACGGCGATGGCAAACTCGATCTAGTGCTGGGAGCCGAAGATGGGAGCGTCGTTTGGCACCGAAACATCGGTACCCACAAGGCGCCGAAACTAGCGGCAGCGAAAACACTGATTGGCGAGAGCACGGTCGGCTGGAAAGGGGACGACGGCCGAATTCCCGGAGAGTGGGGCCTGCGCGTCAAGCCGAGCGTGGTGGACTGGAATGGCGACGGACGGCTGGACTTGCTACTGGGGGACCGCTGCGGATCGTTCTCCGCCAAGCCGGCTCAAACCGATGAGGAGCGGACCGCAGAGCGCCAAGCGAAAGATCGCCTGCCGGATTTGCGACGGGCCTGGAGTGCGGCCTTTGCGGAATATGGAAAATTACAGGCGGAAGGAGAATCCGCGGCGGACCAGAACAAGCAGCGGATCGATTCCCTGCGCGGACAGATGGTCAAGCTCAAGTCGGAGATCGCCCGTGTACAGGAGACGCAAATCAAGTATCAAGCCGGTTATCAATCGCACGGGTTTGTGTGGGTTTTCCTGCGCAAGGCCGCGAAATAACGGGCGCTTCGTGAGGTCAGGGTCATGAATGTTTCCAAGATCATGATCGCCTTCCAAGCGGCGTTCCTTGGAGCGGTCATCGCTGCTGGGCAAGACGCGGCTGCACCCTTGGACAAGCCGCGCGTGTCAGTGGGTGGCCGTCGACCAGCGCCAGCCCATTGAGGTGACAGCGGTCTTCCGCGGCGAGCGCCGAAATAAACGGGGGCCGCCAGCGCGGCACGAAGCTGTAGTCGGGATCGAGCGTCGCCAGGCAGGAGAACCGGGTGCTGACGATCCAGAGTTGGTCGCGCGCATAGGCAATCTCATGAATGCCGATGTCTCCGGTCACATGGCACGAGCGAGGCAGGAAGCAGGCGTCGTGCATGCCAATGGGCTCGACTTGCGGCGCGATGTCGGGCGCATTGCGCAGCAGCCACACTTCCTTGCGCGTGCCGAGGGCCAGCCGCGATCCATCGACGGCCAGTCCCATCGGCTTGTCAAAGGTGCGGACCAGCGTCGAGAGTCCGTTCCCACTGGCCCGCACCGCGAGCAGTTTGTTGGCCTGATAAGTGCTCACGAGCAGCGATGCGCCGAGCTGCTGCAGCAGCGCGACAAAACTGTCGCTCTGCGTATAGCGGAAGTCGGCCGGGGCCGGCGGCGGGGGCCGCGAGCCAACGTTGACGAATTGCTCGGCGTCTGTGATGCCAGCCAAGGGATACTCCAAGCTATGGGTCGGTACGACGGCCTTTCAGAGCCGCGGGGACGGCCCCGATGTGCCGTCCCACGGTGATGTCACGAAGCAAACGATCAGCGGCGCTTCTTGGACGTTGGCGTGAACAAGTCGGTTAACGCGGCATCGGTGGCCGCGGCCGAGGAGAGCTTCCCGTTGCCTTTGCCGCCGCCGTCGTCATTGGTGATGGTCCCGGTTCCCTGGCTGTCGCTGATCGAAGCGCCGGAGGCCCCGGTGAGTTTCACTTGAAAGGTCTCGTTTTGCTCCTTGCGAGTATCGCCTTTGATGACGATTTGGATCGTCTGGCTGGTCTGGCCGGGAGCAAAATACAGCGACCCCGACTGGGCGACGTAGTCGCTATCGGAGGTCTTGGCCGTGCCATTGACCGTCGCAAAATTCACCGAGATTCCTTGCCCCGAGGGTTTGGAAAGACTGACGACGAACGTCATCAACTTGGTCCCGCTATTCCCCTCCACGAGCGAAGCATCTCCAATGCTGATCGCCGGCGGTATGTCGTCGTCGAGGATGTAGCCGATCGCCGATCCGGTTAAGAAGGTTGCATTGGTGGCGGCAGTCAGATTGACGCCAAGGTACTCGTCGTACTCGACAGCGGTGTCACCAATGATCGGCACCACGATCGTCTGGCTGGTCTGGCCGGGATTAAAGGTGACGCTTCCGGTCGTGGCGACGTAGTCGCTGCCGGCTAAGGCGCTGCCATCAGTCGTCGTAAAGCTCACGGTCACGGGCAGGTCGTAGGCATTCGACAGGACGACCGTGAACGTCATGGGACTGGTGCCCGTGTTGCCTTCCGGAGCGCTGGCATAAGGGTAAGTACTGAGATAAGCCTGCGGCTCGTTGTCCATGATGGTGCCGACGCCAAGACCGCTGGCATTGGCGAAATTGGAGCCCGTGAGCTGGACAAAGAACCCTTCGGTCCCTTCTGGCACGCGGTCACCGATGATCGGGATGTTGATCATCGCGGTCGTTTGACCCTTCGCAATTGTGACCGTTCCGGTGGTGGGGGTGTAATCGGCTCCCGCCGTGGCAGGGCTGATGCCGTAGTTGTAGTAGGCCTCCTCTTCGCTCATTGCGAGCGTCGCATAGTCGACGGTTACATCCACGTCGTAAGCGGCCGACAGCGTCACGGTAAAAGCGAGACTCTTCGTACCGTCGTCTCCCTCCGTGATCGAGTTGTTGTAGATCCACGCGTACGGTTCGTCGTCGTGGATCGCTCCCGTGCCGCTGCCATCGGCAACGAAGGAGTTCACTGGGCTCGTGAGCTTGACGAAGAAAGTCTCGTCGTATTCCCCGGCCCGATCGCCGAGCACAGCAATGCTGACGATCTTGCTCGTCTCACCGGGGGCAAAGGTGAGCGTGGCCGTCTGGCTTTGATAGTCGCTGCCAGCGAGGGCGCTGTTCTCCGCCGTCGAATACGTAACGCTTACAGGCTGGTTGTACGAGGCCGAGAGGCTGACGGTGAAGTTGGCATTCACTGTCCCGGTGTTCCCCTCCGTGACCGTCGCCGCATCGGAGATGTTGATCGATGGGGCGTTCAGCGCAGGCCAGGTGGAGTCGTTGAGCAGGACCGAAATGTTGTTCGAGCCGCTAGTGGCGATTGCTAAGTCCGCCCGGCCATCGCCATTGAAGTCGGCCCGCGCTATCGCGAACGGATTAGTGCCCACGGGTACGGTCACCGGCGGCTTAAAGGAAACCGTGCTCGCGCTGACTCCGGCATTAAGCAGCACCTGGACGGAGCTCGATCCATGGTCGCTTGCCGCCAGGTCCATCCTGCCATCGCCATTGAAGTCGGCAACCGCCACGGAATTTGGATACGTGCCGGCGACGAAATATTGGGCTGCCGCGAAGGTGCCCAGACCGTCCCCCAGCGCAACTCCAATGGAGCCACCGCCTGTGGTTGCCAGATCAAGTTTTCCATCGCCGTTGATGTCAGCGATGGCGACGGCCGTGCCATAACCGCTAGGTCGCGGCGGTTGCAGCGTGCCGTTGCCGTTGCCCAGCAGCGCGAAAACACTGCCGGAAGCCGCCACAACGTCCGCCTTCCCGTCGCCATTGAGGTCGGATACGGCCACCGCCGTCGTCGCGCCGGAGCCGAGATCATAGGAGGTCGGCGCTCCGAAGCCGCCGGTTCCGTTCCCCAGGAGGACGCTGATGCGAGCCTCATCAACCCAATAACCACCGCCGCCATACCAGCCGTAAGGACCGTAGCTTCCCCAGGGTGGAATGTAGGTCGACGTATGGCCGCCCACGGTGAGATCCATTTTGCCGTCGGCGTTGAAGTCGCCCACGGCAACCGAATGGGAGTTCGAATCAATGAGGATGCCGGACGGAGCTGCGAAGCCGCCCAGACCGTTTCCCTTCAGGATGCTCACATCGCCTGTATTGGCGGTCGCCAGGTCGAGCTTGCCATCGCCGTCAAAATCACCCACGGCCAGTGACTGGGGGTCGGTGCCTGTGGGGGAAGTCAGGGCCGCCTGAAACGTGCCGTCGGGATTGCCCAGCAGGACGCTGACGTTGCTGCCGACGTTGTTTGCCGTCGCCAGGTCGAGCCGGCCATCATTGTTGAAGTCGGCGGTAATCACCGCGTAGGGATAGGGGCCCACGGGATAGCTGACTGCCGGGACAAATGCCATTACGCGGCGGTCTTCCAATCCTTCTAGAAGCAAGCGGCGAGCCATTTGCTTGAGTTCGGCAGCGCGACGCCTTCGGTATCGCGGAGAACGAACGAGCGATTTAATCAGCGAGCGAAACCACATAGGGAAATCTCCACTACGAATGTGGTCTGCTTTACAATGGCGACGGCGACCTATCCAGCGCGCAGACCAAGCGTCGGGGCGGTGCCGGGCCGGTGAGGAACTTTCTTGACGGTCAGGGCCTCACCGGCCGCTTTTGTTTCTTGTCGTGAGCGTCAAAAGCTCACTAGTCTTATTCATCGCGTGCATCACAACAGATTGCGTCACCGTCTTTATGAGCATGCTCACATTGTTACCGTTCCACGAGGCGTGTCAATCCATAAAATGAGCATGCTCACAATAATTCTCTGCACAAATCGTCGAAATGCCGGGCCGGTGAGGAGCTTGCTTGACGGTTAGGGCCTCCTGGCCGCTTTTGTTTTGCTTCGGGAATCGTCGCTTCAGCCTCTCATTCGATGAGGAATTCGATCTCAGTTTCGACCTTCAGAAAACGGACCGAGTCGTTGGCGAGCACGATGTTGGGGCGGCGGTGGGTGCGCCGCGGCTTATTCAGTATTAGAAACCTTGGCAGATTCCTCCGGCACAAACCTCAGACGGTGCGCATTGGCGGTAGCAAGTGCCGCAGTTGAATGGGTCCGAACGGAGGTCCACGCAACCGGGGTCACACCACGTGAGCCCGGTCCAGAAAGTGAGGCAGGGATCGCCGCACACGGTGCCGCAGTTCGGATGGGACGGATTGTCGGGAGTGCAATCTGGATTGCAGCAGTAACCGTCGTTGCACACCTGGCCTTCCGGACACCCGCCGCAGTTGTCGGGGGCAGTTGCAACGCACAAGCCCTGGTCGCAGTTCGGCGCCGACTCCGGGCAGACATTGCCGCACGCGCCGCAGTTGTTGGGATCGGTAGTCAAATCGCTGCATGCTCCGTTGCACTTGACTGCACCTTCGACGCAGGCATAAAGACAGACGCCCCCGATGCACTCGCCAAACTCATACGGACCAAGATCGGGGCAGCGAAAACCGCAACTGCCGCAGTTGTCGAAGTCGGTTTTCAAATCGGCGCAATAATTTCCGCAACACGTCTCGCCATAAACGCGGCAATCGTTGCCGCAAGCGCCGCAGTTCGGGTTCGATTGCAAGTTACTGCACACGCCGTTGCAAGCTGCGATTGAACAACAGGTGTAATTGCCGCATGTTCCACCCAATCGACTCGTGTTGCCATTGCATGCCCGGCAGGCATTGAGGCACTGATTTCGCGTCGTGTTGGAGCAGCGACTGCAAAACGCCTGGCAAGGGTCCTGCTTGCCGGCCCAGGCTGCGCCCCCTCCGAAGGGACCCAGCAGAGCGCCTGCCAAAGCCGCTCCTAGCCAGCGCAGCGATTGACGGCGTGGAAGAGAATCTTCCGCCAGGGATTTTGAAAATTCGTCCCAGTGATGTGTCATGGTTCGTACCTTTCAATTTGGAAGGAAAAGGGGGCGATGCCGGGCCGGTGAGGAGCTTGCTTGACGGTCAGGGCCTCACCGGCCACATTCTTCAGATGACCATCACCATCCATCTTGGCACACACCGCCCGAGCAGGTCACAGCGCAAACCACGCCGCACGCACCGCAGTTGAGGGTGTCAAAGTTAAGGTTCGTGCAAACACCGTTGCACCATGTTAACCCTCCGGGGCACGGTGTACTCTCCGTGCATGTCCCCTGGATGCAGTGCGGGGTCGGCTC
>Ga0065712_10001248_pt1 | contig 11167 bp, 21 predicted proteins | sample MisRhiReplicate1_FD_59099 | JGI IMG/M metagenome (GOLD analysis project Ga0065712, IMG submission 59099) | Miscanthus rhizosphere microbial communities from Kellogg Biological Station, MSU, sample Rhizosphere Soil Replicate 1: eDNA_1 v3... | ecosystem: Host-associated > Plants > Roots >...
CAGCAACGCGACGACAGCCAGATAAAGCGCGCCGACGAGCGTGATGCGCGCCAGGATCGTGTCGATGTACTCCGCCGTTCGCTTTCCTGGTCGAATGCCGGGCACGAACCCGCCGTACTTCCGCATGTTTTCTGCCACGTCATCGGGGTTGAAGATGATCGACGTGTAGAAGTACGCGAAGAAGATGATGCCCACCACGTACAGCAAATTGTAAAGTGGCATCCCATACGCAACCTGTTCGATCACTCGACGCGGCCACGTCCCCACTTCGAACAGCGGCGCGGCCATCGTGAAGAACGACAGGATGGACGACGCAAAGATCACGGGGATGACGCCGCCCGTGTTCACCTTCAACGGGATGTGCGTGCTCGAGCCGCCGTACTGCCGGCGGCCAACGACACGTTTGGCGTATTGGACCGTGATCCGTCGCGAACCTCGTTCGACAAAGATGATGGCACCTATCACCACCACGGCCATCGCCACGAGGAAGATGATGCGCAGCGGGCCGATCTGGCCGGTCTGCATCTGGTCGAGCGTACTCAACAGTGCCGTCGGGAAGTTCACGACGATGCCGGCGAAAATCAGCAGCGACATACCGTTGCCAATCCCGCGCTCCGTGATCTGCTCGCCGAGCCACATGACGAACATCGTTCCGGTCGTCAACGTGAGTACGCACATCAGCCGGAAGCCCCAGCCCGGGCTGAACACGAGCGGCAGCCCACCAGGGGCGTTCGCGGAGCTCTCGAGCCAGATCGCGTAGCCGAACGACTGCACGACCGCCAGAATCACGGTCAGATAGCGCGTGTACTGCGTGATCTTCCTGCGCCCGAGCTCACCCTCTTTCGATATGCGCTCGAGGTACGGCCACACGACCGTCAGCAGCTGGATGATGATCGAAGCGCTGATGTACGGCATGACGCCGAGCGCGAAAATCGTCACGCGCGACAAGCTGCCACCCGTAAACATGTTCGCCAGGCCGAACATCGATCCCGCCAACTGATCGGCAAAGAGCCTCAACGCTTCCTGATTCACTCCCGGCGTCGGGACGTGACTCCCCACGCGGTAGACGCCCAGCAGAGCCAGCGTGAACAACACGCGGTTCCGCAGGTCGCTGACGGCGAAGAGATTCTTGAGCGCGTTCTCCATATATGCCTGCCACGGGGCCGGCAGCCCCGCTACTTACTCGCTGCGATGACCTCTGCTGCGCCACCGGCCGCCGCAATCTTTTCGGCCGCCTTGCCGCTGAACTTGTGCGCTTGCACCGTCAGCTTCTTCGACATGTCCCCGCGTGCGAGGACCTTGATCGGCTGACGCGCGCTGTGGATCAAGCCACGCTCGCGCAGCAGCTCCGGCGTCACTACCGTGCCGGCATCGAACCGATCGGCCAGCGCGTCGAGGTTCACGACGGCGTACTCCACGCGGAAGTGATTGTGAAACCCGCGCTTTGGAATACGGCGATGCAGCGGCATCTGGCCGCCTTCGAATCCACGCTTGAACTTGTAGCCCGAGCGCGACTGCGCACCCTTGTGGCCGCGTCCGGCCTGCGTGCCCTGGCCTGTTCCGTGACCGCGGCCGACGCGCTTCTTGTTTCTCTTCATGCCCTCGGAGGGCTTGAGATTGCTCAGATCCATGACGTTATTCCTGCACCGTGACGAGGTGGCGAACCTTGTGGATCATGCCGCGCGTCTCGGGCGTGTCCGCCAGCTCCACCGTGTGGTTGAGGCGTCGGAGTCCAAGGCCGATCACCGTCTCGTCCTGCGTCCGGTTGAATCCAATCGTGCTCTTCACGAGCGTGATCTTGAGGCGCTTGCCGTCGGCGTTCTTTGCCTTCTTCGTGGCCATCGTACTTTTGACCTTTGCCCTTTGACCTTGTTAGGCCCCAATCAATTCCGCTTCTTCCTTGCCGCGGAATCGCGCCACCTGCGCCGGATCCTTCAGACCCATGAGGCCGGCAAACGTCGCGCGCACGACGTTGTGCGGATTCGCGGAGCCGAGCGACTTGGTCAGCACGTTTTGAATGCCACAGCTCTCCACCACGGCGCGCACGGCACCGCCGGCGATGAGTCCCGTGCCTTCCGGCGCCGGCTTGAGGAGCACACTGCCCGACCCGAAGCGTCCGACGACCTGATGCGGAATGGTCGTCCCCCTGAGCGGCACCTTGATCAGGTTCTTTTTCGCAGCCTCGATCCCCTTCTTGATCGCTGAGGGGACTTCCTTCGCCTTGCCGACGCCGAAGCCCACGACGCCATGACCATCGCCGACGACGACCAGGGCGCTGAAGCTCAGGTTCTTGCCGCCCTTCACGACCTTCGTCACGCGATTGATCGAGACCACGTTGTCCTTGATGTCGAGCTGGCTGGCGTCGATCTTTTCCCGAGTGCGGTTCATTAGCGCCACGTTAGAACTCCAGACCTGCTTCACGCGCAGCGTCGGCGACAGCCTTCACGCGCCCGTGATAAAGAAATCCGTTTCGATCGAAGACGACGCGCTTCACGCCCTGCCCGATCAACCGCTCGGCGATCGTCTTGCCGATGGCTTTGGCGCCTTCGACGTTTCCGCCGGTCGCCTTCTGCGGCAGCACACCCTTGACCGCCGGTTCAACCGTCGAGGCCGAGGCAATCGTTTTGCCCGTCGCATCGTCGACGACCTGCACATACATGTGCGTCACGCTGCGGAAGACGGTCAGCCGCGGACGTTCGACCGCGCCACGAACCCGGCGGCGGATCCGGTACTTGATCCGATCGCGACGGTCCTCTTTTGTCTTGATCCGCATTACTTCGCTCCCGTCTTTCCGACCTTCTTCTTCAACACTTCGCCCGTGTAGCGCACGCCCTTCTGCTTGTACGGATCGGGCTTGCGCATGCGGCGGATGTTGGCGGCCACCTGTCCGACGAGTTGCCGATCGACACCGGTGACGACGATGTGCGTCTGNTTGTCGACCGCGATATCGATTCCNTTCGGGATGTCGTAGATCACCGGATGCGAGTAGCCCAGCGCAAAGTGGACCTGNTTGCCCTTCAGCTCCGCGCGGTAGCCGACACCGACGATGTCGAGCTCCTTCTTGAAGCCATCGGTCACACCGGCAACGGCATTCGCCACCAGGCTGCGGGCGAGACCGTGGAACTTGCGCAGCTCATCGTCCTCGCGTGAGAGTTTGGCCACAAGCTCGCCAGCGTCCTGCGAGAACAAGATGCCCGGCGGCAGCGGCTGACGCAGCTTGCCCTTCGGTCCCTGGACTTCGACCGCGTCGGGCGCGATCTTGACGGTCACGCCCTTCGGGATCGGGATCGGTTTCTTGCCAATTCGCGACATGTTTCCTCTACCAAACGTTGCAGAGCACTTCGCCGCCGACGCCGGCCTTGCGCGCGGCGCGACCCGTCATCACTCCGCGTGAGGTCGTCAGGATGTTGGTTCCCAGTCCGCCGAGCACGGTGGGCACGTCCTCCACTCCGATGTAGACGCGGCGTCCCGGGCGGCTGATGCGCTCGAGTCCGGAGATCACCTTCTCACCACGCGGCCCGTATTTCAGGAACACACGAATGAGCTGCCGCGGCTGCCTGCCCTCGCGCTCCGCCGGCTCTTCGACGATGCGAAAGCCCTGGATGTAGCCCTCGTCCTGGAGAATCCGTGCGATCTCTGCCTTCAGCTTGCTCGCCGGCATGTCGACGCGTGTGTGCTTGGCCGACACCGCATTCCGCAGGCGCGTCAGCATGTCCGAAATCGGATCTGTCATCTCTTTGTTCCCTACTTAGTAGGCCGTAATCACTACCAGGAGCTCTTCGTCACGCCCGTGACGTCGCCTTCAAGCGCCAGCTTCCTGAAGCACAACCGGCACATGTGGAACTTCCGCATGAACGCACGCGGCCGGCCGCACAGCTTGCAGCGATTGCGCTGACGGACCTTGTACTTCGGTGTCTTCGCTTCCTTGGCGACCTTCGCAGTCGTGGCCATTCGTAATCCTCTGCTTACTGCCTACTGGTTGGTACGGAACGGCATCCCCATCAACTGGAGGAGCTTCCGTGCCTCTTCGTCTGTCCGCGCGCTCGTCACAACCGACACGTTCATGCCACGTGCCTTGTCGACCTTCATGTAGTCGATCTCCGGGAAGAGCAACTGATCCCGAAGCCCGAGCGTGAAGTTGCCGCGACCATCGAAGCCCTTCGGTGACACACCGCGGAAGTCGCGCACGCGCGGCAACGCGATGCTGATCAGGCGATCGAGGAACTCATACATGCGCTCGCCGCGCAGCGTCACCATCGCACCGACCGGCATCCCCTGGCGCAGCTTGAACTGCGCAATCGACTTGGTCGCGCGGCGAACCACGGCCTTCTGGCCGGTGATCCGTCCGAGTTCGTCAGCGCCGACGTCCGCGAGCTTCGCGTTCGATGTCGCCTCACCGAGCCCCATGTTGACAACGACCTTCTCGATCTTGGGGATGGCCATCACGTTGCGATAGCCGAACTCCTTCTTGAGCGCCGGCGCCACTTCCTTCGCGTACCGATCCTTCAGGCGGCTCATTTGTCGACCACTCCCTCACACTTACGGCAGATCCTCACCTTGCGATCGCCGCGCACGTCGTGCCCGACTCGAGTCATCTTTCCGCACTCGGGGCAGACGAGCTGCACGTTGCTCGCGTGCAATGCGCCTTCACGCTCGACGATCCCGCCCTTGATGTTGCGCTGCGGGTTCGGGCGGGTATGGCGCTTGATGATGTTGATGCCTTCGACAATCAAGCGGTTCTTGACCGGGATNACCTTCAGCACCCGGCCACGCTTGCCGCTGTCCTTGCCCGTCGTCACGATGACGGTATCGTTGCGGCGAATTGGTGTTTGCAATCTCGACATGACTAGAGAACCTCGGGTGCCAGCGAGATGATCTTCATGAACCTGCGCTCACGCAGTTCTCTCGCGACCGGGCCGAACACGCGCGTGCCCACCGGCTCGTTCTGATCGTTGATGAGCACCGCCGCGTTCCGATCGAACCGGATGTAGGTGCCATCACGGCGGCGCTGTTCCTTCCGCGTCCGCACGATCACGGCCTTCACGACCTGGCCCTTCTTCACGGTGCCATCGGGCGTCGCTTCCTTCACCGACGCCGTGACGATGTCGCCGAGGCGGGCGTAGCGCCCGGCCGAACCACCGATGGGATTGATCACCGAGATCTTCCGGGCGCCGGAGTTGTCCGCGACGTCCAGAATCGATCGCATCTGAATCATGGTTAGACCTCTGGCGCCTTCGCGACCACGCGCGTCACGACCCACCGCTTACGGCGACTGAGCGGCCGCGACTCGGCGATCGCCACGGTGTCGCCCATCTTCGCCTCGTTGTTCTCGTTGTGCGCCACAAACGTCGACGTCTTGCGCTGGGTCTTGCCGTAGACCTCGTGACGGACCTTCCGTTCGACAGCAACGACGACGGTCTTCTGCATCTTGTCGCTGATGACGGTGCCGGTTACCTGTGCCTTGACGCTCATCTTCGTCCCCAGCCCTTACTTCTGCTTCTCACGCAGGATCGTCTTGATCCGCGCCCGGTCTCGACGCACACCGCGCACTTTTGCCGGCGCCTCGAGTTGCCCCATCGACTTCTGAATCCGCAGCCGGAACAGCTCGTCGTCGAGCTCCTTGGCGCGCGTGCGCAGATCGTCGACCGTCAGTTCACGGACTTCGGCGATCTTCATGACGCTTTCTCCTCGGCGAACCGCATGGCGAACTTCGTCTTGATGGGCAGCTTGGCCGCGGCCAGCTGCATCGCGCGACGCGCTTCGACCTCGGTGACGCCTTCCATCTCGAACAGGATGCGGCCCGGGCGAACGACGCACACCCATTCCTCGGGCGCGCCCTTGCCTTTACCCATGCGTGTTTCCTGCGGCTTCTTCGTGATCGGCTTGTCCGGGAACACGCGAACCCAGATCTTGCCGCCACGCTTGATGAAGCGTGTCATCGCCACGCGTGCCGCTTCGATCTGCCGCGCGGTCATCCAGCACGGCTCCATCGCCTTGAGGCCGTAGTCGCCGAACGACACATCCGACCCGCGCCACGCCTTCCCGGTCATCCGCCCGCGCTGTTGCTTGCGGTACTTGACCTTCTTCGGCATCAACATGATTCGTTACCTTCTATCCCCGGCCGGCGCACGGCGCGGCGCGCGATCCCGGTATTCCTCGTCTCGACCCACGCGCGGCACCAGGCGCTCGCCCTTGTAGAGCCACACCTTCACGCCGATCTGGCCGTAGGTCGTGTTCGCTTCGGCAAAGCCGTAGTCGATGTCCGCACGCAGCGTCTGCAGCGGCAGCTGACCGTGGAGGTACCACTCGGACCGCGCGATCTCCGCGCCGTTCAAACGCCCGGAGACGCGGACCTTGATTCCGCGCGCGCCGAAGCGGAGCGCGGACTCGACGGCTTTACGCATCGCACGGCGGAACGCCACGCGCTTCTCGAGCTGCACCGCCACCGACTCGGAGATGAGCTGCGCTTCGAGCTCCGGCTTCTGGATCTCCTGGATGTTGATGAAGACCTCGCGGCTCGTGCGCTTCTGGATCTCCTGCTTCAGCTTGTCGACTTCGGTGCCCTTGCGCCCGATGATGATGCCGGGGCGTGAGGTGTAAATGTCGATCTTCAGCTTGTTCGCGGCGCGCTCGGTCTCGATGCGCGAGACACCGGCGTGCGAGAAGCGCTTCTTGAGGTTCTGCCTGAGGGCGAGATCCTCATGAAGCAACTTCGCGTAGTCGCGGTCCGAGTACCACCGCGAGCGCCACGTTTTGTTGAAGCCGAGCCGGAATCCGTACGGGTGAACCTTCTGGCCCACTGTGTATCTCCTTGTAGTAAGCAGTAGGCGGTAGGCGGTGGGCAGTGAGAATCGAGACTGCCGTACGCCACTTCGTCTACTGCATACCGCTTACTGCCTACTGCCGACTCACTACGCCGATGCCGCGGCCTTCTTCGCGCCACGCGCTGTTTTCTTCGCGCGCGCCGGTGCCGCCGCGCCGCCTTCCGTTCGAACTTTCGCGATCTTGAGCGGCCGCTCCGCGATATGCACCGTGAGGTGCGCCGTTCGCTTCACGACGCGATACGCGCGACCCATCGGGGCCGGACGCACGCGCTTCATCGACATGCCCTGGTTGGCGTAGCACGCCGAGACATAGAGCCGATCGATGTCGCCACCGAATCCGTCCTTCTGCTGCAGGTTCGCGACGGCGGACCGCAGGACCTTGGCGATCTCACGCGCGATCATCTTGCGCGTGAACTGCAACGTGGCCAACGCCTGATTGACGCTCTTGCCGCGAATGAGATCGCAGACGAGGCCGGCCTTCTGAGCCGATGTCCTGACCCCGCGCGCGGTTGCCTGTGCTTCAACCATGTGTGCCCCCTATCCCTTGGGCGGAGCCGCAGGAGCCGCTTGCGCTGTCGCGGCCGCCTTCTCCGTCTTGGTCGTATGTCCCTTGAACGTGCGGGTTGGCGCAAACTCGCCGAGCTTGTGACCCACCATGTTCTCAGTGACGTACACGGGGATGAACTTCTTGCCGTTGTGCACCGCCATCGTGTGCCCCACCATCTCGGGCACCACGGTCGATCGGCGCGACCACGTCTTGATCACCTTCTTCTCGTTCGCCCGGTTCATCGTCTCGAGCTTCTCGAGCAGCGACGTATCGACGAACGGACCCTTCTTCAGTGAGCGGCTCACTTCTTTCTCCTCTGGACGATGAAGCGATCCGTGGTCTTGCGGCGACGGGTCTTGTAGCCCTTCGTCGGCTGTCCCCACGGCGTCACGGGATGGCGGCCACCGGAAGTCTTGCCTTCACCACCGCCAAGCGGGTGGTCGACCGGGTTCATCGCCACGCCACGCACGTGCGGGCGCTTGCCGAGCCACCGGCTCCGTCCGGCCTTTCCGTACGCCACGTTCTCGTGATCGATGTTGCCGACCTGTCCGATGGTCGCGACGCACTCGACGTTGATCTTGCGAATCTCGCCCGATGGCATTTTCACCGACGCGTACTCGCCCTCGCGCGCGACCAGCTGCACCCACGATCCGGCGCTGCGGGCAATCTGACCACCCTTGCCCGGACGCAACTCGACGTTGTGAATCGTCGTGCCCAGCGGAATGTTCTTCAGCGGCAGGCAGTTGCCCGGCAGGATGTCCACGCTGTCGCCCGCCAGCACGGTGTCGCCCACCTTCATCCCGAGCGGATGCAGGATGTAACGCTTTTCACCGTCGGCGTAGGTCACGAGCGCGATGCGCGCCGATCGATTCGGGTCGTACTCGACCGTCTCGATCTTGCCCGGGATGTTCTTCTTGTCCCGCTTGAAGTCGATGATGCGGTACAGACGCTTGTGTCCGCCGCCGCGCCACCAGATTGTCAGCTCGCCCTGATTGTTGCGCCCGCCCGAGCGATGCAGGTTCTCCGTCAACGGACGATACGGCTCACTCACCGTGATCTCGTCGAACGTCAGCGAGGTCTTGCCTCTCAGGCCCGGCGAGGTTGGGTTGTATTTGCGAATCGGCATCTCAACGATCCTCGTCCGCTACGCGCCCTGCAGGAAATCCGGCAATTTCTCGCCATCCCGCAGCTTCACGTACGCCTTCTTCCAATCCGAGCGCCGGCCCACGAAACGGCCCTGGCGCTTTTCTTTTCCGTGCGCCAGCGCGGTACGCACGCTCGCGACCTTGGTTCCGAGCAACTGCTCGACGGCGCGGCGGATGTCGATCTTGTTGGCATCCATCGCCACCTGAAACACCAGCGTCTGACTGTCCTCGCGCATCACCGTCGTCTTCTCGGTGATCAGCGGGCGCCTGATGACGTCCGTCAATTTCATCCCAGCGCCTCCTGCAGCTTCTCGAGCGCCGCGCGCGTCAACACGACCCGGCGCGTGTCCATCACGTCTCTGGCGCTCACGCGATTGCTGGCGAGCAGCTTCACGCCGTCGATGTTGCGCACCGACAGCGCCAGGCGATCCTCAGGCTTGACGTCCACGAGCAACGCCTTGCCGTCGACACCGAGGCGCTTCAGCATCTCGGCGGCTGCCTTCGTCTTGATCTCCGCCACGCTCAGCGCATCGACGACGATGACGGCGCCGTCGCGAAGGCGCTGCGAGAGCGCCGCACGCAGCGCACCCTTCTCCACCTTCTTGGGCAACTGGTATTCGTAGCTGCGCGGCTGCGGGCCGAACACGGTGCCACCCTTGCGCCACAGCGGGTTGCGAATTTCACCCACCCGGGCGCGACCGGTACCCTTCTGCCGCCACGGCTTCTTGCCCGAGCCGCTGACCATCGCGCGTGTCTTGGTCCCGTGCGTGCCGCGGCGCTCCGCGGCGTTCTGGCGAACCACGGACTCATGAATGAGATCCGTCTTCACGCGGCCGCCGAACACCTCGTCGCTGAGGTCGAGCGATCCGATCTTCTCGTTCTGCGAATTCACTACATCTACAGTCATGGCTGTTCCGGCCCTTTGACCTTTGACCTTTGACCTTGGCCGAAGGCCTACTTCTTGCCCTTCTTCTTCACCGGCTCCGCCTGGGCAACTTTGAGCTTCTTCGCCGCCACGGCTTTGCGGACCAAGAGGATGCTGTTCGGCCCGCCTGGCACCGAACCCTCGAGCAGTAGCAGGTTGTTCTCGGCGTCCACGCGCAGCACTTTCACGTTGCGTACGGTTACGCGATCGGCGCCCATGTGACCGCCCATCCGCATGCCCTTCACGACACGAGATGGATACGACGAGGCGCCAATCGATCCCGGAGCGCGATGGAACATCGATCCGTGTGTCGCGCGCCCGCCAGCGAAGTGATGCCGCTTGACGACGCCCTGAAAACCCTTGCCGCGGCTGGTGCCAACGACGTCGACGCGTTCGCCGTCGGCGAAGATCGACACGTTCACCTGGTCGCCCGGCTTCACCGGCTCGCTTCCGGCCGCCTGCTTCACCTCGCGCACCACGCGCGTCGGCGGCACACCAGCCTTCTTGAAGTGTCCCTGCGTGGCTTTGTTCTCTTTCCTCGGCCGCACTTCCACGAGCCCGATCTGCACGGCCTCGTAGCCGTCGCCCTGCGCCGTCTTCACCTGCGCGACGACACACGGGCCAGCCTTGAGCACGGTCGCAGGATGCACGGTGCCGTCGCTGTCGAACAGCTGCGTCATCCCGACTTTCTTGCCGATGAGTCCTGTGACCATGGCTACTTCCCGTGCTCCTTACCGAACGCCTTGATCTCGACGTCAACACCCGCCGGCAAATCCAGCTTCATCAGGGCATCGACCGTCTGCGGCGTCGGCTCGAAGATGTCGATGAGCCGCTTGTGCGTCCGGATCTCGAACTGCTCACGCGACTTCTTGTCCACGTGCGGCGAGCGCAGCACCGTCCACCGGTTGCGCGACGTCGGCAGCGGAATCGGACCCGCCAGCCGCGCACCTGTCCGCTTCGCCGTGTCAACGATCTCGCCGGTTGACTGGTCGAGAATCCGCGAGTCGTACGCCTTCAAGCGGATTCGAATCTTGTCTGAGAACATCGCCATCGTCTGAATCCTGTCGGGATTCGGGATCCGGGATCCGGGATCCGATGGACAAGCGTTGTTGCGAGTCCCGAATCCCGAGTCCCAAGTCCCGGCTTACTCAATAATTTCCGTGATCGTGCCGGCGCCGACGGTGCGGCCACCTTCGCGAATCGCGAAGCGCGCGCCCTTCTCGAGCGCGACCGGGGTATGCAACTCCGCCGTGATCGTCGTGTTGTCGCCCGGCATCACCATCTCGACGCCGTCCGGCAACTTCAACGACCCCGTCACGTCCGTCGTCCGGATGTAGAACTGCGGCCGATACCCCGTGAAGAACGGCGTGTGCCGCCCGCCCTCTTCCTTCGACAGGATGTAGACCTCGCCCGTGAACTTCGTGTGCGGCTTGATCGACCCCGGCTTGGCCAACACCTGCCCACGCTCCACGTCCGTCTTTTCCACCCCGCGCAGCAGCACCCCGACGTTGTCCCCCGCCACGCCCTCGTCGAGCAGCTTGCGGAACATCTCGACGCCGGTGACGACCTTCTTCTCCGTCGGCTTGAACCCCACGATCTCGACTTCCTCGCTCACCTTCACCCGACCGCGCTCGATCCGCCCCGTCACCACCGTGCCGCGCCCCGAGATCGAGAACACGTCTTCGATCGGCATCATGAACGGCTTGTCGATCTCCCGCTGCGGCAG
>Ga0065712_10068378_pt1 | contig 11148 bp, 10 predicted proteins | sample MisRhiReplicate1_FD_59099 | JGI IMG/M metagenome (GOLD analysis project Ga0065712, IMG submission 59099) | Miscanthus rhizosphere microbial communities from Kellogg Biological Station, MSU, sample Rhizosphere Soil Replicate 1: eDNA_1 v3... | ecosystem: Host-associated > Plants > Roots >...
GCAGGCCGTAGCTGACCCAAGGCCACAACAGGGCACTGACCAGCGCGGGCAGAACCAGCGCCAGCGTGGGCTGGCGGTTGCCGGTCAGGGCGCTGAGCCACAGCTGTGCAAGCTGCGCCAGACCGAACACCACCAGCAACACCAGGCATTGCTGCCACATCGGGAACATGCGCAAACGCTGCTGCAGGGACATGACGAGGAACGTAATCAGAGTCAGGATCAGCGCGTTCTGGCCCAGAAGGGTGCCATACAGCACATCCTCCATGAGGCCCAGAATCCAAGCCGTGGCCATGCCGTATTTATGAGGCAGTGCCAATACCCAGAACGTCAGCAGCAAGGCGAGCCAGAGCGGACGGAAGATTTCCATGAACTGCGGCAGTGGCGAAATGCTCAACAGCAAGCCGATGGCAAAGGTCAGCCAGACGACCCAGCCGTTGCGTCCGGAAACATGACTAACCATCAATACGCTCCCGAGTGCTGGAAGGTGAAGAAGCCGGGGGCTGTGAGGATGCAGGACGCGAGGCAGGCCGTGCAGCAGGCGTTGCCGGTGCGGCGGCGGGTGTTGGCGTGACGCTTTGGGCAGCCGGTTTGTGCGTTGTCGTGCTGCCCGGGAATACCGGCGCGACGGGCTGTGGCCACATCGGAAACGCTGGGGTCGGCGGCGGCAGCGTCGGGATCGCGGCAGGCTCAAGGCCCTTGTCGAACGATTCCTGCGCCTGTGCGGCATCGGCGGCACGCTCTTCCGGCGTACGGCTGTCGGAGAACACCAGCAACAGGTTGCGACTGCGATTCAAGGCAGCGGTCGGCACGGCACGTACGATCGCGAACGGCTGGCCGGAGTCATGAATGACTTCCTTGACCGTCGCTACCGGATAACCCGCCGGGAAACGCTGCCCAAGGCCGGAACTGACCAGCAGGTCGCCCTCCTTGATGTCTGCAGTGTCGGCGACATGCCGCAACTCCAGACGCTCCGGGTTGCCGGTGCCGCTGGCAATGGCGCGAAGCCCGTTGCGGTTGACCTGAACAGGGATGCTGTGGGTGGTGTCGGTGAGCAGCAGGACACGCGAGGTGTAAGGCATCAGCTCGACCACCTGCCCCATCAGGCCCCGTGCATCGAGCACTGGCTGACCCAGCACGACGCCATCACGCTCACCCTTGTTGATGATGATGCGATGGGTGAACGGATTCGGGTCCATGCCGATCAGCTCGGCGACCTCGACCTTCTCGTTCACCAACGCAGAAGAATTCAGCAACTCGCGCAGACGCACGTTCTGCTCGGTCAATGCCGCCAGCTTTTGCAGGCGACCTTGCAGGAGCAGGGCTTCGGTCTTGAGTTTTTCGTTTTCGGCGATCAGTTCAGTGCGGCTGCCGAACTGGCTGGCGACACCCTGATAGAGACGCTGTGGCAGGTCGACGATCCAGTAGGACTGCATCAACACCAGCGACATCTGACTGCGCACGGGCTTGAGGACCGTGAAGCGAGCGTCAACCACCATCAACGCCACAGACAACACAGCCAGCACCAACAGACGTACGCCCAGCGACGGGCCTTTTGCGAAAAGCGGTTTAATAGGCCGCTCCTCCCGGGCATGCAATCGACGGATCTAGCTTCAATTGGCTGTTATTCATGCGGTATGGAACCGGCCTGGACAGATGAAAGAAATAGGCACCATGTTACTCAGCCTGACGCATACAGGTAGCACAAGTGCTACCCGTATACAAAAAAGCCAATGAGCGGCACCCCGGCGAATTACTCGCTGGAGAGCAGATCCATGGTGTGCTTATCCATCATTTCCAGCGCACGGCCACCGCCACGTGCTACACAGGTCAGCGGGTCTTCGGCAACGATCACCGGCAGACCGGTTTCCTGCGCCAGCAGCTTGTCCAGATCGCGCAGCAACGCACCACCACCCGTCAGCACCAGACCACGCTCGGCGATATCCGAAGCCAGTTCCGGCGGCGATTGTTCCAGGGCGCTTTTCACGGCCTGAACGATGGTCGCCAGCGACTCCTGGAGCGCCTCAAGCACTTCATTGGAGTTCAGCGTGAAAGCACGTGGAACGCCTTCAGCCAGGTTACGGCCGCGTACGTCGACTTCACGCACTTCACCGCCTGGGTAGGCAGTACCGATTTCCTGCTTGATGCGCTCGGCAGTGGATTCGCCGATCAGGCTGCCGTAGTTGCGACGTACGTAAGTGATGATCGCTTCGTCGAAACGGTCGCCGCCTACACGTACGGATTCGGCATAGACCACGCCGTTCAGGGAGATCAGGGCGATTTCAGTGGTGCCGCCGCCGATGTCGACAACCATCGAACCGCGTGCTTCTTCAACCGGCAGACCGGCACCGATGGCAGCTGCCATAGGCTCTTCGATCAGGAATACTTCACGTGCGCCCGCACCCAGGGCCGACTCGCGAATGGCGCGGCGCTCAACCTGGGTGGATTTGCACGGAACGCAGATCAGCACACGAGGGCTGGGCTGCAGAAAGCTGTTTTCATGGACCTTGTTGATGAAGTACTGAAGCATCTTCTCGCAGACGCTGAAGTCGGCGATGACGCCATCCTTCATGGGGCGGATGGCTGCAATGTTGCCTGGAGTACGGCCCAGCATGCGCTTGGCTTCCGTACCGACGGCCACGACACTCTTCTGGTTGCCGTGAGTACGGATGGCAACGACAGAGGGCTCATTCAGAACGATACCGCGCTCACGCACGTAAATAAGGGTGTTGGCAGTGCCCAGGTCGATGGATAGATCACTGGAAAACATGCCACGCAGTTTCTTGAACATGGGAAAGGGACCCTAGGGAACGCGTGGGTAAAAAAGTGCGGCAAACTCTAACAACGACAGGGATTTTGGGCAAGGAGCCAATATGTTAAATTGGCGCTTTTATAAACAAGACCCTCGACGTTAGCGGCTTGAGACCGCAGAAACACGATAGTGTTCCGCAACTGGTCATAAAGCAAATTCGCTCGTATTCCACTGGAGATCCCCCATGGCGCTTGAACGCTCCGACGTGGAAAAGATCGCTCATCTGGCCCGACTGGGCCTCAATGACGCCGATATCCCACGTACCACCGAAGCCCTCAACAGTATTCTCGGGCTGGTCGATCAGATGCAGGCGGTTGATACCACCGGCATCGAACCCCTGGCCCACCCGCTGGAAGCCTCTCAGCGCCTGCGCGATGACGCCGTTACCGAACGAAATCGTCGCGACACTTACCAAGCCATCGCACCAGCCGTCCAGGACGGGCTTTATCTGGTTCCGAAAGTCATCGAGTAAGGGAAAGAGCCTGCATGCATCAAATGACTCTGGCCGAGATCGCCCGCGGACTCGCCGAAAAGAAGTTTTCCTCTGAAGAACTGACCCGTGTCCTGCTGTCGCGCATCGCGCAACTCGACCCTCAGCTCAACAGTTTCATCAGCCTGACCGAAGACCTGGCCATCACCCAGGCCCAGGCTGCGGACGCACGCCGTGCCGCCGGTGAGAATGGCGCCCTGCTCGGCGCCCCGCTGGCCCACAAGGACCTGTTCTGCACCCAGGGCATCCGCACCAGCTGCGGCTCGCTGATGCTCGACAATTTCAAGGCTCCGTACGACGCCACCGTGGTGTCCCGACTGGCCTCGGCCGGTACGGTGACGCTGGGCAAGACCAACATGGACGAATTCGCCATGGGCTCTGCCAACGAGTCGAGCCACTATGGCGCCGTGAAGAACCCCTGGAACCTTGAATGCGTGCCTGGCGGTTCGTCCGGTGGTTCCGCCGCGGCCGTTGCTGCGCGCCTGCTGCCTGCCGCGACCGGCACCGACACGGGCGGCTCGATTCGCCAGCCTGCCGCACTGACCAACCTGACCGGTCTGAAGCCGACTTATGGCCGCGTGTCGCGCTGGGGCATGATCGCCTACGCGTCCAGCCTCGATCAGGCGGGCCCCATGGCGCGCACCGCTGAAGACTGCGCCCTGCTGCTGCAAGGCATGGCCGGTTTCGATCCGCAGGATTCCACCAGTATCGAAGAGCCTGTCCCGGATTACTCGGCAACCCTCAATACCTCGCTCAAGGGCCTGCGTATCGGTTTGCCCAAAGAGTATTTCAGCGCAGGTCTGGACCCGCGCATCGGGCAACTGGTCCACGAAAGCGTCAAGGAGCTGGAAAAGCTCGGCGCCATCGTCAAGGAAATCAGTCTGCCTAACCTGCAGCACGGTATCCCGGCCTATTACGTCATCGCACCGGCAGAGGCATCGTCCAACCTGTCGCGCTTCGACGGCGTGCGTTTCGGCTATCGCTGCGAAAACCCGAAGGACCTGACCGACCTGTACAAGCGCTCGCGCGCCGAAGGTTTCGGCCCGGAAGTGCAACGTCGCATCATGGTCGGTGCCTATGCCCTGTCGGCAGGCTATTACGACGCCTACTACCTGCAGGCGCAGAAGATCCGTCGCCTGATCAAGAACGATTTCATGAACGCCTTCGCCGAAGTCGACGTGATCCTCGGCCCGACCACGCCGAACCCGGCCTGGAAAATCGGCGCCAAGACCAACGATCCGATTGCCGAATACCTGGAAGACTTCTACACCATCACCGCCAACCTCGCGGGCCTGCCGGGCCTGTCGATGCCTGCGGGCTTCGTCGAAGGTCTGCCGGTGGGCGTGCAACTGCTCGCCCCGTATTTCCAGGAAGGCCGTCTGCTCAACGTCGCGCACCAGTATCAGCAGGTCACCGACTGGCACACTCGCGCACCTGAAGGCTTCTGAGGAGAAACACATGCAATGGGAAGTCGTCATCGGGCTGGAGATTCACACCCAGCTTTCGACCCAATCGAAGATTTTTTCCGGCAGCTCCACGACGTTCGGTTCCGAGCCTAATACCCAGGCCAGCCTCGTCGATCTGGGCATGCCGGGCGTACTGCCGGTCCTGAACAAGGAAGCCGTGCGCATGGCCGTCAAGTTCGGCCTGGCAGTGGATGCAGAGATCGGCCAGCACAACGTGTTCGCCCGCAAGAACTACTTCTACCCTGACCTGCCCAAGGGCTACCAGATCAGCCAGATGGAACTGCCGATTGTCGGCAAGGGCCACCTGGATATCACGCTGGAAGACGGCACGGTCAAGCGCATCGGCATCACGCGCGCGCACCTTGAAGAAGACGCGGGCAAAAGCCTGCACGAAGACTTCCAGGGCATGACCGGTATCGACCTTAACCGCGCAGGCACGCCGCTGCTGGAAATCGTTTCCGAGCCGGACATGCGCAGCGCCAAGGAAGCCGTGGCTTACGTCAAGGCGATCCACGCGATGGTTCGTTACCTGGGCATCTGCGACGGCAACATGGCCGAAGGTTCGCTGCGCTGCGACTGCAACGTGTCGATCCGTCCCAAAGGCCAGGTCGAGTTCGGTACCCGCTGCGAGATCAAGAACGTCAACTCGTTCCGCTTCATCGAGAAGGCGATCAACAGCGAAATCCAGCGCCAGATCGACCTGATCGAAGACGGTGGCAAGGTCATTCAGCAGACTCGCCTGTATGACCCGAACACCAATGAAACCCGTGCCATGCGCAGCAAGGAAGAAGCCAACGACTACCGTTACTTCCCCGACCCTGACCTGCTGCCGGTGATCATCGAAGACTCGTTCCTGGAAGAAACCCGCGCCACCCTGCCGGAATTGCCGCCGCAGAAACGCGAACGCTTCCAGAGCCAGTTCGGGCTGTCGACCTACGACGCCAGCGTGCTGGCGTCCAGTCGCGAGCAGGCGGACTATTTCGAGCAGGTGGTCAGCATCAGCGGCGACGCCAAGCTGGCCGCCAACTGGGTCATGGTCGAACTGGGCAGCCTGCTGAACAAGCAAGGTGTCGAGATCGAACAGTCGCCGGTCAGCGCCGAACAACTGGGCGGCATGCTCAAGCGCATCACCGACAACACCATCTCCGGCAAGATTGCCAAGATGGTGTTCGAGGCGATGGCCAATGGCGAAGGCAGTGCCGATGAAGTCATCGAGAAGCGCGGTCTGAAGCAGGTGACTGACAGCGGTGCCATCGAGTCGATGCTCGACGAGATGCTCGCGGCCAACGCCGAACAGGTCGAACAGTACCGCGCCGCAGACGAAGCGAAACGCGGCAAGATGTTCGGTTTCTTCGTCGGCCAGGCGATGAAAGCGTCCAAAGGCAAAGCCAACCCGCAGCAGGTAAACGAACTGCTCAAGGCCAAGCTGGAAGGTTGAGGTATTGATCGTGCCAATGCTCCGCGTTGGCACGCGTCCCGGGACGCCCTGCGTCCCATTGGCACGAAACAGGTCCATGCGCCCGGACGCGGAGCGTCCCCAGAGGCATTCCCACGCTGAGCGTGAGGAATGATATGAGCGTATGACTTCCACAGGCACTCAGGACCCGACCCATGCGCCGACTTCTTTCTGCCTGCAGCCTGCTGACGTTCCTGGCCGGTTGTTCCAGCAACAGCCTCATCGATCCTCACGGTTATGATGAGACCGGACGCGCCTCGTATTACGGCTCGCAGCATCACGGCAACCGCACCGCCAGTGGTGAACCTTTCAACCAGAACGCCTTGACCGCCGCTCACCGGCGATTGCCCTTCGGCACGCGCGTCAAAGTGACCAATCTGAACAATGACGAATCCGTCATCGTGCGCATCAATGATCGCGGCCCTCACACCCGAGGCCGACTGATCGATGTCTCTCGCAAGGCAGCCGAACAACTGGGTATGCTGCGCAGCGGCACCGCCCCCGTACGCATTCAGGCCCTCGACTAAGGACGCCCGCAATTCTCCAGCTATCGACACTGCCCGCCCCTGCCCTGATCCAGATGGTCGTCGGCCTTCTTTTACTGCTGATCGGCGCCGAGCTGTCGGTTCGATCGGCCGTCCACCTTGCAGCCCTGTTCAAGATCAGACCTCTGATCATCGGCCTGACGGTCGTGGCGATGGGCACCAGCGCACCGCAGATGGCTGTCAGCCTCCAGGCCGCGTTCTCGGACAACACCGACATCGCCGTAGGCAGCGTGATCGGCGGCAATATCTTCAGCGTGCTGGTGATCCTGGGCTTTTGTGCACTGGTGACCCCATTGCGCGTCGCACGCCAGGTACTGCGGGTCGACATTCCCCTCATGATCGGCGCCTGCCTGCTGGTGATCGCCCTGTCATTGACCGGTGAGTTCAGCAAGTTCGACGGTGTCGTGCTGCTGGCGGGTCTGCTGGCCTGCCTGTTCATTGTGGTCCGTCAGGGTGGCCATGCCCCTCGCCACGGCCACGCAGACACGACAGAAAAGCCTCGCGCCCTGACGCGTATCGCCATGCTCGCAGGTGGCTTGCTGCTGTTGACGTCGGGCGGGCATCTGCTGGTAGACGCCTCAGTCGTGATTGCGATCAACCTGGGGTTGTCCGAGCGCATCATCGGCCTCACCGTAATCGCCATCGGCACTTCACTGCCCGCCCTGATGACCTCACTGATCGCCGCCATGCGTGGCGAGCGTGACATCGCAGTGGGTAACGTGATCGGCAGCAACCTGTTCAACCTGCTGGGTGTGCTGGGGCTGACCGCACTGGTCGCGCCGGTGCCACTGACCATCTCGCCCAATGCGCTGGTTTTCGACCTGCCGATCATGCTCGGCGTCGCGGTGCTGTGTGTGCCGCTGTTCTATTCCGGTTACCGGATAGATCGCATCGAAGGCCTCTTTTTGCTATCGCTGTATCTGACCTATGGGCTGCACCTCGTATCGATCAGCACCGGCATGCTGCTGGCCGAACGGCTTGAAGGCATGATGCTCAGGTTCATTGTGCCGCTGCTAGGAATGATCGTTGCCCTCGGCGTCGTCCGCGCCTGGCGACGGCAGCACTGATTTACAGACGTCCGCCTCTAATGCCACAGGAGAAATGCCATGACAGACAAGACGATCAGCGATGGCGAACAGATTCGTCGCCAGGTGATGGGCGATGCCTACGTCGACCGAGCGCTGGGCAACGCTACTGACTTCAGCCAGCCGCTGCAGGATTTCGTCAACGAGCACGCGTGGGGCAGTGTCTGGAGCCGTGAAGGCCTGCCGTTGAAAACCCGCAGCCTGATCACGCTGGCGACCCTGACCGCGCTCAAATGCTCGCAGGAACTGAAGGGCCATGTACGCGGCGCGCTGAACAACGGCTGCACGGTTGACGAGATTCGCGAAGCGCTGCTGCATTGCGCCGTGTATGCAGGCGTACCGGCTGCTATCGAAGCGTTTCGCGCCGCGCAGGAAGTGATCGACAGTTACGTGAAGCCTGAATAACGCCTTAAGGCGTCTAGATCCAGCCGCCCCACTGCAGAATAAATATCCCGATGTTGGTCGTCACCGCGGCGGCCAGGGTCGTGAGCACAATGATCGCTGCGGCCAGCTCATAGTTGCCATTGGCGGTGCGCGCCATGATGTAGCTGGCAGCGGCCGTCGGGCTGCCGAAGTACAGAAACAGAATCCCCAGCTCCGCACCGCGAAAACCCAACAGCCAGGCCGCGAAGGTGCACAGCACCGGCAGCCAGACCATCTTAACCAGACTGGCACTGACCGCCAGTTTTCCGCTCTTGCGCAACGAGGCCAGCGACAGCGTGCCGCCGATGCAGATCAACGCCAGCGGCAAGGTCATCTGCGCCAGAAGACCACCCGACGTCTCCAGCCATTTGGGCAGACCGATGCTGAAATAGGCGAACGGCGAGGCGACGAGCACGCTGATGATCAGCGGGTTGGCCAGCACGCTTTTGAACACACTCCAAGGGTCGGATTTGATCACCGGGCTGTAGACCGCAAGCACCACGGTTGAAAGCGTGTTGTAGAAAACGATGACCAGCGCCGCGAGAATCGCGCCCAGGGAAATGCCGTAGGAGCCATACATGCTGGCGGCCAGCGCCAGACCGATCACTCCGTTGTTGCCACGGAATGCGCCCTGGACATAGACCCCGCGGTCTTCATGCGGGCAACGCCAGATCGCCCAGCCCCAGGTGGCCGCGAAACTCAGGAGCGTGGCGACGCCAAAGAAGATCAGCAGCTTGGGTTGCAGCGCTGCGCGCAGATCGGCATGGATGATGCCCAGAAACAGCAGCGCAGGCATGGTGACGTTGAACACCAGCCCCGACGCGGCAACGATGAACGCATCATTGATTGCGCGAATGCGCTTGAGAAACACGCCAAGAAACAGCATGGCGAACACCGGTGCGGTGATGTTCAGTGTTTCAAGAAAGATAGCCAGCATGCAACGCACCCGGTCCCGTCGATAGGTAGCTAATGATAAGCCACCCATGCCGGGTGTGTTGCAAGGATTTTCGGAAAACCGCCCACGCGAGGCGTCAGACGATGCGACTGGCCTCCACTACCGGCTGCAATTTACGCTCGAACACCGACACGCCATCCAGATCGCGCAGGGTCACAGTCATTTCGCCACTCTGGCCATCGATATTCACTTCGCCGAAAAACTGGAAACCGGCAAACGGTGAGGTGTTCTGCGCGGGCGGAGCCTTCTGGAACACCAGTTCGGGACCGAAGGTTTTGTCCAGCGTGTTTGGCCCGAAGCTGCCTGCGTTCAAGGGGCCTGCGACAAACTCCCAGAACGGGTCGAAATCCTGAAAAACCGCCCGATCCGGCTGATAGTGATGCGCGGCGCAGTAATGCACATCAGCCGTCAGCCACACGCAGTCACGAATCTTCTGCGCGTGCAAATACGCCAACAGTTCGGCAATCTCCAGCTCACGTCCCAGCGCAGGGCCGTCATTGCCGTTGGCAATGGCTTCCCAGCGTGCAACGCCGGGGCTCACTTCGCCGTCCGGCACACCGAGGCCGATCGGCATGTCAGCAGCAATGATTTTCCATTGCGCTCTTGAGCCCTTGAGTTCGCGTTTGAGCCAGTCCAACTGTTCGCGCCCGAGGAAGGCGGTGGTCGGACCCGGCTTGTCGGCCAGATTGGCATCGTTGCCATCCCGATAGCTGCGCATGTCCAGTACGAACACATCCAGCATCGGACCGTAGGGAATCTTGCGGTAGATCCGCCCGCCGTTGTCGGCTTCCTGCAGGCGCAGCGGTGCGTATTCAAGATAGGCCTGGCGCGCGCGGGAGGACAGCAACTGAATGTCCTTGACCTTGTAACGGTCATCCAGCTGTTTGCTTGGCGACCAGTTGTTGGTCACCTCGTGGTCGTCCCATTGCCAGATCTGCGGCACCTCGGCGTTGAACCGGCGCAGGTTTTCATCCATCAGGTTGTAGCGGTAGTTGCCGCGGTATTCGTCCAGCGTTTCGGCGACTTTGCTTTTCGCTTCGGTGGTGAGGTTGCGCCAGATGCGTCCGTCCTCAACCGTAATCTGCGCCGGGACCGGGCCGTCAGCGTAAATGGTATCGCCGCTGTGGATAAAAAAGTCCGGCAGGCGCAGGCGCATGGCTTCGTAGATGCGCATGCCGCCTACATCAGGGTTGATGCCGAAGCCTTGACCGACGGTGTCGCCGCTCCACACGAAGCGGATATTGCGTCGCTGTTGCGGCATGCTGCGCAGATGGCCGAACCACGGCTCGCTGGCAACGCCGCTCTGCGCATCTTCGAACGACACGCGATAGAAAATCGTTTGATCGACCGGCAAACCGGTCAGCTCGACGCGCGCGGTGAAGTCAGTGCGCTGATCGGCCAGCGCCGACACCACACGCCGGGGTTGCGTGAACATGCTGCGCGTGTCCCACTCGACGATCATGCGCGAAGGACGATCGCTGCGACTCCAGACCATTGCCCGGTCGCCCAACACGTCGCCCGACTGCACGCCGTCGGTCATCTTCGGCCGGTCCTGCACCGACGCAATGACCGCCGGCGCAAGCCCCGGCAACAACAACCCGGCCCCGACGGCCTGAATGACACGGCGACGCTTGAGATCGAACTGGCTCACGGTTATCCCCTCGCAGACAGGCAAAAGAGCAACCTAGCAGGGGAATGTTGGGGGAGTGTGACAGCGAGGGCGAAGGGCTGTGAATCACATCAAAAGCGGACGCGGAGCGTCCTGAGCGGCATTCCCACGCGGAGCGTAGGAACGATCAGCGTGAGCTCAAGCACGCCGATCATGCCCATGCCTGTGCTCAGCGTTATACCCGAGTCTTGCTGCGACCACGGACTGTGGGAGGCGGCTTGCCGGCGATGCTTTTTCTGAAGCGACCTGT
>Ga0065712_10068376_pt1 | contig 11145 bp, 10 predicted proteins | sample MisRhiReplicate1_FD_59099 | JGI IMG/M metagenome (GOLD analysis project Ga0065712, IMG submission 59099) | Miscanthus rhizosphere microbial communities from Kellogg Biological Station, MSU, sample Rhizosphere Soil Replicate 1: eDNA_1 v3... | ecosystem: Host-associated > Plants > Roots >...
CCGGCGGCGGCGTGAAGGGGGGCCAGACCTACGGCAGCACCGACGAATTCGGCTTCGCCGCCGCGGACAAGCCGGTCCACGTCCACGACCTGCACGCCACCATGCTCCAGCTCCTCGGCTTCGACCACACCCGCCTCACCTACCGCTACGCCGGCCGCGACTTCCGCCTGACCGACGTGCATGGCAAGGTGGTGCCGGAGTTGATTGCATAAACACTTCCGCTGGCCGCAACGAGAATCCAGTTGCCGCTACGGCAAGATTTTGCATTTAGGCAGAGCTTTTTGAAGATGATTGATTCCAGAGTAGCTCAACCTGCTACCGCCATAGACGAGCGTTTCAAGTGCTGGGAAACCTTTGAGTTCTTCGATACTGGCATCGCTTATGAAAGTAACACGGATTACGAGAGTGTCTAGATTTTCGATACCTTTGAGCTTCTTCAAACCTTCGTCGGTGATCTGCGTAGACCCAAGATCGAGCTGCTCAAGGTTTTTAAGCTTGGTTAACTCCTCGAGATTCGCATCGGTTACTCTAGAATAGTTAAGCGAAAGTCGCTTGAGATTCTTGAGTGCCACCAGTTCTTTGAGTCCAATGGAACTCACCCTCGTGCCGTTCAACCCCAGCTTTTCGAGTCTTTTCAGTTCGATCAATGTCACCATTCCGACATCTGTAACTCTCGTATTGTACAGGCCAAGCGAATAGAGCTTCTGTAATCCAAGCAGGTCCTTAAGGCCGGCATCGGTAACCCGCGTGTTTTCGAGGTTGAGCTCTCGGAGTTCCTCCAGCCCTCCGATTTCCTTTAGTCCTGCATCAGTAACCTTCGTATTTCCAAGATAAAGCTCTCGGAGTTGCTGGAGCTCCCTGATTTCTTTTAGGCCCGCATCGGTCACGTTCGTACTTTCGAGATTAAGAGTTCGGAGTTGCTGGAGTTTGCCAATTTCCTTCATACCGGCATCCGTGACCTTGAGCTGACTTAGAGATAGTTGTTCCACACTTTCCAGCTCCGTTAATTCCTTAAGCCCAATATCAGTAACTTCAGAGTTGGCGAGATAAAGTGTCCGCAAACTCTTGAGTTTCTTAATGTGTTGCATTCCGACATCGGAAATCGCCGTGCCCGTGATGCTCAGCTCTTGAAGACTGGTGATCTCAGCCAAATCGGGCATGCACGCGTCCGTGATTCGAATTCCGCTGAGATAAAGAGTTTGCAACTTCGGGAGACCCTTGAGGTGCTTGAGTGCGGAGTCAGTCACCTTCGTATTGCGTAGACCCAACGACTTGAAGGTCGCAATATTCCTGAGCTCCGCAATTCCAACATCGGTAACTTGCGTCTTATTGAGGTCGAGAATTTCAAGCCCCCTGAGTGGTGCGAACGCCATTAGATCTTCGTCGGTCACTTTGGTTGCGGCCAAGTCGACATGGATGACCGGCCGCGCCTCAACATTTTCGTTCCGACGCACGTGGCCCGCCAGCGATTTCACCAGCGCTTCGACCCGATCGTCGACTTCGTCGCCGCGAGCTGTTCCGCCGCAGAAGACCACGAGCACGATCGCGGCGGTCAGTGATGTAGTCGTAGGCTTCACATGGCACCTGCACTCTTCAATGAATTGGCCATTTTCACGACGGACGGAATCCTGACATCATACCACTCGTTAGGATGTAATTGGGAGTTCGGTCATTTTCTGGAGAATGCACATGCCGCGTCTCTCTTCATGTCTTGTTCCGTACCTGGCCCTGCTGCCCCTGGTTTGCCGTGCCGCGGACGGGCCGAAGGAAGGGGAAATCGAGGGGCGGTGGAAGGTTGTCTCCACGATCCTGAGCGCGAAGCTGGCGGCGGAACCGGGGGCGGGAAATCGAGCCGTTTTGGGGACTGTGCATTACATCTTTGCCAAAGGGAAGCTGTACTCAACGTCGAGCAACCCGGCCGTCGGAAGCATCCCTCAAGAGTTTACGCTGAAGACCGACGTGGTTCCCCGGCAAATCGATTGGGCGGCCAAAGATGCGAAGGAAAAGTCTTTCGGCAACTATCGGCTGGAGAAAGACAAGCTCACGATTTGCGTCGGCAGCTCGGCCGAGAAGCGCCCCAAGGAATTCAAGCTCGACCCTGACGAGCCGCAGGCGCTGCTGGAGCTGGTGAGGGACGAAATCGCCGTGGACCCCGATTTTGAGAAGCTTGCCGGGACTTGGAAGGTGACTCGCCGGCAGGGGTCAACGGTGAGTGGCATCCCCAACAATCGCCAACTGGAATTCATCAAAGCGATGGAATTCGAAGCCCTGCCGTATCAAAACCAGGGACATGTGATTTGGAAAGACGCCAAAGGAGCGGCGCTCGGAACCTTTGACTGGAAAATGGATTCCAGCACATCTCCCAAGCAGATTAGCCTCACCGGATATTTCCAGAGCGGGAAGGACCAGCGGAGCTTTCTCCTGGACGGCGTCTACGATTTCGCGGACGGCTCTCTTTCCCTCACGATGGGCTCTCAAGGGTCGCGGCCAGAGAGTGTGAAGCCCAAACAGCCGTCCAAGACGGCCCGCATCGGCCTGACGCGAATGGCGAAAGAGAAAGAATAGCCGTCATGCTGGAGTTTGGTGCGGATCTCCGACCTCGTCGGAGCCACCACCCGCAGGTTTCACCGCTCCAGCCAAACTTGTGGGGCAGGCTGGAAGGCTACCCCACTTAGTTCCACTCGCCGCGACTGACCGTGGCGGATTCTTCGGTGTGGCTGGGGATGCCGGTGACCCGCTCCATCATCCAGGCGTCCATGTCGGCGAGCATTTGCGTGGTCAGCTCGTCGCCGCAGGGGTATTGGCGGATGGCGACCTTGAGAGCGGCGGCGTGGAAGAGGGGCAGCTCGTCGCAGAGGTTTCCTTCCGAGTAGGTTTCGCTGTCGCGGCAGTAGGCGAGGAACAGCGGCAGGTCGCGAAGGCTATGCAGGTTCAAGAGGGGCATATGGCCGAGCGGAAAAGCTCCGCCGACGGAAAGGGCACCCGCATAGCTATGCGGGCTGCGGAGGGCCAGGCGATAGGCCATGGTTCCGCCCGCTTCGTGTCCGGCCAGGAAGATGCGGTCGGTGTTAATGTTGAACTTGGCCCTGGCGGCGGCAAGAGCTTCTTGCACGCGGCTTTCCACGGTCAAAATGCTCTGCGGCGACTGCTGCCACTGGTATCCGCGGCGGCCTTCGCAGGGAAGACTGGCCCTCACGCCGAGCCCGACGTAATTCCGCATGCTGATGTGCGGCATCACCCGCAGAAGCTGCTTCTCATCCCCGCCGTCGCTGTGCAACCAGATTACCACGGGATAGGCGTAGTTCGCCTCGTAGTGCATCGGGGCCAGCAGGCTGAAAATGGAATGGCCGCGGGGAGCGGTCATCACGGCCTGGTCCACGCGAGTACGGCTGACGGAGGACTTCTTCGGCGGGGCGAAAAGTCGATTCATGATTTGGGGCGGGTGAGGGGGCGGGACTTGTACGAATTTCCCCTGCAAGGACCGTGCTATCACTTCCTGGGACGGGAATGGGGACAGCGTGCGGAGTTTTAGGCCAGAGGATGGAGCCTGTCAACGGCAACTATTACGCGGCTTTTGCCATTAATTCGCCCATCGTCTTGACGAGCGATTTGACCGCGGTGACGCTGTTCGCAAAAGCCGCCTGCTCCTGCGGGTCGAGCTGCAACTCAACGATTTTCTCGACTCCCTTCGCACCCAGGATGACCGGGACGCCGACGTAATATCCGCCGACGCCGTATTCCCTATCGCAGTAAGCGGCACATGGAATGAGCCGCTTCTTATCCCGCACAATTGCTTCCACCATCTGGGCGGTGGCCGCCGCCGGGGCATAGTACGCACTGCCGGTCTTCAGCAGCGCGACAATCTCCGCCCCGCCGTTGCGGGCTCGGTCCACAATCGCGTTCAGCTTCTCTTCGGAGAGGAGCCGCCGGATCGGAATGCCGCCGACGCTGGTGCAGCTCGGCATGGGGACCATCGTGTCTCCGTGGCCCCCCATGAGCAGCGCCGAGACATCTTCCACGCTCACGCCGAGCTCCATCGCCAGGAACGTGCGATAGCGGGCCGTATCGAGCACGCCCGCCTGACCGATAACTTTGCTCGGCGCAAAACCTGTTACCTGAAACGCCCGCTGCACCATCGCATCGAGCGGATTGCTCACCACGATGATGACGGCATTGGGACTCGTCGCTTTCACCTGCTCGCTGACCGCGGTCACGATCTTGGCGTTGGTGGCGAGAAGATCGTCGCGGCTCATGCCGGGCTTGCGGGCGATGCCGGCGGTGATGACCACCACGTCGCTTCCGGCAGAAGGTCCGTAATCGGTCGCTCCGGTGATATTCGCGTCAAAGCCGACAATCGGCGAAGACTGCATCAGATCGAGGGCCTTGCCCATCGGCATTTTTTCGGTCTGGGGGACATCCAAGAGGACGATGTCTCCCAGCTCGGCGGCGGCACACCAGTGGGCGCACGTAGCCCCCACGTTGCCAGCCCCCACGATCGTTATCTTCGCGCGACCCATGTAACGGCTCCTGTGCGGATGCAGTTGCGGCTCAGTTTCGACAGCTAGCGAAACCGCTAATACTCGCGCGCTGCCGGCCAAACCAAAGAATCGAATATCGCCGACCCTGGGGAAGCGTCAACGGGGGGTTGCCAAATGCAAGAGGAGCCATCCGTCTCAGTGCTGTGGCTCGTTGCCAACGGGCAGATTTGGGGCATCCACTTCAACCGCGCCATTTTCAATCGGACCGGTCGCTGCCGCCTCCGGCGAAGGGGGCGCATCCGGAACGCGGGCGGCTCGAATCCGTCCCAGGGCGTGCCCGCCGAGCACCGCGGTGCCGTAGACAATGAGTCCTCCTGGGCAGCGCGTTGGGAACGCATCGTTCGTCGCTCCGGCGAGGTAGGTGCCGTACGCCGGATAGAGCAGGCGGTAACCCTCGCGCTGCGCTTCTGGTGTACCGTACTCATGCAAGTAGCTGAGGGCGTCGTTGGTGGCGACCCCTTCGTGCCAGAGCGGCGCGCCGGGAAGCAAGTAGATCGCGGCATAAGTTCCCGGGAAACGGCGGCGGGAGAAGTCCTTGGCATGCCCTCCTTCGTGCAGCCCGATTGCCGGCACGTCGCTGTAAATACTGATGGTGTTGGTGAACGGATTATAGTTGTCTCCGCCGAAAACGCGGCCGGGAAAAACCGTGTAGCCGAGGCAGGAGAGCGTGCCGAGCGAGTATCGCCAACCCCAACCGACCCGCTTGTTGGCCACCAGCCGTCGCCATTCATCCCAGGGATGGTACTGGTTCAGGCGGACCTTGACCGCGGGCAAGTTATTGACCGCCAGGTATTCGGCGATCGCCACTTCGGTTTCGGCGGAAATGTGATGGTTCGTAACCCGGCAGTTCCAAAGGACAATCTTGTCGGGGATGCCGAGCACCCAGCCCACACCGTCGAGAACCGGGTACTCTGCCCCACGCTCGAACTGCGGCTCGGTGATCGCCAGCAGTTGCTCGGCTGGAGGATATTTTTCCGGATTGGCGCTGCGATAGGGAACGGTGACGCAGCCGGCTGAACAGAGGCTGGCCACCGCGATCAGCGGTAAGAAAGCCCGGCCCGTTTTTGCGCAGAGGAATCCCAGCATGCGTATCCATTACTGGACGGAGGAAGTGCTGACAAGGGCAACCGCAGGATTCCCCTCGGGACCGCGGAGTTGATATATAAGAGGATCAACCGTCCGCATTCACTTCGAGACGTACCGTGGAGACTCTATGAACAGGCGAAATTTCCTACAGGCCGGTTGCGTGACGGCGTTTGCGGCCGGCGTTGCCACGCAGACCATTTCTCACCATGTTCTGGCAGAAGACAAGCCGGTGCAGGATCGGCTCTGTCTCTTCACCGATCACCTGGATGACTCCGGCTATAGCTACGCGGAAGTAGCCGCCATGCTTGCTCCGCTCAAGATCTGGGGCCCGGATCTCACGGTCCGGCCAGGCGGACTTGTTCCTCCCGACCGTGTCACCGAGGAGCTCCCCAAAGCCGCCGCCGCCTTTCGAGAGAAAGGAATGGCGATTCCCATGGTCAGCACCAACCTCACTTCCGCGAGCGATCCAACGGCAGCACCCGTGCTCGCAGCGATGGGCAAACTGGGCATCGGGTACTACAAGCTCGGCTATTACCACTATCACGACCTAGCCAAGTGGGAATCGGAGTTGGAAGCCCAGCGAAAGGACCTGGCCGGGCTGCTCGAGCTGAGTCGCAAGGCGGGCATCCGGGGCGGCTATCACAATCATTCGGGAGCGACCATCGGTGGGGCTCTCTGGGACTCGTGGGAATTTCTTCGGCCGCTCGATCCGTTAGCGGTCGGCTTCTACTTTGATCCCGCTCATGCCACGATCGAAGGATTCCGGCATACGTGGAAACTGAACCTTCAGCGAATCTCTCCCCGTCTGACGATGTTAGCGCTGAAGGACTTTGTCTGGGAGAAGACCTCCAAGGGGTGGCAGACCCGCTGGTGCCCGCTCGGCGAGGGAATGGTCAACTGGGACGAGCTCTTCCCACTGCTGGCTCGGTTTCCCTTCCCGGGACCGATTTCCGTGCACATCGAATATGACCCGGGGGGTAAGACTCGCGCGGAGCGAATCGACAATTCCCTGGCCGCCGCCCAGCGTGACATCTCCTTCGTGCGCAAGCATTTGAGCACGGCGGAGCGAGCGAAATAGCGTGGCAAGAAACGCTTGTTTCGGACGAATACTTTCCATGGAACTCGCCCTCTCCCTTTGTCTCGGTATCGGCCTGTCAGCCGCCTGCGGCTTTCGGGTGTTCGTGCCGATGCTGGGGATGAGCGTTGCGTCGATGGCGGGGCATCTGGAGCTCTCCAGCGGCTTTGAATGGATTGGGACGCCGCCGGCCTTCATCTGCTTCCTCGCGGCGACCTCGCTGGAAATCGTCGCTTACTATGTACCGTGGCTCGACAACCTGCTCGATACCATCGCCACCCCCGCTGCCGTCGTGGCCGGCACGATCACGCTGGCTGCTACCGTCGCCCCGACGCCGATGGTGAGCGAAATGTCCCCGCTGCTCCGCTGGTCGCTGGCGCTAATTGCCGGCGGCTCGATCGCTGGCATCATTCAGCTCAGCACGGTGACACTGCGAGGCACATCGACACTCACCACCGCGGGGCTGGGGAACTTCATCGTCTCGACGCTCGAGCTGATTATGTCGGTGGCGACCACCATCTTGGCCATCGCACTTCCCATCGTCTGCCTGCTCGTGGTTGTGCCTGTCACCGCGCTGCTGATCCGGAGACGACTCACGCGCAAGAAAGTTGCTGTGGTCGCGGTGACGGCTAAGTCCAAGATCTAAGCAAACCGCTACTTGTTCTTATTCTTATCAATCTGCGGCGGCTCGGATTTATCCCACTTGGCGGCCTTCTCCTCTTCGGACGGCTCCTTCAGCGGACGGACAATCCGGAAGCCGACGTTGAGGGCGTCGGTGAGGTACCAGATGCTCTGCGGAATCTGCGGGTCCTGCTGCTTCCATTCTTCGGTCGACGCGACGCGGGCCGCGCTCCGCAGAACTGCAGGATCACCGTCCCACGAGCCCCCGCGCACCACGCGGCCATATTCCTTGAGCGGAATGGCCAGCGGGTCCTTCGCCACCTTCCCCGCCTCCTTGCCGTAGAAGTCAGCCGCGTGCTGGTCCAGCACCCACTCCGCCACGTTGCCATGCATATCGTGCAGACCCCACGGGTTGGGCTTCTTCTTGCCGACCTTCTGATACTTCTCGTTGCTGTTGTCGTAGAACCAGGCGTACTCGCCGAGCTTCTCCGCATCATCGCCGAACGAGTACGCGGTCTTGGTCCCCGCCCGGCAGGCGTACTCCCACTCCGCCTCCGTTGGCAGGCGGTAGTAGCGGCCAGTCTTCTGCGACAGCCATTTGCAGAACGTGCGGCAGGAGTGCTGTGTCATGCAGATGGCCGGGTAGCCCCGCTTCCCCATGCCAAAGGTCATGTCCGTGTACGGCTTAGTCGGTTGGCTGATTTGAAAGATGGCAGACGCTTTGTCCCGCTCGGTCTCCGGCTCGCTGGCCAGCTTGCGGCGGACGATGTCCAGATCCGCGGACCAGACCTCATACACGTCCCACGGAATCTCATACTTCGCCATCCAGAACGCCCCCACCTCCACCTCGTGCTGCGGCCCCTCGTCTTCCTTCCGCCCCTTCTCCCCAGCCGGGCTCCCCATCGTGAACTTGCCGCCTGGAATCGGCAGCATCTCAATCTTCTCGTCGGTATGCTCGAGCAGCTCGGCGTACGGCTTCATATCCTTTTCCGTAGCCGCCTCCGCATCCTTCACGGGAATCGGCTTGGGAGGCGCGGCGGAGAGGCGAGCAGCGATCAACAGCGTCAAAATGCCGCTGCTGAGGGTTAGGACGATTTTTGAGGATGGGTGGGCCATGGGAGTTGCGGGTGAGGGCAGGTAGGTCACGCGACGTTTGCGACTACTTGCTATTGTACCCGGTCGTTTCCGAATCGACAGGACTTACGGGTTCCTCTTCTCTAATTCCGCGTGGTCGTAATGGACGTTTTGTCAGCGAAAGTAGCATCTGCTGCAAGTCAACTCCTGCTTTCTCGCAGAGTTGCAACGCGGCCTCGTGGATTGGCAATCCCGTGATGGTCGCATACAAGTCGAGTTGATTTCCTTTCGCACCGCATTTGAAGCACTGAAAAGTGTTCCTCCGCAGATTGGCCGACAACGAGCGGCTGTCCGGCGACGTGGAACCATGAACGGGGCACGGCCCGCGCACCTGGTCGCCCGATTGCTCGGTGGCGACGAAGCCAACGATTTCCAGCACCTGGGAAATGTTGACAACCTCGCGAACTGCTTGGAAATCGAGACTGGGCATTTCGGCCTCCCGCACCACTCACCACATGGTCACACGCAGCAGAGAAGAGGAACCCGTAGCTCCTGGCCTACAAGTCGGCCCTATGGAGTCGATGGATTCTCTGCCAGCCACTTCTTGTACTCCGGCGATTTGACGAACTCGGCATAAAGCGGAAGCGTCGCTAGGTCAGGAAACTGGATACCATGGACCTTGTGCAGCATTGTCAACAGCTCAGCCGTTCGCGCAAACTCGCGCGTCTGCACAGCAGCTATGAGTCTCATCTGCCAGGCGTCGGTAAGGGTTGTATCTGCAGCGATTGCCCTTTGCGCCGCAGCTTCGGCTTCGGCAAACTTACTTTCCTTGACAAAAAATCCGGCGCGTAAGACATCAAGAAATGGATCCCCTCCAACCGATTTCTCCACACGGTCGAGCGACTCGCGAGCGGCAACAAAATCCTCTGCCAGGATAAAACTATAGAGCAAATTCAGGTCCGCTGCTGAGTCGTTGGGGTGGGCGTCTCGAAATGCGATGAACGCAGCAATTGTCTCCTGTTTACTGACTTGCTGCGCTGCTCTTAAGCGATTCAACAAGAAAGGCTTTTCCCGTTGAAGGTTCATTGGCAATCGGTAATACGCAGCCAGCGCATCCGCATAGCTACCGGCATTCATTGCCTTGAACATCTCGTTGCCCACGTCACTCTTGGAGATTCCAATAATTGCCATCCGGCGCACCAATTGGGATTGGCGTTCGCCAGTTGTGTAGACCTCAATATCATGACCGATGTTTTTGCCAGCCTTTCGGTAAATCAAGATTTCATGGTAGTTGAGCCCGCGGTTTTGGCCGGCTCGATAGCGAAACAAGGCCCGCTTTCCTTCCGGTGCGGACTTGACGCGAAGAAGTCGATAGCTACCGCCGTCCTTTGTTTCGGCAACGATCTTCTTATAGAATTCGGGTGAAGTTCGGAGAGTTCCTTGACGCATGCCAACCAGGAACGGCGGGGGCTCTTGTCCCGCCGATAGTCCCACAAAGGCCTCATCGAGCATCGCACTCCAATCGATCATCGCCGTCGCGCCATCGAGGTTACCTGCGACGATGTTTTTTTCCAACTCGCGGGCGAAGGTGATGCACTCCTCGTCGGAAACCGGCGACGCCGCAATATTGTTGGCCAGTGGCGGCGCGATAGCCGGACTGGGAACGGTGGTTGCTGGATTCTTCGTGATCGAAGGCGCGGCAGGCTTGCTTCCGCACCCGAGCCCCAGCGTCATTAGCGCCACAATCTTCAATTGACCAGTCCCAAGGCGATATCTTAGGTACATGAAGAATTCCGATGCGATATTGATGCGTGTGATTGTTAACTATTAGAGCAGCGATTAGGAGTATTACACCTTCGGCTCCCATCCCGGCCGATACTCCCGCTTCCACATCGCCGCAGCTTTCTCGTTGTCCAAAATGTGCCCCGTTTTGGGGTCGCAAATGAGGACGCTGCTCGTCCTGGCGGCGATGTTGCCCAAATGACAAAGCAGCGTGCTCTTGTGGCCGTCTTCGATGTCGGCATTGGGCCGCTCTTCTTTGCCGCCGCGGATGCAGGCGAGGAAGTTGGCGACGTGGGCGGACATGCCGTCTCCCTTGCCGGGGTCCTTGGCGATTTCCTTGTTCTTCTCGTCGTAGATGGTGTAGCCGTTGTCCCCCATGACCATCGACCCCTTCTCGCCGTGGAAGCTGACGCCGAAGGTGGAGCCGCCGGGGCCGTAGTCGGACCAGCTCAGCCCTTCCCAGAGGATGGACTTGCCGCCCGACTGCTTGTCGCCAAAGTCGTAGGCGACCAGATGGGTATCGAGCGTCTCCTGGTCGTCGTCCCAGCGATATTTGCCGCCGCCGGCGCTGACCCGCGTGGCGTAGTCGACGCCGAGCCCCCAGCGGGCTACGTCCAGGGCGTGGATGCCGTTGTTGCCGAGCTCGCCGTTCCCCCAGTGCCATTTCCAGTGCCATTTGTAATGCACGATGTTGTCCAGGTACGGCTTCTCGGGGGCGGGGCCTTGCCACAATTCCCAATTGAGCCATGTGGGGATGGTGGCCGGCTTGCCGTGGCCGATTTCCGGGCGGCGGTTGGCGTACCAGGTGCGGGCGTAGAGGACGCGGCCCAGCTCGCCGGCATGCAGTTTGGCGATCCCTTCCCGAATAGCGGGATAGCTCCGCCGCTGCGAGCCCATCTGCACCACCCGCTTGTTCTTGCGAGCCGCCTGCACCGCCCACTCCCCTTCCTGCGGATTGTGGCTGCACGG
>Ga0065712_10001519_pt1 | contig 11136 bp, 11 predicted proteins | sample MisRhiReplicate1_FD_59099 | JGI IMG/M metagenome (GOLD analysis project Ga0065712, IMG submission 59099) | Miscanthus rhizosphere microbial communities from Kellogg Biological Station, MSU, sample Rhizosphere Soil Replicate 1: eDNA_1 v3... | ecosystem: Host-associated > Plants > Roots >...
AGATCGGCAGGCTCGCGCCCACCGTGAAGTCGACGTCGCCCGGCAGCGGCGCGAGGTTGCGTGCCTCGACGGCCGCGTACTCCGCCAGAGTGCCGTCGCGATACCAGTCCGTGAGGCCGAACACCCGCTGTCCCACCGACAGCCCCGTCGTGCCATAGCCGAGGGCGGTGACCACTCCGGCCAGCTCGTGCCCGGGGATCGACGGTGTTCGGCCACGGTCGATGCGATCGGTCCAGGTCGAGGGCCACGCCAGCTCAGTCGGGACGAATCCCGACGCATGAACCTGAACGACGACGTCGTTTATCGCTGCCTGCGGCTCGGGCCGCTCCACCAGCGTCATCCCGGTCGTTCCCGCAGCCTGGTCCGTCACCACGATTGCCTTCATCGTCCGCCTCCTTGTCCTGTCTATGGTTCTCCCATTATTCGTTCTGAAACGGTCGTTCCATGTCGTCTTCCTGCGTAACGCGGTACTGTTCTGGCATCCCAGCGACACGGCTTCGGGATTCGTTGTTGTATGTCTTCATCGTCCGACTTCCTTTGCACGCAAGCGAAAAATAGGACGGCGACGTTCGATGGTCTAATGATCTGTGGCGATGGAATCGATGCCATCGACGCAGCGCGCTGATGGCGCCGCAACTCTAAGCGCCTTCGCTTCGCTTCGGCCGCATCAGGGTTGCCATTCCTTGTGAGATCATCTCAGTCATGCCTGGTGTGGCCGGGGGAATCGCAGCGGTGATGATGACGCTGGCGTTCGCGCAAGCGGGCGATCAGCGCGAGTACGTGGATCCAGGGGGTCGGTTTCGATTCTCCTATCCGGCGGAGTTCGGGGCGTCATCACCCGGAACGAATGATGGCTTCGAGGATCGCGTTGCCGCCGTCCGATTTACGCTGTTCTCGTCGGGTATCGGCGGCGAAGTGGTGTTGACCCGCGGTTTCCCCGTCGTCGACATCCAGGCAGCCGGAGGACTGTACGATTCGATGACGCTCGAAATCTTTCCGCAACCGATGCGCCGGCTGATCGTCCAGGCGCTGACACCGCTCAGCGTGACCAACTTCTGCCAGCAGATCGCGCAAGAGCAGCATCTCGATCCACAAGTCGCGACCCTGGCAGGGCTGACCGCTCAACAGAAATCGGTGATCGCTTCAACCGATCGGATGCGGAACGTCAGCCCCCGCGTAATCCGCTGTATCGTGGACGGCACCACGGTGACGTTCGACAAAGAAGTTGCCTCTCAACCTGGTGGCCCGCGTCAACACGTATACGGCGCGATCCGGTTTCTCGAAAGTCCCTATGCAACGTTTCAAGTTATTCGCGCCGGGTCCAGTCCCGGTATGGCCGTCCTCAGCCAGATGGCCTCGCTTGTCAAGTCCTGGAGTCGCCCCTGAGAACTCACCGCCGCAGTCTCTCTCGTCGCCTGCTCAAAAGATACCCTTTGCCGAGGTTTCAATAAACAGCGCTGGAGACCCCCGCGTTCCAGCCAAGCTCTGACGGAAGCTGGTGTGTATCGTTGTAGTGACGTGGCACTGTCTGTGCTGCAGTCGTGCGTTGCGATCTGCCGCTGGAGTATCAGAATGAACAAACAAACGCTGTTATCGCTGTTGGCCGGACTCGTCCTCGCTTCCGGCGCCACGGGCCACGCACAGAAACCCAACATGCGCGTCGAGATCCACAACCCGGCGAAGTTCGATTCCGATGAAGACGCGCTCGACTCGAACCATGGCCAGGAGGTCGCGAGCGAGCATCGCCCGCTGCTGAACCTGCCAACCTCGTCTCAAAGCAACAACCGGCCGGACGGCGCGCTCCAGGCCGGATCCGGCCCCCTGGTCAACACCATTGATGGCGTGAGTTTCGACGGCGTCTCCGCCAATGGTTCCGCGCCGCCCGATACGAACATGGCCATTGGTCCGAATAACGTCGTCCAATGGGTCAACACCCGATTCGCGATTTACGACAAAGCGGGCAACATCCAGGCGGGATACCCCAAGCCGGGGAATGCGTTCTGGCAGGGATTCGGCGGCCCATGCGAAACGCAGAATAGCGGCGACCCGATCATCCAGTACGACGCCGTGGCGGATCGATGGATCGCCACGCAGTTCACGACCAATGGCCCGCCCTATTACCAGTGCTTTGCCATCTCTCAGACCAGCAATCCCGGCGGCGTCTACAACCGCTATGCCTACGCCTTCACCGATGGCTTCCCGGATTACCCGAAGATCACCGTCTGGAAGAACGCGTACTTCGCGTCGTACAACATGTTCGCCAGCACGTCGGGCGGCTGGCTCGGCCCGCGGATCTGCGCCTACGATCGCGCCGCCATGCTCGCCGGCACCAGCGCCATTCAGGAATGTTTCAACCCGGGCGTGAGCTACGGCAGCCTCCTGCCATCGGATCTCGATGGTGGCGGCGCCTTCGCGCCTCCCAGCACCACCGGCTACTTCCTGGACTACGGCAACAATTCGCTGCTGCTCTGGCGTTTCACTCCGAACTTCGTGACGCCGAGCAGCGCGAGCCTGACCGGCCCGATTTCGATGGCTGCCGCGTCGTTCTCGCCCGCCTGCGGCGGTGGCACCTGCATTCCGCAGCCAAGCGGTCAGAAACTCGATTCATTGGCCGATCGGCTGATGTATCGGCTGGCGTATCGCAACTTCGGCAGCTATGAAGCCATGGTCGTCAATCAATCCGTCACGGCGGGGACGAGTGTCGGCATCCGCTGGTATGAGATCCGTAATCCGCTGACGAGCCCGACGATCTTTCAACAGGGGACCTTTGCCCCCGACGCCACGTACCGCTGGATGGGCAGCGCTGCGATGGACAAGACCGGCAACATGGCGGTCGGATACAGCGCGTCGAGCAGCACGGCGGTCCCGAGCATCCGATACTCCGGCCGCGAAACCGGAGACCCGCTCGGCACGCTGCAGGCCGAGCAGGTCGTCATCACGAGCGGCGGATCGCAGACCGGCGGCTTGAGCCGGTGGGGCGACTATGCCGCGATGCGCATCGATCCCTCGGATGATTGCACGTTCTGGTTCACGACCGAGTACATCCCGAGCAGCGGCAGTTTCAACTGGCGCACTCGTATCGCCTCGTTCAAGTTCAACTCGTGCGGAAGCGTGGCGACTCCGGACTTCAGCCTGTCGGCCACGCCGGGAAGCCAAACCGTCGTCCAGGGAAACGGCACGAGCTACACCGCCACGATTGGATCCCTCAACGGTTTTTCGGGCTCGGTCACACTCTCGGCATCCGGACTGCCGGCCGGGGCTTCGGCGTCATTCAGTCCGAACCCGGTCAATGGCGGATCGGGCGGTTCCACGATGACCGTATCAACGCTCGCGTCGACACCAGCCGGCACGTACACCGTGACTGTCACGGGTACGAGTGGTTCGCTGGTCCACAACGCGACCGTCACGCTTGTGGTCCAGGCAGCGGCCGCAGGGGATTTCACGCTCTCGTCTGTCCCGACGAGCCAGACGATCTCCGCACGTCAATCCACCACCTACGCGATTTCCGTCAACCCGACCAACGGATTCAGCAGCGCGGTCGCGTTCTCTCTGGCCGGCTTGCCCCCGAGGACAAGCGGCTCGTTCAGCCCGACGAGCTCAACAACCGGAACGACGCTGACTGTAAAAGCGAACCCAAGCGCGAAGCCGACAAGCGCCACGACGCTCACCATCACCGGTACAGGCGGCGGCCTGACACGCACCGTGCAAGTCACGATCACCATCCAATAGCGAACAGGGATTCATCCCGCGAGGAACTATCGGGTTTCCTCGCGGGACTTCTCCCGTCGCTCTCACCGCATCCTCGCTCCTTCGCCTGGCTGGTCGGCACGTCTCAGGCCAGCGCGCCGCGCTGATCGAGCAATTCCCACCGAAGTTCAGATATTCACAAGCCGGGTGAAAGTTTTCGCGCGCCCACCCCACTAAGGTGGGTACGGACACGTAACGGCGGCCGGCACGAGCGCAAGGAGAATTCACATGCGTCACATTCGTCGAGCTGTACTGGCATTCGCGTTCCTCCTGATGGCTGCTGTGCCGCTGGCCGCTCAAACCGGATACGTCGCCAACGGCGCGTCTGGCGGCTTCGTCAGCTTCATCGACGGGAGCACCAACAGCATACTGACGGGCCCTATTCTGGATGTCCTCGTCGGGCATCAGCCAACCTATCTTGTGTTGTCGCCGGATGGCACACGGCTCTACGTATCCAACCTCACGTGCAACTACCCCGATATCTTTCAAGGGTGCGTGTCCGTCATCAGGACCGACGCCCTGGCGACCAGTCCGACCGTCAACATTCCGGTCGGTGATTTTCCCCGCGGAATTGCCATCACGCCAGATGGTGCGCGCCTGTACGTGGTGAACGGGTTTCAGACCATTTCAGTGATCGACACCAGCACCGATGCCGTCATCGCGACGCTCTCAAATATCCAGGCGCACGGAGAGATCGTGATGAGCCCTGACGGCACGAGAGCGTATGTGCCAGGCTGGTTCAATGGCGAAGGGGTAACCGTGATCGACACCACGACCAATACCGTTGCAGGGCACCTGGTCGGGCTGCCATCGGGAGACCCGATATACGGCATCGCGATCACTCCAGATGGCCGCCGTTTATATGTCGCCAACGGGAATCTCGTTGACGCGAACGGCAACTACATCGGCAGCAACACGGTCGGGGTGATCGATATCGCCAGCAATACGCGGCTGGCCACGATCGGTGTGGCCCCACAGCCGATGGACATGGCGATGACGCCAGACGGCTCGAAAGTGTATGTCGCCGGCCTCGACCCGAACGGCGCCTATGGCACGCTCACCGTCATCGACACGGCGACCAACACTGTGCTCACGGCCATTACGACGGACTGCTGCCTCAGTGTTCCTGCCGTCACTCCAGATGGCTCCAAGGTCTTCGTCAGCAACGACAGATTCGGCGCCTACGGGATTGAAGTGTTCAGCACGGTCACGAACACGCAGGTGGCGACCATCACGAACACCTTCCTGTATCCGACACAGTTCAACTACCCGTACGGGATTGTGTTCGCGAGTGCACCGGCGCCAATCCGAATGATTTCCAGCCTGATCACCCTGCTTTCGAGCCCGACGTTGGGCCTGACGGCCGGCCAGACGAACAGCCTGACAGATAAGTTGAACAACGCCCTGCTGTCGATTCAACAGGGAGCCACCAACCAGGCGATCAACCAGTTGAATGCGTTCATCAGTGCGGTCCAGACGTACGCGAAAAACGGAAAGATCAGCACGGCGGCGGCAAACACGCTCGTCTCGGCGGCGAACGCGATCATCCTGGCGCTGTGATCGGCTCGAGTTGCCGTTGGCGCCGCGGCGAACAAGCGTCCCGCGCCGGCGGGCCGATGACGACCTCCGGCAGCAGGGCGTCGGCCTTCTGAAATCAAGTCGCCGACGCCCGTCGCTCACATCCGTTCGCTCGTGCGGTCGTGCGCTCGAATGACGTTGCTCCAGGATTCCCCGCATCGTTGACACACACGCCGGACTCGGACGGTGTGGTTGTCGCCCNCGTACGAATCGCGTGATAACCTCACCTCCGACTTTCCCATCNATCACGACGTCCGGAGGCCGAGTGTCAGACAACGATCAGGAATTCGATCGAGCGACGGAATTGCCGTCGATTCGCGAGGGCTTGCCCCGCCAGTACCAGATGCGCGCCGATCGGCACTACGTCGATCAACTGGCGGCTCAATCTGCCGGCGACCCGGTCAGAATGATTCCCGTCAACCAGCTTGACGCCGAGCCGCTGGACGTCGGCCATCCCCTGAGACCGCTCATCGAATCCATCCGGCTTCATGGGGTGGTGCATCCGCTGCTGGTCCGCCGCCGCGAGACGGGATATCACGTGATCGCCGGACGCAAGCGTCTCACCGCCGCGAAGACGCTGCAGTTCACGACCGTCCCTTGCCTGGTCCGCGACGTCGCCGACGCCGAAGTGGAGGCGCTGGCTGCCGCGGATAACGTGCGGACGATCGGATCGGTCGCGGGCGATCACGGGAGTGCGTGGCTCGGCGCCATCCCCCTGCTCAGCGCTCACATGTCCGGGATTGCCGCAAGCGCCGGCCTCTGCGGCGCCGGCGTCGGAGGTCTGCAGCAGCACGCTCTGGATCTGCTGAAAGCGCACGCCTGGCGAGCTGGCCGGCTCATCGAGGCGCTGACGCTTCTTGCCAACGCGCCCGCTGCGCCGCCGCGCGCGCGCTCCATCGCGGGCATCATCGACGAGGTCGTCGACGGATTCGCCGTCGAGTGCCGCCTGGCGAACGTGACGCTCCGGGTCGAGGTGCGCGACGTTCTTTCATCCGCCGGCCTGAACGACGGCCAGCTTGCCGCCGGCCTCGCCGGGGCACTGATGGCCGTCCTTCCGCTCGTCACGAATACCTTCCAGCCGACGATTGTGATCCACGCGACGAACGCGAACGGCAACGAGACGGTCATCGAAGTGATCCAGCACAATGCCCCTGTCACCTCGCACGTCGTCGAACGCTTCTTCGACAGCAGCCGGCCGCAGGACGATCCGGCCGTGATCGGCGCACTGGCGGTGAAGGCTCTGGCTGAGGCGCACGACGGCCACGCGGTCTTTGAAGCGCTGTCCGACGGCAGCCGTCTCGCCATCACGATGAAGCGCCGCTCGTAGCAGCATCGCTACGCTCGTTGATCTGGTCTGGCGGAAATCGCGCCCCCACCGGCTGCGAGGGGAACGAGCGACGTGAGAAACGTCAGGTGATACCAGATCGGAAACTTGTCCCAGAGGCTGATGTGCTCGGGGATGAAGATCAGAGCAGGAGCGCGCCCGTGACCACCGCCGTCCAGCTCGATCGCCCGACGAGAGCGGTCACCGCGCCGGCCGCGATCGTCGTCAACGCGCCGATTGACAGCCGCGTGAGTTTCATCGGCAACGTGAACGACAGGTCGCCTGACGCGGCGACGTACTTCAATCCGACGACCACGCCGACAATTTGTCTTCCCATCGGTAGCGGCTCCCGAGCATCGAGATCGACCGGTCGGCCCACCCCTGGCAGCCGCGCACCAATCTTGGGCGTACTCTAGAGAAGCTCGTCGCAACGGGTCTTGGAAAAATCGGTCATCGCGCGCGGCACGAGATCACCGGGCGTGTTTCCGGAGAACCGGACGGTGTCGTGCGTCAGGTGAGACTGGTCGAAGTAACCGTTCTCCAGCGCCAGGGAAGCCACTGGACGCCGGGCCGACTGCTCCATGCCGTGAAGCGTCGCCTGGAAGCGGACGATGGTCGCGAGACGCTTGGAGCCGTAGCCGACCCACCGGCGCATCAGGCGATTCAAGTGCCGAGGGCTGACGCCGCTGTGGGCGGCCAGCTCGGACGCCTGCAGACCTCCGCGCGTTCGCTCGAGCTCGGCGAGGACAGACGCCACGACCGGGTGAATGGCGGCATGCTCAAGCCGCTCGATCAGAAATTGCTCGAGCGACGCGATGTGCTCCGCGGGTGTGCGCGGACGAGGCTCGACCGCGACGAGATCCCGGAATGAGTCGATGCTCGTGAGATCGATCCGTCGATCCACAAGCATATCCATGGCAACGCCCGTCAGGATAAATGCGACGCCCGGTCGCAGCCGGATGCCCACGACGGTCGTTTGCGCCGCGAAGCGGCGCGCATCGGGCTTCAGCAGGGGACCCCGCAGCCACCAGGCGGGAGCTCGTCCGTCCTGCAGTTCAGCAGAGATCGTGGTGCTCCCGTCGGGGACGAGCTGAAGGACGGCGTTCCGGCCTGCGGTGATCTCCCAGAAGCAGCCGACAAACGGCCGGAGTTTGTCCGCCGCCTCCTGGAAGCGGATCTCCGCGCCACGAACCAGCGTGCTGCCAACGCTCATGCTTCGAATCTCCCGCCTGGCGAGAGCATACCGCGTCGCTCACTCAGCTCCTTGCCGCCATCCTCTGACATGAGGATCTCCCGGTGGTAGTGCCGAACATTCTCTTTCAGAGTTCACTTTTCGTGGACAATACATACCACTGTGCCTCGATCGTTCAAACTGGGATCAGGACCACGTCCTTGACACCGGCATGAGCGGCGCACCGCATCCTGCTCCGCCGCCCGCGGATTTCGACAGCCCGTTCCGCCAGAGCCGGGCTGCCGGCCTTGCCGCCGTCAACATCAATACCTTCTGGTCGATCGCGATTCTGCTGCTCGTGTTCGTGGCCTGGGATGCCTACGCCGATCCGGTGCACTGGCAGGCGGCATTCCGAGTGCGGCTGCTCGGGGCGGCCGTGGTGGTCGCCACCGGCGTGTTCCAAAAGCTGCCCGGAAATGCGCGCTGGATGCCGATGATGGCCAAGGTCCGCCTGGTGACCGCGGTGGTGACCGCCGCCGTCGCGGCCGCGATGCTCGATCGTGGCTACGGGTTCGCCGTCGCGGGTCTCGTGGCGATCATCCTGACCGGGCCGTACGTTGCGCTCGACGTCCGCGACCTGCTGGCCACCAACATCGCCGCGCTGATCGCGCTCGCGGTCGTGATGGTGACGCTGGCACTGGACGGGTTCACGATGGTCGGCACTGTCGTCTTCACGGTCCTCGCCATGGCGGTCAGCATGCTCCTCGGGAGGGTGCTCGAAGCGTCGCAGCGGCGCGCGTTCGCATTGGAGATGGAGTTGCAACGAGAGGCGCGCACCGATCCGCTCACGGCACTGGACAATCGCCGCGCCATTGAGGAACGCGGTCCGCTCGAACTCAAACGCGCCAGCCGCGCCGGCGTCCCCGTGGCCCTCATTCTGTGCGACATCGATCACTTCAAGGCGATCAACGATCGTCACGGTCACGAGAGTGGCGACGCAGTGCTGCGCTCGGTGGCGGGCACGCTGCGGACCGCGCTGCGTGAAACGGACCTCTTGAGCCGCTGGGGCGGGGAAGAATTCCTGGCGCTGCTCGTCGACACCGATGTCCGACGCGCGGCCGAGGTCGCCGAACGAATGCGTGCCAGCGTCGAGGCCGTTTCGCTCGTGGGAACCGCGGATCACGCCACGATCAGTGTCGGCATCGCGACTCGGCAGGAAGTGGGCGAGGTCACAACCGCTTGGGAAGCGCTCGTCAAGGAAGCCGACGAGCACCTCTATCGCGCCAAGAGGGCTGGCCGGAATCGAGTCATCGCGCAACAGAACGTTCCGACGTGAGATCGGTTACGAGCGTCTGCTTCACGAGCCGAGCGAGATCACGATGCCGGTGAGGTCGCTCGACACGCTCGCGACGCCGGCTCGCGTTCCGGGGCAGCTGGGCAGCGCGAATGAGCAAAAACAATGACGTAACGCGGGCGCGCTCACCGGAGCGCTGATGCTCACGCAGAAGGGCAACGACATTACCACCGCGGCTGGGACGATGACGCTCGAGTTGCAGAACACGGGCGGCGATCGATCGCAACCGTTCAAGGCAAAGCGCGGAGACTAGTCCCGTCAACCGTCGCGTTTCGCGTCAGCCCCGCCGCGCTGCCTCGATGGTGGCGACGTCGATCTTCTTCATCGGCATCATCGCCTCGAAGGCACGCTTGGCCTCATCGCCCCCCGCCGAAAGCGCGTCGGTGAGCACGCGCGGGGTGATCTGCCAGGAGAGGCCCCAGCGGTCCTTGCACCAACCGCACTGACTTTCCGTGCCGCCATTGCCGACGATCGCGTTCCAGTAGCGGTCCGTCTCTTCCTGATTGTCCGTCGCGATCTGAAAGGAAAAGGCCTCACTGTGCTTGAACGTGGAGCCGCCGTTGAGGCCGAGACAGGGAATGCCCAGAACGGTGAACTCCACCGTCAGCACGTCGCCCTTCTTACCGCCCGGGTAGTCACTCGGCGCATTGTGAACCGCGGTCACTTTACTATCCGGAAAGGTGGCGGCATAGAAGCGCGCCGCATCATGCGCGTCCTTGTCGAACCAGAGGCAGATCGTGTTCTTTGGCTTCATGTTCGTATGCTCCTTGTGCTCTCCGCAGTGTATGCATTTTTGGAGATCTTTGCCGCAGGGCAGACGAAGCCCATCTTGCGTCTCTCGCGACTGCGTCCGCATCCGACTGACAAATGCATCAGGACTATGGCTCGGCCATCGCTATCGAACGCGAGCGATGCTTGATGAACCTTGCCGGACCTCAAGGAGCGAAATGATCAGAACTCATCGGTTCTCAACGACCGCGGTGCGCCGCTCCCCGGTGAAGCTGGCTCCCTTGCTCAACGAAGGGGCTACGGACGTCGCGGAGGCCGCAACGACGCCGCGCGAGCGGAAATCCTGCTGGGGGCGGTTGCCGCGATCGCAGGCGCGGCGGTCCTGGTGTATGCGAACAGGCCAGAAGTGCAACACGAACCCTGGGGCGAACGGCTGCGGGTACGGCACGAAAGTCGCGGGGAGCGCGGTGCTCTCGGCCGGGCTCGTGGGTCTGCTGGTCGGCCCATTGACGTGGAGATGAACACGCCCTTCGAACTGTTCTACGCGAGCTGCTTACAGGGCACCGACGATCACAGATTTCGTCGAACGATGACGTTTATGGGTGCGTCGAAGGGTGACCGGCGCGCAACACCGTAATGCGAGTGGCAGTAATGAACGGCACGACCGTTGCCCAGAGATGCTCCATGAGTGTCACATTGTTCCGGCATCCCCATTTGACGCGCGGAGTGGTCCATACGGCCGGGGGCAGCTTCGTGATCGAGCGGGGTCTCGTCCGCGCGCCTGACGCGGTAGGCGCACAGCAAGGTTGGCAGCGTGTCGGGCCCGACACCTCCGACGTCGTTCAGACGGCGATGACGCAAGGTTCGCTCGACACGAGCGGCGATGCGCTGACCGCGTGGACGCCGATGACGCAAGCGAAACGGACGAACGTTATCGAGCGCTCTTCGTGATCGGTTCGAACTCGTAAATCCCGCCGTCTGCCATCAGCGAGAGAAAAAGATGGCCGTCCCTGATCACGCCATCTGTGTCCGGGCCATCTGGCCGAACGTGACCGTATCTCCCAGCTGGTCGCGCTTCACGATTTGCATCCTGCGCGGGCGTCGGTCTTTCAGCCAGCTCGGTTGCTTTCCAGCAGGTTCCCTCCGCGCTCAATCCCGTGCTGCTCATCGTCGTGGAGCGAGCCGCTGCCGAGGGCGTGCACGTCGGCGTCCGCGAGTACTTCCGCGTGGGCC
>Ga0065712_10068379_pt1 | contig 11130 bp, 15 predicted proteins | sample MisRhiReplicate1_FD_59099 | JGI IMG/M metagenome (GOLD analysis project Ga0065712, IMG submission 59099) | Miscanthus rhizosphere microbial communities from Kellogg Biological Station, MSU, sample Rhizosphere Soil Replicate 1: eDNA_1 v3... | ecosystem: Host-associated > Plants > Roots >...
AACAGGCCAGTTCCCCGTCCCCAGCTTGATTCACTGATTCACGCACAATTTTTTCGCCCGATTCAAACCCCTTAACCTCTTTGTATCCAACACCTTCCACTGATTCACCCCCTTCAAAACACCTCATTCTTGATTCACTACCCGTTCCCGTCCCTCTTCCCGTTCGTCATTCGTCATTCGGATTTCGTCATTCCTCCTCTCACCAATCTCCACGCGCGAGCTTCGTGTTGAATTGGCGCTTCCCTAACTCATCACCCCGGTGGTCCGCCCCCCTCGTAGGACGGGACTCCCGTCCCGTCCCGCTTCATCTGGTTTTCAATTCGTCATTCGGATTTCGTTATTCCGCCTTGCCAAAGATCAAATCGCCCCGCCCACAGCAGGAGTACCACGTCAATCACAACTGTATACTATTCATTTGTCACTGTCAAGCCCCTGGCAGCCATTTTTTCCAAGATTCTTCTACTTCATTGACCGGGTTTTGCGTGAGCTAGAGTGAAGCAGGGGTGCCGCGAGATGCCGGCGCCAGGCGCCGGAGGGCTGCGACCCATGTTTGGCTGGGGAAAAATCTGGTTCCGCCTCCCCCCGAAGGCCCGCACGTTTTTCACGCTGGCCATTGCGCTGATGTGCGGCTTTTTCTGCCTCCTTGGGGAAGGGCTCTACTTCCGCGCCCGGGCCACCCTCGTGCAGGGAATCGTGGTCGATCACGGCAGCCGCGGCCGGCCGATCGTGGCATATTCGTGGGGCGGGCGGGTCCGCCGGCACGAGGAGAGTGGGCCGAGCCAGGACCTGGCGGTGGGGACGGCGATCGGGGTCTACGTCCCTCCCGAGGGTCCGCCCAACTCCCGCCTGGACTGGACCATCGGGCTGCTGTTCTTGCCCTCTTGGTTCTGCCTGATGCCGGCCACGTTCTTCACGATGTGCGGGGTGGTCGAAACCATCCGCGGACGCGACAACCCGCTGGGCCGGCTCGTGCTGTTGTCGCTGCTCGTCAGTCGCCGGGGATGACACGACGTTGTGGCCGATCTCCTGCGACCGCTGGGCCCGCCCCAGCGGAGCATTCACTGGTAGGCTACAAACTCAAGCGTTCCGCTGGGACAAGCTATCTATCGATCAAATCGACCTCCTTTCCCGATTCAGCAAGGCTGTTAACTACTTCATCGGAAACACTTGACCCAAATAGATTTACATACTTAAGCGATGGATGAGACGCAAATTCTCGAAGATCGGCTTCATTGATGACAGTGTCTGCCAGGTTCAGACTCTCTAATGACTTCAGCGAATAGACTTCCTTCAAAGTATCTTTGGAGAGCGCGCAGTGAGCCAATATAAGAAAGCGAACATGGCTGTTCTTAAGGGTTCCAAAATTACATCGCGACACATCGACCCCAGCAAGATTGACCAGCTCAACCGTAGGAATCCGCGATATATTCACGATTGTACTCTGGTCAATCTGGGCGTCTCTGAGATCAACGACAACTGCCTCACTTCGCGGGTCAAATCCGAAAGTGCGGTCGAATAACGTTGGGGAAGGTCTCTCTCTGTGTATACGTCTCCACTCCCGAGTTACCTCACCCTTGCAGTACATTATCGCCCCATCGGAAGCGAGTGACTCAAATGCGTAATATCGCTCGCAGTTGTGCCACCTGTAGGCAAGAAAAATACAGATAACAGTGACCAACAAGAATAGTGTCGATAATCGATACCGAAGCTTCATGTGGTCGGATTCGTATCACGGCAGCTCGCGGATGAACAAATTCGCGAATTCCAGCGGCTCGCCGTGCTGCTGCAAGCCGATGGGGCCGTCTTTGGGCATGTCGGGAAGCCGGACGGAGTCGATGATTTTCTCGCCGTTGAGGATGACGCTGACTTGCTCCCCCTTCACGGTGATGAGGAAGCGGTTCCAGTTGCCGATTTTGGCATCCACCCGCTTCTTGGGCGTGCAGCCGGCGCGGATTTCGGCGGGAAGCTGCTTGTTGACTCGGAACGCGGTGATTTCCCCCGAGCCGACCGGGCGGCAGCAGATGTTGACCTGGGCGTCTACGTTGCCGCGGAGCAGGATTCCGCTATTGCCCGCGTCATCGACTTCGATTTCTTTGGCCTTGCCGTCCCCGTCGACGGCGTCGTCACCGCTGGGCAGGACGATAGGCCACTTCTTCTTGGTGATCCGTTTGGGGTCCATCCGCCAGTCGACGACCATTTCAAAGTTGCGGTAGTTTTTTTCGGTCCAGAGATGGTTGTCTTTCATCTCTTTGGCTTCTCCTCGGCCGTCGTGGAACAGCACCCAGTCCTTGGCCTGCCAGTGGTTCTTGTTAGCCGGGTCTGCCCTCCATCCGCTCAGATCCAAGCCGTTGTACATAGTGACGAAGCCCTGATACTCAGCCGCAACTTCCTCCGGCTTGGGATTCGTCGAGGGGAGCTCGCAGATTTTCAGGTTGCGGAAGTGGCACTCGGAACCTTCGGACTCCAGGCAGATGTACCCCTTCCGCGGCTTGCATTCACTGCCGCCGGAGACCTCTTTGCCGTTGACGGCAAGTTTGAGGACGCCGTCTTTGCACGTGACGCGGTAGTGGTTCCATTCCGGCGACGGTTTGGCCCGTCGCTCACTGGGAAGACAACGTTCCGATCCATTGGGATGCGGCCGATCAGGCTTCATCTTCGCTCCCCAGATACTGAAGACGTCGCCGTGGCTGGTGTGGTTTTCGCTGTTGCTGCCGTCGAGGACCTGCACCTCAATCCCGCGGCTGAACGGCGTGCCAACGGCGGTGATGGGATCGCCCCAGATGAAGACCCCCGCATTGCCGCCAACCACCATGTGCCGCCATTCGAGCTCCAGGATGAAGTTCTCGTACATCTTCTCTGTCCGCATCGTGCCGGTTGGCTTGCCCGTGCTGACGATAAGGCCGTCCTTCACGCTGAAGGTATTCGGCGCGACGTTGACGGGGACCCAGCCGGCGAGGTCATTGCCGTTGAAGAGCGGGACGAACTTTTCGCCGTCCTTTGCCGGCGGATCGGCAGCCGCAGCGAGCGTGATGAGCGCGAGAGCGAGGCCAAAAGCAGTTGTGGCAACCTTCATCGTCGGCTCCTCACTTGGATATCGTCGTTACGGCGCTGGCTTGATTTCCAGCTTTGTCGCCTTCCCATCCAGGTCCACTTCAATCAGTCCCTTCGCCCGCGGGTCGGCCACCAGGAGCTTCTCGCCGCGCCAGGCCAGGCCGACAGGATGCACCAGCGGCTCACCAGCGATGAGCTTCACCGGCTTGCCGTCGGCAGCCACTTTCCAAACCGTCTTATTGTATCCGTCGGCGATGTAAGCCGTTCCATCCTTGCCAACGACGATGCCCGCGGGAAACGACTTCTCGGGAAGTGGCTGGCCTTTGACGACGACAGTCTTTTTAGCCTCTGGCGAAACCTTAATCAGCAGGTCACCTCGATGGCAGACAATCCACAGGTTGTCTTCCGCATCAATGGTCATCCCCCGCGGCGCACTCACCCTCGCGAACTCCGCCGGCTTACCTCCGGCTGCTGGAACTTTGTAAATGATGTGCAGCTCCAGATCGGCAACGAAGATGTCCCCGCTCTTGGCCACCGCGATGGCCACGGGAAGTCCAATTCCCCCCTTCGTCAGCGGTTGCGGCTTTCCTTCGGCGTCAAAGCGGTAAACCTCTCGCGTCGCGCTGTCCCCCACCAGCAGTTTTCCCTCCTGATCGAGGGCCAGGCAGCGGACTGCATTCAGCGGTGTGCCAAACTTCTTCTCCCCCTGAAACAGCAGCGACAGGGCACCGTCCGTCACTTTCCAAACCCCCGGCAATTCGCGGTCGGCGACGAAGGCATTGCCGGCCGCATCCACCACGACGGCGAGCGGATAGACCATCTCCGCCGCCTTCCCTCGCGGCGCGGCGACATGCCCTGCGCACCAGAAGAGCGCCGGCAAGAACGCCATCCGCAGTAGTCGTACAGGATCTGCACACATCGACTTTCCCCCGAGTGTTCAAGCGATTGGCCAGTCTATCACCCGCTCCGGCGCGATGCTACGGTCGCGATTGACGCCGCGCGAGACCGGGCCTAACCTGAATGGATTGCATCGGTTACTACTCCTCTCCGCGGACGTTTGTTCGCATTTCGCACTGTCGAGCAGCACATCATGCCCCACATCTTCCGCGGCGACCGCGGCTCGGCAGCAGGCAAGTACGCGATTGTCGTTTCCAAGTACAACGACAACATCACCGGCAAGCTCCTCGCCGGGGCCACGGAAACCCTGACCAAAGCGGGCATCGCCGACGCTGATATCACCGTCGCCTGGGTTCCCGGAGCCTGGGAGATTCCGCTCGTGGCCCGCAACCTGGGCCGCTCTGGCGAGTACGAAGCCGTGCTCTGCCTGGGTGCCGTCATCCGGGGCGAAACGACCCACGACGAGCACATCAACCGTCAGGTCAGCCTGAGCCTCGGTCAGATTGCCCTCGACCTCGATCTCCCCGTCCTGTTCGGCGTCCTCACCTGCAACACCATGGAGCAGGCCATCCACCGGTCCGGCGGCAATGTCGGCAACAAGGGGGTCGAGTGCGCCGAGGCCGCGCTGGAAATGGTGCGCCTGCTCAGACAGTTGTCCCCCGAGGACGAATGACCCTTGACCGCATTTGCCTCGCAAACTCTGATAAACTGATTGAGGAGACCCAGCCTCCGATTTCCAGCCGTTCGCGATTGACCAGTCCCACAGGATGAATTCATGGACGATGTGGAAGCGACCGTTCTTGAAGCACTGAAGGCGAAAGTGGGTCGCGCAGAGCTCACCGACGAGCTTGCCAGGCTCAGCGTCGATTCCCTCGCCATGGCCGAGCTGGCCCTCGAAATCGAGCAGCGGCTCAAGATTCGGCTGGATGAAGGAGTGTTGGAGCAGCGGACCGTGAACGATTTGGTGCACTACGCTCAGAAGCTGGTGGAAAAACAGAAGCAGGCGGCCAGCTCAAAATGATCGGGCCTCGATCCTAATCGTCTTTGCTTTCCGACCTTTTCCGGGCGAAGAAGGCAGAGGATTAGGATTACGATTAGGACCTAAGAGGCGCAGTCAAATCCTATGCCCACCGACCGCCAGAGCGACTCTCCCCGCTGGCCGGTCCTCTTTCTCCGCCGCCGAGATCAGGTGGTCGCCGCGTTATTTCTGGCCCTCGCATTGTTTGCCATCGCCTCCCACTGGACCTGGCAGGCCGCCAACCGCCGCCGGCTGATCGAAATCGACCAGGTTGAGCCGGAGCTGGCCAAATTCCGGGTCGATGTGAACGCCGCCGACTGGCCGGAGCCATCAAGTGGGCAAAAACATCATTCTCTCATTTAAGGCAGCGGACCTTTCGCCCATCCAATTCGACCCGCGACGCGCCCCGGCAGTTGAATTGGCAGCGGATTGGCTACGAAAGGCGCTGGCTGCTGGTCCGGTCGCTTTGCCGAAACTTGCTAAGCTCGCGGCGCGGGCAGGGATGAAGCCAGGAAGCCTCCGCCGCGCTGCCAAAAAAATCGGGATACAAATGCGCCCCGGCGGGATTTGGACTCTCGCAGGGTAACAATACAATCGAATTATCGTGCGGCGTAGGGTAGCTCCCGATGCCGGTCTCCCTGGCCCGGTCGCCGCACGCTTTTTCTTTCGGCCAGGGAGGTTGCCCAGCAGGGAGGCAATGTGGAACTAGGTTTATCCAAAACGTTGTGGGTTCTGGCCAAAATGCTCCAGTGGCATTCCGTGATTGACCAAAGCCCACCTTTCGCGGCCCCATTCGACTGGCCAGCGTCCCAGGGGAGCATTGCGGTCGAGACGTGCCGCATGTTTCTTGTTTTGTTGGAAAATGCTGCCAATCGCCTGCGCTTGCAACTAAGTTTATCAGTTGATTTTCGACGGCAGATTGCCGGAGACCTTGCCCTCCTTCGTGACCACTTCGAGTTGGTTGAGCCAGTTGCAAAGGAAATTGCACGCTACGTGGATAAGCTCCATGTCGATCAAGATGGGAAGTCCGGTGAGCGCGCGGCTGTAGAGTATGTCAAGGACAGGTTTCGCCAGGCCCACGAAATATTCGGGGAGCGGTTGATACGGCTGTCTGCGGAGACCGAAATACCGGAAGCCAACAACGAAGCGGGCGATGCTGCTGATACCAGTTCCGGCCTGCGCGAACACGAAGAGCAAGTCCGCCGTCTCACCGCCATAATTGGTGCAGACGATGCGAGAATTGCACAGATCGCTGGCGATGAAAATAAATCCGCCGAGACCAGAATGCGAGAAATTTGCCACATTGATGCCAATTACTGCCAGAAGAATTCCGTAGAGTGGTCCAAAATACTGGACGTTACCCCCGCTGCTATTCGGCAAACCGATTACTGGAAAAGTGATCTTCCGGAACACTTTGCCAATGCCCGCGCCCAATGGCAAGAGCGCCATGCCGACGAGGACATGCCGACCCAACTTAAAAAATTCATGGAGTAGCTTACGCGGGTCGGGTTTGTTTACGCGTAACTTACGCGGACAAAAAATCGGCATTTCTATTCGGTCGGAAAATCAGCGGATTCTTGATGCGAAGCTACTGACGCCCTGACGAGTTTGCTTACGCGGCTGCCTTTTCAAAAGGGCAGCGCGCATGACGAAAGCACTCGAACAGCAAATCAGGGAAGCACAAGTCCTCTTTGTCACGGCGGCTTCGCGTCTGCTTGACGATGCCGATGAGGTCCGCAAAGAGCGCGACCGCCTGATGGCGCTCGTCGTGCAAGCGGACAAAGCAGATTCCAAAGGGGGCGACCGTGCCAAGTAGCGCGCCCCGCTTCGAGATCGTCGGCAAGTTCGAGTTGACCGACGAGTTCATTGACGCCCTTGCCGACCTCTTGATTGAAGTCGGGGATAAGGAAAGGGCTGCCAAGGCATCCGACAACGCCCAACGGGTAGCAGCATTGCCAACGAACCCGAGTCCCAAATGAATCCATTTCCACCGCCGCCGCCCCAACTACCCGCCGACCCGCTCGCCGACATACCGCTGCGGGAGGGCTTCGCGAGGGCTGTCGAAATCATGTCCGCGCGAGTTGACCGGGTGGTTGCACGTCGCCGGATATTGGACCGCATCAAAGAACTGGAGGAGCTGGACAACCAGGAGCCGCTCGTCCAGGAGGAGCAGCAAGGAAGCCGCAATTGAGTCAAGACGCCCAGCCCCCCGGTCCGCAAAACCGGGGGGCCGAGCAATTTGTTCCATTCCCCTTTTTCACCAGCAGAAGGAACCGTTCCATGATTTTAACGGCATGTACCCTTACCAGGCAAGCGCGGCTCGTCGAGCCCGCTACCACGGCGGCCCACTTCAAGCTCACCGGTATCACCACGGCCACCAGGGGCCAGGTCGAGCTGACTCTCACCAACGCCCAGGGCAAGCTGGCCAGCGTTGCTGTCTCGCCAGGTTTCTTGGGCTCCTACGCCGGTCTCCAGCGGCTGCTCCTCAAGCACGGCGTTGTCCTCCGAGACGCTCGCTTCGAGCGTGGCCGTGGTCGCTTCCACTCCTGGCGCAAGCTGGTTGATCGCCTGCTCGTGGACGGGAACACCATGGAGACCACTGCCTAGCCCAAAGCCCACAACCTCGGCTGAGACGAGTTGTCGGACATCATTCACATGTTTTGACGGCCAAGCCAAGGAGCTGCCGCGCGGCAGCCAACGGCAGAGGCCACTTTTTTTAGGAAGGAATTTCAATGGTTAAGGTCAAGGTAAAACAGCAAACTCCTGCTGGAAGCTATCCTGCCAACTTTTTTGGAGCGCAGGAAACCCAGCACGCCGAGTACGGGCCAGGGCTGGTCTGGACGTGGCAGATCACGGCTGGTCCCCGGAAGGGAGAGCTTGTTACACGCCGTACCGCCACCCCGGCGACCAGCAGGAATGCCACCGGGAAGTTTTTGGTCGCGATGACCGAGCAGCCGCTTGAGAAACTGGATGACGCGGAGCTGGAAGACTACGTCGGCACGCGGTGCCTCATTGTCGTCACCGTCAACGGCGACGGCTGGCCGAGGGTCGAGAGTTTTATCAAGGAGCTGAAGCCTGACGCCATGGAGGCGAAGGCCCCTGATGCCGTGCCGTTCTGATAGGGGGAACGGTAACTTAGCCGCGACCGCCTGGCTGGCGGCGCGGCAGAAGTGAAGAAGCTCATCTGGGGTGGAGATCAAGCGACGGCACCATGGCATCAAGATGATCGCGGAAGGCATGGAGGACAGCAGGAAGTGAATATTGAGACCCTCATCGCCGTGGCCACGTTCGCGGAGTGCAATTTCGAGCCGGACGACATTGTGGAAGTCCGGCTGATACCAAGCGGCAGAAGCACCTGGCACCGTGCCGGGGATCTGCACGACGAATCCGAGCGGCTGCTGGAAGCGAATCGCCGGAACGAACATATCTATGTCGGCGGTAACCCGCGTCGGAGAGTTGGTGGAACGACGGCGGACGATGTTCCCCTGGCCCGCTCCCTTTGGGTGGACCTGGACGGCGGATGCACCACGGAGGAGGCCAAGGCCCGCATCAAGCACGCTAAGCTCCCCTTGCCTACCATGCTTGTCGAGAGCGGTGGCGGAGTGCACGCCTGGTGGCGGCTGGTCGAACCTATCACCGATCTCGCCGAGTTCACGAGGCACCAAAAGCGGCTCATCGCGGCGACGGGTGGGGACAGCAGTATCCATGATCCGCCCCGCATCATGCGGTTGCCTGGTTTCCTCAATTGCAAAGCCAAGTATGGGGAACCTCGCCCCTGCCGCATCATCGCGGCGGACTCCGAGAGGAGGTACTTCCTCAACGAAGTCGTCGGTCATCTCCCCGAAGTAATGCAACCAGCCCCAGCATCCTACGACGCACCAGCGGCGGCGGGGCTCACGGAATATGCCCGTGCAGCCGCTTACGTCGCCAAAATCCCTGGCGAGACTGAAGGTGGGAGAAACGCCACGGCATTCAGAGTTGGGGCGCTGCTGGTGAAAGACTTCAATCTTGCCGTCGGCGACGCCCGCCAATTGCTGGATATGTGGAACCAAAAGAACAATCCGCCCCTGGAAGATGCCGAGCTTGCCGACGTTCTTCAGCACGCCGTCGAGTACGGCAGCCACCCCCCAGGCCAGAAGCTGATGGAGACGGCGAGGAGCAGCATTACCAACCAGGTTCATGCCACCAATGGGCAGGTGAGAGGGACGGCGGAAGCGGCAACGGCATACCACGAGCCCGTGACCTTCCAGCGGATCACCGCGGCGGAGCTGGACGCTGGCGAGTGGGAGCTGGAATACCTCATCGAAGGGACCATGACCGTGGGCCAGCCCCTCATTTTGGCAGGCGGAAAGAAGAACTTGAAAACGAATATCTTGCTTGACGCCGCGATCAGCATTGCCAGCGGCACGCCATTCCTCGGGAAGCTCACCGTCAACCGAAAGGCCCGCGTGGCAATTATGACCGGGGAGAGCGGCCTGGCGACCATTCAGGAGACGTGCCGACGCATCTGCCGAGCGAAGGGTTTGCGGCTTCCCGACGTGGAGGGGTTAATTGTCTCGCCGGATATTCCCAGGGCAGAACTCTTGGACCACATGGCTGCCCTGGAGGAGTTCATTCGCCACGACGGGACCGAGGTACTGGCGATTGACCCGGCCTATATGAGCCTGCCCGGCGACGACGCGGGCAATATGTTCAAGCAGGGAACCATGCTCCGCGAACTCGCCGCAGTCTGCACCAGGGCGGGGGCGAGCCTCATCCTGGCCCACCACACTAAGAAAAACATCGCTGACCCGTTCAAACCTCCGGAGCTTGAGGACATCGCCTGGTCTGGCTTCCAGGAGTTCGCGCGGCAGTGGTGGATGCTCTCCAGGCGGGAGCCATTTCAGCCTGGGAGCGGGGAACACAAGCTGTGGCTCAATATTGGAGGTTCGGCGGGGCACAGTGCGTTGTGGGCTTTGGACATCAGGGAAGGGGTTTACGACGGCCATACGCCCCGAGTCTGGGACGTGGAACTCCTGTCTGCAAATGACGCGCGCGAGGCTGCCAAGCAGGGGCAGGCGGAACAACGGGCGGAAAATGCCCGAAGGAAGCGGCAGGTATCCGTGGAAGAGTGCAAGGCGGCGATAGAGCAGGCTTTCATCGGCATCCCGCTGCACACCGAAACGAAGCGGACCATTGAGGACCGCAGCGGCAGAAAAGGGAAGGCGTTTGATGAGGCATTCGCCTACCTGCTCCGCACTGGCCGGATCAAGGAAACCCAGCTAACCCGCGCCAATAACCAGCAGTATGCCGCCTTCCAATTCAAGTTTGAGGGGGCAAAGGAATGACCACTGGCCCACTGGCCAGCTTCCACTTGCCAGCCATGCCGAGTGGTGCCATCCACTCACCTGCCAGCCTGCTCCCCTTAAGGGGGCAGGGCTGGCGGGTGAGTGGCGAGTGGCTGGCAGTAGACAACGAAATTTTGAGTGACCTGGCGAGTGGATTGAATTACCGCTTTGGGCGCTGAAGCGGTTAGCCGTGGTCTGGGGCATGGGGCGACTGCCCGTGGGCACCAGCATCAACCTGGCTGACAGACGGAGGTTATGCTGCTCACCTGGCGGCGGTTGGTTTCGGCGGGTCTGCCTCCCCAGGGGCTGGGGGTGATTCTTTTTTCACGCGACGCCCGAGGGACTTTTCGCAGTCGGTCATCAGATGCCACTGACGAGGTAGGGTACGATGATGTCCAGTTTCAACCGCTCGTTAGGTGCCATATGAATAAATCGGTCCTCCTTAGCAGCATCCTCCTCGCCCCAATGCTGGCTGTTGCTTACGCTCAGATCGCAGGAGCGCCACCTAAGCCAGAGGAGCGGACTTATCCCATCACGGTAACAGGCCGAGCGCTCGACCTTGATGGTAAGCCTGTCGAAGGGGCAACCATCTTCCTAGTCGGCACCAGCGGCGAGGGGCGACTGCTATCCCAGATGAAGACGGGTGCGGACGGCAACTATCAGTTTTCGGATATAAAGTTGCCCGTTCCAATACGCGAAGATAAGAGTTATTTCGACGACGGTAACTTTCGACTCTTTGGCAAGGCTCCTGGCCGGGCCTTCGCGTGGCGAGGTACGCGAACCCTGTGCATCGATCCCCGTTTCCTCGGTGGGGATGGGAAGCTGCCACCCAAGCAA
>Ga0065712_10001133_pt1 | contig 11118 bp, 3 predicted proteins | sample MisRhiReplicate1_FD_59099 | JGI IMG/M metagenome (GOLD analysis project Ga0065712, IMG submission 59099) | Miscanthus rhizosphere microbial communities from Kellogg Biological Station, MSU, sample Rhizosphere Soil Replicate 1: eDNA_1 v3... | ecosystem: Host-associated > Plants > Roots >...
CAGGTGATTGACATGCATGAACATCCTACCAAAGCATTAAAAGAGAAACAAAAATCTTCAATAGCAATCGGCTTTCAACTTTTGGCCGCAGGAAATATTGATGCTTTTATCAGCGCTGGAAATACCGGGGCCATGTTAGTTGGTGCATTATTCAGCATTAAAGCATTGGAAGGGGTTTTGCGACCAACTATTTCTACTATTATTCCAAAAGAAAATGGCAGCACAGGGTTGTTACTTGATGTTGGTCTAAATGCAGACTGCAAACCGGAACAACTAAATCAATTTGCAATAATGGGCTCCGTATTTGCCCAAACTATACTTGGTATTGAAAATCCGAAAGTAGGTTTAATGAATGTTGGTGAAGAAGAAGGTAAAGGAAATATTCTTTGCCAGGCCACTTATCCTCTTCTCAAAGAAAATAAACACATCAACTTTATCGGCAATGTGGAAGGCCGTGATGTTTTTATGGATAAAGCCGATGTAATGGTTTGCGAAGGCTTTACCGGGAATATCATTTTAAAGCTAGCNGAATCACTTTACGATATTACTCAGAGTAAAAAGATCCAACACGAATATTTTGANAGGTTTAACTTTGAAAACTACGGAGGCACACCTGTCCTTGGTGTAAATAAACCTGTTATCATCGGTCACGGCATTTCACAATCAAAATCATTCAAGAACATGATCGTTCTTGCCCAAAAAATGATTGATAAGAATGTAATGCAACGAATGAAAGATGAACTAGTTTAAAAGTTCAACCCTCACTTCGTGTAGCTAACTATCTTTAATGTACATCCCATCATNCATCTTCTTTTCTATACCAACTGTATTTGTTTATGAAATGATGAAAGCGCTTATAGGTTCACTTCATCAGGAAAATAAAGTTGAACTTCCAATTTTAATCCCCCCTTTGGGGGATTTTAATTTGTCAAAAAATTGGCCCCGAATCAAAAGCTTCTTTGTATATTTAATCCGACACTCCGACCTTAAAAAAATCACTCCTGATTAGTAGATAAATAACTCGACTTCCCCCCTTTGAAAAAAATTAATCTACCTATTTTAAAATAAAAGGATCTCGACTTAAAACATTGTTTTAAGCTGGTATCTNCCTTTTGGAATCTGCCACTATTGCTTGTTGATANACGTTTGTTAGCAAAAAGTATTTGTAAACCACCAAGCCCCTTGAGATCTAAATATCATTATTATGAAAATCAATCTAACTGCAAAAACCCTTTTGTCATCATTTGTAATTTCTTTTTTTTATGTGAGCTCCCTTGCTCAACTTACCCCAAGAGATTTTACACTTTTGTCTGGACCCAACTCACCGGGTACAACTCTTATAGGCTCCTCCATCACTATTAACGGTGGTAAAGTCGGAGCATACAAATTGGTTCAAACAACCGGCAACAGCACTATTAATGCCGATATTATCTCTGGTGACAAAGTTATACTGACAAATAGTAATATTGTTAATGGCAAAATATCTGCTGCTGCTAATTATCCCAATTCACCTATTTCTACTGGTACCATTCTTTCCGTCGGGTCCAGCACATCCATCAGTGGCAATATTGATGTAAACGGAAATATTGTAATTGGAGGTGGAACTGTATTAGGAACAGTAACTCTCCCGGTTGGTCGTAGCTATTCGGGTCCAGTTCCTTCAGGTGATACAGTTTTTGGACCGCCAAATCTGCCGACACTTCCAATCATGCCATTGCCATTTAATATTAATAGCATTTATCCTGTTGTAAATCCGGCAACGTACACAGGAAACTTCACTGAAGGTCCCGGTAATTATGGCAATATAAATTTTAGCGGGAATAAGACAATGAAACTCGTTAAACCCGGAATTTATGTGTTTAACAGTATTATAATGACCGGTAATTCTAATAAACTCATTTTTGATTTTGATAATACACCCGGTAATTATTTGATCTATGTTCGCAATAATGCGGATTTCGGCAAACTAAATGCAAGCACCATTGGAGGTAATCCTTCAAGGATTTATTTAGAAACACAAGGTCCTGGAACGGGCACATCAATTCCTGGTTATAGTTTTATTATTGCAAATGGCTCTTCAGGTGGCGGCTCCAAATGGCTGGGAACTGTATATGCAACTAATGGTGGAATAAATATCGGTTCCGGAACGGGATCAAGTACACTCACAGGCACTTTTGCCAGCAACAAAGCTATTACACTTCAAAGCGGAGTTACGGTTGTTTATTCTCCTTTTACTGACTGCACACCACCTGATGTAAAAGCAGGTATACCAGATGCAATTACTGGTACTTTCATTGATGAGGATACTACCATTTTAAGATTTATAGGTCAGACAACATTGACAGCAACCTCCAGTACTTCCGGAGCAGCTTTTAACTGGCAAGCACTAAAGGGAGGCACAATCACTTCAAACACGAATGCTTCTACAATTACAGTATCCGCGGCTGGAACTTATGTTGTTACCGCCTTTACTACAAATCCAAATTGTATTTCAACCGATACTATTACTGTCTTGGCCAGAGTACGTAATATAATTGGTGCGGAGTTACTTTCCATCTACCAAAATTATGATCCCAATAATGCAAATGCCGAGCTGGATTCATTTTTCGTAACAAATAATGGTTATGTAACGATCGATATAATATGTAAAATTGATACACAGACTGTAATTAATTTATTAACGGGCAATACAGTTCTGTATGGACTTATCAACGTTTTACCAAACGGTCTCAGTAAACATACTGTTACTGGCGATTTCCCAGTGAGCCATTTGCTTAACCTGAATTCCCTTGGTGATATTTTGAATTTCTGTAAACCTTATTACAGGCCCTCAACCAATGGCGGGCTAGTTATCTCGCAGGGAGATACGACCATGCGATCTTACCTTGTAAGAAAAGGGTATAATGTCGATGGAACCGGAGTTAAGATTGGTGTGATATCAGATAGTTATAATACAATTACAGACCCATCCAAAATTTTTAGCGACCCATGCGCTGGTATTAATCAGACTTTGAACGTAAATACTGCGGCAGTTGATATAACGGAAGGGGACCTTGCTAATGTAACGGTGCTTCAGGATTTCCCTTTAAAACGGACTGATGAAGGAAGAGCCATGATGCAAATAGTTCAGGATGTTGCTCCCGGAGCTCAAAAATATTTTCAAACCGGATTTTTTACTGCGGGTCATCTTGCACAGAGGATAGAAGATTTGGCAAGCTTAGGATGTAAATCAATTGTAGATGATGTTACCTATGTTGATCAACCAATGTTGAAAGATGGTGTTGTAGCCAAATCAGTAAATAAGGTAAAAACGCAGGGGGTATTCTATTCTACCTCAGCAGGAAATTTTGCTGGCCGGTCTTATGAAAAAAACTTTAATCCTGTCGATGCTACTTCCATCGGATTTCCTGGTAAGATGGCACATAATTTCGGAAATGATAATCTTCATCCAGACTTTTTCCAAAAAGTAATGCTTAGACCGGGCTCTTGTTTTTTCGTATTTCAATGGTTGGATAACAATTTTTCTCAAGATGAATTAGCAGGCACTCAATTTGACGTGGATATTTTTTTAACTCCTGCTGATAAAACCGATGGCACGGGTTTGATTGGATTTAACAGAGATAATCTGTTTGGCGATGCTGTTGAATTTATACCTATTCAAATCCCCGGCAATGATCCATGTGATACAGTAGCAAAAGCATATAACATACTTATTGTTAACAATACCACTACAGGCAACCCTCTCCGAATTAAGTATGTTGCGTTCAAAGGAGGATTCCGCATCGCAGAATACAATGAAGGAAATTCTACAATAGTAGGTCATGCAAATGCTGAAGGAGCATTTACAGTTGGTGCAGCCCGCTTTAATCATGTACCAGGACATCCTTTATTGCCATCTTCATTAGCAGGTATTACGAAACCGCAGATAGAAAGTTTCTCTTCAGTTGGCGGAACTATGGGAAGACAAAAACCTGATATAGTTGGGCCTGATGGTGTAGACGTTACAGTTTTGATGGGACAAGATTATCCCAACCAGGCATTAAATAATTTCTCCAATTTCTTTGGCACATCAGCAGCCGCTCCACATATAGCTGCAGCCGCAGCATTGATAATCCAGGCTAGAGACAAATTCCTTAAACAGTCAACTTCTCCTGATCAGTTGAAATCATTGTTCCAGTCAACAGCTGTTGATATGAGACCGCCAGGACTTGTCGGTTATGATTTCTTATCGGGGCCGGGATTGATCGATGTGGATGCAGCGATGAGGACATTTGCCACTCCTACTCCATTTGAAATAAGTTTAGTAAAACCAACCAATATTATTCCTTGCCAGGATCCATTTGAATTAACCATTAAAGGAGAAAATTTTAGTGACAATACAAAAATTTATCTTGTTAATGCCCCGGGTGATTCAACTATCCTGACACCCAGTTATATTTCAGAAACTAAGGATACTATAAAAGTGATCATTAACATTTGTGCCGGAAATCCCGAAATACTAGCCTATACTCCACCTACTCTCAGAGTGCCACCTGTTGTTGATGGGGCGATTGATGGAGGCTTCTCTAACAGCATAAAATTATTTGACAAGGAAATTGTAATTCAAACGCAAAATGTTTCGAAAAAATATGGCCAGGCAAACCCATTACCCACTACTATTATCACAGTTAATGGAGTACCGATAGAACAAACTAGTCTTACAAGGGCTGGTGTTGGTCTTGACGAAACCAAATTAAATCTGATTGAAACCAATGCTACAACTTATAGCTCAGTTGGCACATATGCGATAAAAGTTTATCGCACATTTAATAATTCAAATCCCACAGATTTAGCCTTAACAAATCAATATAGTTATGTTTTCAAGAGTGGTTTAATTACAATTGATAAACTGCCTTTGACAGTTACTCCAAACAACATCACGGCGAATGTTGGCGACCATATCGGCAATGTTACATACAGCTATGAATTTGATCCCCAATATCCACTTGTAAATACTGCTGCTGTAGCTGACACGGCCAAAAAATATCATGAGGCATTCCTCCCTAAAAATGCTCTCGCAGTAATTAAAGATTTCAAAAAGCAACAGGCAAATGGCAGCGTCCTTTCAGATGCTGATCTTACCAATATGAACACAATGGTTTCATTCAATGCGCTGGCAAATTCAAGAAAATTCAAAATAGAAAATAATAAACTGGTACCAGAAACAAATCCCAATAATTTAAATTCACAATATATTGTTGATCTTGCTTCGGAATCAATTTATGATTTCAGGCAAAATCCTGCTCTTGCAAAATATTACAGTACCAATACAGGTGTTACCAAAAAAACCTTGTTGGGTGAAGTATCATTAGATAATTATCTGGGCAAGGTAGAAGTAACAAATGGAGCTGGCACAAGCCTGCAAACTCTAATTAATGGAAACAGATCCCCTGTACTTAATGCTATTGGAATAAGCAGTTTGGCTCCAATCGTAAATGGTAACCTCGTTACAATATTAGACGGCCAATTAGCAACATTGAATAGTGGTGTACTTCAACCGATACCTAACAGTCCAAAGATTCAATATTTAAATGCTACCGGCATAGGTAGCCTGATATATTTGGTAAATGGACAGGTTGTGACTCTCGGGATCGGAAGCTTGGCTACCTTAGTAAATGGACAAACATTACCAATAACTGAAGCTAATTCTTACGTGGTAATTCCCAATGTTACTGCTGCACTCCATTTAATAAATGGCGCCAATAGTCTTCAATATTTAATAAACGGGACACAATATCCGGTAATAAACGTAAGTAATGTTACCGCAAATGCAAGTGGCGCCCTGATTAATGCTCTTACTTTACAGCCGTTAATAAACGGGTCGCTAATTGCTTTGAATGGAAAATTAGGATTGGCTACATTAGTTAACGGAGTCACTGGCATTAGTCAGCTTTCTCCTTTGGTAAATGGAGCTGGCATTTCATCTTTACAAAGCCTGGTTAATAATGTAGGAATAACCGTTACAAACGGAGTTACTTCATTACAACCTTTGGTAAACAACGGGTCGGGCGGAGGAGGTACCTCTTTGAATAAGACCGCCGTGATTTTTGATGAAACAGATGTAAATGCAATTACAAACAATTACCTAGGTGCTTTATTTGGCATTAATATGATCACCGGGCTTGATGCTGGAGTACAACGATTAGTACCGGCGAAATTGCCAAACTCAAACTTCGAGATAACGTATATACCAGGTAAGGTTACTATAATAGACAGCTCCTGTTTATTGACACGTAATGCATTTAACAATTTTGGAAGTACGCCGAGTCCTCAAAAGCCAACAACGTTATGGGTGAATGTTGAAACTAAAGTAAGCGGCCAATTAAAAACACATGGCAGATATTTATTATATACTGCAGGTAGTATTACTTTAAATGATATTGTTGCTACTGATCCGGTTACTAATACATTAATAACAACAAAAGATCTACCCGATGGCATGATCATCGCAGATCAAAGTGTCACTGCCCCTACCACGCATTATGATGGAGCTAAAAAAATGTGGATCACTCGTGTACCGGTAGGCTTTAGCAGCACTTCAGATCTTTTCATATCAGGTGGTGTTATCAATTCTAAAGATGGATTTGTAAAAAAGAAGAATAATGCAAACTCAAGTACGATACTCAGAGGAATTTTCTATTGTGACACTGTCTTCTCTGATCAATGGACTTATGCCCTAGCGACCTACCGAACACCAGTTCCATATGCATTTGACATTCCGTCTGTTTCTGGTGAGGGACAAATAGTAGCCATCAATGGAGCGGTTGCATCTTATCGGGCCGGCACACCTCTCCCGCATTTGCCTTATTTAGTCAATGGTGCCAGTGGCGGAGGAGGAAATAATTACACTGGAAGCACCAGTTCTTTCGATAATTTTACTGCATGCTGTCCAGGTTGTACCCCAGTTGAAAACTTGTTAACCAGTTCAACATCTTTGGGTCAGGAAAATAGTTTACGAATAGAACAAGAGAATTTATCGAAGGGAGAATTTAGAATAATGCCGAATCCAGCATCGGATTTTATTAGTCTGTCGTTTGTGCCAACCCTGGCAGGTAATTCCAGGATAGTTCTTTATACTGTTGATGGAAGAAAAGTTTTTGAAAAAAATAATGGTGTTGTCGAAGCAGGCTTGAAATATATGGAGAAGATCGATGTAAGTAAATTTGTAAACGGTGTATATCTTGTTCAATTGTGGAATGCTGATAAAGTAACAAATAAAAAAATTGTAATCAGCAGATAGTCATGGTAGCTGGCGAATTATTAAAAAGTAAACGATTAAACATGATCAGGAAAATAATAAGTTCAGGAATCGTTTTTGTAAGTTTTGCTTTTTTTGTACAAGCCCAGCCTTCTATAATTACAAAAGATGAAGTTAAACAAGATACTGCCTATGTAAATTCCCTGATCAAGCAAGCTACAGCTACGGTCGGTAATAATCCTGATACTGCAATCATCCTGGCAACACAAGCAAAAGATCTGGCAGAGAAATTAGATTTTTTATCTGGTAAAGCATATGCTTTTAAATATTTAGGGAATGCATACTTCTATAAGGGACAATATATTGAAACTCTTGAAAACTGGAATGAAGCGCTGAAAGTCTTTGAAGAGATAAAAGATCAGACAGGCATCGCCAATATCCTGAGTAATATGGCAAACGTATATAATCTTCAGGGCAGTGAAGAGAAAGCNCTTGATTATGCATTAAGGTCACTGAGTATTGCTGAAAACCTTGGGAATAAATTAAGAACACTTACGTCGCTCAACGCAGTGGCGTTTATTTATTACGGCAAAGAAGAAACCAAGGGAAAAGCATTGGAATACCTGTTAAGAGCTTTACCTCTGGCGGAAGATTTGAAAGATAGTTTATCCCTAGGCACTATCTCAGAAAATATCGGAGAAATTTATTACTATAAAAATGATTACGTCAAAGCGGCGGAGTATTTTAATAAGTCGATCAATGTACTTGGCTATAGTGAAAATTCTGCATTTGCATACAACGGTCTTGGCAAATTAAACCTGGAACAAAAAAAATATGATGAAGCATATAAATATCATAGTAAGGCGCTGCAGATCTCAGAAGACCTGGGTAGCAAACCAAATATTGTAAAATCGCTTGACGGTATTGCTAATATATATGCCAAACAAAAAGATTTCAAATCAGCCATTGTTTATTATAAAAAAGCAGTTGATATTGGTGAAGAAATGAATTTCGCTAATGACCTGAAAGAACTTTATAGTGAGATGGCATTCGCTTACTCCGATTCCGGACTATCCGATTATAAAAATGCATTTAAATATCAACAGAAATATTCTTCAATAAAAGATACGCTGTATACAAACGATATAGCGAAAAAATTAGGCCGGCTTCAATTTGATTTTGACCTGAAAAAGAAGGATGGAGAAATAACCTTGCTGGAAAAAGATAACGCCATCACTGATCAGAAATTACAAAGACAAAGACTGTTCAAAAATGCATTTATGATCGGGTTATTCCTGGCATTTATAATTGCCTTATTAATTTTCAGGAGTTACCGGATAAAAGCAAAAACTCACAAAATTCTTGATAGGCAAAAAAATGAAATCGAAGGTTTGCTTCTGAATATTCTTCCTAAGGAAGTTGCCGGAGAATTGCAAAGAACCGGACATGCCACACCAAAACATTATGACAGCGCTTCAGTAATGTTTACCGATTTTAAATCTTTTACAGTGATAGCAGATAATATGTCGCCAAAAGAACTGGTAGAAGAATTAGATGCCTGCTTTATTGCCTTTGATGGAATTATTGAAAAATACCAGCTTGAAAAAATAAAGACGATCGGAGACTCATATATGTGTGCAGGTGGTATTCCTACACCTGATGCAACCCACGTTTTAAAAATTGTAAAAGCGGGACTTGAAATACAACATTATATTTCTGAATATAATCAAAAGAGACAGGAAAAAGGTTTGGAACCATGGAATATAAGAATTGGCATTCACGTAGGTCCAATAGTAGCGGGTGTAGTAGGTAAAAAGAAATACGCCTATGATATATGGGGCAGCACCGTGAACATTGCCAGCCGCATGGAAAGCAATGGTGAGCCAGGTAAAGTAAACATTTCTTCGGCCACTTATGAATTGATCAAAGACTATTATGAATGTAGCTACAGGGGAAAGATCAGCGCAAAAAATATTGGGGAGATCGATATGTATTTTATCGACCATGAACATACAATACCAAAGACTCTTCTCTTAAACGAAAAAGAGGAAATCAGTCAATAAGGCACTCCACATAACTTCACATACTAAAGCTCATACGAAAGTTTATTTTAAATCACCATTCCTTATTATTTTTTTTCAGCAAGGCAACCATTAAATCTACGCAAACGATTATCTGATTTGAGATAAAGGCCTGCTATAGAAGTTCAGCCAACCTATTCATGACAATTTATCTTTTTATTTCTGGGCATACTAAAAGGTAATTTGAATACAAAAGAAAGCATATTAAAAGTACTTGTGTATTTTGACATTTTTCGTTATCCCCTNACACGAAAAGAAATTGAATCATTTCTTGANCAGCCTTTTCCCGAAGAGAAACTGAATGAGTCATTTGANGACCTATTGTCTTCAGGTCGCATTTTTCGGCTTAGCGAATTTTATTCATTGNGCAATGATATATCGCTTGCTGAAATAAGAAAAAAGGGGAATGCAAATGCAGACACATTAATAAAGAAGGCAAAGGAAATTGCCAAACTTCTCTATAAATTTCCTTATGTAAGAGCAATTGGTTTATCAGGTTCCCTTTCAAAAAACTTCGCCGACGAAAACTCCGATATTGACTATTTCCTGATCACTAAAGCCAACCGTCTATGGATTGCAAGAACCCTCCTCGTATTTTTCAGAAAAAACCCTTTTCTTAAAAATCGTCACAAATATTATTGCATGAACTATTTTGTTGATGAGGCCGATCTTGTTATCGAAGAGAAGAACATATACACTGCAACAGAATTATTCACACTGATCCCTCTGGCAGGGAATGGCAGTTTAAAAAAATTTTTTGAAAAAAATTCATGGTCGTACAGTTATTTCCCAAATCGGGACCTTCCGGTGGTAAAAGAAGAAATAAATTTTGCTGAACCGTGGTTTAAGAAATTGATGGAGTTTGTTTTCAATAATAAATTTGGAAATTGGCTTGACAATTATCTTTTCAAACTGACCACAGCCAGGTGGCAAAAGAAAGAAGAAAGGAAAAAAAAGAATGCAAGAGGTGAAAGAATGGGCTTAAAAACAGATAAACATTTTTCGAAGCCCAATCCGATTTTTTTTCACAATGCTTTTATTGAAACTTATAAAAAAAGAATAAAGGAAGTAGAAGAAAAAAAGATGGCGAGTTATATACGTGATTAGAGCTTTGTCTTTTATTTCTTCCTGAGAGAAATGATATAGTAATCACCGATGCTTTTCCACGGCCATTTACTTTTCCATTTATTTTCTTTTTCTTTTAGAAAATTAAATAAAAACGACCATTTCGTTGGGAAATTTTCAAGGTAAGAGGGAGGCACCAGGGTACAAAGTCCTTCAACAGATAAGGCCTCATACTTCTCTTTCATATTTTTTATTACATACGATGGGTTATAATACCAGCAAGTAAAATATTCGCCTTCTATATGCGCTTTTACTCCTTTTCTACTGAAGAAACGACGAAAAGCAATTTTAAATTTTCCTTTAAAGAATAGCAAGCTTTCCCATAAACAAAATTTAGGAAGAATTACAAGTGTCACGAGCCCATTGGGTTTAAGTAACGTAGAAAATGATTGAAGAACTTTATCTAATTCGCTTGTACAATTCAAGCCCGCAAAATTGGAAAAGATCAGATCATAAGGTCCTTTATTTTTCAAATCTTGTAATTCAGTAAATGAACAAAGTTCATTGGTAACTTGTCTTTCTAATTTGTTTTGGCGTACTTTTTCAATGAGTTTTTCCTGCATCCCCTTTGAAATATCAGTAGCATGAACAGCATGATTATGTTGCGCAAACCAAACTGCATCCTCACCAGTACCTGCATTTAATTCAAGGATTTTGCTATGAGGTTTTAAAAAA
>Ga0065712_10001009_pt1 | contig 11111 bp, 9 predicted proteins | sample MisRhiReplicate1_FD_59099 | JGI IMG/M metagenome (GOLD analysis project Ga0065712, IMG submission 59099) | Miscanthus rhizosphere microbial communities from Kellogg Biological Station, MSU, sample Rhizosphere Soil Replicate 1: eDNA_1 v3... | ecosystem: Host-associated > Plants > Roots >...
TCCGGCGTTGCGCTCGAGGTCTGCCCCGGCGATGGGATCGCCTTCGACCGCCGTTACGGAGTCCCGTCCCGCAGCGGCCAGCGCCAGCCCGAACAGTCCGACGCCAGCGTAAAGATCGACGACTGGTCCCTGGGGAACGAGCTGAGCTACGCGACGGACGAGTGATTCGACCAGAAACCGGTTGCCTTGAAAGAACGCCCGGGCGCCGCGGCTCAGCGCCAGCGTGTGAGAAGGATCGTCATCGACCTGGATCGAGTCGGTAACGACCGGCGTTCCCGAAACGCGAACGACATCGGGTCGATCGGCGCGCTGCGCCGAGAGACCGGTCAGCCGTTCGCCCAGCGCTGCGTACTCTCGCGGCTCTGCACCCCCATGGAGTTCGAAGTGGCAGGCGCGCTCACGACCCGGGATGTTCTCCGCCATCTCGATGGCTGCGAGCCCGCGCATCTGCTCGCGCGTGAGCCCGCTATTGAGCGCCGCAATCCAGTCTGCGGTTTCAGGAAGAAGCTGACCCGTTGACGCGACGTCGCAAAGGTGATGCGTGCCCTCGAGAAAGAAGCCGACGCGTCCGCCGCTTGCATGCAGCCGGGCACGCATCCGATAGCCCTGCTCGGGCGAGCCGACGACCGGCGGCGCGTCCGGCAACGAGATCTTTCCAATGCGCCTGAACGCATCCTGGATGATCTCGCTCTTGAGAGTGAGCTGGCGTGCATAGTCGATGTGCGCGAACACGTTTCCGCCACAACGCGCATCGCCAGAAACCGGCCTCCTGTGCACGGATGGTTGGAGGATTTCGGCAACCTCCGCAAAGGCCACGCCGCGCTCGGTCCGTTCGAGTCGCGCGACCACGCGCTCACCCGGAATAGCGCCGGCGACGAGCACCACCCGCCCCTCGTGACGCGCGAGCATCCGGCCACCTGCTGCGGCCTTTTCGATATCGAGTGTGAGCAACGACATGATCCTGTGTGCGAATCAGTCGAACGCGATTACGGGCAGCCGGCGGCGCTCGCGCATCAAGCGATCCATCGCTGCGCGGCGCGCGTCCGCAAAGGCTGCGCTCGACAGGCGGTCTTTGAAAGGTGCCAGTTCCTCGTCCGCCTCGGCGCCGAGCTGTGCGAGCGCCGGCGCATCGCACTGAGCTTTCACTGCGTTGAGCAGTTCGCCATCGATCGCGCTCAGTCGGTCGACGAACGCGCGTCGCGCGTCGCCGCGAAGAGTCCTGGATTCGGTAAGGCGACCATCGAGCTCGCGAATCACTGCGTCGAGGGTCCCGTCAAGCGATCGGTCGGCTCCGCCACGTAACGTTGTGAGTCGGGCGATGACGCGCTCGAGATGTGCCGGCAACGACTCGTGCCGCCGCGTCGTCTCTTCTGCGGGCTGTGAGCCGCTCGTTCCAGTTGGAGCGACACGAGCCTCGTTCGTAATCCCGATGGCACGACGCCATTCGTCGAAGGCATCCAGAACATCCGCTTCACAGAACTCGATCCGAACCGGGCGCCGGCGAGGCCCTTTCGCATAGTAGCGTTCGAAGTACCGGTCGATCCCATGGCACGCAATTTTGATCGGCACGCCTTTGGCGGCCCACGCAAGCACCTGCTCAAAGGCCGGGCCGACGATCCGAATCAGGTGGCCATCGTTCTTGCGACACAGATACGCCTCGATGGCACGGCAGTACTGGTCTGCAGGCTCTACAACCACCTGACTTCCCCCGACCTGATCCTGAGCGTCTCTGCTCCCACCTTCACAATCAACGCCCCGTCATCATCGATGTTTTCCGCCATGCCGGTGTGACGCCTGCCAGCCGATTCCCATTCGACGCGGCGACCGAGCATCGGAGCCGCCCGCATTCGCCACGCCTCGACGATGCCCGCTCCTCGGTTCTCGTGCAGTTCACGATAACGCGAGGCGAGCGCCGCGAGACACTCGGCGAGGACGAGGCCCCGATCGACAGGACGACCGAGCTCGGCCTCGATCGATGTTGCACGCTGCGTGACATCCGCAGGATACGCCGCCGGTTGCACGTTGATGCCGATGCCGAGGACAACGTGACCGGCAGCGCCCTCCGCAAGAATTCCTGCGAGCTTGCGGCCGCTGGCGTGCACGTCGTTCGGCCATTTAACGTGCGTGGAGAGACCGGTTGCCGACGCGATGCCGTCGGTCACGGCAACACCGGCGGCAATCGTCACCAATCGTGCCGCGGCGACAGAGGGTCGCAATACGACCGACACGTAGATGCCTGCGCCCGACGGCGACGCCCAGCTCCGCCCAAGGCGCCCGCGACCCGCGGTCTGCCGATCGGCGAGCACCACGAGCCCTTGTTCAGCAGCCTGCTCGGCGAACGCGCCGGCGGTGTCATTCGTCGAGCCGACCTCGGAGTACCACAGGATGCGATGCGCGAAGATACCGAGACGTGCCTGAGCCATCATCAGCGGCCCGGCGAACTCCTCGGGCAGGGACGTGAAGGCGTCGGTCATCCCGTTTCGATTTCGAAGCTCAGGTCGGAGGCAGGAGCCGAGTGCGTGAGCGCGCCGATCGAGACGAAGTCAGCACCCGTCTCCGCCAGTTCCGGTAAACGCGCCAGCGTGACGCCGCCGGAGATTTCGGTTCGCGCCCTGCCGCGGCACTTCCCCACCGCNGCGATGATGTCTGGCGTTGACAGGTTGTCGAGCANCACGATGTCCGCGCCTGCCTCGAGCGCGGCATCGACTTCGCANAGGCTTTGCGCTTCGACCTCGACGGGCAGGTTCAGNTTTGCGGCTCGCATGCGCTGCACAGCACTCACGACTCCACCGGCGAGACGTACGTGGTTGTCCTTGATCAGAATTCCGTCGTCGAGTCCGAAGCGGTGGTTGGTGCCTCCACCCGCACGGACGGCGTACTTCTCCAGGGCGCGCATCAGCGGTGTGGTCTTGCGAGTGTCGAGGACGGTGATGTGACCGGCGGCCGTATCGACGAACTGTCTCGTGAGCGTCGCGATGCCGGAGAGCCGTTGAATGAAATTGAGCGCCGTGCGCTCTCCTGTCAGGAGCGCATCGGCTCTGCCGCGGATCTCAGCAACGGTGGTGCCGGGCGAGCACAACGTGCCGTCGCCGTGGTGAATCGTGACCTCGACTGAGGCGTCGAGCTGACGAAACGCTTCGATCGCGATATCGAGTCCGGCAATAACGCACGGGGATTTCGCCAGCACGATCGCGCGCACGCGTGCAGCCGGATCNACCGTCCCCGCGGTCGTGATGTCACCNCGGCCCATGTCTTCGGCAAGCGCGCGGCGGACCAGATCCCGGTACTCATCAGCCGCGAGAGGCTCGAGCGGTTGATTCACACTCGTGGTTCCGGCACCGGCTCGATTGCCGCGAACGTGAGTTGCGGCTCCTCGGTCGGTCCGAATCCCAGGTCCCTGATGTGAGCCGCCGCCCGAAAATCCTGGGCAGCGGGCGTGAGCGACTCGAAACGCTGCGGCAGAACGGCGCGCTCGATCACCGCCTTCACCGGCCGCTTGTCGAGCGCCTTGATCCGGCGAATCTCTCCAAGCGCAGCGCGTGTCTGTTCGAACACTTGCACCGCATTCGCGTCGTGCCCACCGATTGGCTCGACGACCTCCTGCGGCGTTGGCCACTTCGCGTTGTGCACCGAGCCGGCCTGCCACCACGACCACACTTCATCGGTCACGAACGGCAGGAACGGGGCGAACAATCGCAGCAACGTGGACAGCGCGACCAGCATCGCGCTGTTCGCCGATGCAGCCCCTTCGGGAGTGAAGTCGCCGTATCGGCGTCCCTTCACGAGTTCGAGATAGTCGTCACAGAACGACCAGAAGAAGCGCTCGGACTGTTCGAGCACCTTGGAGTAGTCGTACGCCTCGAACTGCTCCGTCGACTCCCTGACCAGCGTCGAGAGGCTCGAGAGCATGCCGCGATCGAGCGGTTCTGTGATCGGTCCGCGCGGCTCGGCCTGCATCAGCGCGAACTTCGCCGCGTTCAGCATCTTGATCGCCAGGCGTCGCCCGACCTTGATCTCGCCAACATCGAATATGCCATCGCCGCCGGGACGTACGTTTGCCGCCCAGTAGCGCACGCCATCGGAGCCAAACTCCTTGAGGAATTCCATCGGCGTGATGACATTGCCCTTGGACTTCGACATCTTTTTGCGATCGGGGTCGGTGACGAACCCGGAGATCGCGGTGTGGCTCCACGGGAGCGAGCCGTGCTCGAGCTCCGATCGAAGCACCGTCGTGAAGAGCCACGTACGGATGATGTCGTGTGCCTGCGGACGCAGGTCCATTGGGAAGACACGCGCGAACAGATCCGGATCGCCCAGCCAGTCGGCCGCGATCTGCGGTGTCAGCGACGAGGTCGCCCACGTATCCATGACGTCGGGATCCCCGGCAAAACCGTTGGGTTGATTGCGCTGATCCGGGGAGAAACCTGGAGGCGTATCGCTCGAGGGATCCATCGGCAACTGCGATTCATCCGGGACAATCGGACGGGCATAATCGATTTGTCCGTCGGCGTGAATCGGGTACCACACCGGGAACGGGACACCGAAGAAGCGCTGCCGGCTGACGCACCAGTCGCCAGAGAGTCCATTGACCCAGTTGTCGTAGCGATGGCGCATGAACTCGGGATGCCACTGAAGCTCGGAGCCGCGCGCCAGCAGTTCCTCTCGAGAGTCCATCGTCTTGATGAACCACTGCCGGCTGGTCACGATCTCGAGCGGACGATCACCTTTCTCGTAGAACTTGACTGGGTGCGTGATCGGACGCGGCTCCCCGATGAGATCGCCTGACTCCTTGAGGAGCTCCACGATCCGTGCGCGCGCCTTCGTCACCGACAGGTTCGTCAACTGATCGTATACAGCCTGAGCCGCCGCGACCTCGCGCGATTCCCAGCCGGGCGATCCCCACGTCAGCGGACGGAACGCGCCGTTCGGCTGAATGATGGCTCGCACCGGCAGTTTGAGTTCGCGCCACCACGTGACGTCTGTGATATCGCCGAACGTGCAGATCATCGCGACGCCGCTCCCCTTCTCGGGATCGGCAAGCGGGTGCGCCTTCACCGGCACCGGCACCTTGAACAGCGGCGTTACCACCTCTGTCCCAAACAATGGCTGATACCGCGCATCGTCGGGATGCGCGACGAGCGCGACGCATGCAGGAATCAGTTCCGGCCGGGTCGTGTCGATCTCGACGAAGGTCGAGCCGGGGCGCGCGAACCTGATGCGATGGTAGGCGCCCGGTTGTTCACGATCCTCGAGCTCGGCCTGCGCGACAGCCGTGCGGAAATCGATGTCCCACAGCGTTGGAGCCTCGAGCTGATAGGCGATGCCGCGATTGAGCAGCCGCAGGAATGCCGTCTGCGATATTCGCTGCGCGCGGCGGTCGATCGTTGCGTAGGTCAGCGACCAGTCAACCGAAAGCCCAAGGTAACGCCACAGATCCTCGAATGCCTTCTCGTCTTCGGCGGTCAGCCGATTACAGAGCTCGATGAAATTGGGACGCGAGATCGAGATCGCCTGCTTGCCCGGCTTCTCGGGCGGCTGGAATCCCGGGTCGTACGGCAGCGACGGATCGCACTTGACGCCGTAGTAGTTCTGCACGCGCCGCTCGGTCGGCAGACCGTTGTCGTCCCACCCCATCGGGTAGAAGACGGCCTTGCCACGCATGCGCTGAAACCGCGCAATGAGGTCCGTGTGCGTAAACGAGAACACATGGCCCACGTGCAGCGATCCGCTGACAGTGGGTGGCGGCGTGTCGATCGAATAAACCTGAGCGCGAGTGTGATTCCGATCGAATCGATACGTGCCGTCGGCCTGCCAGCGCTCGGCCCACTTGGCTTCGAGCCCCTCCAACGCAGGTTTCTCTGGAAGGTTGATCGGGTGCTGATCCATTGATGACTGTTGATTTGGAGATCTTTGATTCGTTGGTGTTGTCGAATGTCGATTGATGATTGCGGCGGACGAGCTATCCAAGGTACCGCGAAATCATGAATCTTCAGTCTCCAATCATTAACGAATCATCAATCACTAATCAAAGATCCCCACAATTGGTCACGAGCGGGCCGCTGCTGCCTTGATTCGAGAAATCTCCTCACGAATCAGCCGCTCCGCCACCTCGGACACAATCTGCGCGACAAGCTCGTTCGCCGCGTCCGGCGCCAGGCGCTCGACGACGCGACGAGTCACTTCGTCCACGAGACCGTCCGACACAGTTGCGGGAGCCGACGCCGGGAGTGACGCCTGATACGGCGCGGCCGGCACGACGTCTTCGCCCTGCTCTGCGGCGAACAGCGCCGCGAACATGTCGGCGACCAGATTGCGACCCTCCTTTGGCTGGAGCGATTCTCTGACCGCGCTCGGTGTCCGCGCGGTCATGCGTTGCATCACCGGCTCGTACTCGGCGAATTCAACGGACATTGGCGGTTCCAGCGATGGGAGCTCGGCCGGCGAGGTGCCAGACGACACGGCGAGCAAGCCCGCCAGTGTCGGGACATCGCGCCCATCGTAGTCGTCACGCATGTCACTTCGCGAGCGCTTATCGCGATCCAGCTCACTCCCGAGTTCGGCGAACGCCGCATCGAGGCGATCGAAGTAGTCGTCCTGTTTCGTCTCGGCATTTCGATCGCGAGACTCGAGGACGTCGGCCTTCTGCTCGGGGCTCACGGCGGCCGGCCCCGGAGCGTGGGCCCCCACGTCTCGACCGTGGGCGTGCAGATCCGCGAACGCGGCCACGGGTTGTGGTCTCGCCAAGGCACTTAGTGAGCGCTCGATCAGATCTCTTACGCGCGAGATGACCTGCTGAGGTTCGAATGGCTTCACCAGGACGCCGTCGCTGTGGACCTGCCGCGCGCGGTTCTCGTCCACCGGCTCGAACGCGCCAGCCAGGAGGAGCACCGGGATGTGCGAGAGGTCCGCCCGGCCCTTGACGAACGCGGCAACGTCGTAGCCGCTCCGCTTGGGCATGCCGATATCGGCCAGCACGATGTCTGGTAGCTCAATGGGAATGCGCGCGATCGCCTGCTCACCATCTCCGACGGTTACGACCTGCACGTCCTCTCCCGAGAACGTGAGCTCGACGACGCGCTGAATGGTCACGCTGTCATCGGCGAGCAGGAGCTTATGTGTCACGAGAGCCTCTCAAACACGGCACGGATCCGGGCGTTCTTGGAGATGAAGTCTACGATCTCCTGCATCGGGGTGCCCGGCTGAAAGATGCCTCGAATCCCGATTTCGTTCAACTTCGGAACGTCCGCATCAGGAATGATGCCTCCAACGACGACAAGAACATCAGATATCTGCTTTTCTCGAAGCAATTCAACGATTCTCGGGCAGATGTGCATGTGGGCGCCCGACAGGATCGAGAGTCCGATGACGTCGGCATCCTCCTGCATCGCCGCCGACACGATCTGTTCCGGCGTCTGCCGGAGGCCCGTATAGATCACTTCCATTCCGGCATCGCGCAGCGCGCGGGCGATGACTTTCGCGCCCCGGTCGTGCCCGTCCAGCCCTGGCTTGGCAATGACCACTCGAATCTTCTGGCTCATGTCTGTCTCGGTCCTCAGTCCACCGTCACTGCCTACTGCCTACTGCCTACCGCGTCAGATTATCGGATCCTCGACGTACTCGCCCCAGACTTCCCGCAGACCGTCGCACATCTCACCAACGGTGGCATGGGCCTTCACCGCCTCGATCAGCAGCGGCATCAGATTCGATTCGCTCTTCGCGCCGCTCTGCAGGCGCTCGATGGCGGCGTTCACACGCGCTCGATCGCGCCGGCGGCGGGTGTCGTCGAGGCGGGCGAGCTGCCGGTCGCCCGCAGACTCGTCGATATACAGCGTCCCGATTCCCTCGCGCACGGTGTTCACGAACTCGTTGACACCGACGATCACCTGTTCCTTCGATTCAACCAAACGCTGGAACTGGTATGCGCTCTCCGCGATTTCCTTCTGCGGATAGCCGCGCTCGATCGCCGGCACCATGCCGCCCATGCGATCGATCCGATCGATGTATGCCATCGCCGCGTCCTCGATCTCGCCTGTGAGCTTCTCGAGGAAGTACGAACCGCCGAGCGGATCGACGACATCAACGATACCGGTCTCGTGCGCGATGATCTGCTGCGTCCGCAGCGCCAGCGTGGCTGCGGCCTCGGTCGGCAACGCGAGCGCCTCGTCGAGCGCGTTCGTGTGGAGCGACTGGGTTCCCCCCAAAGTGGCAGCCAACGCCTGGAGCGCCGTCCGCACCACGTTGTTGTACGGCTGCTGGGCGGTCAGTGACACGCCAGCCGTCTGTGCATGAAAGCGCAGCTGCCACGAGCGCGGGTTCACGGCCTTGAACCGGTCGCGCATCACCCGCGCCCAGATCCGGCGCGCGGCTCGAAACTTGGCGATCTCCTCGAAGAAGTCGCTATGCGAATTGAAGAAGAAGGAGATTCGCGGCGCGAATACATCGACATCGAGCCCGGCCTCGATCGCATAGTCCACGTACTCGATTCCGTTGCGCAGAGTAAATGCCAGCTCCTGCGCCGCGGTCGCGCCGGCCTCGCGGATGTGATACCCGCTCACGGAAATCGTGTTCCACCGGGGCACGTGCGACGCACAGAACGCGAAGACATCCGTCACCAGACGCATCGACGGTCGCGGCGGATAGATGAACTCCTTTTGCGCGATGAACTCCTTGAGAATGTCGTTCTGGATCGTGCCGGAGAGCCTGGCCCAGTCGGTCCCGCGCTCCTCCGCGACGACGAGATACATCGCGAGCAGCATCGGCGCCGGCCCGTTGATCGTCATCGACGTCGTCACGGCCCCGAGGTCGATGTCAGCAAAGAGCGCTTCCATGTCGGCAAGCGACGTGACGTTGACGCCGCACTTCCCCACTTCGCCGCGAGAGAGCTCGTGGTCAGGGTCGCGACCCATCAGCGTCGGCAAGTCGAAGGCGACGCTCAGACCGGTGCCGCCGGCCGCAAGCAGACGACGGTAGCGCTCGTTGGTCTCTTCCGGCGTCCCGAAGCCCGCAAACTGGCGCATCGTCCAGAGCTTGCCGTGGTAGCCAGTGGCGTGAATGCCGCGCGTGTACGGAAAGTCCCCGGGGTCGCCCAGATCCCGGTCGTAGTCGAGTGCTTCGATGCTCTGCGGAGTGTAAAGAACGTCGCGGGGCACGAGTTAATTATATCGTCGGGGTTTCTCGGACCCCGGTCCACGATCCACAGTCGGCTCAAGGGATGAAGACTGAGGACTGGGGACTGAGGACCGAGGACTGAAGACCGAGGATCGAGGACCGACTAAGATCACCCCATGAACGAGACTGGGCCCATCTTTGGCGCGATGCTCAGAGAGTTCGATCGCGCGGCACGCATTCTCGAGCTCGACCCCGGCATCTGGCGGATCCTTACCTACCCCAAGCGGCAGATCGTCGTGTCGTGTCCAGTGCTGATGGACAACGGCGAGATCGAGGTCTTCAGGGGATACCGCGTTCAATACAACATCACGCTCGGCCCGGCGAAGGGCGGCATCCGTTATCACCCTGACGTCTCACTCGACGAAGTGACGGCTCTCGCGGCGTGGATGACGTGGAAGTGCGCCGTCGCGCACGTGCCGTTTGGTGGCGGCAAAGGCGGTATCGTCTGCGACCCGACCCGCATGTCGCCGCGCGAACTCGAGGCGCTGACCAGGCGCTACGTCGCGGAGATCATCGACGCGATCGGTCCCGAGAAGGACGTGCCCGCACCCGACGTCAACACCAACGATCAGGTGATGGCGTGGGTGATGGACACCTACAGCATGCACGTCGGACACACCGAAACCGCAGTTGTAACAGGCAAACCCATCGAGATGGGCGGCTCACTCGGGCGGCGTGAAGCAACCGGGCGCGGCGTGATGATCGTCACACGTGAGGCCGCCAAACACCTCGGGCTGAACATCAAAGGGGCAACCGTTGCCGTTCAGGGCTTCGGCAACGTCGGCTCGGTCTCTGCCGACCTCCTCGCCGGTATTGGGGCAAAGATCGTCGCCGTCACCGATTGGAAAGGTGGCGTCATCAATCAAAACGGTCTCGACATCCCGAAGCTCCTTGAATACGCGGCCAAGCACAAGACCGTCGAAGGCTTCCCCGGCGCCGANCCGCTCGACAACGACGGCCTCTGGGGGCTTGACGTCGACATCCTGATTCCCGCAGCGCTCGAGAACCAGATCACGATGGAGAANGCGCCGCAGATCAAAGCNAAGATCCTCACGGAGGGTGCGAACGGTCCCACGACACCTGACGCTCACAACCATCTGCACGAGCGCGGCGTCTTCGTCATCCCCGACATCCTGGCCAACTCCGGCGGCGTCACCACGTCGTACTTCGAGTGGGTCCAGGATCGTCACGGTTACTTCTGGGAACTGGACGAAGTCAACATGCGCCTCGAGAAGAAGATGGTCGAAGCGTTCGACGACGTGCTCGAGAAGTCGCTGAAGTACAACGTCGACTTACGAACGGCGGCGTACATCGTGGCGATCAGTCGAGTCGGCATGGTCACGAAGATGCGCGGGATGTACGCGTGACGTAAAGGTTAAAGGTCTTTTGACTTTTGACCTGACATGCGCCTACGCTAGGCATCGCTTTCCTATGCCTAGGGACGCTGGACTACCGCCCGGCACGCTGATGATGCTCGTCTTGCGTGTCCTCGTACGGCAACCGCTGCACGGCTACGCGATCGCGCAACGCATCCGCCAGCTCTCCGCCGACGAACTCAGCGTCGAAGAAGGTTCGCTCTACCCCGCGCTCCAGAAACTCCTCGTCAAAGGTTGGGTCAAAGCCACCTGGCGTGAGTCGGATTCCGGCCGGCAGGTGCGTGAGTACCGCCTCACTGCCAGTGGCAAGCAGCAGCTCGACGCCGAGATCGGCGAGTACCGTCGAATGACGGGCGCGATTGAAATGTTGCTGAAAGAAGCGTGAGCATGGCGATCATCCGCGAATTCATCCGTCGCCTTGGCTACCTGGTTCGTCGCCGGAAGATGGAAGACGCACTGCTCCGCGAGATGGAGGCTCATCGCGCGCAGATGGAGAATCCGCGCGCCTTCGGAAACACGCTGCGCCTGCGCGAGGAAGCGCGCGACGCCTGGGGCTGGAACTGGCTC
>Ga0065712_10001478_pt1 | contig 11097 bp, 7 predicted proteins | sample MisRhiReplicate1_FD_59099 | JGI IMG/M metagenome (GOLD analysis project Ga0065712, IMG submission 59099) | Miscanthus rhizosphere microbial communities from Kellogg Biological Station, MSU, sample Rhizosphere Soil Replicate 1: eDNA_1 v3... | ecosystem: Host-associated > Plants > Roots >...
TAGCGCGGCGATGTGACGGGGCCCGGGGACAAAGGCCGTCACTCAGGCTTGTTTGAAGCCTGGGACTTAAATTGAGCCGCGTTTCACGTGGAGAGCGCTTCCTGCTCTTTCGATATGTAGCCAGTGAAGGCACAATGCGCATCCTTTTTTGGCTGGCCTTGCCGGAGGCGCCTCGAAATGATCAAAACGCCGTACTACCTCATCGATAAACAAAAGCTGCTGGCGAACATGCAGAAGATCGCCTACGTGCGCGAACAGTCCGGGGCCAAGGCCCTGCTGGCACTCAAGTGCTTCGCCACCTGGTCGGTGTTCGACCTGATGCAGCAATACATGGACGGCACCACGTCGTCGTCGCTTTACGAGCTCAAGCTCGGTCGACAGAAGTTCGCTGGCGAGACCCATGCCTATAGCGTGGCCTGGGCCGACGACGAGATCGAGGAGATGCTCGAAAACTGCGACAAGATCATCTTCAACTCCATCGGTCAGTTGCAGCGCTACACTGAGGCTTCAGCAGGCAAGGTGCGCGGTCTGCGGGTCAATCCGCAGGTGAGCAGCTCGGATTATCTGCTGGCCGACCCTGCGCGGCCGTTCAGCCGTCTGGGCGAGTGGGACCCGGTGAAGATCGAACAGGTCATCGAGCAGATCTCTGGTTTCATGTTCCACAACAACTGCGAGAACGGTGATTTCGGCCTGTTCGACCAAATGCTGTGCACCATCGAAGAACGTTTCGGCGACTTGCTGCACAAGGTCGAGTGGGTCAGCCTCGGTGGCGGTATCCATTTCACGGGTGAAGGCTACGCGCTGGATGAGTTCTGCGCGCGCCTCAAGGCCTTCTCGCAAAAATACGGCGTGCAGGTCTACCTCGAACCGGGCGAAGCGGCCATCACNCAGAGCGCGTCGCTGGAAGTCACCGTGCTCGACACCCTCTACAACGGCAAGCACCTGGCNGTNGTGGACAGCTCCATCGAAGCGCACATGCTCGATCTGCTGATCTATCGCCTGAATGCCAAGCTGGCGCCTAGCGAGGGTGAGCACACGTACATGGTGTGCGGCAAATCCTGCCTGGCCGGAGACATTTTCGGTGAATATCAATTTGATCGTCCGCTGGCTATCGGGGATCGGCTGTCGTTCATCGACGCAGCGGGTTACACCATGGTCAAGAAGAACTGGTTCAACGGCCTGAAAATGCCGTCCATCGTAGTGAAACAACTCGACGGTACAGTCGAGGTGGTTCGTGAGTTTGGTTACAACGACTACATGTCCAGCCTTTCGTAAGCTGGCAGAGAAGGAGAGAGAGAAAAATTGAAGAAGAACGTGCTTATCATTGGTGCAGGAGGTGTCGCCAAGGTGGTGGCCCACAAGTGCGCGCAGCACAACGATGAACTCGGTCGTATTGCTATCGCGTCGCGCAACATCTCCAAGTGCCAGGCCATCATCGACAGCGTCAAGGCCAAGGGCAGCCTCAAAGTGCCTGCCGACATCCAGGCCTTCTCGCTGAACGCCCTGGATGTCGAAGCGACCAAGGCGCTGATCCGCGAAACCGGATCGCAGATCGTCATCAACGTCGGTTCCGCGTTCCTCAACATGTCGGTGCTGCGCGCCTGCATCGATACCGGCGTGGCCTATCTGGACACCGCCATTCACGAAGAGCCGGGCAAAGTCTGCGAGACGCCGCCCTGGTATGGCAACTACGAGTGGAACCACCTCGAAGAGTGCAAAGAGAAGAACATTACCGCCATTCTCGGCGTGGGCTTCGACCCGGGTGTGGTCAACGCCTATGCAGCACTGGCGCAACAACAGTATTTCGACCGCATTGATTCGATCGACATTCTCGACGTCAATGCCGGTTCCCATGGCAAGTATTTCGCCACCAATTTCGACCCGGAAATCAACTTCCGCGAATTCACCGGACAAGTGTGGAGCTGGCAGAACAGTCAGTGGACCAGCAACACGATGTTCGAAGTCAAACGCACCGACGACCTGCCGGTCGTAGGCGCGCAGAACCTGTACCTGACCGGCCACGATGAAGTGCACTCGCTGTCGAAGAACCTCGACGTGCCCAACGTGCGTTTCTGGATGAGCTTCGGCGAGCACTACATCAATGTGTTCACCGTACTCAGGAACCTTGGCCTGCTCTCCGAGCAACCGGTCAAAACCGCCGAGGGCCTGGAAGTCGTGCCGCTGAAAGTGGTCAAGGCCGTGCTGCCTGATCCGAGCTCGCTGGCGCCCGGCTACACCGGCAAGACCTGCATCGGCGATCTGGTCAAGGGCACCAAGGATGGCCAGCCGCGCGAAGTATTCATCTACAACGTGGCTGATCATGAAGACGCTTACGCGGAAACTGACAGCCAGGGCATTTCCTATACCGCAGGCGTGCCGCCCGTGGCCGCAGCCTTGCTGGTCGCCCGTGGCGAGTGGGACGTGCAGCGCATGGCCAACGTCGAGGAGCTTGCGGCTGAGCCGTTCCTCAAGGCGCTGGATATGATGGGCCTGCCGACCCGCATCAAGGACGAAAATGGAGATCGTCCGTGGAGCTGAAACGCTTGAGGCTCGCGAAATACAGGTGAGTCTCGTTTCCCGCTCCAGCTATGGATCTACAGAGCTCCATTGAATTCTGTAAATCATTGAAATCAGGACCTTCGGGTCCTTTTTTCGTTTTGGCGGGAACCACTGAAATCCATCTTGGCCTCAATGTCGCCGGTATCTTGCGCGCTCTTCACCGCCGGGTTGTTGCAGGGGCAATACTCGTTGCCTGAGGCGATCCGCCCGATTGCCGTACGTAGTGGTTCGGCATGATCTAAGCTCCACAATGGATGGCTTCTCGAGCAGGGGTTTCAATGCGAAGCACACCTGAAAACAGCCTGCAACATGCGTTGAAAGCCTGTAGAGAGAGCTTTATTTCAGTTGGTTTTTTCAGCTTTTTCATCAACGCGTTAATGCTCGTTCCCACCTTCTATATGCTTCAGGTGTATGGGCGAGTGATAACCAGCGGAAGTCTGACAACCCTGGCAATGCTGACGCTGATCATGACCGGGCTGGTGGTCACGCTCGGCTCTCTGGAATGGATTCGTTCGCGCATCATGGTTCGGGTCAGTACCCGGCTGGATGTGTTGCTGAGTCGCCAAGTCTATAAGGCCAGTTTCAAACGGGCTCTGGACAGCGGCGGCATGGATGCTTCGGCCCAGTCGCTCAACGACTTGACGGGCTTGAGACAGTTTCTCTCCGGTAATGGATTGTTCGCCTTTTTCGATGCGCCCTGGTTGCCTATCTATATCGCTGTGATGTTCATGTTCCATCCCTGGTTTGGCTGGGTAGCGACGGGCAGCGCGCTGTTGTTGTTAATGCTCGCGTTTATCAATGAGAGGCTGACGGGGCCGGCACTGGCCCAGGCTAACAAGGAACATATTGGCGCGACGCTCTACACCACGAAAAATCTGCGCAACGCTGAAGTCATCGAGTCCATGGGCATGCTTGAAACCCTGATGGACCGTTGGGGGCGTCGTCAAAGAAACGTCCTGTTGCTGCAGGCCCAGGCGAGCGATAGAGGTGCCATAGTCAGCACGCTTTCCAGGACCTTCCGGATCCTGGTGCAATCATTGATCCTTGGCCTGGGGGCGTACCTGGCCGTGGACCATCAGGTGGGGGCCGGCTTGGTGTTTGCCGGGTCCGTGCTGCTAGGGCGCGCATTGGCCCCCATCGATCTGATCATCGGCAGCTGGAAGGGCTTCATTGCGGCCCGCTCGCAGTACCGCCGTCTCAACGACATCCTCGATAAACAACAGGCGCAACCTGAACGTATGTCTTTGCCTGCACCCAAGGGGCATGTGCAGGTCGAGAATCTGATTGTTTCGGCACCTGGCTCGAAAACCCCGATCATCAAAAACATAAGCTTCAGCGTACCTGCCGGCTGCGTGGTGGGAATCATCGGTCCAAGTGCCGCCGGCAAGTCGACCCTGGCCAGAACACTGATGGGGGTATGGGCGCCGCAGCATGGGGTGGTCCGGTTGGATGGCGCGGACATCAGCGCGTGGGACAAAAATGAGCTTGGGCCGTATATAGGTTACTTGCCCCAGGACATTGAATTGTTCGAAGGCAGCATCGGCGAGAACATTGCCCGCTTCGCCGAGGTCGATTCGGCAAAAGTCATTCTGGCTGCCAGGACCGCAGGCGTTCACGAAATGATTTTACAGTTGCCCGATGGCTACGACACTGTCATTGGCAGCGAGGGCCTCATGCTGTCGGGAGGGCAGCGCCAGCGCATCGGGCTGGCCCGTGCCCTGTATGGCACCCCGCGGCTGATTATTCTCGACGAGCCCAATTCCAATCTCGACGAAGTCGGTGATCGCGCCCTGGCGGCGGCCATCCAGCAATTCAAGCAGACCGGCGCGACCTTGTTTGTCATTACCCACCGAACCAACATCGTGTCGCAGCTTGACCGGCTCATGGTGATGAACGCAGGGGTTATCAGTCTCTTTGGGCCACGCGATCAGGTGCTGGCCGAACTCAACGCACAGCAACAGCAGCTACAAAAGCACGCCATGCAAGCAGGCGCCAGCATGGCTTCGGTCAATTCCAGCAAGGGTGATGCCGATGAACCCTTTGATGCCCAGTCGTCAAATTGAAAGCTTCGCCGACCTGCCGGTATCTGATCGTAAAGCACGTCGCCTGGGCCTTGGCATTGTAGGGGTGACCTTCGGCCTGTTCGGCACCTGGGCGGCGCTCGCGCCCCTCGACGGTGCGGCTTTCGCGCCGGGGGTGGTCACCGTGCAGGCTTACCGCAAAACGGTCCAGCATCTGGAAGGGGGCATCGTCAAAGCGGTATTGGCCCATGACGGTGACATCGTCAAGCGTGATGATCCGCTGATCATTCTTGATGATACCCAGTTGCGCTTCGAATACGAGATAGCCCGAGGCCAGCTGGTCGCGACCAGAGCCATGGAGGCAAGGCTCAGAGCCGAGCGCGACACGCAGTCGTCGGTCAGCTTTGGGGAGATAGCCGATCCCGCCAGTCTGCGAGGAGTGGAAGCGCGCCAGGGCGAGACCCAAGTATTCAACGCTCGGCAGGGCTCGCGGCTGGGCCAGATGGCGGTGTTGCGCGAACGCATTGGGCAGTTGCATCAACAGATCAAGGGACTGGAATCGATGATTAGTGCCAAGGTTCATCTGGAGCAATCCTACAGCAGTGAAATCGTTGAATTGACCGACCTGCTCAAGCAAGGGTTCGTTGACAAACAACGTCTGCTCGATCAGGAACGCAAGCTGGGGATGCTCAGGTCGGAGGTGGCTGATCACCGTTCCGCTATTAACAAGACTCGTCTGCAGATCAACGAAACACAGCTGCAGATTCTGCAAATCGACAAGGATTTCAATACAGATGTCGTCAAGCAGCTGGCCGAGGTTCAGACCAGGATGTACGACCTGCAAGAGAAAACCTCGTCCCTGGAAGACCGGCTCAGTCGTATCGTCATCCGTGCACCCGAAGCGGGCATGGTGATTGGCATGAAAGTACACACCATTGGTGGTGTCGTGAGCCCGGCGACGCCGCTGCTGGACATCGTCCCATCGGTTTCCGAGCTGGTGATAGAGGCCCAGGTGGCGCCGGTGGATATTGATCGTATCGCCATCGGCAAGCGTGCCGATATCCGTTTCGGCGCGTTCAAAAGCTCGACCACTCCGGTGATCGAAGGCGAAGTCAGCAGCGTATCGGCTGACCGGCTGACCAACGAAAAGACCGGGACTGCCTATTACCTGGCGCGGGTCCGGGTCACCGAGAAAGGCGTGCGCACCTTGGGTGAGCGCAAATTGTTGCCGGGGATGCCAGCGGACGTATTGATCATCACCGGTCAACGCACGTTGTTGCAGTATTTGTTGCAGCCGGCCCGCGATGCCATGTCTCAATCGTTGATCGAGGAATAACCGTGCGCGCGTCGGCAGTTCTGCTGAGCGGTCTGTTGATGCTTGCAGCGGGTGCCGCGCTGGCGCAAACCCCTGCAGCAACATCGACCGGGGTCAGTGCCTCGACGTTTTCTACCGACCTCATGCAGTTGTATCGCGAGGCGCGGCTGGAGGACCCGCGGGTATTGGCCTCCTATGCGCAAGCGCAGGCGGGCCAGGAACATCAGCGCGAGGCCATGGGAGCGCTGTTGCCGCAAGTATCGCTGAACGCCGGGTCGAACTTGATTCGCCAGGAAAACGACCTGGTGCAGCAGAGTTACGATAGCGAAAGCTACAGCCTGGTGTTGCGTCAGTACCTCTACAACAAGGCCGCGTGGGAGAACTACCAAAAATTCAAAAGCCTGGCCAAACAGTCCGAATCGCAAGCGCTGGAAGCCCAGGCCGAGGCCACAGTGGAATTGGCGCAGCGTTACTTCGCCGCGTTGGCAGCCGAAGATGAACTGGAATTGGTGAGGGCGGAACGTCGAACCACGCAAAAGAGTCTGGACCGAGTCAATGCGTTGTACGAAAAGCAGCTGGCATTGGTTACTGATCAGCTCGACCTCAAGGCCCGGGTCGATTTGCTCGCGGCGCAGGAACTGGATGCCCGCAACCAGGCCAGTATCAGTCGCGAGGCACTGGCGGAGATCGTCGGCCGGCCGGTCAAGGAGAAGCTCAACCGGATTCGCGATGACGTGCAACTACGGGTTTCGGCGCAAAGCCTTGAAACCTGGGTGCGCGAGGGTATGGCGCTAAACCCGGCGCTCAAGGCCAACGAAAGCGGTGTCGAAGCGGCGGGCGCTGCGTTGCGTAGCGGTAAGGGCGGGCACTATCCGACCTTGAGTCTGAGTCTGAGCGCACAAGAGACAAACGAAGGCTACAACAATACCCTGACGCCGCGCACCGACAGCTATGTCGCCGGAATTGGTGTTCAGGTGCCGCTGTACAGCGGCGGCTCGACCTCGGCGCGGGTCCGTGGTCTCTACCAGGATCAGATTACCGCCGAGCAGGAACTGGAAGCGATCCGGCGCCGGGTGGTCAAAGAGATCACCAGCGCTTACCTGACCGCCAATTCGAGTGGAGAAAAGATCAGTGCGAGCCGCAATGCCCTGGCCTCGGCACAGCTGTCCAGAGTGGCGGCAGAGAAAGCGCTCAATTACGGAATGGTCAATGCCGTCGATGTGCTGACCAGCGTACGCAACGAATTCCGGGCTCGTCGTGATCTGCTCAAGACCCAATACGACTTCGTCACCAATGTCCTCACGCTCAATCGCTGGGCGGGAAAACCGCCTGCCGAAAGTGTCGAAAGCGTTAATGCCTGGTTGAGCCCCGTCAGCTCCAGCCAAAACCTCACATCCCCCTGATCCTGCCGCAATACCAACTGTGGCTCCCACCCAAACTGGACGCTTACCGGGAGCATTCCCATGGCTCGGCGAGGCAGGTTTCGCCGAAAAATTGACGCCAGAGTTTAATTTGTGCTGGCTTCACGCCACTTGTCGGTTAGTTGACGATTTTGATCGAATTCCGGCTTTGGTTGCAGGTCTCCCGCAGCGAGCCTAAGACCTTGATTTCTTGGGGGGGAGGGCACCCTTGGGAACATCGACGGGGTTACCCGAATGAGGTTTGAGGCGACAACTGATGGGAAGGGCGGGCGGGCAGCGCGCTGGGCTGGCCTAAACTCAGTTCAGCGGTTCGAGGGAGCACATCCACATGTGCAAGCTGTTGATTGTTATTCCTATTGTCTCTGTCTTCGATCACGGTGACGAAGTGAGCGAGTTGCTGATCCAGGAAGGCCAGTGGATGGAGGTCACGGTTCATTTTTCAAGGGAGTCAGTAAAGTAATGACGACCCACAGAAAACCAATACGCGTGATGCTGATCGATTGTCGTCCCCTCGTTCTCATGGGGCTTCACGACTTGATCAATGCCAGGAAACCTCAGATGGAAGTGAGCGGCCAGGCCACCACCTATACCAATGCGCTGGATCTTGCCGATCAGTTGCGTCCCAATGTCATTTTTTTCAGTTTCTTTCCAGATGCGCTGAACCCGCTGGAGGTCGTCGCGGAGCTCACCCGCAGCGCCGAAATGAAGTTACTGGTGCTCAAGGGCCTGTACGAAGCCGTCCCCGTTGCCCAGGCAATAGAGGCGGGCGCACGCGGCATCGTGCTGGCGGAAGACCCGACGGAATCGATCATCCAGGCCATCATCACGGTCCACCACCGCGACGTCGGACTGGATAGAGCCTGGGCCGGTGGGCTTTCCGGCTATGCCGCGACCGGACATATACACTTGAAATGCAATCTGGAGCAGGCGAAACAGGCACGGCTGACGCTACGCGAGAGAGAACTGATTCGCGCCATCGTGGGGGATCCGTCCGCCAAATACATGAGCATCGCCGGGCGTCTGGGCATCAGCGAGCACACTGTGCACAACCACCTCAGCAACATTTATCAAAAGCTCAATCTCATCAACCGCATCGACTTGCTGATGTATGCGCTGAAGCACGGGCTCACCAACAACGAAAAACCACCCGAGTCCACGTGGGTGGAAATGGATTTGGCTTCACGTCAAAACAAGACGCTCTGACTGATACCCCGCCACGTTCTTTAAGCCTTGTGGTGCTCGAGAGTTCACCACGGATGCGATCCGCGCGGATCTCATATTGGAACTGCAAAAAACAATGCGAGGGTGGTTTTCGCCACCCTCGCATCCTTTCACGCGCTCGCTGTATCAGGCACTGCCATGAACAATGTCGGTACTCAGAAGATCGACCCCGACCAAGGTGATGGTCGTGACTTGTCCGCCAGTTTCGGCAATCGTCACGATGCTGTCTGCGCCGGAGTTGTCGATCGATTGGACAACGGAGTTCTGATCGCCGTTGAGCACCAGCGTGTCTCGCAGGTTTGCGCTCGCATCGAAGCCGGTGACCTGATACCGGTTCGCAGTGGCTGACAAATCGACGTTGAAGGCATCACGCTCACCGCCCGTGCCAATCAGGGTGAAGTCGAACTGTGCGCCGGCCAAGTCGTTGGCGAACAGGTTGGCGTCAAACGTACTCGTCGCCGAGTCCCCATCCTTGTCCGTCAGCGTCGCGTTGAACGTCAGCTTGACATCGCTGGCCAGGTTCTCGGTCTCCTGAATGAACTCGATCGTCGGGATCTTGATCACGCCCAGGCCCATCGTGAGTTGAACCGCATCAATGAGTTTCGGGTCCGCTGTATCGATGACGAAGGACGTCTTTCCTCCAGCCTCCGAGGTCAGATCAGCGGCAAGCACCTTCGTCTGAGCCGAAGTCGTGCCGTCATCGTAGAAGATCTTGTAGTACAGCTCCTCCGTTGCCGGGTTGTACCCCTGCACCGAGTTGTCGATGAAAACTTTCATGCCCGTCAACAAGGTCTCGGGATTGATGACGAAACTCTCGTCACCGGCATTGATGCCTGCCGTCCCGTTGCCATCCAGGTTGTTGTTGGCAATGCCGATGCCGGACGTGCTGACGTTCATGTTCGCGGTGCCGATGAATGTAAACCCGCCGGCTTCTATTTGCGTTTCGGTGAGGTCGTGCGCTCCCAGTCCGATGGCGGAAAATATGTCGCTTGAGCTAGTGGTCGCGTTAACACCAAAAAAGACAATCTCCTCAGATGGCGAAGGGATAGTCGGCGGATCCTGCGCCGGGATTAACAATGTGCGCACGGGATCCGGGCCGCCGGCACCGAGCGAGCCGTCGTTAGTGCTTTGGACGATCGTCGAACTGAAGCCTTGCACCAAATCCAGCGTATAGCTGCCATTGTCATAGGCGGTCAGCGTGTAGTCGACGCTGGTATTTGCCGTGGAGGCGTTATTGTCGAAATCGCCGGTCAACGTCCCGGCGAAATGGTACGCGCCATTGGCGTCCGGTGAGGGCGACTGCTCGGTGAGCGTGCCGGTCCCGGTCGTGGTCGTGTTGTCTGGCCTGACGAGAGTGAACTGGTCATTCACCAACGAAATATCCAGACCGGCTGCACCCAGCCCGTCGGCACCTGCCGCCTTGTCCCAGAACCCGTATTGTGGAAGGACGCTACCGGTTCCGATCAGGTTGCCGAACGCGAGTGATGGGCCGTCGTCCTCGAACACCAGGTTCTGGCCGATGTTGAGCGTCGCCTGGGCGCTGTCACCGTCTCTATCGGTCTTGGTCGCCGTCAGCGTTATCAGATTGTCCGCCGACAGAGTCTTCGAGTCATCGGGATTGCTGGCGTCGGGATGCACCACCGCTCGGAGCTGGTCGAGCGTGACGTCGCCGTTGGCGGCCAAGGTGGCCGTGAACACCAGCAGGTTGGAGGAGGCCGTGCGGCCTTCCACCACGCCACCGTTGAGTGACAGGTTCACCGCCTGGCCCGAGGCCGTGTCCACCAGCCCGGAGGCACCCGTCACCACGCCCAGTGCATAGGTCAGCGTGCCGGCGCCATCAGCGCCAAACGCCGAGCTGAAGTTGGCGGCAAAGTTCTTGGTGTCGTTGGTCGCCAGGACGGTCTCGTCCACCGTCAGCGTTGGCTCGGTGCCAGTGGTGCTGATGCTTGGCCCGTCGTCCTTGAACACCAGGTTCGACCCGATGTTGAGGGCGGCATGGGCACTGTCGCCGTCCTTGTCGGTTATGGTCGCTGTCAGCGTCACCAGATTGTCCGCCGTCAGGCTCTTCGAATCATCGGGATTGGTGGTGTTGGGATGCACCACCGCGCGGAGCTGATCGAGCGTGACATCGCCATTGGCGGCCACGCTGACCGTGAACACCAACAGGTTGGTCGTGGCCGTACGTCCTTCCACCACTGTGCCGTTGAGCGACAGGTTCACTGCCTCATTCGTGGCCGTGTCCACCAGCCCGGAGGCACCCGCCACCACGCCCAGTGCATAGGTCAGCGTGCCGGCCCCATCGGCGCCAAACGATGAGTTGAAGTTGGCGGCAAAGTTCTGCGTGGCGTTGGTCGCCAGGACGGTCTCGTCCACCGTCAGTGTCGGCTCGGTGCCGGTGGTGCTGACGCTCGGTCCGTCGTCCTTGAACACCAGGTTCTGGCCGATGTTGAGGGCCGCCTGGGCGCTGTCGCCATCCCCATCGGTCTTGGTCGCCGTCAGCGTCACCAGGTTGTCCGCCGTCAGGCTCTTCGAATCATCGGGATTGCTGGCATCGGGATGC